>Ga0207650_10002037_pt1 | contig 14152 bp, 11 predicted proteins | sample KBSS63metaG_FD_184325 | JGI IMG/M metagenome (GOLD analysis project Ga0207650, IMG submission 184325) | Switchgrass rhizosphere microbial communities from Kellogg Biological Station, Michigan, USA - KBS S6-3 metaG (SPAdes) (version 2) | ecosystem: Host-associated > Plants > Roots > Rhizosphere...
CTGTATGAGGTTATGGCAGCCGCCAATGATTTCGGCCCCAAGCCCGGCGAAAAGTTGATTTTTGCTAATAAGCTGGCGGGTGATGCCTTTGCCAAGGCAAAACTAGAATACAAGTACATCCGCGATTTGAAGGGTAATGAACTCGCTGCCATCACCTGCGCCCATCCTTTGCGATCGGAGGCAAAGCGTGGCGATATGTTTGTAGGTGGGTTCGTCGACCAGCTTGTTGGACCTGGAGCATATTCATTCCTCGTTCCTCTCCTCGACGGCGACCACGTCACCGATGACGCCGGCACTGGCTTTGTCCACACCGCCCCGTCCCACGGTCGCGAAGACTTCGAGGCGTGGATGTCCAGCGTCCGCCAGCTCGAAGCCCGTGGGATCGACACCAAAATCCCGTTCCCGGTCGACGATGCCGGCTTCTACACCGAGGATGCGCCCGGTTTCGGCCCCTCCGCCGAAGGTGGGGCTGCCCGCGTGCTGGATGACAACGGCAAGAAGGGCGATGCCAACAAGCGCGTCATGGAGGCTTTGATCGCTGCCGGCAATCTCTTTGCCCGTGGCCGCATCAAGCATGAATACCCGCATTCCTGGCGCTCCAAGAAGCCGGTGATCTTCCGCAATACGCCGCAGTGGTTCGTCTACATGGACAAGGAACTCGGGGATGGCACCACGCTGCGCACCCGCGCGCTCTCGGCCATCGATGACACCCGCTTCGTGCCGGCAGGCGGCCAGAACCGTTTGCGCGCCATGATCGAGCAGCGCCCGGATTGGGTACTCTCCCGTCAAAGAGCCTGGGGCGTTCCGATCTGCGTCTTTGCCGATGTCGACGGCAACGTGCTGCAGGACGACGAGGTCAACGCCCGCATCCTCGAAGCCTTCGAGAAGGAAGGTGCCGATGCCTGGTTTGCCGAAGGCGCCAAGGAACGCTTCCTCGGCAACGCCCATGATGGCGAGCGCTGGCAGATGGTGTCCGACATTCTCGACGTCTGGTTCGATAGCGGCTGCACCCACACCTTCACGTTGGAAGACCGTCCGGACCTGAAATGGCCGGCGGACGTCTATCTCGAAGGGTCGGACCAGCATCGCGGCTGGTTCCATTCGTCGCTGCTCGAAAGCTGCGCGACGCGCGGCCGTGCGCCCTATGACGCCGTCGTCACCCATGGCTTCACCATGGCCGAAGACGGTCGCAAGATGTCGAAGTCTCTTGGCAACACGGTGACGCCGCAGGAAATCATGGGCCAGTCCGGCGCCGATATCCTGCGCCTCTGGGTGATGAACACCGACTATTGGGAAGACCAGCGCCTCGGCAAGACGATCATCCAGACCAACATCGATGCCTACCGCAAGATCCGCAACACCATCCGCTGGATGCTGGGCACGCTCGCCCACGATCACGGCGACGACATCGCCTATGCCGATCTGCCGGAGCTGGAACAGCTGATGCTGAACCGCCTGTCCGAGCTGGATAAGGTGGTGCGCTCAGGCTACGACGAATTCGACTTCAAGCGCATCGTCCGCTCGCTGTCGGATTTCGCCAATGTCGAATTGTCGGCCTTCTATTTCGACATCCGCAAGGACGCGCTCTATTGCGACGCGCCGTCGAGCCAGAAGCGCCGCGCGGCCCTCTATGTCATCCGCAAGCTGTTCGATTGCCTCGTCCTCTGGTTCGCACCGATGATGCCCTTCACGACCGAGGAAGCCTGGTTGTCGCGCGATCCGGACGCCGTTTCTGTGCATCTCGAGCAGTTCCCGACCATCCCTGCGGAATGGGCAAACGAGCCCGTCGCCGAAAAGTGGAAAAAGGTCCGCACCGTCCGCCGCGCTGTCACCGGCGCGCTGGAGATCGAGCGCAAGGAAAAGCGCATCGGCGCCTCGCTGGAAGCAGCCCCGGTCGTCCACGTCGGCGATTCCGAACTTCTGGCGGCGCTCGAGGGTCTCGATTTCGCGGAAATCTGCATCACCTCGAACATATCGGTCGTGGCCGGCGAGGGGCCTGCTGACGCCTTCCGCCTGGAAGACGGCACCAAGGTCGCCGTCGAGCCGAAGCTGGCGGAAGGCACCAAGTGCGCCCGCTCGTGGCGCATCACCACCGATGTCGGTTCCGACCCGGCCTATCCGGACATTTCCGCCCGTGACGCGGCGGCCATGCGCGAGCTTGCCGCTATCGGCTGAAGAAATTTGCCGGATGAATTGCCTTAACCGCGTTCATCCGGTAAAAGTGCCTGAAATTGGCCGGATTTTTACGCGAAGGGGCGTGAGATCGTGGCGGGCGTTGAATGCACCGGCATGGCTGGGAAGGGTTTTCATGAAAGCGTTGCATAGGGTTCGTGTTGGCGTCTGCTTGGCTGCTTTGGTGGCTGGCTGCGGCGCGATGTCCGGCTGCATGAGCAGCCCGACCTACGGCACCGACAAGACCTCGGGCGAACAGCTGTTCGACGATATCGCCGATATCGGCTCTCTTTCAGCTGCCACGCCCAAGGAAAACACCGTCAAGTACCCGCCGCGCCCGGGCCTTGTCGTTCCTCCGCCTGGCGGCCGCGAGACGCTCACACAGCCGCAGCAGTCGCTGGCCTCGTCCGACAACCCGAACTGGGTGGAATCGCCGGAAGAAGCCCGCAAGCGCCTTGTCGCCGATGCGGATGCCAACAAGAATTCTGCGAATTACCGCTCGCCGCTGGTCTATTCCGACAGTCATGCGACCCAGCAGACCCAGGCGCAGCAGACCGCCGCCTATCGCGAAGCCCGCAAGAACCAGGACGGCACCTATATCGACCAGCGCCGCTACCTGATCGACCCGCCGGCCCAGTACCGTCAGGTTGCCGATCCGTCCGCCCTCAACGATCTCGGCACGCCGGAATCGAAGAAGGAAAAGAAGCGCCTGAAGGATGCCGAGGCAGCCCAGCAGTCGAGCAGCTGGTGGAAGCCCTTCCAGTAAGAAGGGTGAGCTAGCCCTCGTCGACGCGTCGGGCTCGAAAGAAATCCTTGAGAATGTCGCTGGCCTCGCTTTCGGCCAGCGCCGAATAGACCTCCGGGCTGTGATGGCAGGTCGGCTGCGAAAAGAAGCGCACGCCGTTGTCCACAGCGCCGCCTTTCGGATCCTCGGCGCCGTAGTAGAGCCTGCGGATGCGCGCAAAAGAGATCGCCGCCGCACACATGGTGCAGGGCTCCAGCGTGACGTAGAGATCGGCCCCCATCAGGCGCTCGTTGCCAAGCGTCGCAGCAGCAAGGCGGATCGCCACTACTTCGGCATGGGCGGTCACATCATTGTCTTCCCGAGTGCGGTTGCCGGCCTTGGCAACGACGGCATTGTCGAAAACCACCACGGCGCCGATCGGCACTTCGCCGCGGGCACCGGCGGCGCGGGCCTCGTCCAGCGCCAGCGCCATGAACTGATTTGTCTGCGCCATCGAGAATTTTCCACTTAACCGAAGCGGCGTGACCTGATAGGACACGCCAAAGACCAATTTGGTCTAAAAACTCAGGCAAACATCAAATGACATTCAATGACAAGCCCAAGCGGCCTGGGTCCAAGCCCTTTCTTCGCGACAAGCCAATGCCAAAGCGCGAAGACACCAATGCCGCCAAACCCGCGCCGTCGAAGCTGACGAAGGCCAATATTCCCGATGACGCGGAGCGTATCTCCAAGGTGATGGCGCGCGTCGGCGTCGCCTCCCGTCGCGATATCGAGCGGATGATCATGGAAGGCCGCGTCAAGCTGAACGGCGTGCTGCTCGACAGCCCCGTCATCAATGTGACGCTGAACGACAAGATCGAAGTCGACGGCGTGCCGATCCGCGGCATCGAGCGTACCCGCCTGTGGCTCTATCACAAGCCGGCCGGCCTCGTGACCACCAATGCCGATCCGGAAGGTCGCGCCACCGTCTTCGACAACCTGCCGGACGACCTGCCGCGCGTCATGTCGATCGGCCGCCTCGACATCAACACCGAAGGCCTGCTGCTGCTCACCAACGACGGCGGCCTTGCCCGCGTCCTCGAATTGCCGACCACCGGCTGGCTGCGCCGCTACCGCGTCCGCGCCCATGGCGAGATCGACCAGGATGCGCTCGACAAGCTGAAGGACGGCATCGCCGTCGACGGCGTGCTCTATGGCTCCATCGAAGCGACGCTCGACAAGGTTCAGGGCTCCAACGTCTGGATCACCATGGGCCTGCGCGAAGGCAAGAACCGCGAAATCAAGAACGTGCTGGGCGCCCTCGGCCTCGAGGTCAACCGGCTCATCCGCATTTCCTACGGCCCGTTCCAGCTCGGCGACCTGCCGGAAACGCAAGCCGTCGAAGTTCGTGGACGCACGCTGCGCGACCAGCTCGGCCCGCGCCTCGTCGAGGACGCCAAGGCGAATTTCGACGCACCGATCTACAATGTGTCAGGTGGCGATGCCGCTGACGAGGACGATGCGCCCGCCGCCCGTCCGCAGCAGCGCGACGACTGGGTCAAGCGGGAAAAGTCCGCAGACAAGCGCGCGCCTGCCCGTGGTCATCTCGATACCAAGCGCGAAGATTCCCGCGATGGCGGCCGTAAAGGCGCCGGCGGCAAGGACGACGATCGCCCGAAGCGCGCACCGATGACGACGCCGCGCCGCAGCGCCAATGTCTGGATGGCGCCCGGCGCCCGTCCGCTCGGCGAAAAGGCGGCCGAAAAGGTCGCCAAGAACCTCGAGAAATACGGCCCATCGACCCGCGGCCCCCGCGCTCGTCCGGGTTCCGACCGTCCCGATGAAGGTCCGCGCGTTCGCGTCAGCCGCGTCAGCGACAGCGAAGGCGAGTGGATCCGCGCCACCGACGACAGCGATGACGGCAGGGGCAAGGGCGGTGGTTTCGGCCGCAAGAGCGCCGGCGGCGAACGCCCGGCACGCGGCGACAAGCCATTCGGCGACCGTGCCCCACGCGGTGATCGTCCGCAGGGCGCAAAGTCTTTCGGTGACCGGCCGCCGCGTGGCGACAAGCCATTTGGCGACCGCGCGCCGAGGGGCGACAAGCCTTTTGGTGACCGGCCACGCGGTCCGAGCCGTCCCCGTGCCGAGGGCGAAGATCGTCCCCGCACCAGCTCCTTCCGCAGCGACAGCCGCTCCGACGCCCCCCGCAGCGACCGCCCACAGGGCGACCGGCCACCCCGCGGTGACCGTCCGCAGGGCGCAAGACCTCAAGGCGATCGCCCCTATACCGGCAGGCCGCGCACCGAGGGCGAAGATCGTCCCCGCGCAAAGCCGTTCCGCTCCGACGCGCCCCGTGGCGACCGTCCCGTTCGCAGCGAGCGCCCGCAAGGCGACCGGCCCTATAGCGGCAGGCCATCAGGCGATCGCGCACCGCGCGCCGACGGCGACCAGCGTTCCGAGCGTCCGGCCAGAAGCGAGCGGCCATCCGGCGAGCGCAGCTACGGCGACAAGCCGGCGGGTGCCAAGCCGGCCGGCCGTCCCTACACGGGCAAGCCAGCCGGCAAATCCTTCGGCGGCAAGCCAGCGGGCAAGCCGGGCGCCAAGAGCTTTTCCGGCAAGCCACGCGACGGTGGCGGCAGCGGCCGTCCGGCAGGGGGCGGCCCGAAAGGCAAGAGGGGCTAACGGGCGGTGAGGATTGTCGGCGGAGAGTTTCGCGGTCGGTCTCTAGCCGTGCCCAAATCCAATGCGATCCGTCCGACGGCGGATCGCACGCGGGAAAGCCTGTTCAACATCCTGAGCCATGCCTATCCCGAAGCGATCGACGCCACCCGCATGATGGACCTCTTCGCCGGTACCGGGGCGGTCGGTCTCGAGGGCGCTTCGCGCGGTTGCCGCCACGTGCTGTTCGTCGAAAGCAGCGTCGAGGGCAGGGGGCTGCTCTGGGAGAATATCGATGCGCTCAGCCTGCACGGCCGCACACGCATGCTCCGCCGTGACGCCACCGATCTCGGCGGCGTTGGTAATCTCGAGCCTTTCGACTTCCTGTTCGCCGACCCGCCCTATGGCCAGGGCCTGGGCGAAAAGGCGTTCGCGGCAGCCGCCAAGGGTGGCTGGCTGGTGCCTGGTGCCCTCGCCATTCTGGAAGAGCGGGCCGACGTCGTCGTCAATGCGCCCAGCGATTATGTCCTGCTGGAGGTACGCACCTTCGGCGACAGCAAGATGCATTTCTTCCACTATCAGCCGGCTTAGCGATGAGCGCGATGGTTAACCCAGATTTCCCGATCGTCTCGGAGCTTCCGCTCCGGACATCGACGTCGCCCTCCGTGGCGATCTCCTTCGGCGGCGGCGGCGCCCGCGGCCTTGCCCATATCCACATCATCGAGGCGCTCGATGAACTCGGCATCCGGCCGGTCGCCATCTCCGGTTCATCGATCGGCGCGATCATGGGCTCGGGCATGGCCGCCGGCATGAGCGGCATCGAAATCCGCGACCATGCGCTCTCCAGCATCGGCAACAAAAAGGCCGTGGCCAACCGCATCTGGGGTCTCCGGCCGAAATCCGTGCGTGGCCTCAGGCTTGGCCAGTTCGATCTGGAACGGGTCCTGCGCGCCTTCCTGCCGCATCAAGTGCCGGACAGCTTTGATGGCCTGCGCATCCCGATGAAGGTGATCGCCACCGACTATTACGGTCAGTCCGAGGTGGTGATCGAAAACGGCGATCTCATTCAGGCGCTGGCCGCATCGGCCGCCATTCCGGCCGTGTTCATGCCGGTGCGGCTGAACGATCGCATCATGATCGACGGCGGCATCATCAACCCGGTGCCCTACGAGCATTTGATGGACCTTGCCGATATCGTCATCGGCGTCGATGTCGTGGGGGCTCCCGATGGCGACGGCACCCATGTGCCGAACCGCATGGAAAGCATTTTTGGCAGCGGCCAGTTGATGATGCAGACGGCGATTGCCCTGAAGCTGCGTCTGCGGCCGCCGCAGATCTTTCTCTGCCCGGCCGTAGGCCGCATCGGCGTCATGGATTTCCTGAAAGCCCGCGAGATCCTGGCGATGTCGGTGGGCATCAAGGACGAGCTGAAATACGCCCTCGACGAAATCCTGACGCCCCGTGGCGCCTAGACACTCGCCGGTTCGGACAAGTCGTCGTTCTCGTCGACGACATCTACCGCACGCTTCGGCTTGATCAGCGGTTCCGGCTTGACCGGCTTTGAAAACAGCATGTCGGTGCCCGCCTGCGGTCCTTCCGTGGTCTGCAGCTCGAGCCGCTGCTCATCGCGCCTGCGAATGTCCTCCTGGATCGCCATGGCATCCGCTTCACCGATCCCGAGTTCCTCAAGCGTCTTGCGGCCGAACAGCAGGCCCGATTCCAGTGTCTCGCGCAGTTCGTAGTCGACCCCCATCTTGCGCAGAGCAATCGAGTGGATACGGTCATAGCTGCGCACGAAAATCCGCGCATGCGAATATTCGGTCTGCACCAGTTCGACGATTCTATCGGTGATCTCCCGCGTGTGGGTACAGATGACAACGATCTTGGCCCGGTCGATGCCGGCGGAGCGCAGCACGTCCTTGCGGCTGCCGTCGCCGAAGTAGATACGGAAGCCGAAGGAGGAGGCCTGGCGGATACGGTCGGCGGAGAAGTCGATGACAGTCACGTCGCGGCCGCCGGCAAGCAGGATCTGCGCGGCGATCTGGCCGAAACGCGAGAAGCCGATCATCAGCACGTCGGCCCCGGCACCCTCGAAATTCTCGTCGATCTCCTCGTGCGCTTCGCCGGTGAGCAGTCGCTTCGAAAGCGCCACGGCAAGCGGCGTCAGGGCCATCGACAGCGTGACGACCGCGATCAGCAGCGAGGCGATGCTGTCCGACAGCAGGCCGCCGGTCGAGGCGGCAGTGCTGAATAGCACGAAGCCGAATTCGCCACCTTGGGGCAGCAGGAAGGCGATACGGATGGCATCGTTGTGGGCAGAGCCGGACAGGCGGCAGATGGCGTAGATGACCAACCCCTTGATCACCATCAGCACCGGCACCGCCATCAGAATGAACAGCGCGTTGTCGTAGATCACCTGTAGTTGCAGCGACAGGCCGACGGCGATGAAGAAAATGGCAAGCAGCACGCCGCGGAACGGCTCGATATCCGCTTCAAGCTCATGCCGGTAGGAGGATTCCGCGAGCATCACGCCCGAGAGAAAGGCACCCATCGCCATCGATAGCCCCGCCATCTGCATCAGCGTCGCCGAACCGAGCACCACGAACAGCGCCGCAGCAATCATTGCCTCGCGGGCACCGGTGCGGGCAATGACCTGGAAAAGCGGTGTCAGCAGGTAGCGGCCGACAACGATCATTGCCGCCACCGCGCTAACGGCGATCGCAAGATCGGCAAGCGGATTGGCATCGTCCTTGGGCCCGTCGAGGATGGTGATGAGCGCCAGCAGTGGCACGATGGCCAGATCCTGAAACAGCAGCATCGAGAAGGAGCGCTGGCCGTATCGGGTGTTGAGGTCGCCCTGGTCGTCGAGGATTTGCATCGAAAAGGCGGTCGACGACAGCGCCAGGCCGAAGCCGGCGATCAGGCTGCCGCGCCAGTCGATCATGCCGGTGATCCAGGCGGCGTAGGTAAGGGCTATACCGGTCAGGATGACCTGTGCGCTACCCAGGCCGAAGATGTCCTTGCGCATCTGCCACAGGCGGGTCGGTTTCAATTCGAGGCCAATGATGAACAGCAGGAAGACCACGCCAAGCTCGGCCACCCCGAGCACGGCTTCGCCGTCACCGATGCCATGCAGCACCGGGCCGATGACAACGCCGGCGGCGAGGTAGCCAAGCACCGTACCCAAGCCGAGCTTCTTGAAGATCGGGGCGGTGACGACGGCGCCGCCAAGCAATAGTAGCGTTTCCGTGAAGAAGGCATTGGGGGCTGACATGGTCTGTATCTTTCCGCAGGCAGGCAGTGCATATGCAGTCGAGCCCAAGAATCGACATGCTCGGCCTTGATGCTTTTGGCTGTGCACAATAAATGGAAGGCGAAGGAAAGGCCAACTCATGTCCTCTGAAATCGACTCCGTCACACTACTTTCCCGCGCCAGCCAATTGATCGATCTCGCCCGCAAAGCCGGTGCCGATGCCGCCGACGCGGTCGTCGTGCGTTCCCGGTCGCAATCGGTGAGCGTCCGCCTCGGCAAGGTCGAAGGCACCCAATCCTCCGAAAGCGATGATTTCTCTCTCCGTGTCTTCGTCGGCAACCGGGTTGCCAGCGTCTCGGCCAATCCCGGTTTCGACCTGCAGGTGCTGGCCGAGCGCGCCGTTGCCATGGCCAAGGTGTCGCCGGAAGATCCCTTCGCCTGCCTTGCCGATGACGACAAGCTCGCCCGCAACTACCCCGATCTCGATCTCTACGATCCGACCGAAGTCTCCACCGATGAGCTGCGCGATGCGGCGCTGGCGATGGAAGAGGCCGGCCTCGCGGTCAAGGGTGTCAGCAACTCCTCCGGCTCGGGTGCCTCCTCGGGCATGGGCGGCATGGTGCTTGTCACCTCGCGCGGGTTTGAGGGCAGTTATCGAGGCTCACGCTTCGGGCGTTCCGTCAGCGTCATCGCCGGCGAGGGCACCGGCATGGAGCGCGACTACGATTTCGACAGCCGCCTCTATTTTGCCGACCTGGATACGCCAGAGGATATCGGTCGCCGCGCCGGCGAGCGGGTCATCAAGCGCGTCAATCCGCGCCAGGTGCCGACCGGCAAGAATGTCACGGTCATCTTCGACCCCCGCGTCGCGCGCGGCTTCGTTGGGCACATCGCCGGCGCCATCAATGGTTCTTCCGTTGCCCGCAAGTCCAGCTTCCTGCGTGACAAGATGGGCCAGCAGGTGCTGAAATCGGGACTGTCGATCACCGATGATCCGCTGATCGTGCGTGGCTCCGCTTCGCGCCCCTTCGATGGCGAGGGTGTGGCTGGCGAACGTCTGGTGATGATCGAGGACGGTGTGCTGAAGCACTGGTTTTTGTCGACGTCCACCGGCCGGGAGATCGGCCTGCCGACCAATGGACGCGGCGTGCGCGGTGGAACCACGGTAACGCCGTCCTCCACCAACCTCGCGCTCGAGCCTGGCGACATGTCGCCGGAAGAGATGATCAAGGGCGTCAAGGATGGCTTCTACGTCACCGAGGTGATCGGCCAGGGCGTCAACATGATAACAGGCGAATACAGTCGCGGCGCAACCGGCTTCTGGATCGAGAACGGCGAATTGACCTTTCCCGTGTCGGAAGTGACCATTGCCTCCAATCTGAAGGAGATGTTCATGCGCGCCACCCCGGCCAACGACATTGACCGCTCCTTCGGTACCGCGTCCCCGACCATCGCCATCGAGGGAATGACGCTGGCCGGCCTCTAGGCCGAGATGGAATAACAAGCATGTCCGACACCACAACCTACAGCTGGCAGAGCGACCTTGAACTGATCGTCGATGCGGCAAAGCAAGCCGGCGCGGTGGCGCTTGGATTTTTCAGGCAGGCGAACGAGGTCTGGTGGAAGAATGGCGGGCAATCCCCAGTCAGTGCCGCCGACTATGCTGCCAACGACATTCTGTCGAAGATCCTGCGCCAAGCGAGGCCGGACTACGGTTGGCTCTCCGAGGAAACCGACGATGCGTCCGACCGGCTGGAGAGACGCACCCTTTTCGTTGTCGATCCGATCGACGGCACGCGCGGCTTCCTTGCCGGTTCTGAAATCTGGTGCATCAGCGTCGCCGTCGTGACCGACGGGCGACCGGTCGCAGGTGTATTGTTCGCGCCTGCCCTGCGTGAACTGTTCGTCGCTGGTCTGGAAGGACCATCGCTGAAGAACGGCGAGGTCCTCAAAGTCTCCGAAGCCGGAACGGGCGACATTCACCGCCTCGCGACGGCTGAAGACATGATCGCCGGCTTCGGCGCCGAATTCCGGCGGACGGTCGAGCGCGTCAAGCACATTCCGTCGCTTGCCTACCGACTGGCGATGGTCGCCGACGGGCGCCTTGAAGGCACGCTCGTCAAGCGCGACTCCCACGACTGGGATCTGGCCGCCGCCGATCTCATCCTGCAGCAGGCCGGCGGTGCGCTTGTCGACCTTTCCGGCGCGCCGCTCCTCTACAACAAGCCTGTGGTCAAGCATGACGAACTCTGCGGCGCTGCAACGGCCTCGATGCCTGAATTCCTGCACCAGCTCGCCTCTCGACGAGCCAGTTGACCTTTCCGCCAAAATCGCTCAGATGAAGGCCGGGAGAGAGACAGCAAAGAAAGACCGATATGACTGACTCCAGCGGTAAAAAGCAGCTCCTGCACCTCGTGTTCGGCGGTGAGCTCGAAAATCTCAGCGAAGTGAATTTCCGCGATCTCAGCGGCCTCGATATTGTCGGGATTTTCCCCGATTACGCCTCCGCCCATATGGCGTGGAAGGCGAAGGCCCAGCAGACTGTCGATAATGCTCACATGCGCTACTTTATCGTCCACATGCATCGCCTGCTCGACCCGCAAACCGACGCGTCTATCAAGGGCTGAGCCAAACCCGCGGTGCTTCGGGCCGCGATTTCTGCGGTCGTCATCATATTATTGCCAAGCATTTGATTTTACTGTTCTGTTCGAACTGAACTTCATTTTATACGATCGCAACACTTGGGATTTGGCATCGATGACGATCACTGAGGATCCGAGGCATCCGAGATGAGCAGCTTTAGGGCGCGCTTGGCGCTGAAAGCCTATCGTCTTGGCGGCATTGCGATCTCACCTTTGATGTCGCCCTACCTGGCCTTGCGCGCAGCCAACGGCAAGGAAGACGGTGCCCGGCGCGGCGAGCGTTTCGGCCATCCGAGCGCAAACCGCCCGCAGGGGCCGCTGATCTGGTTTCATGCCGCGAGCGTCGGCGAAACGTCCGCGGTCGTGCCGCTGATCCGCGAAATCCGCCAGCGCAACATCCATGTTTTGCTGACCACGGGCACGATGACGTCGGCCCAGGTGACCCGCGAGCGTCTCGGCGAAGAAGTTATCCACCAGTACGTGCCGCTCGACCTGAAGCCGTCGGTCGCCCGCTTTCTGGAATATTGGCAGCCGGATTGCGCCATCATCGCCGAATCCGAAATCTGGCCGACGACTGTCGGGGAGCTCGGAAAGCGCCGCATTCCGCAGATCCTCGTCAATGCCCGTATGTCCGACAGGTCGTTCAGCCGCTGGCAGCGAAGCCCGTCTTTGGCGGCGGCCCTGATGGAGAAGATGGCGCTGGTCCTCGCTCAGTCCGATGTCGATGCCGAGCGCTTTCGCGACCTCGGCATCGTGCAGGTTTCCACGTCAGGCAATCTCAAGGTCGATACCGACGCACCGCCCTACGATGCCGCGGTTCTTGCCGAATACAGCAATCAGATCGGCACGCGCCGGACCTGGGCTGCCGTGTCCACCTTCGAGGGCGAAGAGAATGCCGCCGCCGTCGTGCACCGCACGCTGAAGGCCCGCGACGATTTGCTCACCATCCTCGTGCCGCGCCATCCGGAGCGTTGCGACGACATCGAGAAAATGCTGTTGGCGCAGGGATTGAAGGTTGCCCGCCGCACCCGCAACGATCCGCTGACGCCCGACGTCGATGTTTTCCTGGGCGATACGATCGGCGAGATGGGCCTCTATTTGAGGCTGACGCAAGTGACCTTCGTCGGCCGCTCGCTGTTCGAGAACAAGGGCGGGCAGAACCCGATCGAGCCGGCAATGACGGGTTGCGCCATCCTCACGGGTGGCCATGTCCAGAATTTCCGTGAAGCCTATCAGACGCTGGCCCGAAACGGCGGCGCCCGCATGGTGCGCGATACCGAGATGCTGGCCAAGGGCGTCCATTACCTCCTGACCAACGACACCGCTCGCGCGACGATGATCGAATCCGGCTTCACGGCCGTGCACGAGATGCGCGGCGCGCTGACAGCGACGATCAAGGGGCTGGAACCCTACATCAACCCATTGACCCTGAAGGCTCGGCTGCTGCCAAAGGGTGCGCAAGCTTGAGGTGTTTAGCGTGACGAGCGAAAAGCTGGCCGCTGTCAGGGGCATCCTCTTTGACAAGGATGGGACGCTGCTCGACTACGATGCGAGCTGGCTGCCGGTGAACCGCGAATTGGCGCGGATTGCCGCCAAGGACGATGCCGATCTTGCCGACCGTCTGCTGAGGGCCTGTGGTATGGACCCGGTCTCGGGGCACGTCGTTCCCGACAGCCTTCTGGCCGCCGGCAACACGCGGCAGATCTCCGAAGGGCTCGTCGCTGCCGGCTCCGCGCTTGATGTCGACGATCTCACTTTTCGGCTGGACGAACTCTTTGCCGATGCCGCGCAATTTGCCGTTCCGGTCACCGATCTCGGCGTGTTTTTCCGTCGCATGAAGGAGCGCGGCTACTGTCTTGGGGTTGCCTCCAGCGATAATGAGGCCTCGATCCGCCGGACGGCGCAACATTTCGGGTTTCTTGACTGCCTGGACTACGTCGCCGGCTACGACAGCGGCTTTGGCGTCAAGCCTCAGCCCGGCATGGTTCACGGGTTCTGCCAGGCGACTGGGCTGTCACCCGATCAGGTGGCGATGGTCGGTGACAACAATCATGATTTGCATATGGGCCGAAACGCCGGTGTCCGGCTGACTATCGGCGTCTTGACGGGCACGGGGTCGATCGACAGCCTCTCCGAGGCAGCCGACTTTTGCCTGGAGGACATCACTGCATTGGAATCGCTGTTGCCCGCGCTGCCGGCCTTATCGTAAGCGGGGTTGCATTGTCGGCGGTTCTCCTTTTTCCTTGCCGCGGGCTGAACAGGGCTTGCGGCGGCCACTACCGACGGGCGGAGACAGACATATGGTATCGGAAGCACCGCCGTTCTGGTGGACGAAGCCAGATTGGCGCGCCCGCTTGCTATGGCCCATTTCCTTCGTCTATGGCCGCATTGCCGGTTCCCGCATGGCGAATGGAGAACGCGCTTCGGTGCCCGTTCCGGTCATCTGCGTCGGGAATTTCACGGTCGGCGGAGCCGGCAAGACGCCGACGGCGCTGACCCTTGCCCGGGCGGCGAAAGACAAGGGATTGAAGCCCGGGTTTCTCAGTCGCGGTTATGGCGGTTCGGCGCGAGGCATTACCGTTGTCGATCCTGCCATCCACACGGCAAAATTGGTCGGCGACGAGCCGCTGCTGCTCGCCCGCGAGGCGCTGACGGTGATCTCGCGCCGCCGCGTGGACGGGGCGCGTCGTCAGCGCCTCGCGG
>Ga0207650_10002040_pt1 | contig 14134 bp, 13 predicted proteins | sample KBSS63metaG_FD_184325 | JGI IMG/M metagenome (GOLD analysis project Ga0207650, IMG submission 184325) | Switchgrass rhizosphere microbial communities from Kellogg Biological Station, Michigan, USA - KBS S6-3 metaG (SPAdes) (version 2) | ecosystem: Host-associated > Plants > Roots > Rhizosphere...
AGGCGCTCCGTCAACGCGTCGCCTGATCCCACCGGCAATCTTCCTCGAACGGAATTCCCATGGCACCCGACACGATCGAACGTTCAGCTATCGCACTCAAGGATCCCTCGCTGTTGCGCCAGCAATGCTACGTCGACGGAAAATGGATCGACGCGGATGACGGCGGCTCGATGCCGGTCGTCGATCCGGCGACCGGCATGCCCGTCGGCACGGCGCCCGTGATGCACGCAGCGGAGACGAAACGAGCGATCGACGCGGCGAACCGCGCACTGCCGGCGTGGCGCAGCAAGACTGCGAGGGAGCGATCCGCGATCCTGCGCAAATGGCAGGACCTGATGCTCGCGAACGTCGAAGACCTGGCACTGATCCTGACAACCGAGCAGGGCAAGCCCCTGTCCGAAGCGAAGGGCGAAGTGACGATCGGCGCTGCGTACGTCGAGTGGTTCGCCGAGGAAGCGAAGCGCGTCTACGGCGACGTCATTCCGACGATCGCGAACGATCGCCGGCTCGTCGTCGTCAAGGAGGCAGTTGGCGTCTGCGCGGCAATCACGCCGTGGAACTTCCCGTGCTCGATGATCACGCGGAAGGTCTCGCCGGCGCTCGCCGCGGGCTGCACGGTGGTCATCAAGCCGGCCGAGGCGACGCCGTACTCCGCCTTCGCGCTCGCCGAGCTCGCGCAGCGTGCGGGGTTCCCGCCCGGCGTGCTCAACGTCATCACCGGCGACGCGCCATCGATCGGCGGCGAGATGTGCGCGAATCCGACAGTGCGCAAGGTGTCGTTCACCGGTTCGACCGAGGTCGGCCGGCTGCTGATGAAGCAGGTCGCGCCGACCATCAAGAAGATCTCACTCGAGCTCGGCGGCAATGCACCGTTCATCGTGTTCGACGACGCCGACCTCGACGCAGCAGCCGAAGGGGCGATCATCTCGAAGTATCGGAATGCGGGCCAGACGTGCGTCTGCGCGAACCGCTTCTTCGTCCACGACAAGGTCTACGACGCTTTCACCGCCAAACTCGTCGCCAGGGTCGAGGCATTGAAGGTCGGCCCCGGCACGGACAGCGGCGTCACGCAGGGCCCGCTGATCAATGCCGAAGCGGTCGACAAGGTCGACGCGCATCTCGGCAACGCGAAAGCGCATGGCGCGAAGGTCGCGACCGGCGGCAAGCGGCATGCGCTCGGTGGCACGTTCTACGAACCTACGGTGCTGACGGGGGTTACGCCGGACATGCAGATCTTTCGTGAGGAAACGTTCGGGCCTGTCGCGCCGCTGATCCGGTTCAAGGACGACGCCGAAGTGGTCGAGCTCGCCAATCGCACCGAGTTCGGTCTCGCGTCGTACTTCTACAGCCGCGACATCGGGCGCATCTGGCGCGTCGCCGAAGCGCTCGAGTACGGAATGGTCGGCGTGAACACCGGGCTCATTACCACCGAAGTCGCACCGTTCGGCGGAATGAAGCAGTCGGGGCTCGGCCGCGAAGGTGCGAAATACGGCATCGACGAATTCATCGAGGTCAAGTACATCTGCTTCGGTGGCGTGGACAAGTAACTGGACCGGCCGGCGGTTGCTGAAAGGGACTCACCCCGAACCTGCGCCCGTCCGGAAGCGGGAAGTAGGGTCGAATGCAGAAGCATTGCCGCTCCCGTTTTCGGCTGCACGGCGAAGGTCAGGGTGAAGTCAGGGTGATTCGCGTTAGAACGTCGGCGCCTGGGGCTCGACGCTTTCGGGCGCCGGGAACCTCGACGGAAAATAAGTCGAATCGCCGCCGCCCGCTGCGTCCGGCATGCCCGCCGGCGCGCTCGTCACCGCTCCGCCATCGAGAACGGTTGCCGGTTCGTGCACACCCGGATGCCAGACCGCCGCCAGGGTTCCGAGCACGACGATAACCGTCGCCATGCGGATGCCGGTCGCCCAGCGGTTGACCGAAGGTTTTTCGGAACTGTCTCTACTCATCATCGTCTCCTCGAATCCGGCGGCCTTCGTCGCTCGAAAGCGGCGGGCCACCGCGCAACTGCACTCTCGCGGAGACGCGATCTGTAGCCTACGTAAAAGTCACTACGTCCGATGCGGAAAATTCGCATCGGCTCGGGGCCCTACCAGCCGGTGGGAAGCTTCTTCAGGATCGCGATCGTACGATCCTCGACGGCCAGGTAACCGCCAGCGACGAGGTCCTTCATCAGCTTGCCGATCATGTCGCGCGATGCGCCGACGCGATCGGCGATGTCCTGCTGCGTCAGTTTTTCCGGCACGATGGATTTGCCGTCCACGTCCTGGGAGAGCGTGTTTAGCAGGCGCGCGAGGCGGCCGTAGACGTCCGAGAGCGCGAGGCTCTTCAGGTTGCCGGTCGTGACCCGCAGTCGATGGATCAGCCGGTCGATCAGGTGCATCGCGAAGTCCGGGTGCGCGAGGATGAAATCGCGGAACTGCGCGCGGTTGACGACGGCGCACGTTGTCGGCTCGACCGTCATCACCGACGCCGAACGCGCCTCGCCATCGAGCGTCATCTCGCCGACGTATTCGCCTGCGCCGTGGAAATCGATGACGAACTCGCGTCCCGCCTCGTTGCTCGAGTAGACCTTCACCCGGCCCGACAGGATGACGTACAGCGCGTCGCCGACGTCGCCTTCGTTGATCAGCACGGTGTTGCGCGCAAACGTGCGCACGACGCCGGAGGTCGCGATGTTGCGCAGTACCTCGTCGTGCAGTGGCTCGAACGGATCGGCGGCACCCGTCATTTCGACCTATCCTTGTCGCTCATCGCCTCGACCTCCGCGGTCCTGACCGCAGGGACCACCGTTGAGTGTCGGTCTCGCGCGACTCGTGCAGCGCCGCCCCCTTCGGGCCTCGGCGCGGCCTTTGGCCTCGCCCGCTGCGCTCATCGCCTCGACCTCCGCGGTCCTGACCGCAGGGACCACCGTTGAGTGTCGGTCTCGCGCGACTCGCGCAGCGCCGCCCCTTCGGGCCTCGGCGCGGCGCCTTTGGCCTCGCCCGCTGCGCTCATCGCCTCGACCTCCGCGGTCCTGACCGCAGGGACCACCGTTGAGTGTCGGTCTCGCGCGACTCGCGCAGCGCCGCCCCCTTCGGGCCTCGGCGCGGCGCCTTTGGCCTCGCCCGCTGCGCTCATCGCTACTCCAGTTTCCGCAGGTCGTCGATCACCTTGCCGTCGTTCGGCAATTCGTGGGCTGCGCGGAACATCACGTCGCCGCGGAGCTTCGTGACTTCGCGGATCGAATCGACGATTGCGTCGGCGAGCGGCTTTTCGACGCCGCTCACTTCGACGTGCAGCATCATCCGATCCGATCCCTCGACATTGTCGACGACGAGTCGCGCACGCTTGACCTCCGGATGCCGCCGGACGATCGCCGCGACCTGGCCCGGATGGACGAACATGCCCTTCACCTTCGTCGTCTGGTCGGCGCGGCCGAGCCAGCCCTTGATCCGCTGGTTCGTGCGCCCGCACGGCGACAGGCCCGGCAGCGTGGCCGACAGGTCACCGGTGCCGAAACGGATCATCGGGTAATCGGCGTTGGCGAGGGGCGTGACGACAACCTCGCCCACTTCGCCCGGCGACACGGGGTCGCCCGTTCCCGGCCGGACGATCTCGACCAGCACCCCTTCGTCCAGGACGAGCCCTTCGCGCGCCGTCGTCTCGTAGGCAATCGCGCCGACGTCCGCCGTCGCGTACACCTGATAGCCGTGAACGCCGCGCGCGATCAGCGCATCGCGAAGCGACGGTGGAAACGGTTCGGCGGAAAGCATTGCCTTCGTCAGGCTCGGCAACTTCACGCCGAGCTCATCGGCGCGCTCGAGGATTATGCGCAGGAACGACGGCGTGCCGATGTAGCCGGCCGGCTGCAGATCGGCCATTGCCGCCACTTGCTGTTCCGTCTGCCCGGTACCGCCGGGAAACACCGTGCAGCCGAGCGCGTGCGCGCCGGTCTCGAGCATCGACCCCGCCGGCGTGCAGTGGTACGAGAAGCAGTTGTGAACGAGGTCGCCGGCACGAAAGCCGGCGGCGAAGAGTGCGCGCGCGAAACGCCAGTAGTCGGGGGCAGCGCCTTCGGGCTCGTAGATCCCGCCGGGCGACGCGAAGACGCGCCTCGCCACGCCCCATCGCGCTGCTGCCAATCCGCCGAACGGACGCGCTGCGCGCTGCAACTCGGCGAGCTCGGACTTGCGAACCACCGGCAACTTGGCCAGCGCTTCGCGGGACGTAATCGACGCCGGGTCGACGTCGGCAAGCGTCCGCGTGAAGTCGGGCGCGTGCGCTTTGGCATAGGCGATCTGGCGCCGCAATTGCTCGAACTGCTCGCGCTCGCGCAGTTCGGGGGCGCGCGTCTCGAGCGCGTCGTAATGCTCGCTCATGCGTGCCTCCGGCACTTCGATCGCCGAGCGTCAATCATGCCCTCGTCCTCATTGCACCGTCCTCGACCGTGAACGCCCGCGCGTCGGCCTCGCGGCAATGGCGCTGCACCGCGGCCTTCGGCCTTCGGCTCGGCTTCGCCTCGCCCGCTGCACTCATGCCAACCAGCGCTTCCTTCGGCGGTAATGCTTGACGTCGCGAAAGCTCTTGCGACCCGACGTCGACAGGCCGAGATAGAACTCCTTCACGTCTTCATTGTGCAGCAACTCGGACGCGATGCCATCCATCACCACGCGACCGTTCTCCAGGATGTAGCCATAGCCGGCATGCCGCAGCGCGACCATCGTGTTCTGCTCGGCGAGCAGGAACGACACGCGCTCCTTCACGTTCAGATCCCGGACGATCGAAAAGATTTCCTCGACGATCTGCGGCGCAAGCCCCATCGACGGCTCGTCGAGCAGGATCATCGACGGCTGCGCCATCAGGGCCCGACCGATCGCCGTCATCTGCTGCTCGCCGCCTGACGTGTACCCGGCCAGGCTCGTGCGCCGCTCCTTGAGTCGCGGAAAGTAGTGATAGACCTTGTCGAGCGCCGTCGCGATTTCGCTGCGCGGCCCTTTGCGCGTGAATGCGCCCGTCAGCAGGTTTTCCTCGACGGTGAGGTGTGCGAAGCAGTGCCGCCCCTCCATCACCTGGCACACGCCGCGGCGCACGAGATCGTTCGGCGTCAACCGGTCGATGCGCTCGCCGCGATACTCGATCGTCCCCTTGGTGACGTCGCCGCGCTCGGCGCGCAGCAGGTTGGAGATCGCCTTCAGCGTTGTCGTCTTGCCGGCGCCATTCGCACCGAGCAGCGCGACGATGCCGCCTTCCGGAACGTCGAGCGACACGCCGCGCAGGACGAGAATCACGTGATCGTAGATGACCTCGATGTTGTTGATGGACAGTGCAACAGCGGGCACCGCATCCCGCTGGGCTGACATCGAGGTCACCTCCTCCACGCGCCTTACCCTTCCTTCGAACAATCGCGCAGCGTGATCTTCTTTTCCGCCGCGTACTTGGCAGCGCTCTCCTCGACCATCTTGCGCACCATTGCGCGGTCGCCGGCCATGAATGGTGTCACCGGCTTGAACTCCTTGCCGTCCCATTGCTGGAACTTGACCATGCCGGATCCCTCGTGGTCGAGGCAACTCGTCTTCACAGGCGGGAACAGGCCGGCTGCGCCGAGTTGCTTCAGCCGCGCCTCGGACAGGTCGAGATGCTCGAGACCCCAGCGGATCTGGTCGGGCGTCATCACCTTGCCCTTGCCGAACTTTTCCTGAGCGACGCGAATCGCCTCGACGATCATGATTCCGTACGTGACGCCGCGCGTGTGATAGATCGAGCCGACGCGCGCCTTGTCCTCGAGGTTGCCTTTGCCCGCTCCATATACCTTCTTCTGAATGTCCTGCATCACCGGGAAGTTCGTCCCGGACGCCGAGAAGGCCGCGCTGACATAGCCCTTGGCCGCATCGCCGGCGGGAATGACGTCCTCCTCGGACCCGGCCCACCAGACGCCGAGAATCTTGTCGCGTGGAAAGCCGAACTTCGCGGCGGTCTTGAGCGCCGCCGGATTCATCACACCGAAGCCCCAAAGGATCACGTAGTCAGGCTTGATCTGGCGCACCTGCAGCCATTGCGATTCCTGCGTGTTGCCCGGCGGCGTGATCGGCATCTTGGTGAGCTCGAAGCCCTTCGCGGCGGCCAGCGCATCGAGAACCGGGATCGCTTCCTTGCCGTACGCCGAGTCGTGATACATGTAGACGATCTTCTTGCCTTTCAGGTTGGCGTCGCCGCCGACCTTCTGGCCGAGATAGGCGACCATCGCAGCCGCCTGGTCCCAGTACGTCGTGCCGAGCGGGAACACCCACTGGAACACGCGGCCGTCGGCCGAGCTGCCGAGGCCGTAACCATTCGTCGTCATCGGGATCTTGTCGGTCGCCACGCGCTCGAACAGGCCGTACGCGATGCCCGTGGAAAGCGGTTCCACCGTGCTCGCGCCACCGTTACGCGTCTTCAGCCGCTCGAAGCACTCGACACCGCGGGCGGCGTTGTATTCGGTTTCGCATTCCTCCCACTTGATCTTGACGCCGTTGATGCCGCCGTTCATGTTGACCAGCGTGAAATAGTCGATCGCGCCGCCGAAATAGCCCGACCCGCCCGCCGCGTACGGTCCCACGCGGTACGACAGGATTGGGATGTACTGCTCCGCCTGGGCGCTCGCCTGCGCGGCCGTGACTGCGAAGGCGATGCCCAGCAAACCTTTGATCCACCACTTCATGACTTCCCTCCTGGGTTGCACCAAGGGTCCGTCGCCGGACCCCTCCAATTGCTCTGGCGAAGAATTGGCCAGCCGTCGCGCGCTGTCAATACCGGGCGCGCTGCAGGCCGAACGTTCGACGACTCAATGCGGGAACGGCCACAGCCGCAGTTTTTCCTTCGTGATCTGCCAAATCCGCGCAAGCCCGTGGGGCTCGACGATCAGGAAGAAAATGATCAATCCGCCGAACACCATCAGCTCGACGTTCGATGCGACGCTGCTCGCCACGCTCAAGTGCAGCGTGTCATCCAGAAAGTGGACGACGATCGTCAGCACGATGGGCATCACGACGATGAACGCGCTGCCCAGGAATGCGCCGAGGATCGTTCCGATACCGCCGATGATGATCATGAACAGGATGCGGAACGACAGGTCGAGGTTGTAGGCCTCCGGTTCCACGGTGCCGAGGTACGCGTACGCATATAGCGCACCGGCAACACCGCAATAGAACGAGCTGACGGCGAATGCCAGCAGCTTCGCGCGCACCGGGCGGATGCCGATCACCTCCGCCGCGACGTCCATGTCGCGGATTGCCATCCATTGCCGGCCGATGTTGCCGCGCGTCATGTTCTTCGCCGCAAGCGCCAGCAGCGTGACGATCGTCAACACGAGCAGGTACTTTTCCTGCGGCGAATCGAACGCATAGCCGGCGATCACCATGCCGCGCGCCGTGATGACGCCCGACGAGTTGTAATTCGTGACCCAGCCGACCTTGGTGAGGAACCACAGGATGAAGAACTGGGCGGCAAGCGTTGCGACTGCCAGGTAGAAGCCGCGGATGCGCAGGCTCGGCAGGCCGAACAGGATGCCGACCGCCGCGGCCATCACGCCACCGCCCGCGAACGCGAGCAGCAGCGGGATGCCGGGGATGCGCAGGAGGAAGTTGTACGACGCGAATGCGCCGACGGCCATGAACGCAGCCGTGCCGAGCGACAACTGTCCGGCGTAGCCGGTCAGGATGTTGAGTCCCAACGCCGCGAGTGCCAGGATCAGGCACGGGATCAGGATCGCCGAGAACAGGTACGGCGTCGCGGTGAGCGGGATGACGACGAACGCGACGACGAGTATCAGCGCGAGTCCGATCCGGTCCTGGCGAATGGGCAGGATCGCCGCGTCAGCAGCGTACGTGCTCTTGAACTGTCCGGCTTCGCGATAGAGCATTCGATAGGTTCAGCGACGACGCTGCGATGAGTGAGCGCTTCGACGACGCGCGAACTCGACCGGCGGGCGGAAAGTGTGCATGTCAGATCCGGCGGATGATCTTTTCGCCGAACAGCCCCTCGGGCCGCACGAGCAGGAAAAGGAGCGCAAGCACGTACGGGAACCAGCCTTCTATGCCGCCACCGACATAGGGCCCGAGAAAAACCTCGGCGAGCTTTTCCGTCGCACCGATGATGAGGCCGCCGACGATCGCGCCCGGAATCGATTCGAAGCCCCCGAGGATCAGCACGGGCAGTGCCTTCAACGCGACGAACGTCAACGCAAACTGGACGCCGTTGCGCGCACCCCACAACATGCCCGCGACGAGCGCGACGAAGCCGGCGACCGCCCAGACGATGCCCCAGATCTGTTGCAGCGGAATGCCGACGGCGAGTGCCGCCTGATGATCGTCGGCGACGGCGCGCAGCGCGCGGCCGATCCGGGTGCGGCTGAAGAAGAGCCCGAGACCGGCGACGAGCACCGCGGCGATGCCCGCGGCTACGAGATCGAACTTCGACACGTTGATGCCGGCGACATCGGACAGCCACTTGATCGGCTCGTCCTGTATTCCGAGCTCGAGCCCGCGAACATTAGCGCCCCACAGCAACTGCGCAAGGCCTTCGATGAAGAACGACAGCCCGATCGTCGCCATGAACAGCGAGATCTGCGGCTGGTTGACGAGCGGACGCAGCACGAGGCGCTCGATCAAGAGGCCGAGCACGATCATCACCGCGAGCGTGGCAACGAGCGCGACACCGAACGAGAGCCCGTGCTCGGTCAGGCCGACGAACGTCAGCGCGGCGAAGAACACCAGCGAGCCCTGCGCGAAGTTGAAGACGCCCGACGCCTTGTAGATCAGCACGAAGCCGAGCGCCACGAGCGAATACATGACGCCGGACAGCAGTCCGCCGATCAGCACCTCGAAGAAGAACGAGATCATTGGGTCGGCCGTCGCGCGCTGGATTGCATCGGGTCAGTGGGCGACGCCGAGATACGCGTCGATGACGGCCTTGCTGCCGCGGACCGCGGCGGGATCGCCGTCGCCGATCTTGCGCCCGTAGTCGAGCACGACGACGCGGTCGGAAATGTCCATCACCACGCCCATGTCGTGCTCGATCAGTACGATGGTCGTGCCGTACTGCTCGTTGACGTCGAGGATGAACCGGCACATGTCCTGTTTCTCCTCGACGTTCATGCCGGCCATCGGCTCGTCGAGCAACAGCAGCGACGGCTCGGCGGCCAGCGCACGCGCGAGCTCGACGCGCTTCTGCAGGCCATACGGCAATCGCCCGACGGGTGTCTTGCGGATGTGCTGGATTTCGAGGAAGTCGATGATCTCCTCGACTTTCGCGCGGTGGGCAAGCTCCTCGCGGCGCGCGCGCCCGATCCAGATCGCCTGCTCGATGAAGCTCGCGTGCATCTTCAGGTTGCGCCCGGTCATGATGTTGTCGAGGACGGTCATGCCCTTGAACAGCGCAATGTTCTGGAACGTCCGCGCGATGCCCGCGACGGCGACGTCGTGCGAGTCCATGCCGCGGCGCACGCGGCCACGATAGGTGATCGTTCCCTGCTGCGGCCGGTAGACGCCGTTGATGACGTTCAGCATCGAGCTCTTGCCGGCGCCGTTGGGGCCGATGATCGCGCGCACCTCGTGCTCGCGAACGTCGAACGTGATATCGCTCAACGCCTTGACACCGCCGAATGCGAGCGAGATGTGCTCGAGCGACAGGATGACGTCACCGATGCGGCGCGTGGGTGTGGGCAGCGGCGGATCAGGCTGCACGGAACGTCCGGTCACGCGCCGGCCACACGGTACGGGGCTTGCTCATGCGGCCTTCTGCTCCTCTGCCGGCGTCACGCGCGCATCGTCGATTCGCAGGTCGGCAGCGACCATGCCGGACCGACCATCCTCGAACTTGACGAGCGTCTCGATGTGCTGAACGTCGCGTCCTGCGTATAGCGCGTCGATCAGCACCGCGTACTTCTCGGCGATGAAGCCGCGACGCACCTTGCGCGTGCGCGTCAGCTCGTCGTCGTCGGGATCGAGCTCCTTGTGCAGGATCAGGAACCGCTGCACTTGGGAATCGGCGAGACCCGGCTCGCCGGCGAGCTCCGCATTCACCTTCTCGACGCAGCCGCGGATCAGCTCGTACACCGCGGGCTTCGACGCAAGATCGGTGTAGCCGGAGTAGGGAATGCCGCGCCGCTCGGCCCAGTTACCGACCGAGCCGACGTCGATGTTGACGAACGCGCACACGCGGTCGCGGTCGGCGCCGAATACGACCGCTTCCTTGATGTGCGGGAAGAACTTGAGCTTGTTCTCGATGTAGTTCGGCGCGAACATCGCGCCCGTCGCGAGCTTGCCCACGTCCTTCGCGCGATCGATGATCTTCAGCTGACCGCTCGCGTCGACGAAGCCGGCGTCGCCGGTGTGGAAGTAGCCATCGGCGTCGATCGACTCGGCGGTCGCATCCGGCCGCTTGTAGTACTCCTTCAGCAGCATCGGCCCGCGCACCAGCACCTCGCCCGTGTCGGCAACCTTGAGCTCGACGCCGGGCGCCGCCTCGCCCACCGTGTCGAAATGGACGCCGCCGTCCGGCTGCAGGCACACGTACGCGCATGTCTCGGTCGAGCCGTAGAGCTGCTTCAGGTTGATGCCGATCGAACGGTAGAAGCGGAACAGGTCCGGCCCGATCGCAGCGCCCGCCGTGTACGCGACGCGAATGCGCGACATGCCGAGCACGTTGCGCAGTGGCGCGTAGACGAGCACGTTGCCGATCGCGTACTGAACGCGGTCGGACAGCGCCACCGATTTTCCGTCGAGTATCTCGGCGCCACAGCGACGCGCGACGGCCGTGAAGTGCTCGAACAACGCGCGCTTGATCCGACCCGCGTCCTCCATCCGGATCATCACTTGCGTCAGCAGATTCTCGAACACGCGCGGCGGCGCGAAGTAGTACGTCGGACCGATCTCGCGCAGGTCGGTCATCACCGTCTCGCCCGATTCGGGGCAATTGATCGTGAACCCGACGTAGAGCCATTGCGCGAACGAGAACAGGTGGTCGCCGACCCACGCCATCGGCAGGTAGGACAGCACCGAGTCGTCGGGACTCAGGCGATCGAACTCGGCACTGCCTTTCGCGGCGGCAATGAACGCGGCGTGCGTCTGCCGCACGCCCTTGGGCTTGCCCGTCGTGCCCGACGTGTACAGCATGCCGGAGACGTCGTCGGCGCGTCCGAGCGCCACCTCCGCGTCGTACCAGCCGGGATGCGCGCGATCGAATTCGCGGCCCCGTTCCTGCAACGCCTCGAAGCTCGTCACGCCTTCATAGTTGCGCAGGCCGCGCGGGTCGTCGTAGTAGATGTGCGCGAGCGTCGGGACGCTGGGCGCCGCCTCGAGCAGCTTGTCGACCTGCTCCTGGTCCTCGACGAGCGCGTAGTCGATCTCCGCGTCGTTCAGGACGTAGACGAACTCGGCCGCGGGCGCATCCTGGTACATCGGCACGGGCACGCCGCCCAGTGCCTGCGCGGCGATCATCGACCAGTACAGGCGGGGCCGGTTGTCACCGACGATGGCGAGGTGCATCCCGCGCTTGAAACCATCGGCGGCCAGCCCGCACGCCAGTGCCCGCACCTCGTCGGCAACCTGCGCCCACGTCCACGTCTGCCAGATGCCGAGGTCTTTTTCGCGCGTCGCTGGATGGTTGGGTCGCGTGCGCGCGTGCTGCAGGAGCAGTCGCGGAAACGTGTCCTGCCGCTCATCCATGGTCCGCTCTCCTCCATTGGCCGCTGCGGTCTTTGGTCCGCACCGGTATGCGCTCGTCGACGGGTATGTTCCGGAATGCCGGCGCTCTCTCTGGAAACCGTGGGAAGCTGCCGGCGGCCGGCTATGGTACGTTCGATTCGGAAGCTTGCGCAACGCGCCCGCTCGGCGGGACCCGCGGCGGCGCCACGACGACAGCACACGAGTCACCATGCAATGAGCCTCGCAGGGGAAGGCGCCGTCGCGATCTGGCACGACATCGCACCGGAAGGCCGCGGCGAGTTCTACGCATGGCACGGGCACGAGCACATGCCGGAACGCGCCGCCATCCCGGGATTCCTGCGCGGTCGCCGCTATGTCGCTATCGATGGCGCACCAGAGTTCTTCAACCTGTACGAAACCGCCTCTCGCACCACGGTGACCGGGCCGGAATATCTGGCGCGGCTCAACGCACCGACGCCGTGGACCGCGGCGACCGTCCGGCATTTCCGCGGGGTCGCGCGGTCGCTGTGCGCAGTGGCCGCCAGTTTCGGTGATGGCCAGGGCGGACTGATTGCGACGTTTCGCTACGCGGTGGATGACGATGTCGTGGCCCGCCATCGGCTGGCCCTGACGGAAACGGTGTTGCCGAAGCTCGCCGCCGAGCCCGGCGTGGCCGGTTGCCACCTGCTCGTCGCAGACGAGGCCGCGAGCGCGGTCGAGACGGCGGAACGGCGGTTGCGCGCCGGCCGCAACACGATTCCGCGCTGCATCCTGCTCGTCGAAAGCTGGGACGACGTCGAGCCGTTCCGGACGCTGTGCCGCCGAATCGCTGGGGACGCGTTTTTCGGCGAAGCGCCGGCACCTGACGTGGGCCTGTACCGCCTGCAGAACTCCCGTTCGACGTCCGGGGCGAGCGCCGGATGAGCGCAACCGTCTTCCGCAACGCCCGCATCATCGACGGCACCGGCGACGCGCCATTTAGCGCCGACGTGCGCGTCGTCGGCAACCGGATCGCGGCGATCGAGCGCGACGCACGACCGTCGGCCAGTGACGCCGCCGACGTCGTCGATTGCGCAGGCGCTACGCTGATGCCGGGGCTGATCGAGCCGCACGCGCACCTGTCGTTCGTCGACCAGGCGACACCGCAGGCGTTGTCGGCCATTCCGGTCGAAGAGCACGTGCTGCTGACGCTGAAGCACGCGAAGCTCTACCTCGACCAGGGCTTCACGTCGTGCTTCAGCGCCGCGGCGACGAAGCCGCGCCTCGACATCGTCGCGCGCAACGCGATCGATCGCGGCGAGCATCCGGGGCCGCGTCTCAAGGCTGCGAGCGTGCAGTTCACCGTCACCGGCGGTGTGGGCGACCTGCGCCAGATGCATCTCGATCCCGGCGAAGCGATGTACACGCTGCCGTGCGATGGACCGGTCGAGTTCAGACGCGCGGCGCGCGAAGCGTGCCGCGAAGGCGTCGACGTGCTGAAAATCGTCCCATCCGGTGACACGTCGACACCTGCCGTGCCGTCCGCGCGGACGCTGATGACCGACGACGAAGTGGCTGCCGTGTGCGACGTCGCGCGTGCGCAGGAGCGCGTCGTCGCCGCGCATGCGCGCAGCGCCGAATCGATCCGGATGTGCGTGCGCAACGGCGTCACCGTCATCTATCACGCGACGTGCGCCGACCACGATGCGCTCGATCTCCTCGAAGCGCACAAGGCAACGGTGTTCGTGGCACCCGCGCTGTCGGTCACGGTGACGCGGCTGCGCGACGCCGGCAAGTTCGGCCTGCCGTCGTCGGACGCGATGCGCGCACGGATCGATGCCGATCTCGAACGGACGATCGCGACGATGAAAGCGCTGAAGGCACGCGGGGTGCGCGTGCTGCCCGGCGGCGACTACGGCTTCATGTGGAATCCGCACGGCGCCAACGCGCGCGACCTGCAGTATTTCGTCGATCTGCTCGGCTTCACGCCGATGGAAGCAATCGTCGGCGCGACGAAATGGGGCGGCGAGATCATGGGCAGGCCCGACGATCTCGGCCAGGTGCGCGAAGGGTATCTTGCCGACCTGCTGCTCGTCGACGGCGATCCGCTTGCCGATCTGCGATTGCTCGAGGATCGCGCCCGGTTGCTCGCGGTGATGAAGGACGGCGTGTTCCACCGTCGTCCGACGAACAACTCGCCAACTCGCTGAGGACGACATGGACTACGGCATCTCCGGCAGGACGGCGATCGTGTGCGCGGCAAGCCAGGGCCTCGGCAAGGGCTGTGCGATGGCACTCGCGCACGAAGGCGTCAACCTCGTCATCAACGCGCGCGGAGCCGATGCGCTGAACGCGACGGCCGACGAGATCCGCCGATCGACCGGGGTAAGCGTCATCGCGATCGCTGCCGACATCACGTCGCACGCGGGCCGCGCGCAAGTGGTGGCCGCATGCCCGACGCCCGACATCCTGGTCAACAACGCCGGCGG
>Ga0207650_10002043_pt1 | contig 14128 bp, 12 predicted proteins | sample KBSS63metaG_FD_184325 | JGI IMG/M metagenome (GOLD analysis project Ga0207650, IMG submission 184325) | Switchgrass rhizosphere microbial communities from Kellogg Biological Station, Michigan, USA - KBS S6-3 metaG (SPAdes) (version 2) | ecosystem: Host-associated > Plants > Roots > Rhizosphere...
GCACTACCGGATACACGTAGGCGCCAATCTGCGAGTTGCGCAACATGTCCACCACGTTGCCGGCCTTCTGTATTACCTGCTCCAAATTCTGCTGACTCATCGACTCGTTACTCCTCTATAGGCGGGTCTAAAGACCCGCCTCTACGAACCGCGGGCCTGAAGGCCCGCCTCTACGAAGACTCTCAGTGCGACGCCGGCGCGGCCAGGGCTGCGCCTTCGCCCACGCTCGACGTGCGCGGCACGTGGCGCTTCACGGTGGCGAGTGAGATGAACACCAGCGCCATCAGGATCGCCCAGCACGTGAAGTAGCCGGGCGGACCGCCGCGATCGAGCGCGTAGCCGCCCACGTAGGCGGCCAACGCGTTGCCGACGCGGCCGAAGGCCACCGCGGTGCCGACGCCGGTGCTGCGAATCTCCGTCGGATAGACGTGCGCGGCGAGCGCGTACATCGTGGTCTGCACGGCGTTCAGCAGCCCGCCCGTGATGAGGAACATCCCCATCAGCGCGAAGGGGTCGGTGGGATCGAGCTTCATCCCCGCCATGACCAGCGAGCAGACGATGGCCGCCGCCGACATGCCGAGCATCGTGATCCGCGATCCCAGCCGCTGGATGACGAGCGCGCCGACGATGGCCCCGACGACACCACCGATGTTCACCCATTGCAGGCCGCCGGCGGCCGCCGCCGGCGTGAACTTGCCGGCGTCGCGCAGCATCGACGGGACGAGCTGGATGGCCACGTAGTTGACCATCAGGCAAAAGAAGAACGACCCGAAGAGCCCGGAGGTGTCGCGAAGGAAGCGCGGCGAGAACAGCTCGCCGATAGTGGCCTTGCGCACGGGCTCGCCCGCCGCCGTGCGCGCTTCCACGAAGACGGCGTCGTCGGGGACGTCGTGGCCGCACTTGCGCATCACCCGCACCAGTTCGGGCCAGCGTTCACGCCGCGTGGCCAGATAGCGCGGCGACTCGGGCAGCACTTTGGCCAGGATGGCGGCCAGGACGATCGGTACCGCGCCGCCGATGATGAAGAGCGCGCGCCAGCCGTACTGGGGGCCGACCCACGCCGCCATGGAGCTGGCGGCAAACCCGCCGAGCGGGATGCAGACGATGGTGAGGGTGACGGCGAAAGGACGTTGACGCCGGGGCACGTACTCGGACGCAAGCGCCGCGGCGTTCGGCATGGCACCGCCAAGCCCGATGCCGGCGATGAACCGCAGCAGGCCGAGCATCGTGACCGAGTCGACGAACGCAATCGCGATGGTCAGGACGGCGAAGGAGAGGACGCTCCCGAGCAGCGCGGTACGGCGGCCGTAGCGATCGCCGAGCATGCCGCCGACGAGGCCGCCAATCATCATGCCGAACGGTCCCGTGGAGAGCGCGCCGCGGAAGGGGGCGCCGCTGGCGAACCCCCACTCGGGCGCGATGAACGGTACCGCGTTCGGCAACAGCTGGTTGTCGACGCCGTCGAGGACGATGGTGAGCGCCGTCCCGAGGATGAGCAGCTTCTGGTAGCCGGTCCAGCGGCCCTCGTCGAGAACGTGCCCGACGTCGACGGTTTTCATCAAGAGTCCCCTCTACCTCCTTTGGTGCAGCGAAAAAGTATATCAGTCACGGAATATCATCTTTGGGTCCGTGCCCGAGACCGCGCAGCTCCTGCTGGGGATTTTCGCCTCCGACATCCTGCCCATTTTCGTGATCGCCGGCGTCGGCTTCCTGCTCGCCCGCCATCTGCAGGTGCAGGTCCAGACCCTGTCGCGGGTCACGTTCCATGCCCTGGCGCCGGCCCTGGTGTTCAGCGTTCTCACCACGTCCACCCTGACAGGCTTCGAATTCGGCCGGATGGCGGCCTTCTACGCCCTGGTCGCCGCCTCGGCCGGGCTCATGGCCCGGCTGGTCGCCATCCCGCTCGGGCTGGACCGCGCTTCGCTCTCCGCATTTCTGCTGGTCGTGGTCTGCTCCAACAGCGGCAACTACGGACTGCCGGTGGCCCTGCTGGCATTCGGGCACGAGGCCCTGACTTTCGCCAGCGTCTACTTCGTCTCGAGCGCCATCTTCAGCTACACCGGCGGTGTCCTACTCGCGGCGAGCGGGCGCCGCTCGGTGGCGCAGGCGTTGGCAGGGGTCGTGCGGGTGCCGGCCGTGTACGGCGCGGTGGCGGCGGCCATCGTCATGGCCTTCGGGCTGCACGTACCCGCCGCAATCGCGCGGCCCATGACGCTGCTGAGCGACGCCGCGCTCCCGATGATGGTGCTGGTGCTCGGCATGCAGCTCGAACGCGCCACCTGGCCCGAACGTCCGTCGATGGTGGTCGCCGCGTCGCTGCTGTCGCTGGTCGCGACCCCCCTGGCTGCTTTCGGCGTGGCCCACCTGCTGGGGCTGAAGGGCCCCGCGTTTCAGGCCGGCGTGCTGCAGGCGTCGATGCCGACCGCTGTCGTCACGACGATCCTCGCGCTGGAGTTCGACGTGTCGCCGAACTTCGTGACCAGCGTGGTGTGTGTCACGACGATCCTCAGTCCGGTGACGCTCACCCTGATGATTGCGTACTTGCAGCACGCCGCGTAGCCGGCAGGGTCAGGTGCGCCACGAACGCACACAGGGCGCAGCCGGCGATGACGGCCGCAAACGGCACCGCGCTGCGGTTCCCGAAGGCGCTCACCAGATTCCCCGACGCCGCGCCGAGCACGAACTGCAGGGTACCCATCAGCGCGGACGCCGATCCGGCCACTGCACCGTAGGGGCTCATCGCCAGCGCGGTCGTGTTCGGCCCGACGAAGCCGTGGCAGATGACAAAGCAGAAGAGCGGCACCAGGATGCCGGCAAATCCACCGAAGCCGGTGTAGGCGTCCGCGAGCAAGGTGGCGCCCGCGGCCACCGCCACCGGCAGCGTACTGCGGACGATGAGCTCGGACGGCACGCGTGACGCGAGATAGCGATTGATCTGCGACGCGATCATCAGGCCGATGGCGTTGGCCCCGAAGTACAGCCCGAAGCGTTCCGGCGGCACGTGAAAGAGCTCGATGTATACGAACGACGAGCCGGAGATGTAGGCGAGCAGCCCCGCGAAGATGAGCCCGCCCGACAGCACCCAGCCAAGATACTCACGGTCGCGCAGGATGCGCAGGTAGGTCGCAGCGATCACGGCCACCGACTGGCGCCGCCGCTGTGCGGGGCGCAGGCTCTCGGGCAATTGCCACGCCGCCAGCACCAGCAAGACCAGCCCGTAGCCGGCGAGCACCAGGAAGACCGACCGCCAGCCGAAGCGGACGAGGAGCTGTCCCCCGATGAGCGGCGCCAGGATCGGGCCCAGCATCATCACCAGGATCAGCATCGAGAGCATCCGCACCGAGTCGCGGCCGTCGAAGTAGTCGCGGACCACGGCACGCGGCACCACCAGCGGCGCGCAGCCGCCGAGCGCCTGCAGGAAGCGGAAGGCCACGAGCTGCGTGACGCTGGTCGTGAACGCACAGCCGAGCGAGGCGCTCACGAAGATCGCAAGTCCGATGTAGAGGGCCGGCTTGCGCCCGAACCGGTCCGACAGCGGACCGTAGAGGATCTGCCCGAACGAGATGCCGACGAAGTAGCTGGGAAGGCTCTTCTGCACCGCGGCAATGGGCACGCCGAGCTCGCGCGCGATGCCGGGCAGCGCCGGCAGGTACATGTCGATGGCCAGCGGACCGATGGCGGTGAGGGCTCCAAGGATCAGCGCCAGCCGGTGACGGATGGCGTGCCCGTCGCCTCCCGCCGCGGTCATGCCTTGCGCCGATAGTGTCCGCTGCGTCCGCCCGACTTTTCGAGGACGCTGATGCCGCCGATGACCATCGTCTTGTCCACCGCCTTGACCATGTCGTAGATCGTCAGCGCCGCCACCGACACGGCGGTGAGCGCTTCCATCTCCACGCCGGTCTTGCCGGTGGTGCGGACGCGCGATTCGATGCGGTAGCCCCGCCGCGTCGGGGTGAGGTCGACGCTCACATGTGTCAATACCAGCGGATGACACAGCGGGATGAGTGCGGCCGTCTGTTTGGCGGCCATGATGCCGGCGAGCCTCGCCGTCTGCAACGGGTCGCCCTTGGCCACCGTGCCGGCGCGGATCAGGCGCAGCGCCTCGGCCGACATCGTAATCTCGCCCGCGGCGCGCGCTTCGCGCGCGGTCTCGGGCTTGTCGCCCACGTCCACCATCCGAGCCTTGCCGCGGGCGTCGAGATGGGAGAGCTTCGCTGCGCCCAGCGGCCGGCGTGTTTTAGCCACCGCTGGCTTCTCCTTGCGCCAGATAGAAGGACAGGCTCTCGAGCGACACGGTCAGATCGACGCTCTTCAGCTTCACGTTCGCCGGCACCGTCAGCGCGCCCGGCGAGAAATTGAGGATCGCCTTGATCCCCGCCGCGATCACCTGATCGACAACGGGCTGCGCGCGCGGCGCCGGCACCGCAATGACGGCGATGTCGAGGCGATCCTTGCGCGCCACTCGGCGGAGCTCTTTGATGTCGTGAATGGGCACGCCGCTGCGCGACTCGTGGCCGATCTTCTCGTCGGCGGCGTCGAAGAGCGCCGCAATCTCGAACCCCTCCTGGCGGAAGCCGGGATAGTCGGCAAGCGCCAGACCGAGGTTGCCGGCGCCCATGATGGCGACGCGCAGCTGGCGATCGAGCCCGAGGATCTTGCGCAGGTGCCGGCGCAGTTCCTTGACGTAGTAGCCCACGCCGCGGACGCCGAACTCGCCGAAGTACGCGAGGTCCTTGCGGATCTGGGCCGCGTTGAGGTGGAACCGTTCGGCCAGCGCCTGCGACGAGATGGTCTGCACGCCGGTCTCGTCGAGCGTGTTGAGGCACCGCAGGTAGACCGAGAGCCGGTTGGTGGTCAACTCAGACACCTGGTCGGGCATCTGCCTGCGCTTGTTCGCCTCCTTCACAAGGTTAAATGCTACCATCTCGCGCCTATGGCGAATCTGGCGGCAGAACGCCCCGCGGACACGCGCGAAACCACGTTCAAGCCGTATGTGCCGGCGTCGCAGTCGCCGCCCGAATTCACCATCAAAGCCATTTTCCTCGGCGCCATCTTCGGGCTGATTTTCGGGGCCTCGACCGTCTATCTCGGGCTCCGCGCCGGCCTCACCGTCAGCGCGTCGATCCCGATTGCCGTGCTCGGCATCTCGGTCTTCAAACGGCTCGGGGGCTCGACCATCCTCGAGAACAACATCGTGCAGACGATCGGGTCGGCGGGCGAATCGCTCGCCGCCGGCGTCGTGTTCACGATCCCCTCGCTCATCTTCCTGCTGCCCGGCGGCCCTGCCTACTTCAACTACGCGCAGATCACCATGCTCGCGGTGGCTGGCGGCATCCTGGGCGTGCTGATGATGGTGCCCCTGCGGCGCGCGCTCATTGTCAAAGAGCACGGCGTGCTGCCCTATCCGGAAGGCACCGCGTGCGCCGACGTGCTGATTGCCGGCGAGCGCGGCGGCGCGCTGGCCAAGACCGTCTTCATGGGGCTGGCGATCGGCGGCGTCTGGAAGGCGCTCTCCTGGATCGTCCAGATCTTTCGCACGGCTGTCGGCTACTCGTTCGCCCGCACCAGCTTCTTCCCCAACGCCACCATCAATCTCGACCTGTCGCCTGAATATCTCGGCGTCGGTTACGTGATCGGGCCGCGCATTGCCGGCGTCATGTTCGCCGGCGGCGTGCTCTCGTGGCTGGTGCTGCTGCCACTGCTCTCGTATCTGGGCAACTTCATGACCGTCCCGCTGCCGCCGGTGCCGGCCAGCGGCCTGCGCATCGACCAGATGAGCGCGCCGCAGCTCTGGAGCGCCTACATCCGCTACACCGGCGCCGGCGCGGTGCTGGCGTCGGGGCTCATCACGCTGGCCCGCACGATCCCGACCATCATCACGTCGTTCCGCGACAGCGTGAAGGACTTCGGCGCGGGTGCGGGCCAGGCTGGCCGGGCGCGGACTGAACGCGATCTGCCGCTGATGGTCGTGCTGGTGGGCTCGTTGCTGCTGGCGATCTTCCTGGTCATCGCGCCCGGCACGCCGACGCAGGGCAACGTGCTGTCGGCCGTGCTGATCGTGGTCTTCGGCTTCTTCTTCGTCACCGTCTCGTCGCGCATCACCGGATTGGTCGGCAACTCATCGAACCCCATCTCCGGGATGACCATCGCGACGCTCATTCTGACCTGCACCATCTTCGTCGCCCTCGGGCGCGTGGGCAACGACTACGCACCGATTGCCCTCGGTGTGGGCGCGGTGGTCTGCATCGCGGCCGCCATCGCCGGCGCCACGTCGCAGGATCTCAAGACCGGCTACATCGTCGGCGCCACGCCGTCGTCGCAGCAGATCGGCCTCATGGTGGGCGTCGTGGTGTCGGCCTTCGTCATCGGACTCACCACCCTCTACCTGCACAACGTGATGACCATCGGATCGCCGTCACTGCCGGCGCCGCAGGCGACGCTGATGTCCACCATCATCCGCGGGCTGCTGGCGCAGAACCTGCCCTGGGGGCTGGTGCTGGTCGGCGTGTTCATCTCGGTGACGCTGGAGCTCTGCGGGGTGCGGTCGCTCTCGTTTGCCGTCGGCTCCTACCTGCCGATCGCCACCACCGCGCCGATCTTTGCCGGCGGGCTCGTGCGCTGGTGGGTCGAGCGCCGGACCGGCAACCGCGGGGAGTCCGAGATCAGCAGCGGTACGCTCTTCAGCTCCGGCCTCATCGCCGGCGGGTCCCTCGCGGGCATCCTCTATGCGGGCCTCTTCGGGCGCAATCTGCTCGGGGCGGCCGACGACGGCGCCACGACGGGGCTCATCCCCTTCCTGCACGAAGGTACGGTTGGCAATCTGGCCGGCGGCCTGCTCTTTTTCGCACTGGCCGTCATCGTGGCCCGGGTGGGCATGCGCAAGCTGGAATAACACCGGCCGAGGCGGAGCCTCGCGGCCCAGACCGTTTAGAATAGAGAGTGTGAAGCCGACCAGGGCGCTGGCACTTACAGTCATCCTGGTCGCGATCTGCAGCGCCGGTCCCGGCGCGCAAGGCCCGCAGCGGCGGCTCACGACCATCGACGCGCTGCGACAGTTCCCCGGCTTCTTCCACCTCCAGAACGTGCTCGTGCACGGCGAGTTCGTCGAGACCGAACGCCGCGTGTCGCTGCGAGGCGGCGACAGCGAGATTCGTGTCCAGCTGATGCCGACCGTCACCACGGCGACCGGCGCCGTCGAGGTGCGGGGGCAGCTGATCGACGTCGGACGCCTCGAAGCCGGCGACTCGCGCGCCGGTAACTTTGTCGAGGGGCGTGAGTCGTCCTCGTGGCCCCACCCCGGCGAGGAGCTGGTGCTGCAGGTCAGCGCGGTGGCCCCGTCGCAGCCGATGGTCGCGCCGACGCTGCGCGCCCTGGCGCTCGAGCCGTGGAAGTTCGCCGGCCAGACCGTGACGGTCACCGGCAATTTCCGCGGCCGCAACCTGTTCGGCGACCTGCCGGACGCGCCGGGCAAAGGGCGCTACGACTTCATCGTGCGCGGCGGCGAAGGCTCGGTGTGGGTGACCGGCACGCGGCCGCGCGGTTCGGGGTTCGACTTCGACGTCGATCGCCGCATCGACAGCAACCGCTGGCTCGAGATCACAGGCCCTCTCGTGCACGACCGCGGGCTGGTGCGCATCGAAGCCACGAAGATCGCCCTGGCCAAGGCGCCTGCGCTGACCGAATCGGATCACGAGGACGGCCCGGTGTCGGCGGCCCCGCTCAAGCCGGCCGAGGTGGTGTTCAACTCACCGGCCGAGGGTGAGACCGACATCACGCCAACGTCCAGCGTCCGCATCCAGTTCTCGAAGGGGCTCACGGAGGCGTCGCTGGCGGGGCGCATCCGTGCGAGCTATCTCGGCGCGCCGTCCAGCAGCGAGGGTCCGTCGATCAAGACGACGTACGACGGCGCCAACCGCGCCATCGAGATCAAGTTCGACAAGCCGCTCGAACCGTTGCGCACCGTCAAGATCGAGATCCTCGAAGGCGTCACCGCCTTCGACCGCGCTCCGCTCGCCCCGTGGACGCTGACGTTTACTGTGGGTGGATAGCCTCAAGGCTCAAACCCCTAAGGTACCAGCGTCATCTCGAAGGTCTGCTTCAGCGTTCCGAGCGACACCTCGATCGCGTAGCGACCGGGCGCGAGCGGCGACAGCACGGCGTCGGCGACAATCCACCGGAACTGACCGGATTCGTCCGGCCGCGCGCTCACCTGCACCGGTACCTGCAGCGGCTGTCCGGCGCGATCCAGCAAGCGCGCCACGGCGGTGCCCGGCACGGTGGTCGCCAGCTCGAGGCGAATGCGTTCGCTGCGCGAGAAGCGCGTATCGGCCGTCTGCAGATGCCGCGGGCCAGTCGAAGGCCCGCGTCGCCAGACGACGGGCGTGCCAAGCTCCTCGCCGCGCGGCGCAGTCATCACCACGCGGGCGGTGTCGGTGAGCACCACGCTGTCGTTGGCGTCAGGACGCAACTGCACCTGCACCGCGTACTCACCGGGTGTCACGGCGCCGCGCTCGGGCACACGCACCGCGAACGAGCCGTCGGCGGGTTTCACCGTCAGGGTCTGCGACAGCAGCTCCGTGCCGTCGGCGGCCAGCACCATCACGTCGGCCGTGGCACCGGCCGTCCACTCCAGTTCCTGTCGCGTGCGGTAGTCCAGCTCTCCCACGATCCAGAACGTACCGCCCTCGGGCGCGCTCCACGACGAGGTGCGGATCCGGAACGGGCGCCGCGCATCCGGCAGCGCCACCGGGATTGCCGCCACGGCGCCTCGGCCGGTGCTGGCCGGCAGGCGGGCGTTCAACAGCTCGTCGGTGGTGAGGCCGCGGTAGCCGCGTCGCGTCCGCACCTTCACGCCGGGACGCGTGACGCGCGCGCTGAGGGTGCGGAAGCGCCCATCGAGCTTGGCGTTGGACGAACGATAGGTCACCAGGTAATAGGACGATTCGTCGGCCGCGATCCGCGGCAGCGCTTCGTCTACAGCCGTCCGCTTCATCACCGCCAGGCCGTCGGTACCGTCGGCCAGCTGACGCAGGCTGTCCTGGCGCGCCGCGGCGTGCTCGGTCTGCGGCACGGCGCGGGAAGCCCCCTCGACCGGGATCGTCACTTCAGGCGCGTAGAGCGGATAAAAGGACACATTGGCGCGGTTGGCGGCCTCGGCCAGATCGCGCACGTGCTGGCTGTTGTCTACCATCGCCAGCCGGCGGCGGTCGGCTTCGCATTCCACCCGCATGACGGGTGTCGCGGGCGACCCTTGCACCGAGCCGCGATCGCCGAAACGACGGAGGCGATCCGAGCGCGAGCTCTTGTCGTCGTCCGGTTCACCCAGCGTCCGGCTGGCGGTGAAGAGCTGCCAGCCGTCGCTGATCGTCAGCACCGCCTTGCGTTCCTCGCGCAGTGTTCCCAGATGCTCCACCAGATCGTCGAGCGCGCCGAGCGTCGTCTCCTCGCGCCAGCGCGCCTTCATCTCCGCGCCGCGGGCGCGGTCTGCCGCGCGCGTGGAGTCGAAGCACTGGTCGTAGAGCACCTCCTTGGAGCCCGGCGCGCGGCGGCGCCCGCGACGTGCCCAGGCCCAATCGGCCTGCATCAGGTCCGAGAGGACGTCGGCCTTGTGGCGGAACGAGAGATCGCCGGCCGCCAGCTCAGGGGTCATCAGCGCGACGAGGTCGTCGCGCTCGATGAGGCGGTCCAGCATCCGGACCAGCGGCAAGCGTGCAGACGGCTCGTCCTCGATCGCCGTGTGGTAGGTGTCCACGAACACGATGAACACGCGGGAACGCGGGCTGCCCGGCGACACGGCGACGCGCTCGAAGGACTCGAGGGTCTGGGGAACGCCGTCTTCGAGCAGCTGCAGCTCGTCCTGGCGCAGATCATCGACCGCCACGCCGTCGCGGACGGCAAACAGGTCCACGCGGAGCGTGTTGGCGGGCGGGGATTGCGCGGCGGCGGCCACACCGATGGCGACCACCAACCCGAGGACGGCGCCGAACCTCAGTTGGGCGGGCATGCACCCTCGAACGTGCAGAACGCTGGCTCGTCGAGTGTAGCACTCGCGAGGCTTCGCCTCGCGAGTGCTACCTATCTCTTTTGCCGCGGCTTCGCCGCGGCGGCTCGTGTCTATGCGGGTATGGCCGGGCGCGTTCTGAATCTCCTGCGGACGGCGCGGACGATGGCCGTGGCAAACACGGCCATGAGCCCCACCAGCACGGCCGTTACCATCAGGGCCGCCACTGGGTGCGTGAGAGCCAGCACCCCCAGCCCCACCACCAGGCTGTCCTCGCCCAGGCTCAGGAGCCAGTTCGAGAACGGTTCGGGGCTGGTGTTGGCCACGGCGCGCGTACCGGCTTTGGTCAGGTGACTTCCCGCCGCCAGCGTGGCGCCCAGCAGCGCCGCCAGCCCCTGCGCCGCCGGCGACGCGTCGCCCACGCTGGCCACCGCCACGAAGGCACCGCCCAGCGGACGGATCGCGGTGTGCACCAGATCCCAGGCTGTGTCCAGATACGGAATCTTGTCGGCGAAGAACTCGATGACGTAGAGCAGCAGCGCCACGCCGATCACGACGTCGTTGTCGAAGACGCCGAACTGCGGCGGCAGCTCCACCCATTTGAAGCGCGACACCAGTCCCAGGATGGCAACGGTGGCGTAGAGGTTGACGCCTGCCGCGAACGAGAACGCCGCAGTGCGCCCAAGTAATGCGATCAGCCCTTCCATACCGGCCCCTGATCGAGCAGCCCCTGCACGGCCGTGCGGGCGCGCTCGATGAGCGTGTCGCGGTCATCGACGGTCAGCCCTGCAGTGGCAATCGGCGGACCGATCCGCACCGTCACCTTGACCGGCCGCACGACGCCGCTGCCTTTCCGCATCGATGCCCGGCCGCCGCTGACGGCTACCGGGAGCACCGGTACCTGCGCCTGCAGCGCCATGATGAACCCGCCCTTCTTGAAGGGCAGCAGCTCACCGGTACGGCTGCGCGTGCCCTCCGGAAAGATGAGAAACGAGTTCCCGTCGCGCAGCGACTCCACCGCCCGGTCGACCGACGCGATCGACTTCCGGCGATCTGCGCGGTCCACCGCCACGAAGCCGCCCAGGTCGAACGCCATCCCCATCAGCGGAATCCGGTGCAGCTCCTGTTTGTAGAGGATGTGCATCATCGGGTGCAGGCATTGAAAGAGCACCGCCGGATCGACGTTGCTTTCGTGGTTGGAGCAATAGACGACCGCGCCGGTGGGAACGTTCTCGCGCCCCACCACGCGGTAGCGGATGCCCGTGAGCATCAGCGCCAGTCCAACGCCACCGTGGCCGGCCAGGTAGAGCACCCGCTTCCAGCCGAACACCCGCGCGATCACGAGCGCCGGCGGGCCGATCACGGCGATGTAGACGACGATGACGACGTAGGCGAGGAGAGAGCGGAAGGCCGCGAGCGCGGTGTTCACGAAAAAAGGGCCCGGACATCGCTGTCCGGGCCCTGAGCATAACAAACGGCCGGGGTGGTGCCTAGGACGCGCGCGCGGCCGCGCGACGGTTTGCGACCAGCGGCGGCACCGCCTTCACGGTTTTGGTGGTCATCACCGGCTTGCCGTTGCTGACCACGGCTTTGGCCGCGGTGGCCACGGCGGGCTTGGCGGACGTTGCCACCACTGGCTTGGCCGGCGCCACCACCGGCTTGGGCGGGGCCGCTACCGGCTTCGCCGCGGCGACGACCTGCGGCTTCGGCGCAGCCACCACGGACGGCTTGGCCGTCTTGGCGCGCGCCTGCGTCCGGTTGATGTTGCGCACCTTCGTGGTGAAGCACTTCTCGAGCGCGCGGTCGACCTGCTCTTCGATCTCGAGCGCCTTCTGCCGCATCACTTCCGATACCTCGGAGATGATGAGCGCCTTGGCGCGGTCGAGCATCCGCTTCTCGCGGAACGACAGGCTCTTCGACTTGCTGAGGAAGGTCAGGCTCTTGAGGACGTCGGCCATGTCGTAAATCGACCCGGTCCGCATCTTGTCGGAGTTGTCCTTGAACCGCCCCTTCCAGTTCTGATGATTGTCGATCTTGCCGTCGCCGAGCAGCATGAAGAGGCGTTCCACTTCGGCATCGTCGATGGCCTTGCGCAGGCCGACGCCGTCTACGTTCGCAACCGGCACCAGCACGGTGGTGTCGTTTGCGACGATCCGCAGGTGGAAGAACCCGCAAGTCGTGCCGAGAATCGTCTTCTCTTCAATTCGTTCAACGATGCCGAGCCCGTGGTTCGGGTAAATGACCTTGTCTCCGACCTGGAATGTCACGTGTCCCTCGTTCTCGGTAGGTTGTGGTTGGACCGGCTTGTGACTGGAACAGCCCACTGAGTATAGCGCATTCCGGGTGACTCGACAACGTGAAATCGTCGAAAATGGCCGTGTTTTGGCCGGTTTTTGTCAGCTCTTCCGGATGCCCAAATCGCCGAATCCGGGGGCGCGAACGAGAGCGGGCGCCCACCTTAAATATCAGTTACGACACGACTTGAAAGTGCCGCCGGGGGAAGATTCCCCAGCCCGGCGATGAGTTCGACGAGGGGCTTACCGGGTGCGGTCAGGCGCGCGCCATCGCCAGCTCGACAATCTCCTCGACGAGCTGGGTATAGGTGCGGCCTGCCTTGCGGGCCGCCATCGCAAACTCGGCCTTCGAGCTGAGCCAGGGGTTGGGGTTGGCCTCGATGACGTGGACCCGTCCGTCCGACTGGAGGCGCATGTCCACGCGCCCGTAGTCCCGCAGCTCCAGGGCCTGGTAGGCGGCCATGGCGGTCTGCTGAAGGGACAGGGTCGTCTCTTCGTTCAGGTCGGTCGCCACGGCGGACTTGGTGTCCCGGTAGGCCTTCGTCCCCTTGCCCCACTTCACTTCCGCCGCCGCGATCCTCGGCGTGCCGTCGGGCAGCTTCGACAGATCGAGCTCCACGACCGGCAGCGCCTCGGGCTTGTCGTTACCGATGATGCCGACGTACATCTCGCGCCCCTCGATGTACTCCTCGATAAGCACTGGCGAGTCGAAGTTGGCGTGCAGCCAGTCCATGCGCTCCATCAGCTCGCGGATCGAGCTCACCACGGCGCTGAACTCGATGCCGATCGACCCATCTTCCCGCGCCGGTTTCACGATGACCGGGAACTGCAGGTCGTGCGAGAAATCGAGGCGCCCACGGAACGACTTGGCGAAGACCGGCGTGTGGATGCCGTGAAACGCGAAGATCTTCTTCGCAATCGCCTTGTCCTGCGCCAGCATCAGGCCGTGGGTGCCCGAGCCGGTGTAGCGCTTGCCAATCAGCTCGAGGAACCCGGCAATCTTGAAATCGGCGGTGTCGTCGCCGGCGAAAGACTCGGTGAGGTTGAACACCAGATCGCACTCGAGGCGCGCCAAAGCGAGCAGGCTCTTGGGCGTGCCGTCGAGCTCGTGCTTGATCGCCTCGTGACCAAGCTTCACCAGCGCCTCCGCCACTTCATCCTCGACCTCCTTCTTGTCGAGGGTGCGCGTCACCGGTGACTTGTCGGTGGACGCCGGCGGCTCGGCGTCGTCGTCCACCAGGACGCGATCGTAGAGAACGACGATGTTCAGTTTGCCCATCTAGCGAGGCTCCGCCTCGGACAGTCGCGCGACCAGGCTCCGCCTCGCGAGAAACAGTGCCTGATTGCCCTCCCTCCGGTCGGGCGTAGACGGCCTGAAAGGCCGCTGGAAAGAGTCGCTCATTTTTATGACATGGCCTTTCAAGCCGTCTAGTCGAACTGTCCTCGTGTGAGAAAGTTCATGGCGAGCGTGGTGGCCAGCGCCGTCACTTCCACCAGGTAGCGTGGCTCCTCTCCCACTTCCCCCCACAGCCGCATGCGCTCGCAGGTGCGGCACACCGAGTCGATGAGCCCTTTCACCACCGGACGCCGGACGCCGGTCCAGTAGGTGATCTTCTCCACCAGCTCGTGGCTGTATCTGTTGACGATATCGGCCGCAGGTTTGGATTCCTTTCGCCTCCGGGGCAGGAAGATCTGCCCCAGATGCGCATCGAGAGCGATGTCGATGCGCGCCTGGCGTTCATGGGCCGCCTGCTCGTAGAACTGCTCCACCGTCACCCCGATGTCGTCCGGAGTGATATCCACCTCGCCGGTCTTCACGATCGGGTCCACGGTG
>Ga0207650_10002044_pt1 | contig 14124 bp, 9 predicted proteins | sample KBSS63metaG_FD_184325 | JGI IMG/M metagenome (GOLD analysis project Ga0207650, IMG submission 184325) | Switchgrass rhizosphere microbial communities from Kellogg Biological Station, Michigan, USA - KBS S6-3 metaG (SPAdes) (version 2) | ecosystem: Host-associated > Plants > Roots > Rhizosphere >...
AACGCTGGCACTGAGTTCGGCATCCGCCACTTTGCTCCAGTTACCGTCGATTTTTTGAAATAATTGCAGCTTACCACAATCCGGGATAGCTGTGGTTCCGTCAAAACCGCCAGTAATGGTCATTTTTTCATTTTGAATAGCGGGTGAAGGATTAAATGTAACAGACAACCCGGGATCGACAGGATCTGTGTTACTGTTGTTGCCAATACCGTTTGCACCCACGCCAACTTTTGAAGCTGCCATCAGCTCGGTTTCATTGTTCGTTGTTTTTGTACAGGAAAAAAGAACGCAAAGGAAAGAAAGTGCGAAGCTGCTCCATTTCAGAGTTTTCATTTTAGGGTCCGTGTTTAGATTAAAAAATACGGATTTTCAAAGGACGGGAAGTGGTGGTAAAAGTAACGTACAGCTTACGTTCGTCGTTTCACAGGAAAAAGGAGTGCTGCAAAATAAGGTGGAATTTTAAAAAATGCAAGGGGCCATCATTTTTCAGGTAATGCAAAAACATTTAAATCATATCATTAACGGATATGATCAATGCACCAAAAAATTCTTAAACAAAGGAAATAATTCATCGGCAAGGATGGCATGATCTTCTACACTTGGGTGCCCGCTGCATCCATTTGCCTTCATTGGTTTACAAAAGAAAACTGCTATGGGTTGGTGTGACGGATACAAATTGTCAATCCTGCTTTTTATCGTATTCAAACAGTGTTGTAGCAGTATATCTCTGTCCCCGCTCACCATCGGACTATTTAAAAGAACAATTTGAGCACCGGGGTATTTTGTTTTTACAAATTGAACAAATCCAATGTATGCACTTACAAATTTTGTGCTGTCGAAGGCTGTTCTTGGGGAATTGCCGTCACCATTACTGAGGTCATTTGTGCCTAAAGCGATACTAACAATGGTTGGTGAATATTTGGTGAAATCCCAGTATCGTGAACTTTGGACCAGGAAATCTGTTTTATCATAAACCTGTGGCATGGATGGTTCTTCTTTGTTCCAGGTGCGATAGATACCGATTCCACTTACACTGCTCAAAATATAATTTGCTCCCAGCCTTCTTGCCACACGTGGTCCGTATGCATAATAGGCATTGTGCTGGTCGTGATAAACGCCGATACCGCAAGGCACCTCTGAGGCATCGGCAGCAGCACCACAGGTAATGCTGTTTCCAATGAATTCAATAAGGGGGGCATTTGTAATTGGAATGTCCTGAATATTTTTTGCTGATATTTTCTGGATGAATATCGGCCCTGTTGTAGCTTCTGTTGCTTTGTATATCCAAATAGTATGCTTTCCGTTGCCGGAAGCATTCAAACGGATTGGTTGCGTTTGTTCTTTAGAAATTTTTATTCGCTTTTGATAGACGCCATCCAATTCGTACTGAAGATAATTGTGGTCGAGCCAGTCAGGAACAGAAACATAAATTTCGCATGAACTTCCTTCGAAACTAAAACCAAAGTGTACCGCGGAAGAGATTAACTCCAATTGGTTGTTGGTAATGTCTGTTCGTCCTAAGGGAAAAAGATCTTTAGCTTGTAGAGTATCAGTTTGAACACTGATATTTTTGGTTGAAACACAACCCAGAATTACAAAACATATAACCAGGGAAAAAAATTTATTTTTCATACACCAAATTAATAAGCTACCAAGCAAAAATATATTTAGCAGTTGGTTAATTTACCAGTTGGCAAATGCATAGATAAAAAAAGGTGGCATTGCTGCCACCTTACTAAAACGGTTAACAATTATGATCAATTATTTAACTGCAAAAGTTTGCCGGTTACTTTTTTACCATCGACTCTGAGCATATAGATCAGCGTTTGCTGTTGTTTTTTTGGAATGGTGATTTCAAATGACTGGTCGCCGGTATTGATATGGCCCTGGTAAACAGTTTTGACTTTTTGTCCCATGACATTGTAAATTTCAAGTGAGCCATTGCCTGCATTGGGCGATTTGATGACAAATTTTATCCGGTCATTAAATGGATTGGGGTAAGCATTCACTGTAGGTGATTCGATCACTGGAGCATTTGTAACGATTTCTTTTTGCGTTACTGCGCCAGTTACACTAAAAGTACCGCAAGAACTTGCTGTAGAGATGCATCCGCCCGAGTTAGTTTCCGTAATCCTGTAACCTTGTCCTTGTACAAGTCCTGCGAATATATATTTGCCGTTATTGTCCGAGTTCGGATCAACAATCAAATCTGCGTTGGCAATTGTCTTGATTGTAGGGCTTCCAGTTAATTGTCTTAAAGTGTAAGTGCTTCCGACATGAGGATTGTTCAGCCTTAGCTTAAAGGTTGTCTCAGTACAGGTTGGAGGAATGTAAAGTACCGACGGCGCAGATGGCACATCGTAAACAGTTAATGTCGCTGCGTTACTATTTACAGATGTACATCCTAAACTCGTAAATACTGCTCGATACTTATTTCCATTCATCGATGTTGTTACATTGGTAAGAGTCAAAGTGCTTCCCGTTTCGCCAGTTAGGTTGGAATAACTAGTACCGCCATTCGTACTAACTTGCCATTGTGTGGTTGGAATCGGATCACCACCCGTAGGTGTAGCTGTAAAGGTTGCCGACTCGCCAGCGCATTTTGCAACATTGCTAGGGTTTGTACCCTGAGTTGGTGGAGTGCAGCAGAAAAAGCTACCCAAAGTCATTGGAGTAAGCGTATAAGTACAATGTGCTGCCGGCGGGTTTGTTGCATCGGTAACAACAGCTGAGTAATCAGTACCCTCGGCAAGACCAGTGAACTCATAGACACCATTAGTAACTGTGGGCGTAATTGACAATGCGGAGCCAGCTTTTCTTAACACAACTGTATAAGGTGAAGTTCCACCAATGGGTGTTACCCTAATCTTTCCTGCAGAACGACCCGTACATCCTTCAGTAGTTGCATAGGAGGCAGCTAATGGCTGACGAATATTAATTGAACTGGCAGTGTCACATTTGGGTTGGACGTCACTACATTTGGTTGCCGCGAAAAAATCGACGCAACGATCTGTCGTTGTTCCAGAAGCATCTGTCCACGCAAGAACGTTGTTCGACAGCGACAGGTCTGTAGTACAACTGAAAGTAATGGTTCCTACGGTAAAAGTTTGGTTGCCAACACCAAATCCTATATCCTCATCTGATTTTATAGTAATGGCACCCACACAAACAACGATGGTGCCTGAAATTCCATTTATTGAAGCACCGGCACTCAGCGTTCCATAAAGTGAGAATGCAGCTCGTTCCGATTTGGTTCCATTATGAATCGTCATTTTTAGAGGGGCTGTAATTGTACTACCACTACAGGTGGTGCAGGGAGGAAGATCTACAAACACGTCCACGACGGACAGGTCTTTGGAAGTACCTCTTGGGATTGGGCAATTTAGTTTTGATGCTGCCACACCTTGTGCGTACGTAGTTGTACTAAAAAATGTTATCATACAACACAATGCAACTATAAAAGAATAAGGCTTCAGGTTTACTTTCTTAACTGAACCTGGTAAACAGTTAGTTGTAATCGTTCTCATAATTGTTACTATTTAAAATTGTTTAAGGTTTGAAAGTTGTTTTAATGAAAGTAAACGGGCGGAGAATGGCAGGAAAGCCTACCAGAGGAAGCAATGAAAATTGTTCTCATAACCACTGTTTTTGGTCGATTAATAAATTATTCAAAACATTGCAATAAAATTCCGGGACCTGATTTCAGATCAATTTTATAACTAGTGTTTTTCTGAATTATTCAGAGGAAAGGAAATGAAAAATTCATCGGGGGGAAACGACGGGATTCATTAAGGGGCCAGACAATTTACTGTAAAGAATAATTGAATTCAATACCCGGTTAACGGTATTTTTTAGTATTTAATTTAATAATGGAAATAAGCAGTTTCTGATAGGACTTTTTAAAAGATGGATGCGAGGATAGATGTTAAACGATGTGGTAGTATAAAAATAAACATAAGTTAGGATTACAAAAAAATTTATTTTCAAAAAATAGTTTATAACCAGACAACTGCTAAAGAATTCTTAGTGTTTGTAAACGATCGTTACGCGCAAAGCCTCTATAAATAATCCTAATAAATTTATCGTACACTCCCAGCCAAATTTTTTTCAACTTGAGTGCCACACTGGTATACAGCGCCTGTGCCAGGTGAATCTCCAATTCATACTCGATGTAGTAGAAGCTCCATTACATATGCTGACCAGAGATGCAGAAGCTGATGTCGGTGCAATCGACGGTTTTGACGGTGACCATGCCTACGCAAAACCATCGAAAACCTTTTTACATTTTTTATCTTTTTTGCCTGTAATTCGAACCTCGATTTATTTATCCAATTAAAAAGTGTTCATTAGCTCGTTGACAACAAAAAATCATTTCAGCATTATAATAAGTTTGACAATCCTGAACTATTTCCATGTCATTAAATTTGTGTTCCTTCATCGGCCGCAAATCTGATATTCATTGCACCAATTTTTAAAGTAAGTATGGGGGATTTTAGACGTTGAGCATACCATTAAAAAGCACAAAAGGCTATGCCATTATCAATAGCTGGCTAAACAGTAAAGGTTTAAAGCCTTTTACTTACCAGGAAGAAGCCTGGCACCACATTACAGATCAAGAAAGCGGATTGATAAACGCACCCACAGGAACCGGTAAAACATTTTCTGTTTTTTTGGGAAGTCTTATTCAATTCATCAATCATTATCCAGACAATTATCAAACAAAATCAAAAAACGGTTTACAACTGATATGGATTACGCCGCTTCGTGCACTGGCAAAAGATATTGGTAGAGCAATGGAAGAAGTAATCAACGAATTGGGAATGCAATGGAAGGTTGGAATCAGAAACGGAGACACGTCCATCAGCGACCGCCAAAAACAAAAAAGGCAAATGCCGGAAGTGATTATTATTACCCCGGAAAGTTTGCATTTACTGCTTGGACAAAAACAGTATGCCGAATTGTTTGAAACCTTAAAAATCATTGCTGTTGATGAATGGCATGAACTGATAGGAAGTAAAAGAGGTGTGCAGGTGGAACTAGCGATCAGCAGAATTGTGGGTGTCAAAAATGCTCAACCTTATCCCGAAAGCTTTCGGCATAACTCTCAACTTTCAATTTGGGGTATCAGTGCCACCATTGGTAATATAAATGAAGCAATGGAGGTGTTGTTATCACCATTACAACTGATGGGAAAAACAATTTCGGATGCCGTAATAGTCCGCGCAAAACTTCAAAAGCAAATTGAAGTTGAATCCATCATTCCCGATGAAATAGAAAAATACCCCTGGGCCGGACATTTGGGAATAAAACTCGCTGAAAAAGTTTTGCCCATCATCAACGAAAGTAAAACAACCCTCATTTTCATCAACACAAGGGGAATGAGTGAGCTATGGTACCAGACTTTATTGCGGCTTGCGCCGGACCTTTCCGGGGCAATTGCGTTGCACCATGGAAGTATTGAAATGGAACTAAGAACCTGGGTTGAAGAAGCATTGCATGACGCTAAATTAAAAGCAGTTGTTTGCACGGCAAGTCTGGATCTGGGGGTTGATTTCCGTCCGGTTGAAACAGTAATACAAGTGGGATCACCTAAAGGTGTTGCACGATTTTTACAAAGGGCAGGAAGAAGCGGACATAGTCCTGATGCCATAAGCAAAATTTATTTTCTTCCGACACATTCTTTGGAGTTGATTGAAGCGGCTGCATTAAAATCTGCTATTGGAGAAGAGTTGATTGAAAGCCGTGAGCCAATGTTTTTATGCTACGATGTATTGATACAGTACCTGGGAACATTGGCAATATCGGATGGCTTCATTCCAGAGGTAATCTGGACAGAGATAAAGGCAACGAATTGTTACAAAGAATTAACTGAGGAGGAATGGAATGATGTACTCTATTTCATTTCTTCCGGTGGTAATGCGCTGCAACAATATGATGAATATAAAAAGGTAGAAGTAGAGAATGGCATTTATAAAATCAAGAGCCGCCGAATAGCGATGCGTCACCGATTACACATTGGAACAATTGTGAGCGATCCGATGTTGAAGGTGAAATACCTGGGTGGAGGGTATATTGGAATTATTGAAGAAGGATTTATTTCAAGGCTGGAACCGGGAGATAGTTTTACGCTTGCAGGAAAACAACTAGAGCTGATAATGATCAAAGACATGAACGTGATTGTGAGAAATTCCAAAGTAAAAAAATCAATTGTGCCCAGTTGGATGGGAGGACGATTGCCGCTGTCGGCCAGTTTGGGAAAGGTGTTGAGAAAAAAATTTGATGATGCATCGGTTATCACTAATGACCAATCTGCTGTGGGCAAAATAAAACAGCTTCCTATCGAATTGAATGTACTTAAGCCATTATTTGATTTACAGGCGAAACTTTCGCATGTGCCAAAAGAAAATGAACTGCTTATTGAACAAATTGAAACGAGGGATGGCTTTCATTTATTTGTATATCCGTTTGAGGGACGGTTGGTGCATGAAGCAATGGCTGCGGTATTGGCCTATCGACTCAGCAGAATTACACCCATTAGCTTTTCAATTGCTATGAACGACTATGGCTTTGAATTGTTAAGCGATCAGCCAATTCCGGTTGATGATACTAATGTGTATGAATTATTTTCAGTCGATAATTTAATTGAGGATATACAGCGTAGTGTAAATGCAACCGAAATGGCAAAGAGAAAATTCAGGGACATTGCTGTTATAGGTGGTTTGATCTTCCAGGGATATCCCGGTGAACATAAAAAAACGAGACATCTGCAGGCTTCAGCAGGCTTATTGTTCAATGTGTTCAATGAATATGACCCTGGCAATGTTTTACTGCGACAGTCCTTCCAGGAAGTATTTGACCAGCAAATGGAGGAAATGAGACTCAGAGAAATGCTGCAACGAATTCAATATTCCAAAATTGTAATTATGTATCCACAACGATTAACGCCTTTTTGTTTTCCAATTAAAGTGGATAGTATGCGGGAGAATTTAACCTCTGAAAAATTAGAAGACCGGATTAAAAAAATGCAGCAACAGCTAGAAAGCCTATTGTGATAAAAATATTTCCAGGTGAATGGTATGAGCTGTTTGATGCAAGCCAATAACTCTAATTAAAAATTACGATTTATAAAACACCAATACTGGTTATGACTTCTTAACTTGCCTACCCCATTACAAGATTTATTTTACCACTCAGCCCAAAGAAAAAGGCATGCATACACCGATTTTACATAAGCTTTACCAACAAACACTTTGGCTAACGGCGTTGCGTTCAATTTTTTGGGAAGAAGAAAAGGCACTCATTGTTTCAGATCTTCATTTTGGAAAAACAGGACATTTTCGAAAATCGGGTATTCCTGTTCCGCAAACGATTTACAAAGAAGACCTTCAACGACTAGTATTGTTATTGAATTATTTTAAACCAGAACAATTGATTGTGGTTGGTGATTTTTTTCATAGTCATGCTAACACAGAACTGGAATGGTTCAAAAAATGGAGGGATGATCTCTCCTATATAAAAATCATTTTGGTAAAAGGCAATCATGACATTTTAAAAGATGCGTGGTATAAACAGGCTAATATCGAAGTGATCGAAAAAGAATTGCTGATTCATCCGTTCCTGTTTATGCACGACAACTGCATGAGGAGAAAAGACGTTTACAGTTTTTGCGGGCATGTTCATCCTGGAATTTATTTACATGGTTTAGGAAAACAAGGTATTCGTTTACCCTGTTTTTATTTTGCCAAAGATCATTGCATATTACCAGCATTCAGCCGGTTTACTGGCATGGCCTTAATTGAACCGGAACGAAATGAAAATGTATTTGCTATTGTAGAAGATAAGCTGGTGCAAATGCAGTAATTACTTCCTTTTTCGCAACTGGTTATAATCCAGGAAGTAAATTAGCTTGGCCGTAATTTCATTGCCATGCGGAACATTATAGCTCTTAGCAAAATTATTTAAATATCGTTCATATAAAATCCCGTTGATTGCTTCTGTATCACCAATCCAATTTTTAAATCCAACGGTAAGATTGCATCCCAGTTTAAAGTCCCAGCTTAAAAATGCATCGATATTAAAGAAGTTCACATTTTCATCCTGGTCATTGATAAAAGGCCTGGGCGTAGTGTTACCTTCTGCATCAACACTGGCAAAGCTGTTATAAGGCACTTTGCTCCAGTTATGCCGCATTCTGAAATTCAAATTTATTCTGGAAGTGAGTGTGTAGATTCCTGTGAAATTGGTAGTAATGTCTTTAAAGTTAACAAACCCAACTATAGGGTCCTGGTTGGTTTCCTTAAAACCTGTATTAACAATATAATTGGTTTCTGCTTCCCTGGCGTGCGAAATTTCCATACTTATTTTGTTACTAAAACGATACCTCAAACTAAGTTCATAGTTGCTATAGCTTTTTTCCGGAGAAGAGTTAAAAAAGCTGCCCTGTTGCAAGTCGTAGCTAAAAAACAGTCGTTTTCTACTGTCGGTACTGCCCTCCAGTTGGACATAACCCCATGCAGGTCTTTTTACAAACTGGTTTTGTACGGCACCAAAAATAAAATAATCATGTTGTGTAGGTAAGCCGCCCAGTGTAACCGTTACATCCCAAAAGTTTTTAAAAAACCAGAATGCTTCCAAATCAAATTGTGTATGACTGTAAGCATTGGGCCTATACATTCTTTGCAGGGTGGCATTGAATGAATAGCGATATCTTAAAAAATTCTTTGTGGAAGTAAACTGGTTATAGGTAACATTTGCAGTATAACCTGCCACATTTGCTGTTTGTATATACCCAAGGTCACGGGGATCATAATAAGATGACTTAATATCGCCCTGGGCATAATACTGTACCTTACCACTTACCTTACCCAGCCTAAGGCCCGTATTAAAGCCATCGCGGGAATTAAAAGATAATATTCTACTATAGCGACCGTAGGTTTTTAAATTGTAAGTATTGCTTTTATCGTACAAACTGATATCTAAAGAAGCAACGTCCGCATCTCTTCCTCCGCTTTGCCGTATAGTGTTTGTATTTGTGAATGTGACATATGATCTGCCACGTAAAGCCTGGTCAAGAACTATAATATTGTAGTTAGTCAGTGGAGATGTCAGAACTTTTGTTTTTTCATTGCTTGTTTTGTCCAACACGCTTGCATACATGGGAGCTGCAACTGCATTTAAAAAACCAATTCCTAATTTTTCTTTCGTTCGACCCGAAAATTTTATAGCATTATACAATTGAGTAACCGAAGGGTTTTTTAAAATCTTTAGATCGGGGTCAGAAGCTACTGTATTTTTAATGGAAGAATAACCTGGTGGTCTTCCACCTATTCTTCGTGAATAAAAAAGGCCACTTGCCTTGTTAAATAATTCGGTTCCTTCTGTAAAGAATGGCCTGTTCTCATTAAATTTTTGTTCAAATGGCGTGAGGTTATTGATTACATCGTCTGAAACTACCTGCCCGAAGTCCGGAATTAATGTGGCGTCCAGGGTAAAGCTCTCGTTAATGCCGTATTTAACATCCATGCCTCCACTTCTCAACCATTGAGAACCCATATCATTGCCTTTTTCATTTACTCTTACTCCAGTTGATAAATAAGGATAAAAACTCAAACGCAAGGGAGGCTGAATATTTTTCAGATCAGTATACTTGCCAAACTGGTTTACAAATCCGTTGACGTTAGGATCAACATTATTCCAGAAATTTTGTTCATTATTTCTGCGCATATACCGAAGAAATTGCAATCCCCAGCTCTGAACATCTTTTTTTGAAAACCTCAGGGAGAGATAAGGAATTCTCATTTCAACAGTCCATCCATCCTGCTGTATTTGAACTTTACTTTCCCACACAGCATCCCATGTTTTATCTCCAAACTCTCCAAATCCCGGATTGGCGGTGCCCGTTAATTTTGCGTCGGTTTGAACATTAGCTGTGGTAACTAAAAACTGAAAACCGTTTTGCTGATCATTATACGTGTCCACAAAAATTGAGAAATAATCAACGTCCTGCTGTTGTTCACCATCTCTTGCGGTAATTTGTTTGCGGATCAAGGCAGGATCGTCATAAAGATAAGCGCCGATATAAAGGGCTTCGTTGTCATATAATATTTTGACAACGGATTTCGTCGATACAGGAAACCCGTATGAAGGGGAATATTGAACAAAATCTGTGGCTGCAGGTGCTTGTTTCCAGATATAATCGTCTAAGTTTCCATCAATATGTGGGGACTGAGAAGCCTTTACCGCGGTGAGTGTTTTTTGAGATAACGCAAACAGAGGTAAGCAACATAGGGCCAAAAAAAACAGTCTTCTCAACATGCAGAAACCTTTGGCAGTTTCGTAAATATATAGACAATAATCTTATTATAACAGATAGGAGCTGCAAAAATTCAATTTATTCTTTTTTTAAGCACGCTCACCTGTTGTTGAAGGTTGTTTACCAGGCCTGCCAATTGATTTACATCCCAACGTTGTTGAGTATTAGCCTTTGAAACGATCATTTGCGCCTGCCAAACTTCCAGAACATCATCAGCATTTACGGAATAGGGCTGATAGGAAGGATTGTCACTGACAAGCGTCATTTTATTTTTTTGCTTGTTATTTTTCATGATGCGTTTATAAACAATCCCATCGTTCTTGGAAACAACAATATACGTTTGATTGCTCTTTACATCGTCCAGGTTTTGAATCCTTTCGCCAACAATAACAGACCCACTTGGCGTAGGCATCATAGAATCGCCGACAATTTCAAATGCGCGGTAATCGCCACCGGCTAACATCGGTAATGTAAAAGTGTTTAATTCATCAATAAACTCAGGGTCGCCATAACCAGCCAGGTAACCTGCTGCTGCTTTAATGGGAACAAATGGAATATCTGTTCTGCCATTGGCAAGTTTCTGAGCCCTTCTTTTAGCGATATAATTTGTTTTTGTATCACTAACATCTTTGCGTAACAGATCGTCGAGAGTTAATTTAAACATATCAGCTACTACCTCTAAAATATCAATACGGGGCTCCGCTCTTTCCTCTTCGTAGGCACCGAGCAGAGATCGTTTGATGCGAAGCTTTTGTGCAAACTCCTCTTGTGTCCAGCCACGAAGCTTTCTCAGGTACTTTAAATTTTTATTGGCTACTGACATGACTAATTTATTTAGCCGCAAAATACTAATTTATTTAGATACCAAAACGGTTTGGATTTTGGTTATTGGTAAAAAAGTACAATTTTGTGGGACAAGAAAAACCAAAAGAGAATGGATAAAGGCAAGAAGGAACCTGTGATACTGATCACGAACGACGATGGAATTACAGCGCCTGGTATCAAAAATTTAATTGAAGCAGTCAAAGATTTAGGAAAGATAGTAGTAGTGGCACCGGATAAACCGCAATCCGGAATGGGACATGCGATTACAATTGGGGTTCCACTTCGCTTACACAAAGTAAATTTTTTCGAAGGCATAGAGGCCTACCAATGTACCGGTACACCAGTGGACTGTGTAAAGCTTGCGGTAGATAAAGTATTGCATCACAAACCTGATATTTGTTTGAGCGGCATTAATCACGGCGCCAATCATAGCATCAACGTTATTTATTCAGGCACTATGTCTGCCGCAGTGGAAGCTGCTATTGAAAGCATTCCTTCTGTAGGATTTTCCTTATTGGACTATAGCCTGGAAGCCGATTTTTCCGCTTCACGTAAATATGCCCGCATGATTGTGCAGCAAATGTTGCAATCTCCTCCAGACAAACATTGCGTGTTGAATGTAAATATTCCTATTGCAACAGTGGATGAAATCGAAGGCATCAAAATTTGCCGGCAGGCTTATGCCAAATATGAGGAAGACTTTATTGAAAGAGTAGACCCGCATGGCCGTAAGTACTACTGGCTGACAGGTGAGTTTGTTAATTTTGACGAGGGCAATGATACAGATGTCTGGGCCCTAGCTAATAAATATGTGAGCGTAGTTCCGGTGCAATTCGATTTAACCCATTATAAATTAAAACAGCAACTTGAAAAAAACTGGAACATTCTTTCTAACAAAGGATAACCTCAGGCTCGGCCTGATACTAGGTTTTGTAGCCCCCCTTATTGTATTCCTGATAGTTTATTTGTTCAAATTTTCAGGATATTCCCTAGACGCTTTTCTAAGAGTGTTTTTAAATGAAAAGAGGATCATTACATTCTGGGGCGTTTGGTGTCTCGTAGGCAATATTGCTTTATTTACTTATTATATTAATACTGCAAAAGACAGAACTGCTAAAGGAATTTTTGCCATCACCGTAGTTTATGGCATCGGCATTCTTCTTCTGAAGCTTTTAGTGTAAATCCGGTTCAATAGCTTCCTAACTTAGCCGCAATCTTTTTTCATGAAGTATTACATCATTGCTGGAGAAGCTTCAGGTGATTTGCACGGCAGTAATTTAATTAAAGAATTACGCAAACTAGATAACGACGCAGTCATCAGGGCCTGGGGTGGTGATAAAATGAAGGCATCTGGTGCAGAATTGGTAAAACATTACCGCGATCTTGCCTTCATGGGCTTTATCGAGGTTATCAAAAACCTTCCTGCTATTTTAGAAAATCTCAAATTTTGCAAAAAGGATATTTTACAGTTTCAGCCCGATGTTTTGGTATTGATTGATTATCCCGGATTTAATCTTCGAGTTGCCAAATGGGCAAAGCGGCAAGGCCTGAAAATTATATACTACATATCGCCGCAGGTTTGGGCCTGGAAAGAAGGCCGGGTTAAAACAATAAAACAGATCGTTGATAAGATGCTGGTCATTCTTCCATTTGAAGAAAAATTTTATCAGCAATGGGATTATAAGGTTGAGTATGTTGGCCATCCCCTGGTACAAGTAATCAATGAATTTTTGGAGAGTCATCCCAAGCAAAAAATCGGTGACAAACCAATCATTGCATTACTGCCCGGCAGCCGTAAACAGGAGGTTGCGAAAAAATTGCCCCTCATGTTGGAAGCTTCGAAAAAATTTATGGATTACCAATTTGTTGTGGCTAAAACCTCTTCTCTTGATGATGAATTTTATTCTGAGTTCCTAAGGAATTTCCCAGGCGTCACCGCTGTACAGGATCAGACTTATACTCTATTATCCCAGGCCGTGGCTGCATTGGTTACATCCGGTACTGCAACGTTGGAAACGGCATTATTTGGAGTTCCGGAAGTAGTATGTTACAAGGGTTCATCTGTTTCTTACGAAATAGCGAAACGACTGATTAAAATCAAATACATATCCCTGGTTAACCTCATCATGGATAAGCCCGTTGTCAAGGAATTAATTCAAAATGAACTTACCGTTGACAACATTGTAAGGGAATTGAACACCATTCTTCACGATCCGAACAAAATTCAACAGGTGAAAAAGGATTATAGCAATTTGAAAACTCTCCTTCAGAAAGAAAGTAATGCATCGGGAAGAGCTGCCCGGGAAATTGTAGGTTTCTTACAAACTAACGTCTAAGGAAAAGCTTTATTGCAAGTATAATAAGGCATAGGATGAACATGAAAAGACTTATACGGTTGATACCATGCATGTATTTTACAAACGTGGTTTTGGGCCGATCCGGATCAGGTTTCTTAATGTAGAGATATTCTGCAATTTGCTTAAGTACACCCATAAAAAAACTGCATCATAAAGATACAGTTTTCATATGCAGAAGATTTTTCAATACTTATGGAGCAGGGCTGCGGCGCACTTTATCCTGCTTTTTCATTACTCCTCTTAAATTAAAACATTCAGGTGAAGTTTGTGAGGAACCACTTTTCTGATTGATTCTTTTTCTTTTTGTTAAGTTCCCGTCTGACCAGCCGCTGGCCGGGTGAAGAACATTCTCGAAATAAATAAAAAGGTGGCGCAGGTAATTCATTTTTCTTAGGATTTAGGGTTATTGGACTTTGGTTTATTTCTAGTGTTCAATTATCGAATTGTTAATTGTACACCCAACAAACATAGCTAATTGATGCAAAAAATCAAATCTAAAACGATGAACCGTACTAAAATTGAGCTGAAGTTTGTTTACCTGTAGTGCAGTTGTCAGGGCAAAAACTTGTATCGGTCATCTTCTAACTTCCGCAATTTTTCCTCCATTGCCTGTTCCGGAGTTTTCATACT
>Ga0207650_10002046_pt1 | contig 14113 bp, 10 predicted proteins | sample KBSS63metaG_FD_184325 | JGI IMG/M metagenome (GOLD analysis project Ga0207650, IMG submission 184325) | Switchgrass rhizosphere microbial communities from Kellogg Biological Station, Michigan, USA - KBS S6-3 metaG (SPAdes) (version 2) | ecosystem: Host-associated > Plants > Roots > Rhizosphere...
GGAGGAGCTGAAGGCGCTGCAGGAAAGCCCGAGCCACACGATCGACATCGTCGCGTTCATTCCCGACAAGGCGATCGATCCGATCTTCTACGACAAGGCCTACTACCTCGCTCCCGACAAGCGCGGCGGCAAGCCCTACAACCTGCTGATCCAGGCGATGCGCGAAAGCGGCCGGGTCGCGCTCGCCAAGTGGGCGTGGAAGGCCAAGCAGTACGTCGTCCAGGTGCGGCCCGCGGAAGACGGCCTCGTCCTGCAGCAGCTGCTCTACGCCGACGAAGTGCGCTCGATGAAGGAGCTCGATATCGAGAAGGTCACCGTCTCGCCGGCCGAGCTGAAGCTGGCGATGCAGCTGATCGAGCAGATCAGCGAGGACACCTACGATCCGACGATGTTCGAGGACGAGGAGAAGAAGCGCATCCTTGCCGCCATCGACGAGAAGATCGCTGGCAAGCAGATCGTCGCGAACGAGCCGCACGAGCCGGTGTCGGGCGGTGCGCAGGTGATCGACCTGGTCGAGGCGCTGCGCGCCAGCCTGGGCAAGGGCGGCGGCCTGAAGGGCAAGGCCGCGGCGTCGGCGGACACGGCGCCGGCGAAGGCGGTCGAGCCGGCGACGGCGCAAGCGCCGGCGGCGGCAGCGAAGGAGCGCAAGGGCGTCAAGCGTGCGGCGAAGGTCGAGGAGGCTTCTGCCGCACCCGCGCGCACGCGGGCCAGGAAGTGACGACCCGCCCAGACCCGAGCCCCTACACGATCCGCGCCATCCAGGAGATGCTGGGCCTCTCGCGCGGCGTCATCACCGGCCTGATCGCTTCCGGCTTCGTCGCGCCGAGCCGAGGCCCGCGCAACGAGTACCGCTTCACCTTCCGCGAGGTGGTGCTGTTGCGCACCGCCGTCGAATTGCAGGCGGCGCACATCCCGCCGCGGAAGATCCTCGCTTCCCTCAGGAAGCTGAAGGCCACGCTGCCGGCCGAGCTGCCGCTCACCGGTCTGCGCATCACCGCCGTTGGCAACGACGTCACGGTGCGCGACGGCCGCTCGCAGTGGCACGCCGACACCGGCCAGCTGGTGATGGACTTCGAGCTCGCGCCGGCCGCCGGCAACGTCACCTTCCTGCAGCGCGCGCCCGCCCGGGCAACGCCGCCACCGGCCGATGCGGCGGCCTGGTTCAGTCGCGGCGAGGCGCTCGAGGCGAGCGACCGGCGCGCTGCCGAAACGGCGTATCGGCGCGTCCTCGCGATCGACCCGGGGCACGCCGACGCGTACCTCAACCTCGGCGCGCTGCTGTGCGAGAGCCGCCGCTTCGACGAGGCGGTCGCGCTCTACGACGAAGCGCTCACGCGCAAGCCCCACGAGGCGCTGCTTCACTTCAATCGCGCCATCGCGCTCGAGGACCGCGGCGACGCGGCGGCCGCGCTCGCCAGCTACCACGCCTGCCTGCGCCTGTCGCCCGACCTCGCCGACGCGCACTACAACGCAGCCCGCCTGCACCAGCAGCTCGGGGATGCGCGCCAGGCGGTGCGCCACTTCAACGCCTACCGTCGATTGCAGCGGCCGACCTGACGAGCGCTTGCCGTTCGCCGAGGGCAACGACTCGACGAAGCGCGCCCGTTGCGCGGCCGGACTCGCCCTGCATCGGCGCCGCCGCCGGCGCCGCCGTATCCTCGCGCTTCCTCAGCGTCGGCGCCGTCTTCCCCTATGTCAAAGCTCTTCGAGCCCCTGCAGATCGGCGCGCTCGCGCTTGCCAACAGAATCATCGTCGCGCCGATGTGCCAGTACTCGGCAAGCGAGGGTTCGGCGGGCGACTGGCACCTGATCCATCTCGGCCACCTCGCGCTGTCGAGTGCGGGCCTGCTGATCATCGAGGCGACCGCGGTCTCGCCCGAGGGACGCATCACGGACGCCGACCTTGGTCTCTACAGCGACACCAACGAAGCGGCGCTGGCGCACGTCCTCGGCGCCCTGCGCGCCAACGCGCCAATCAAGATCGGCATGCAGCTCGCGCATGCCGGCCGCAAGGCGTCGAGCCGGGTTCCGTGGCAAGGCGGCGCGCAGATTCCGCTCGGCCAGCCAGGAAGCTGGCGCGCCGTCGCGCCCTCGGCGCTTCCCCATGCGAGCGGTGAAGAGCCACCGCTGGCCCTCGACGCCGACGGGATGAAGAAGATCCGCGCCGACTTCGCGGCCGCGGCGCGGCGCGCCGCCCGCCTCGGCCTCGACGGCCTCGAGGTCCACGCAGCGCACGGCTACCTGTTGCACCAGTTCCTCTCGCCGATCGCCAACCGGCGCAGCGACGAGTACGGCGGTAGCCTCGAGAACCGGATGCGCTTTCCGCTCGAGATCTTCGACGTCGTCCGCGCCGCCTTCCCGGCCGACAAGCCCGTCTGGGCGCGCATCTCGGCGACCGACTGGGTGCCCGGCGGCTGGGACATCGAGGGCACGGTCGCGCTGTCGCTGTCGCTCAAGGCGCGCGGCTGCGCGGCGATCCACGTCTCGAGCGGCGGCGTCTCGCCGCAGCAGGCGATTAAGCTCGGGCCCGGCTACCAGGTCCCGTTCGCGCAGCGCGTCAAGGCCGAGGTCGGCTTGCCGACGATCGCCGTCGGCCTGATCACCGAGCCCGAGCAGGCCGAGACCATCATCGCCGGCGGCGAGGCCGATGCGGTCTCGCTCGCCCGCGCCATGCTCTACGACCCGCGCTGGCCGTGGCATGCCGCTGCCAAGCTCGGCGCGCGCGTCGCGGCACCGCACCAGTACTGGCGGTCGCAGCCGCGCGAGTACAAAGACTTGTTCGAGAACGCCGCGTTCGGCGCGCGCTGAGACCGCCATGGCGAAGGCCGAGTTGCTCGGCAGAATCCGATTCGAAGGAGAGTCTTCTTGAAGCTGAACCCGCTCGGCCGCACCGGCCTCTTCGTCTCCGAGCTCTGCCTCGGCACCATGACCTTCGGCGGCGGCGACGAAGGCATGTGGGGCAAGATCGGCCGCCTCCAGCAGGAAGAGGCCGAGCGCATCGTCGGTGGCGCGATCGACGCCGGCATCAACTTCATCGACACCGCCGACGTCTACGCCGGCGGCCGCTCGGAAGAGATCACCGGCCAGGCGCTGAAGAACCTCAAGGTGCCGCGCGAGAGCGTCGTCGTCGCGACCAAGGCGTTCGGCGAGACGGCGGCGAGCGCGAACGCGCGCGGCGCGACGCGCAGCCACCTCGTCGCGGCGCTGAAGGAAAGCCTGCGTCGATTGCAGCTCGACCACGTCGACCTGTACCAGATCCACGGCTTCGACCCGGCGACGCCGATCGAGGAGACCGTGCGTGCGCTGAACACCCTGGTCGAGCACGGCCACGTGCGCCAGGTCGGCGTGTCGAACTGGGCGGCGTGGCAGATCATGAAGGCGCTCGGCATCGCCGAGCGGCTCGGCCTCGCGCGCTTCCAGAGCCTGCAGGCGTACTACACGATCGCCGGCCGCGACCTCGAGCGCGAGCTGGTGCCGATGCTGCAGAGCGAAGGCCTCGGCCTGATGGTCTGGAGCCCGCTCGCCGGCGGCTTCCTGAGCGGCAAGTACGGTCGCGACCAGGCCGGCGAAGCCGGCAGCCGTCGCACCGCCTTCGACTTCCCGCCGCTCAACAAGGAGCGCGCCTACGACGCCATCGACGTTATGCGCGAGATCGCGGGTGCGCGCGGCGTCTCGGTGGCGCAGATCGCGCTTGCCTGGCTGCTGCACCAGCCGGCGGTGACGAGCGTGATCATCGGCGCGAAGAAGCCGGAGCAGCTCGCCGACAACATCGGCGCGACCCGCGTCGCCCTCGACGCCGGCGAGCTCGCGCGGCTCGACGAGGTCAGCCAGCTGCCGTCCGAATACCCGGGGTGGATGTTCACGCGCCAGGGCGAGGTCCGGCGCAAGCAGATCGCCGAAGCGCGCCGTCCGAGCGTGTCGGGCTGAAGCCGGCTCGACGCAAAAAAGGATTTCAACGGGGCGGCCGCGGCCGCGAGGAGCAGGGTCGTGGCTGTAGAGCGCAAGGTCTGCGTCGTCACTGGGTCGTCGTCGGGAATCGGCGCCGCGACGGTGAAGCTGTACGCGAGGCAGGGCTGGGACGTCGTCGTCAACTACTCGCGCGAGCCGGCGCCGGCGGAGGCCGTCGCGAGCGAGTGCCGCGAGCTCGGCGCCGACGTCCTCGTCGCGCGCGCCGATATCGCCGCCGACGCCGACTGCAAGCGTCTGGCCGGCCTCGTCGAGGCGCGCTTCGGCCGCGCCGACGTCCTCGTCAACAACGCCGGGACGACCAAGTTCGTCGCCGCCAAGGACCTCGACGGCCTCGACGCCGACGACTTCCAGCGGATCTACGCGGTCAACGTCATCGGCGCGTTCCAGATGGTGCGCGCGTTCGCGCCGCTGCTCGGTCGGCAGCCGGGCGCGGCGATCGTCAATGTCTCGTCGATCGCTTCACTGATGGGGACCGGATCGTCGCTCGCCTACATGGCGAGCAAGGGCGCGCTCAACGCGCTCACGATCGGCCTGGCGCGCTCGCTCGGCCCGGCGATCCGCGTCAACGCAATCGCGCCGGGGCTGGTCGAGACGCCGTGGATGCAGAACGGCCTCGGCGCCTATCGTTATGCCGCGACGGTGCAGAGCTACCGCGCCCGCTCGGCGCTCGACGCCGTGATCGCGCCCGACGACGTAGCCGAGGCGGCGTGGTTTCTCGGCGTCAAGGCCACCAAGACCACCGGCGAGGTGCTGCTCCTCGACGCCGGCCTGCGCCTGACGCGCGGCTAGCCGCCGCAGGCCGACGCGCCGGGGGCCGGCCGGCGGCAAGGCGTCAGAATGCGGCGGTGCAGATCGCTCCCCGGATCCAGGCCCCGGCGCGCCACGCGACGGTGCCCGCCGATCGACGCATGCAGACGCATCCGGTATCGCTTCGCCGCCGCCTCCTCCTGCTTGCCACGGTGGCGATCCTGCCGCTGGCGCTGATGTCCGGCCTTGCGCTGCAGGCGCTGCTCGAGCAGCAACGCCGGCAGGCCGAGCAGTCGTCGCTCGACATCGCGCGCGCGCTGGCGACCGCGGTCGACACCGAGCTGCGGCTCACGGTGACTGCGCTGGAAGCGCTCGTCTTGACCGAACCGATCGGCTCCGCTGGTCCCATGGATCTCGCGAGCGCGCACCGATTCGCGCGCCGCGTGCTCGCTTCGCGCGCCGAGTGGCGCGAGATCCTGCTCGCCGCACCCGACGGCACGCCGCTGTTCAGCACCTCGCGCGAGTTCGGCGCGCCGCAGCCGCCGATCGCCGAGCCGAAGAGCCTCGCCGAGGTCGTCCGCATCCAAGAACCGGTCGTGGGCCCGCTCAAGCGCGGCCGGCTCGGCAACCTGGGCGTTCCGGTGGGCGTCCCGGTCTTGCGGGACGGCGGTGTCCGTTACGTGCTCACAGCGGTCGTCAGGCCGGAGACAATCCTGCGCGTCGTCAACGAGCAGCGTGTGCCGGCGGACTGGATCGTCTCGGTATTCGATGCCGACAACGTCCGTGTCGCGCGCTCGCGCGAGCACGATCGCTACGTCGGCGGCCCGCCCTCGCCGACGCTGCTTGCCCTGATGAGCACTGGCAAGGGCGACGACGTGGTCGGCGAGACGGCGACGATCGAAGGGGACCTCGTCTATACCGCCGTCGCGCGCGTCCAGTCGACCGGCTGGATGGTCGCCCTCGGCGTCCCGGCGACCGTCCAGTCGAGCGCGCTGCGCGATTCGGCGCTCGCCTACGGCGGCGGCATCCTCCTTTCGCTCGGCATCGGCGGCATCGCCGCGTGGCGTGTCTCGCGCAGCGTCGCGAAGCCGATCGCGCGCCTACGCGATGCCGCGCTGGCGCTGGGCCGCGACGAGCCGGTGCGCGGCGCGGACGCCGACGTGATCGAGGTCGAGGCGGTCTCGGACGCGCTCGTCGCCGCCGCGGCGCTGCGCAAGCAGCACGAGGCCGAGCGCGAGCGGCTGCTCGACGCCGAACGCGATGCGCGCGCCGGCGCCGAGAAAGCGCAGGCTCGCCTGCAGCAGCTCGTGCGCGCAGGCGCGCTGCTCTCGCGCTCGCTCGACGAGCCGTTCGAGGAGCAGATGACGCTGGCGGCGATCGGCTCGGTGATCGTGCCGGACATCGCCGACGTCTGCCGCATCGACCTGCTCGACCAGGACGGCGCGCTGATACCCAAGCTGACCCGCCATGTCGACCCGGCGCGCGAGGCGGCGCTGCGCGCGTTCGTGCGGGATCAGGCGTCGCTGCCGACGCCCGGCTCGTTTGCGTGGGCGGTCAAGACCGGCAGGACCTTCCTTGCCAACGTCGAGCCGTCCCAGCTCGACTCCTACCCTGCTCAGGACCTTGGCGCGTTCGCGCGCGACTTCAAGGTGCGCGCGGTGTGCGTCGTGCCGCTCGTCACGCGCGGCCGGACGATCGGAGCGATGTGCGCATTGCAGACCGAGTCGGGCCGCCGCTTCAGCGAGGCGGACGGCGCGCTCGTCGTCGAGCTCGCGCAGCGTGCCGCGCTCGCGCTCGACAACGTCCGCCTGTTCGGCGAGTCGCGCGATGCGCTGCGCGAAGCGGAGGTCGCGAACCGCGCCAAGGACGAGTTCGTGGCGATGCTCGGCCACGAGCTGCGCAACCCGCTCGCGCCGATCGTCACCTCGCTCGAGGTCATGGCACGTCGCGAGGGCCCGGCCAACGCTCGCGAGCGCGGCATCATCGAGCGCCAGGTCGCGCACCTCTCGCGCATGGTTGACGACCTCCTCGACGTCTCGCGCATCGCGTCGGGGAAGGTTGTGCTGCGCCGCGCGCACGTCGACCTGCGCGACGTGATCACGCGCGCGCTCGAGCTCACCGAGCCGGTGTTGCGCGGGCGCCGCCAGCAGCCCGAGGTGAAGGGCCCGGACACACCGGTCTGGGTCCACGGCGATGCGGTGCGACTGACCCAGGTGGTCTGCAACCTGATCACCAATGCGGTCAAGTTCTCGCGCGCCGAGCAGCGGATCGCGATCGAGCTCGGCCGCGACGGCGCCAGAGCTGTCCTGCGTGTCGACGACGAGGGCGTCGGCATCACGGCGGAGCTCGCCCCCCACATCTTCGAGCGCTTCGTCCAGGGCGAGCAGGCGCTGCAGCGGGCGAGCGGCGGCCTCGGCCTCGGCCTGGCGATCGCCAAGAACCTGGTCGAGCTCCACGGCGGCACGATCGCCGTCGAAAGCGAGGGCATTGGCCGGGGCTCCCGCTTCACCGTCACCTTGCCGATCGTCGAGGCGGCCGCGGCGGTGCCCGCGCCGCCGGCCGCGATCGCGCCCACGTCATCGCCGGGGCCGACGCGCATCCTGGTGGTCGACGACAACGACGACGCGGCGCAGTCGCTTGCCATCGCGCTGCGCCTCGAGGGCCACGAGGTGGAGACGGCGGCGGACGGCGAGGTGGCGCTGAGCCTCCTCGACCGTTTCGCACCGGCGGCGGCGATCCTCGACATCGGCCTGCCGAATATGGATGGCTACCAGCTCGCCGCTGCGCTGCGTGCCGACGCGCGCACGCGAGGAGTCGTCCTGATCGCGCTGACCGGCTACGGCCGCGGCACGGATCACCGGCGCGCGCTCGACGCCGGCTTCGACGAGCATCTGGTCAAGCCGGTCGAGTTCGAGAAGCTGCTCGCGACGCTCGACGAGCTGCTACGGCGCGACGCGACCGTCGCCGGCTGATCTGGTCAGCGGATAGCGCCGATCAGCGGCGCGAGATCGAAGCGTCCCGACGCGCCGAGCAGCGGCGCCCACAAGTCGCCCACGGCGGCGATTCGGGCCGGCGTGTTGAAGGCGTCGAAGTCCTCAATGCGCGCGCCGGCCTCGAGCTCGTCCCACGTGATCGGCGCCGACACGGTGGCGAGCGGCCGTGGTCGTGGCGAATAGGCCGAGGCGAGGGTGCGGCCCCAGGCGTTCTGGTTGTAGTCGACGAGGACCCGTCCGGCGGGCCGCTTGGCGATCCGGTATTCGGCGGTGACGACGTCGGGCCGCAAGGCGGCGAGGTCGAACGCGAAGCGCTTGGCGAAGCTCCAGACCTGCTTCTGGGTCGGCCCGCGAACGATCGCCACGTAGACATGCAGGCCGCGCGATCCGGTCGTCTTGACGATCGGCGCCATGCCGAGGTCTTGCAGGCCGGCGCGCACGAGCTGCGCGGTCTCGACCACCGCGGCGTAGCTCGCTTCGGGCACCGGGTCGAGGTCGAAGTGCAGGTAGTCGGGGCGGTTCACGTCGTCGCAGCGCGCGTACCAGGGATTGAGGTCGATGCAGCCGAGGTTGACGACCCAGAGCAGCGACGCCAGGTCCTGGATCATCGGGAAGTCGATCACGCTGCCCGAGCCGTGCTTGATCGCGCAGGTCTCGATCCACGCCGGCCGCGGCGATGGCGCGCGCTTCATGAAGAACGGCTCGCCGTCGGCGCCGTCGGGGTAGCGCTTCATCACCATCGCGCGGTCGACGAGATGAGGCAGGAGGACCGGCGACACGTCGGCGTAGTACTGGAGCAGGTCGCGCTTGGCGATGCCGAGCGAAGGCCAGAACGGCTTGTCGAGGTTGGTGAGCTTGACCTCGCGATCGCCGATCGCGACGAGCGCGTCCTTGCCGGTGGGGATGCGCAACGTCGCCGTCACTGCCTCATTCGCCGATGAAGTGGAGCGCGATCTCGCGCCGGAGCGGCTTGAGCCGGTGCTCCCAGACGTAGATGCCTTGCCAGATGCCGAGCGCCAGACGGCCCTCGGCGATTGGGACCGACAACTGTACGGCGGTGAGCGCCGAGCGCACGTGGGCCGGCATGTCGTCGAAGCCCTCGTCGCGATGGCGAAAGACCGGATCGCCGTCCGGAACGAGGCGGGCGAAGAAGCGGTCGAGATCGGCGCGCACCTCGGATGCCGCGTTCTCCTGGATCAGCAGGCTCGCCGACGTGTGGCGGATGAAGAGCGTGACCAGTCCGCCTTGCGCTCCCAGCTCGGCCACCCACGCGGCGACCGGCTTGGTGATCTCGAACAGGCCGCGGCCGAGGGTGTCGATCGCGAGCTGGGAGGTCGACTGGCGCAGCATCGGCCAAGGATAGGCGCAAGCGCGGGCGATCGCCTCGGCCCTGATGCTTTCCTGACGGGTCCGCTGCTACGCTCGGACGATGAAGTCGTCGATGGAGACGGACCGATCCCGGGCCTGGCGCGGCGCTCTCGTCGCCGTCGCCTTGCTATCGGCCGCGACGGTGGTCTGTGCTGTCCTCGACGCCGAGATCTCGCTGATGAGCCAGGCGATGATCGACCTGCTCGCAGTGGTCGCAGCGTCGTACCTCGTGCCCCGGCTGGTCGCGGTCGGGACCGCGATCGGTGCCGTGGCGGCGCTGAACTTCTTCTTCGTGCCGCCGCGCTACACGCTGGCGGTCGAGCATCGCGAGCACCTGATCGCGCTGGTCGCGATGCTCGCCGTTGCCCTGCTCGTCAGCTACCTCTCGACCGCGCTCAAGCGCGAGTCGGCGGCGGCGCGCGAAAGCGAATCGCGCGCCGGCCAGCTGCGCAGCCTGGCGATCGACCTCGCCGCAGCCGGCAGCGAGGACGAGGCGGTCGACATCGGTCGGCGTGCGCTGTTGGAGCGCTTCGCCGGCCCGGTCCTTCTGGTCACGTCGGTTGACGGCGTGATCTCCAGCGGCGTCGACGCCAGCGAGGACGTCCGGCGCGCCTTGCGCTGCTGCATCGACGAGGCGGCAGTGCTTGGTCCCGGTACCGGGCGATGGCCCGGGCTCGATTCCTGGTACGTGCCGCTAGGCGCGCACGGCCGCGTCGTCGGCGCGGCGCGCATCGAGCCGGCGCTGGCGAGCGACACGATCGGCCGCGAGCACGCGCAGGCGATCGCCGCGTTGCTGGCGCAGGGCGTCTGGCGCCTGCGCCTGCTCGAGGCCAGCCTCGCCGCGCGCGCCGAAGTCGAGCGCCAACATGTCCAGGCGACGTTCCTCGCTTCGGTCTCGCACGACCTGCGCACGCCGCTCGCGGCGATCGTCGCCGCGGCATCGTCTCTCGAGGCGCAGCGCAGCCGGCTCGGTGATGCGGAGCAGGGCCGGATGCTCGCCGGCATCGTCGCCGAGGCGCGCTACCTGACAGCGGTCACCGAGAACACCTTGCAGCTGGTGCGCCTGTCGGCGGGCGGCGGCGCGCTCCGCACCGAATGGCAGTCGATCGAGGAGATCGTCGGCAGCGTCGTCGGCCGGCTGCGCGCGCGCCCGTCCGGCGGCCGCATTCGCGCGCGCCTCGGCCGCGCGCTGCCGCTGGTGCGCGGCGACGCGACGCTGCTGGCGCAACTGGCCACGAACCTGATCGACAACGCGCTCAAGTACAGCGAGGGCGCGGTCAACCTGACGGTCGTTCAGCGGGGCGATCGCCTCCTGCTCAGCGTCAAGGACCGCGGTTCGGGCCTTGCGCCGGGCGACGAGTCGCGCGTCTTCGAGCCGTTCCATCGCGGCCGCGATGCGAGCGACGCGCGCGGTGCCGGCCTCGGCCTCGCACTCTGCCGGGCGATCGCCGCCGCGCACGGCGGCAGCCTCGGCGTCAGCCGGCGCGCGCGCGGCGGCTGCCGCTTCACGCTCGCCTTGCCTGTTGCCGAACAGCCCGCGGTCGAGGTACTGCCATGAGCATCAAGGTGCTCATCGTCGAGGACGACCGCGAAATCCGCAGCGTGCTGCGGACGGCGCTCGCCGCCGAAGGCTTCGAGGTGCTGACGGCAGTGTCGGTCAGCGAAGCGACCGCGCTCCTGGAGCACGATCCGCCCGACCTCGTCGTCCTCGACCTCGGCCTGCCCGACGGCGACGGCGCGCAGATCGTTCGCGCGGTGCGCAGCAGGAGCGCGATGCCGATCATCGTCGCTTCGGCGCGTCACCAGGAAGCCGAGAAGATCAGCCTGCTCGACGAGGGCGCCGACGACTACCTGACCAAGCCGTTCGGCGTCAGCGAGCTGCTCGCGCGCATTCGCGTCGCGCTGCGCCACCGCGGCACGACGCTGCAGCCGGCGACTACGCGCTATGCGCGCGGCGACCTGCTGATCGACGTCGACGCCTACCGAGTCGAGCGCGCCGGCCGGCCGCTGCACCTGACACCGACCGAGTTCAAGCTCGCCGCCCGGCTCGTGCGCGCCGGCGGCCGCGTCGTCACGCACCGCCAGCTGCTCGCCGACGTGTGGGGCGCGGAGCACGTCCTCGACACGCACTACCTGCGCCTCTACATGGGCCAGCTGCGTGCCAAGCTCGAGGCGGTGCCGTCGGAGCCGCGCCACCTGCTTACCGAAACCGGGGTCGGCTATCGGCTCGTCGTCGACTGAAGCGCGCCGGGGCCTTATGCGATCCTGACGCGAACGCTCCTACAACCCGGTCTTCTCTGCAGCAAGGAAGACCATGAGCTGCCCAAGCGGGCGACAAGGCCTCGCGGGCCTCACCCTCGGCGCCCTCGGCGTCGTCTACGGCGACATCGGCACCAGCCCGCTGTACACGATCAAGGAAATCTTCAGCCCGGCGACCGGCGTGCCGCTCGATGCGGCGCATCTGATCGGCGCCGTCTCGACGATCTTCTGGGGGCTGATGATGGTCGTCACGCTCAAGTACGTCGTCTTGATCCTGCGCGCCGACAACCGCGGCGAGGGCGGCATCATGGCGCTCACGGCGCTGGCGATGCACGCGGGCGGAACGAGCGCCCGGCGCAGGAAGGCGCTTCTCCTGCTCGGCGTTTTCGGCGCTGCGCTCTTCTACGGCGACAGCGTCATCACACCCGCGATCTCGGTGCTCGGCGCCGCAGAAGGGCTCGAGGTCGCCGCGCCGGCCCTCAAGACCTGGGTCGTGCCGATCTCGGTCGGCATCCTGATCGGCCTGTTCGTCGTCCAGCGCTATGGGACGCGTCGCGTCGGCAGCGCGTTCGGGCCGATCATCCTGCTCTGGTTCGCGGTGCTCGCGGCGACCGGCCTCTGGCAGATCGTCCAGGAGCCGGCGATCGTGCAGGCGCTCGATCCACGCCGCGCGTTCGAGTTCCTGCGCGAGCGTGGCTGGCATGTCTTCGCGGCGGTCGGCGCGATCGTCCTCGCGCTGACCGGTGCCGAGGCCCTCTACGCCGACATGGGGCACTTCGGCAGGACGCCGATCCAGATCGCCTGGATCGGCGTCGTCCTGCCCGCGCTCGCCCTCAACTACATGGGCCAGGGCGCGCTCCTGATGCGCGACCCCGGCGCGCTCGACAACCCGTTCTTTCGCCTGTTCCCGAGCGCGTGGCTGATGCCGGCGCTGGCGCTGGCGACCTGCGCGGCGGTGATCGCATCGCAGGCGGTGATCTCCGGCGCCTACTCGATGACGCGCCAGGCGATCCAGCTCGGCGTCCTGCCGCGCATGCGCGTCGACTTCACGTCGGCGAGCCAGTCGGGCCAGATCTACATGCCGGCCGTCAACCGCGTGCTGCTCGTCGCTGTCGTCGGCGCGGCGCTCGTCTTCGGCAGCTCGTCGGCGCTCGCCGGCGCGTACGGCATCGCCGTCACCGTGACGATGCTGATCACGACCGTGCTCACCTACTTCGTCGTTCGCCACGGCTGGGGCTATCCGCTGCCGATCGCGCTCGCCGCGACCGGCGTCTTCGTCGCGTTCGACGCGCTGCTTGTCGCGTCTTGCGCGGTCAAGTTCTTCGACGGCGGCTGGTTCCCGCTCGTCATGGGCGCGGCGATCTTCGTCGCCATGGTGACCTGGAAGCGCGGCCGCGAGCGACTGCTTGCGCACCTCCGCGACGACGAGCCCGAGCTCGAGCCGTTCCTCGCCGGCCTGGTGCATGAGGCGCTGCCGCGCAGCTCGCGAACGGCGGTCTACGCGGTCGCCGACACGCGCACGGTGCCGCAGGCGCTGCTGCACAACCTGAAGCACAACCAGGTCCTGCATCGACGCAACCTGATTCTCAACGTCGCGTTCGCCGAGGTGCCCGAGGTGGCGCCGTCGGAGCGGGTTACCGTGACGGCGCTTGGGCTCGGCTTCTGGCGCGTCGAGCTTCGCTATGGCTTCATGGACCGTCCCGACGTTCCCGAGGCACTCGCGATGTGCCGCTCGCAGGGACTCGACATCAACCCGTTCGAGGTGTCGTACTTCCTGAGCCGCGAGATCATCGTGCCCGGCCGCGGCAGGGCGATGACGCGCTGGCGCGAGGCGCTCTTCGTCGCGATGGCGCGCAACGCCGGCAGTGTCGCCGCGTTCTTCCGCTTGCCGGACAACTGCGTGATCGAGCTCGGGACCCGAGTGCAGCTCTGACGGCGCTTGCCGGGGCAGCGTTAAGCTTGCCGTCGCTCGCGACCCCATTGCTCCCCGGAGACATTCATGCCCCACCTGCCCGGCCTCGCCTTCGACCTCGGCGAGACGATCGACATGCTGCGCGACACCGTGCAGCAGTTCGCTGCCGACGAGATCGCGCCGCGCGCCGCCGCGATCGACCGCGACAACCTCTTTCCCGCCGACCTGTGGAAGAAGCTCGGCGCGTTGGGTCTGCACGGCATGACGGTGAAGGAGGAGTACGGCGGCAGCGACCTCGGCTACCTCGCCCACATCGTCGCGATGGAGGAGGTCTCGCGCGCGTCGGCGTCGGTCGGGCTCTCGTACGGCGCGCACTCGAACCTGGCCGTCAACCAGCTGCACAGGAACGGCAGCGACGCCCAGAAGAAGAAGTACCTGCCGAAGCTGGTGTCGGGCGAGCACGTCGGCGCGCTGGCGATGAGCGAGCCGAACGCCGGTTCCGACGTGGTCAGCATGAAGCTGCGCGCCGAGGCGAAGGGCGACCGCTACGTCCTCAACGGCTCGAAGATGTGGATCACCAACGGTGGCGACGCCGACACGATGATCGTCTACGCAAAGACCGACATCAACGCCGGCCCGAGCGGCATCACCGCTTTCATCATCGAGAAGGGATTCAAGGGCCTCTCGTTCGGCGCCAAGCTCGACAAGCTGGGCATGCGCGGCTCGAACACCTGGCCGATGTTCTTCGAGGACTGCGAGGTGCCGGCCGAGAACGTCCTGGGCAAGGAGGGCGGCGGCGTCAAGGTGCTGATGAGCGGGCTCGACTACGAGCGCGCCGTGCTGTCGGGCGGGCCGCTGGGCATCA
>Ga0207650_10002050_pt1 | contig 14095 bp, 17 predicted proteins | sample KBSS63metaG_FD_184325 | JGI IMG/M metagenome (GOLD analysis project Ga0207650, IMG submission 184325) | Switchgrass rhizosphere microbial communities from Kellogg Biological Station, Michigan, USA - KBS S6-3 metaG (SPAdes) (version 2) | ecosystem: Host-associated > Plants > Roots > Rhizosphere...
GTTAGCTTTCATGGCATAACCTTAGGCTGTTCTGTAAGATTTGCTCCCCTTTCCCGTGTCCGAGAGCGCCTCCCTTGCTGCAAAACATTCGTGTCGTCTTGGTCAATACCAGTCATCCCGGCAATATCGGTGGGGTGGCGCGAGCCATGAAAAACATGGGCCTGACGCGCCTGGTGTTGGTCGAGCCGCGTGTGTTCCCGCACCATGAAGCTGATGCTCGTGCTTCCGGCGCCAATGACCTGCTTGAAAAAGCCCAGGTCGTCGCCACCTTGGAGGATGCCTTGGTCGGTTGCAACCTGGTGCTTGGTACCAGTGCGCGTGATCGGCGCATCCCCTGGCCGCTCTTGGATCCGCGTGAGTGCGGAACCAAAGTGGTGGAAGAAGCGGCCGGTGGTGCGCAAATCGCCTTGGTTTTCGGTCGTGAAGATTCCGGCCTCACCAACGAAGAGCTGCAGCGATGTCATTACCACGTGCACATTCCATCCGACCCCGAGTTCAGTTCGCTTAACCTCGGGGCTGCGGTACAGGTGTTGACCTACGAAGTGCGCATGGCTTGGCTGGCTGCCGAGGGGCAGCCGAGCAAAGTGGAAAAGGACGAGGTGGCGTCGACCAAAAGTGGCGAGCTGGCCACCATGGACGAACTGGAGCGGTTCTACGAGCACCTGGAGCAAACCCTGGTGGCCATCGAATTCCTCGACCCGGAAAAGCCACGGCATTTGATGGCGCGCCTGCGTCGCCTTTACGGGCGCAGCTCGGTGAGCCGAGCGGAAATGAATATATTGCGTGGCATCCTCACGGAAACCCAGAAAGCGGCCCGTGGCGAGCTTCTTAAGCGGAAGGATTAAAAATGTTCGAGCGTTTGCGAGAAGATATCCAAAGTGTTTTCCACCGTGATCCTGCGGCGCGCAACGCTTTTGAAGTGCTCACCTGCTACCCAGGCATGCATGCCATCTGGATTCATCGCCTGTCCGGTGCCTTGTGGGGGATGGGCTGGAAATGGCTGGCACGTCTGGTGTCGAATTTTGGTCGTTGGATGACTGGGATCGAGATTCATCCGGGAGCCAAGGTTGGGCGCCGCTTCTTCATTGATCATGGCATGGGGATCGTGATTGGCGAGACGGCGGAAATCGGCGATGACGTGACGTTGTACCAGGGCGTGACCCTGGGCGGCACCACTTGGAACAAAGGCAAGCGCCACCCGACTTTGGAAAACGGCGTGGTGGTGGGAGCGGGCGCCAAGGTGCTGGGCCCGTTTACCGTGGGGGCCGGTGCCAAGGTCGGTTCCAATGCTGTCGTCACCAAGGCTGTGCCGCCAGGCGCAACCGTGGTGGGGATTCCGGGTCGCATCATCGTCAAGCCGCAGGTAGGCGATGAGCAAGAAGCCAAGCGCAAGGCGATGGCCGAGAAAATCGGCTTCGACGCCTACGGTGTCAGCGAAGACATGCCCGACCCCGTGGCGCGCGCCATTGGCCAGTTGCTTGACCACCTGCAAGCGGTGGACGGCAAACTGGAGGGTATGTGCGGTGCACTGAAGGAGTTGGGCAGCACTTACTGCGCCAAAGAGTTGCCCGAGCTGCGCGAAGAAGACTTTGCCGAGATCAAGGACGAAGCCGCCACCAAGGCAAGCTGAGGTCTGCGGTGGGAGGGGCTTGCTCCCACCTGTTGATCTCCATGGGGCGCGGAGTTTTTGCTCGGCCCCGTTCTTGCTGTTCGTTCCCACCCCATCCTGCTATGATTCGCGCGCCCTTTTTACGGGTAATCCTGACTAAAGTACTAGGTCTTATAGTTGACTTAAATACTCGGGAATCGCATACTTGCTCTCATTCCGAAACACCTTGGTACTTGTCCATGAGACTGACTACAAAAGGCCGATACGCGGTAACCGCCATGCTTGACCTGGCCTTGCACGCGCAAACTGGGCCGGTGTCCCTGGCCGATATCTCCGAGCGCCAAGGCATTTCCCTGTCCTACCTCGAGCAACTGTTCGCCAAATTGCGCCGTAGCAATCTGGTCTCCAGCGTACGTGGGCCGGGCGGCGGTTATCAGTTGTCCCGTGACATGCAAGGCATCCAGGTAGCCCAGGTGATCGACGCCGTCAACGAATCCGTCGACGCGACCAAATGCCAGGGCCTGGGTGATTGCCACGCTGGCGACACCTGCCTGACGCACCATTTGTGGTGCGACCTGAGCCTGCAGATCCATGAGTTTTTGAGTGGTATCAGCTTGGCTGATCTTGTGACTCGCCGTGAGGTGCAAGAAGTAGCCCAGCGTCAGGACCAGCGCCGTTGCAACACCAAGGCGCCGCGTCTGGACAAGATTGAAGCGTCCGCCGTCGAGTAACAGCCGAAGAGCTAACGGCGCGCCAGCCAGCCTGATTTAGGAGAAAGTCCATGAAATTGCCGATTTACCTTGATTACTCTGCGACTACCCCGGTTGATCCGCGTGTCGCGCAAAAAATGAGCGAGTGCCTGCTGGTTGACGGAAACTTCGGCAACCCAGCCTCCCGTTCCCACGTATTCGGCTGGAAAGCCGAGGAAGCGGTCGAGAACGCTCGTCGCCAGGTCGCTGACCTGGTTGGCGCAGACCCGCGTGAAATCGTCTGGACCTCCGGTGCCACCGAGTCCGACAACCTGGCAATCAAGGGAGCTGCGCATTTCTACGCGACCAAGGGCAAACACCTGATCACCACCAAGATTGAGCACAAGGCTGTCCTCGACACCATGCGCCAACTGGAGCGTGAAGGTTTCGAGGTGACTTACCTTGAGCCAACCACCGACGGTATCGTCACCCCGGCCATGATCGAAGCCGCGCTGCGTGAAGACACCATCCTGGTTTCCGTGATCCACGTTAACAACGAAATCGGCACCATCAACGACATCGCAGCCATCGGCGAACTGACCCGTTCCAAGGGCATTTTGCTGCATGTCGATGCGGCCCAGTCTACCGGCAAGGTCGACATCGACCTGTCCAAGCTGAAAGTCGACCTGATGTCGTTCTCCGCCCACAAGACCTATGGTCCTAAAGGCATCGGCGCCCTCTACGTAAGCCGCAAGCCGCGTGTGCGCATCGAAGCCACCATGCACGGCGGCGGTCACGAGCGCGGCATGCGTTCGGGTACCCTGGCGACCCACCAGATCGTCGGCATGGGCGAAGCCTTCCGTGTAGCCAAGGAAGACATGGCTGCCGAAAACGTGCGCATCAAGGCTTTGAGCGATCGCTTCTACAAGCAGGTCGAAAACCTTGAAGAGCTGTACATCAACGGCAGCATGACCGCCCGTGTGCCGCACAACCTGAATTTGAGCTTCAACTACGTCGAAGGCGAGTCGCTGATCATGGCGCTCAAGGACCTGGCGGTTTCGTCCGGTTCGGCCTGCACTTCGGCGTCCCTCGAGCCTTCGTACGTACTGCGCGCCCTGGGCCGCAACGACGAACTGGCACACAGCTCGATCCGCTTTACGTTCGGCCGCTTCACCACCGAAGAGCAAGTCGACTACGCCGCGCAGAAAGTCTGCGAAGCCGTCAACAAGCTGCGCGTTCTGTCGCCGCTGTGGGACATGTACAAAGACGGTGTCGATATTTCCAAGATCGAGTGGGCGGCACACTAACTATAGAAGCCGCCACCCAAGCTCTGTAGGAACGTGGCGGAAAACGCAGGCGTTTCTATAGGGTTCCAGAGCGGCCCTGATGAGTGAGGATTCAATACCATGGCTTACAGCGAAAAGGTCATCGACCACTACGAAAACCCGCGCAACGTCGGCAAGATGGATGCGCAAGACCCTGATGTCGGCACCGGCATGGTCGGCGCTCCTGCATGCGGCGACGTAATGCGCCTGCAGATCAAGGTCAACGAAGCTGGCGTTATCGAAGACGCCAAGTTCAAGACTTACGGCTGCGGTTCGGCCATCGCCTCCAGCTCGCTGGCCACCGAATGGATGAAAGGCAAGACTCTGGATGAGGCTGTGACGATCAGCAACACCCAACTGGCCGAAGAGCTGGCGTTGCCGCCAGTGAAAATCCACTGCTCCGTACTCGCAGAAGACGCCATCAAGGCGGCCGTTCGCGACTACAAGCAGAAGAAAGGCTTGATCTAAGTATTTGGCGACGAGTAAGGAGTCAACGATGGCTATCAGCATGACAGAAGCGGCTGCGCAGCACATTCGCCGCTCCCTGAATGGGCGCGGTAAAGGTGAGGGGATTCGTCTGGGTGTACGCACCACGGGCTGTTCCGGCCTTGCCTACGTGCTGGAGTTTGTCGACGAGGTGGTTGAGGAAGACCAGGTGTTCGAAAGTCACGGCGAGAAAGTGATCATCGACCCTAAAAGCCTGACCTACCTGGACGGCACCGAACTCGATTTCGTCAAGGAAGGGTTGAACGAAGGCTTCAAGTTCAACAACCCCAACGTGCGCGGTGAATGTGGCTGCGGCGAAAGCTTCAACATCTGAGGCTACTCGTGGGTACTCCTTGTCATTTCGCTTTATTCGAGCTGCAGCCGAGCTTTCGGCTGGACCTTGAGCAGCTTGCCGCGCGCTACCGTGAATTGGCGCGTGGCGTGCATCCGGACCGCTTCGCTGACGCCTCCGAGCGTGAGCAACGCTTGGCGCTGGAGCAATCGGCCAGCCTCAACGAAGCCTATCAGACGCTAAAAAGCCCGCCCAAGCGCGCGCGATATCTGCTTGCGATGAACGGCGGTGAGCTGCCACTCGAAGTCACGGTGCACGACCCGGACTTCCTGATGCAGCAGATGCAGTGGCGCGAAGAACTCGAAGACTTGCAGGACGAGGCTGATATAGCCGGTGTCGCGGTCTTCAAGCGTCGTCTGAAAACGGCCCAGGATGAGCTCAACGAAAGCTTCGCAGCCTGTTGGAATGATGCGGCGCAACGCGAACAGGCCGAACGCCTGATGCGGCGCATGCAATTCCTCGACAAGCTCTCCTACGAAGTGCGCCAGCTAGAAGAGCGCCTCGACGATTAACCCAGTGTGCTGCCCGTGATGCACGCCTGATAGACAGATAAGACCTGATTACCATGGCTCTACTGCAAATCGCCGAACCCGGCCAAAGCCCTCAACCGCACCAGCGTCGTCTGGCGGTGGGGATTGATCTGGGCACCACTAACTCCCTGGTCGCTGCCTTGCGCAGCGGCCTGTCCGAACCACTGCCCGACGCTGATGGCCAGGTGATCCTGCCCTCTGCCGTGCGTTATCACGCCGATCGCACCGAAGTAGGCGAATCGGCCAGGCTGGCGGCGTCCAGTGACCCGTTGAATACCGTGCTGTCGGTTAAACGCTTGATGGGCCGCGGTCTGTCCGACGTCAAGCAGTTGGGCGACCAGCTGCCGTACCGCTTCGTTGGCGGCGAATCCCATATGCCGTTCATCGACACCGTGCAGGGCCCTAAAAGCCCGGTGGAAGTGTCGGCCGATATCCTCAAAGTGTTGCGCCAGCGTGCCGAAACCACTTTGGGCGGCGAACTGGTCGGTGCGGTGATCACGGTTCCGGCCTATTTCGATGACGCACAACGCCAGGCGACCAAGGATGCGGCGAAGCTCGCCGGCCTGAACGTGCTGCGTTTGCTCAACGAGCCGACGGCCGCCGCTGTGGCCTATGGCCTGGACCAGCACGCCGAAGGCCTCGTCGCGATTTACGACCTGGGCGGCGGCACTTTTGATATTTCGATCCTGCGCCTGACCGGCGGTGTGTTTGAAGTGCTGGCTACCGGTGGCGACAGCGCCCTGGGTGGCGATGACTTTGACCATGCCATTGCCGGCTGGATCATCACCAGCGCCGGCTTGTCGGCTGACCTGGACCCTGGCGCGCAGCGTAATCTGCTGCAAACCGCCTGCGCGGCCAAGGAAGCACTGACTGACGCTGATTCTGTTGAAGTTTCCTACGGCAGCTGGTCCGCTCAACTGACTCGCGAAGCTTTTGATGCGTTGATCGAACCGATGGTCGCTCGCAGCCTCAAGGCGTGCCGTCGGGCTGTACGTGATTCCGGTATCGAGCTGGAGGACGTGGCCGCTGTGGTCATGGTCGGCGGTTCGACGCGCGTCCCACGCGTTCGCGAAGCGGTTGCCGAAGCGTTTGGCCGCCAGCCATTGACGGAAATCGACCCGGATCAAGTAGTCGCCATCGGCGCCGCTATCCAGGCCGACACCCTGGCCGGTAATAAACGCGATGGTGGCGAACTGCTGCTGCTCGACGTGATCCCGCTGTCCCTGGGGCTGGAAACCATGGGCGGCCTGATGGAGAAGGTGATTCCACGCAACACCACCATCCCCGTCGCACGCGCCCAGGATTTCACCACGTACAAAGATGGCCAGACGGCCATGATGATTCATGTGCTGCAAGGCGAGCGCGAACTGATCAGCGACTGCCGCTCCCTGGCGCGCTTTGAACTGCGCGGCATCCCGGCGATGGTGGCCGGTGCGGCGAAAATTCGCGTGACCTTCCAGGTCGACGCCGATGGCCTGCTCAGCGTGGCAGCACGTGAATTGGCCTCGGGCGTTGAAGCCAGCATTCAGGTCAAGCCGTCCTACGGCCTCACCGACGGCGAAATCGCCAAGATGCTCAAGGATTCGTTCCAATATGCCGGTGACGACAAGGTCGCCCGCGTGCTGCGCGAGCAGCAAGTCGATGCCCAGCGCCTGCTCGAAGCCGTGCAGGGCGCCCTGGAAGCCGACGGCGAGCGTCTGCTGGATGCTGAAGAGCGCATGGTCATCGACCTGCAGATGCAGGAACTGGCCGAACTGATGAAAGGCAACGATGGTTACGCCATCGAGCAACAGACCAAGCGCCTGTCGCAGGTGACTGATGCCTTTGCCGCCCGCCGCATGGATCAGACGGTGAAAGCCGCACTGGCCGGGCGCAACCTGAATGAAATCGAGGAATAATTAATGCCGCAGGTCATTTTTCTGCCACACGCCGAGCATTGCCCGGACGGTATGGTTGTGGAGGCTGAGACCGGCAAGTCCATCCTCGAAGTTGCCCATGACAACCATATCGAGATCGAAAGCGCCTGCGGCGGTGTCTGCGCCTGCACGACCTGCCACTGCGTAATTCGCGAGGGTTTCAACTCTCTCGAAGAAGCGGACGAGCTGGAAGAGGACTTTCTGGATCGCGCCTGGGGCCTGGAGGCGACTTCTCGCCTAAGCTGTCAGGCAAAGGTCGGCACGGAAGACATCACTGTCGAAATTCCGAAATATTCCCTCAACCATGCGGCCGAAGCGCCGCATTGATTCAAGGAAATGTCATGAGCCTGAAATGGGTTGATGTACAAGAAATCGCTATACAACTTGCGGAAGCTCATCCTGAGGTCAATCCTCTTACCGTGAACTTCGTCAAGTTGCGCGACCTCGTAATGGCACTGCCGGAATTCGACGACATCCCTGACCGGGGTGGCGAAAAGGTCCTGGAGGCGATTCAGGGTCTGTGGATCGAAGAAGCAGACGACTGAGCCGACTTTTTACGCAGTTAGGCAATACCCAATAACCCGCGTATAATTCGCGGGTTTAATTTTTCGTAAATTACCGTTTCTGGAGTTACACCATGGCTGTTCAACGTACTTTCTCCATCATCAAGCCTGACGCTGTTGCAAAAAACGTCATCGGCGAGATCACCACTCGTTTCGAAAAAGCCGGCCTGAAGGTTGTAGCTTCGAAACTCAAGCAACTGTCCAAGGCTGAAGCTGAAGGCTTCTACGCTGAGCACAGCGCTCGTGGCTTCTTCGGCGACCTGGTTGCCTTCATGATCTCCGGTCCTGTTGTTGTTCAGGTTCTGGAAGGCGAAAACGCTATCGCTTTGAACCGCGAACTGATGGGCGCTACCAACCCTAAAGAAGCCGCTGCCGGCACCATCCGTGCTGACTTCGCTGAGTCCATCGACGCCAACGCTGTACACGGTTCGGACTCCGAAGCTGCTGCTGCTCGCGAAATCTCGTACTTCTTCGCCGCTACTGAAGTAACCGCTCGCTAAGCATCGGCTTAAAGAGTGAGGGTGAATCCATGACTACATCGACTGTTAAAACCAACCTGCTGGGTCTGACCCAGCCGGAAATGGAGAAATTCTTCGACTCAATCGGGGAGAAGCGTTTCCGTGCCGGTCAGGTAATGAAGTGGATTCACCACTTTGGCGTCGACGATTTCGACGCCATGACGAACGTCAGCAAGGCCCTGCGCGACAAGCTCAAGGCCATTGCTGAGGTCCGTGGTCCTGAAGTGGTCAGCGAGGACATCTCCAGCGATGGCACCCGTAAGTGGGTGGTGCGCGTGGCGTCCGGCAGCTGCGTCGAGACCGTCTACATTCCCCAGGGCAAGCGCGGTACTTTGTGCGTTTCGTCCCAGGCAGGCTGTGCCTTGGACTGCAGTTTCTGCTCCACCGGCAAGCAAGGCTTCAATAGCAACCTCACCGCCGCCGAAGTCATCGGCCAAGTGTGGATTGCCAACAAATCCTTTGGCAGCGTCCCGGCGACCGTCGACCGTGCCATCACCAACGTGGTGATGATGGGCATGGGTGAGCCGCTGCTGAACTTCGACAACGTGATTGCGGCCATGCACCTGATGATGGACGACCTGGGCTACGGCATCTCCAAGCGCCGTGTGACCCTGTCGACCTCCGGCGTGGTACCCATGATCGATGAGCTGGCCAAGCACATCGACGTCTCCCTGGCGTTGTCGCTGCACGCACCCAATGACGCATTGCGTAACCAATTGGTGCCGATCAACAAGAAGTATCCGCTTAAGATGCTGCTCGAATCTTGCCAGCGTTATATGGCGACCTTGGGTGAGAAACGCGTGCTGACCATTGAGTACACCATGCTCAAGGACATCAACGACAAGGTCGAACACGCGGTCGAGATGATCGAGTTGCTCAAGAACACCCCGTGCAAGATCAACCTGATTCCGTTTAACCCGTTTCCACATTCTGGCTACGAGCGGCCGAGCAACAACGCCATCCGCCGTTTCCAGGATCAACTGCACCAGGCCGGCTACAACGTCACCGTACGCACCACCCGTGGTGAAGACATCGACGCCGCCTGTGGCCAATTGGTAGGGCAGGTGATGGACCGCACCCGCCGCAGCGAGCGTTATATCGCCGTGCGTGAATTGAACGCCGCCGACGATCTGCCGCAAATTGCTGTGAATCGAATCTGAGAGAGGATCTCTATGCCCTTGCGCCTTGCGCTGCTGTTGCTTGTTACCGGCCTTGCGGCCGGTTGTGTTTCATCGGGCCATGACAGCCCTTTGCAAACCGGTAAAGGCCGTGATGAGGCGCGAGTTGCCTATGTGCAATTGGGCTTGGGTTACCTTCGGCAAGGCATGAGCGAGCAGGCCAAGGTTCCGCTGAAAAAGGCCCTTGAGCTGGACAGCGACGATGCCGACGCCAATGCCGCACTGGCCCTGGTGTTCCAGGCCCAGGCCGAGCCTGAGCTGGCCGAACAGTATTTTCACAAGGCCCTGGCCTCCCGTCCTGCCGACCCGCGGCTGCTGAACAATTACGGCAGCTTCCTGTTCGAGCAAAAACGGTATGACCAGGCCGCCCTTTATTTCCAGCAAGCCAGCGCCGATACCCTCTATCCTGAGCGCTCTCGGGTATTCGAGAACCTTGGGGTGACCTCGATGCGCCTCGGCCAGCGCGACAGCGCCCGCCGACAGCTGGAAAAAGCCCTGCACTTGAACGGTCGCCAGCCTCGCGCATTGCTCGAAATGGCTGAGTTGTCCTACGAAGACAGGCATTATGTGCCGGCACGTGACTATTACGAGCGTTTTAGCCTGCTCAGTGGGCAAAATGCACGTAGTCTATTGCTCGGTGTGCGCCTGGCGACGGTTCATGAAGAACGCGACACGGCCGCACGTTTTGGCCAGCAACTCGAACGACTCTATCCCGGTACGCCGGAATATCAGCAATACCTGTCGGAGCAATGATGAAAGCGGCGCACCCGGAAGTTGTAGCAGCTAATCGCGTAAACCCAGGCGACACCTTGCGTCAGGCCCGCGAAAGCAATGGTTGGTCGCTGGCGGAAGTGGCCCTCAAGCTCAATTTGACCACCACGTCCCTTGGCAACCTGGAAGCCGGCGCGTTCGATAAGCTGCCTGGGCATACCTTCGCCCGCGGCTATATCCGCGCCTACGCCAAGTTGCTGGGCATTGACCAGACCGTGCTGGTCCAGGAGTTCGACCAGTTCACCGGTACCGACTCCCAGGGCAGTAATGTCCATGGCCTGGGTCGTATTGAAGAACCGGTACGGGTTTCCCACACGATTTTGCGAATTGTCAGCCTGTTGCTGCTGATCGCGGTCATTGGCGGTGGCTTTGTCTGGTGGCAAGACCAGGCCTCCCAGCGCACCAAGGACCTGACCAGTAACGCCATGGAGCACGTCGAAGTCGAAAGCGCCGACGGCACCACGCAGATTCATCCGCTGGATGAGCCGGAAGACCAGGCGGTTGTCGAAGGTCAGGCCGCCCCTGAAGCGCCGCTTGCTACCGAGCAGCCAGCGCCGGAAACAGCCGCTTCCGCCACCGCCCCTACGACCCCGGCGGCACCCGCACAAACACCGGCTGCCCCGGTTGCCCAGGCGCATACACCGGCCGCTCCCGTGCAGGCGCCTGCGACTGCCACGCCAAGCGCGCCGGCCATTTCGCCACCCACTACCCCTGCGTTGATCGCCGGTGATGGGCGCGTGCAGATTACCTTCGTCGCTGACTGCTGGACGCAAGTCACCGATGGCAACGGCAAAGTGCTGGCCAGTGGCCTTAAGCGTAAGGGAGATACGCTCGACCTGGGCGGCAAGCCTCCTTTGACGCTGCGTCTGGGCTTCGCCCGTGGCGCGCAAGTGGCCTACAACGGCCAGCCTGTGGACGTGGCGCCGTTCACCACCGGCGAGACCGCTCGCCTGAAGTTGGGACAATAGTCATGCACGGCGAATCTCCAATCAAACGTCGCGTATCGCGCAAGATCTGGGTCGGCTCGGTGCCTGTGGGTGGCGATGCCCCCATCGCGGTACAGAGCATGACCAACAGCGACACCAATGACGTCGCCGCTACGGTCGCCCAGATCAACCGTCTGGAAGCCGCCGGCGTAGACATCGTGCGGGTGTCTGTACCGGACATGGACGCTGCCGAAGCCTTCGGTCGCATCAAGCAACTGGTCAAGGTGCCGTTGGTGGCCGACATTCACTTCGACTACAAGATCGCTCTGCGCGTAGCCGAACTGGGTGTGGACTGCCTGCGTATCAACCCGGGCAACATCGGTCGCGAAGACCGTGTGCGCGCCGTGGTGGATGCAGCCCGTGATCGCGGCATTCCAATCCGTATTGGCGTCAACGCCGGTTCGCTGGAAAAAGACCTGCAAAAGAAATACGGCGAGCCCACCCCGGCGGCGCTGGTTGAATCGGCATTGCGCCACGTTGAACACCTTGAACGCCTGAATTTCCAGGACTTCAAGGTCAGCGTAAAGGCCTCCGATGTGTTCATGGCGGTAGAAGCCTACCGCCTGCTGGCCAAGGAAATCGTGCAGCCGTTGCACCTGGGTATCACTGAAGCGGGTGGTTTACGCTCAGGCACAGTGAAATCTGCGGTGGGTCTCGGTATGCTGCTCGCCGAAGGGATTGGCGATACTATCCGCATCTCCCTGGCGGCAGACCCGGTAGAGGAAGTGAAGGTCGGTTACGACATTCTCAAATCCCTGCATTTGCGTTCCCGTGGCATCAACTTCATTGCCTGCCCGAGCTGCTCGCGGCAGAACTTCGACGTGGTGAAAACCATGAACGAACTGGAAGTCCGCCTCGAAGACCTGCTGGTGCCATTGGATGTTGCAGTGATCGGTTGCGTGGTCAACGGGCCGGGCGAAGCCAAAGAGGCGCACGTAGGCCTGACCGGCGGCACACCGAACCTGATTTACATCGACGGCAAGCCGTCGCAGAAGTTGACGAATGACAATCTGGTGGATGAGCTCGAAAGGCTGATCCGCGAGAAAGCGGCCCAGAAGGTCGCGGCTGACGCAGCGCTGATCGCGCGCGGCTAAGAACGAATTTAAGGATTTGATGTGAGCAAGTCTCTGCAAGCCATTCGTGGCATGAACGACATCCTGCCGGAGCAGACGCCACTGTGGCGCTACTTCGAGAGCACGGTCGCGCGCCTGCTGGATAACTACGGTTACAAGCAGATCCGCATGCCGATCGTCGAGTTCACCGAGCTGTTCAAACGCTCCATCGGTGAAGTGACCGACATCGTCGAAAAAGAGATGTACACCTTTGAAGACCGTAACGGCGACTCCCTGACCCTGCGTCCGGAAGGTACTGCCGCCTGCGTGCGCGCCGTGCTCGAGCATGGCCTCACCGGTGGCGGTCAGCCGCAGAAACTGTGGTACATCGGCCCGATGTTCCGCCACGAGCGCCCGCAGAAAGGTCGTTATCGCCAGTTTCACCAGATCGGCCTTGAGGTGTTCAACCTCGACGGTCCGGACATCGACGCCGAGCTGATCGTGCTGACCTGGCGCCTGTGGGGCCTGTTGGGCATCCGCGATGCGGTCAAGCTTGAACTCAACAGCCTGGGCACCAGCGAATCCCGGGGCCGCTACCGCGTTGCCCTGGTTGAGTACCTGTCCGCCCACCTGGACAAGTTGGACGAGGACAGCCAGCGCCGTCTGAAGACCAACCCGTTGCGCGTCCTCGATACCAAGAACGCCGACACCCAGGCCGTGCTGGTCAACGCGCCAAAAATGGCCGATTACCTGGACGACGAATCCCGTACGCACTTCGAGGGCCTCAAGGCTCGTCTGGATGCGGCCGGTATTCCCTACGTGATCAACCCGAAATTGGTGCGTGGCCTCGACTACTACAGCAAGACCGTGTTCGAGTGGGTCACCGACAAACTCGGCGCCCAGGGCACCGTGTGTGCCGGTGGCCGCTATGACGGCCTGGTCGAGCAGATGGGCGGCAAGCCGACCACGGGCGTAGGTTTTGCCATGGGCATCGAGCGGCTGATCCTGCTGCTCGAAACCCTGGAGCAGGTCCCGGAAGAGATCTCCCGTCAGGTGGACGTGTACCTGTGCGCCTTTGGCGAGGCGGCCGAACTGGCGGCCCTGGCCCTGAGCGAAAAAGTCCGCGACCAACTGCCGAACCTGCGCCTGCAGATCAATGCCGGCGCCGGCAGCTTCAAGAGCCAATTCAAGAAGGCCGACAAGAGCGGTGCACTGTATGCACTGATCCTCGGCGAAGACGAACTGGCCCAGCAAGTGATAGGTTTCAAACCCCTGCGTGGCCAGGGCGAGCAACAGAACATTGCCTTTGATGCGCTCGCCGCGCACTTGGCCACCTGCGTCGTGCAGGGTTGAAGCTGTCGAACAGCCGAATTTAGCGATTAAGGAGTATTGGGGTGTCGAGTACTGATGATGAGCAACTGGCCGAGTTCAAGGACTGGTGGCAGCGTAACGGTAAGCCCCTGGTAACTGGCGGCCTGCTGGCTTTAGTGGTGGTGTTCGGCTGGCAAGCCTGGACCAAGTATCAGGCCAACCAGTCCCAAGGCGCCTCGATCCTCTATCAGCAATTGCTGGAAACCACCCTGACGCCGGACGGCAAGCCTGATCCTGCGCAGGTCGCAGACCTGGCCGGCAAGCTGAAGAACGAATTCGGCGGTAGCACCTACGCCCAATACGGCAGCCTGTTCGTCGCGAAAGTCGCGGTCGACACCGGCAAGCTGGATGACGCAGCCGCTGAACTGAAGGCCATCGCCGACAAGCCGACCAACCCGACCCTGGGTGAAATCGCACGTCAGCGCCTGGCTCAGGTACTGGCGGCACAGAACAAGGCTGACGAAGCACTCAAACTGCTCGACGGCGATGCTGACAAGGCATTTGTAGCCACTCGCGAAGAGCTCAAGGGCGACCTGTTGGTCCAATTGGGTCGTACCGACGAAGCCAATGCTGCGTACCAAAAAGCCAAGGCGGCGCTGTCTGATGAAGCGGCGGTCGGTGGCTTACAAATCAAGCTGGACGACTTGGCCAAAGGGGATGCGTGACGTGATCCGTTGGAAACATGCAGCATTGCTGGCTCTGGCCGTTCTGGCCGCGGGTTGCAGCAGCAACAGTAAAAAAGAACTGCC
>Ga0207650_10002055_pt1 | contig 14070 bp, 15 predicted proteins | sample KBSS63metaG_FD_184325 | JGI IMG/M metagenome (GOLD analysis project Ga0207650, IMG submission 184325) | Switchgrass rhizosphere microbial communities from Kellogg Biological Station, Michigan, USA - KBS S6-3 metaG (SPAdes) (version 2) | ecosystem: Host-associated > Plants > Roots > Rhizosphere...
ACCAGCGTTCCGTTTCCGACGGTCGCACCGTTCGGATTGAGCACGATGGCGCGCGGCCTTTGCCCCGACGACGGACGCGGCAGCGCCGCGAGGCTTCGGTCCATGGCGGCGATCACGCTTTCGCCCTTCTCGCGCTCGCCGATCAGCCCGGCGACTTCGCGGATTTGGCGGCGGACATCGTCCAGGTTCTTTGGAATATCGACTTCCAATACCGGAATGCCGACACGCTGCAGCATCGCGACCGCAGTCCGAGCGGTGTAGATGCCCGCGATCACCAGATCCGGATTGAGTGGGATGATCTCTTCCGCGAGCCCGTGATTGACCGGGACACCGGCAACGAGCTCCGCCACGTTCGAGTTTTTCGGATCGCGGGAGAGCCAGGTGACCGACGCGATGTTCTGCGGCTCCGCCAGCCGCAGAATCAGCTCGTCGACGCACATATTGAGCGAGACGATACGCCTGGGCTTTCCAGGGGGATCGGTCGCGCCCAGATGCCCGATCGCGGACAGCAGCGCCACGGCGGTCAAGATGAGACGACGACAGCACACGCTTGCGAACGTCCCCCGGTCAAGACTGCGATCCGCGATCGTCATGTGTTGCTATCGATTGGCAACCCGAACGCCGCCAAAGATGCCGAAGCCCGGACGGTCGAAGCCGGTCGGATTCTGATAGCGCTCGTTGAGCAGGTTGTCGATGCGGCCGAAAACAGTGGTGTACTCGTTCACCGTGTAGTTGGCGGCCAGGTTGACGATCGTATAGCCCGGCGCGGTCAGCCGCTGGATCGAGAAGTCGCGGTTGCCATCGACCCAATCGCTGACGCGAAGCCATGTTGCCGACAGCAGCAGTTGATCGATGGGATTCCATTCGGCCGCGACGGCGTATTTGTGGTGCGGACGGCGCAGCAATTCGAGGCCGGTGATCGCGTCGATCGCCTTGGTATAGGTGTAATCCGTCCGCAGCTTCAGCCGCGTGGTGACCGCCGCCGAGGCGAAGGCTTCATAGCCCGACGTTTCGGCCTGGCCGACATTGGTATACGACGTGCCCGTGGCATTGGTGTTGATGAGGTTGGTGATGTCGTTGTGGTAGCGCGTCACGCCGAAGCGGAAGCGATCGTTGAAGAGCGGCTGTTCGAAGCCGAAGTCGTAGCCGACGCTCTCTTCCGGCTTCAGCTTCGAATTGCCGAAGAAATTGAAAGCGGGCCTGAAGTCCACGAACAACTGGCTCAAGGTCGGTGCCTTGAAGCCGGTGCCGAGGCTGCCCTTGAGCTTGGTTTCCGTCACCGGCACCAGCAGCGCGGGTGCGACGCGATAGGTCGTATGATTGCCGAAGGCGTCGTCGTCGTCGTAGCGCACGTTGGTGACCAGGAACAGGCGTTGGGCGGCCTGCATCTGCAGCTCAAGATAGCCCGACATCATCCCATTCGACGCCATCAGCGTCCCTGTATCCAGCCGCTCGGTCTCCTGCTGCAGGCCCGTAATCATGAACTGGCCGGGCAAGGCCTCGAGCACTCCGCGCCAGTCGTAGCGGGTGCGGTCGCCCTTGTTGACACCGGGCGCCGCCGGGTCGGGAGCCTTGTTCCAATTCCAGGTATTGGTGTAGTTGACGCCGAAATAGTTCGTCAGGCGGCCGTCGAGCGACGACAATACCGCTTCCCCGCGCTGGTAGAACTGGTGCACCGCTTGGATGCTCCGGATCGCATTCGGTACCGAGGGGAAGACCGAGAAGTCGTCGCCGGTGAAGTGCAGCGTCGCGTCCGTGAACCGCCCCACCCAGTTGAGCGCGAGGTTGTCAGTCAGATTGACCCCGAGCTTGGTCGAGTAGGTCCAGTTCTCATAGGAGTCATTGATCCGTTGGCGGCCCGGCGGCAGCAGTTCGAGCGGCGTCACCGGCGTGCTCGCCACGCGGAAATGCGCGGCGGTGAATGCATAATTGCTCCGCTGGTCGCCGCCGCTCAAGCTGGCAGTCTGGTTAAACGTGCCGAATGAGCCGCCCTCGACCAGGGCGGTCGCCTTCGGCGGGCCTTCGCCCTTCTTGGTGATGATGGAGATCACGCCGCCGATTGCGTCGGCGCCATAGAGGCCGCTTTGCGGGCCGCGCAGCACCTCGATACGCTCGATGTCCGCGGTCAGGAGCTGGCCGAAATCGAACGAGCGATTGGGATTGCTGGGATCGCTGACGTCGATGCCGTCGATGAGCACTTTGACCTGGTTTGAATTGGTCCCCCGCATGAAGACCGACGTCTGTCCGCCCGGCCCGCCGCTCTGCACGATGTTCAAGCCGGGGACATTGGCCAGCGCGTCCGGCACGGTGCGGCGCTGCTCGCGCGCGATGTCCGCCGAGGTGATGACCGTGACCGAGCTTGCGATATCGCGCGCCAGGGTCGGAATCGCCGTCGGGCTGTAGACGACGGTGGCGTCGGCCTCGGGCGCTGCGACCAGCGTGCGGGCTGCCGTGCTCTGCGGTTCACTGCGTGGCGCCGCCGGCCGCGCGCGCGCGCCGGGCCTGGAGACGACCACCTCCGGAAGGTTCAGATCCGGCGATGCGCTTTGCTGGGCGAGTGCCGGCGGCGAGCTTACCGGCAGCATCAGTGATGTCAGGATGGTGGAAGCGAGCAGGCACGAACAGCGTTGCGCGGCACGATGTGCCGCGATGGCGATGGCATGCATGATACGAGACCTCGGGCGCGACGTTGTGGCACGTCACCGCGAACGAAGTCTCGCCAGCCGTACGACCGTACGCGCTGGCTCGGCTACTGTCAGTACACCCCGACCGACATGCTCGCGTGTGACCACGGCTGACGGCAGGTCTCCTGGCTCGCGGGTCACCACCTTCCGTCGCCTTCCCGGGACCCGAGAGCCCAGTGGCATGATGACGGAAGATTCGCCGCTTACAGTTGCGGGGGCAGCCGCGGCTTCGGCGATCGTTCGCCTCACCGCGTTCCCTATTGATCCCCGAAGGGAACCGTCGACCGCGAGCGTACGGACGCCGGAACGAACATGTCAACACCGATGACTGCTGCGGTCGTCGGGAATACGGGGAATGCAGGCGCTTGTGCTCGACGGGACACACCCGGCGTGCCCGGGCACCGCTCACCCTCGCGGCGACGGACGATCGAGAACACACGCGTTAGGCCAAGCGGCGGCTAGGCGCGGCCGCGGCGTTCCAGATCAGCCCTTCGCCGCCGGCTCGGTCTCGGCCAGAATCCAGTCAAGATAGCCCTTGTCGGCGCTCTCGACCGGGATGACGAGCAAGGCCGGCGTGGTGTAGGAATGCATCTCCTTCACAGCGGTGGCGACGCGCTCGGCGAGCGCGCCGCGCGTCTTGATGATCATCACCACTTCCTCACCGCGCTCGAGCGCGCCCTGCCACCAATAGTGCGAGATCATGCCGGGAAGAATGTTGACGCAGGCGCAAAGGCGCCGTTCGACCAGGGCACGTCCGAGCCGCTCCGCCTCGACAATCGAGGGAAACGTCGTGTAGACGAGAACTGCGCGCTCCATATTCACCCACCTTGCCGGGCGCGGGCGCCGCCTGCCGGCTGATCGTGCGTCGATATTTCATCCCATGAGCCCCGCGAACGCGAGCTTCGAGCGCATAGCCTTCGTCGCCAGCCCCATACCCGAGGCGCAGACGGCGCTCGAACGGCTGACCAGCCGTTATGGCAACGTGCCCGCCAAAAACGCCGACGTCATCGTGGCGCTCGGCGGCGACGGGCTCATGCTGCAAACCCTGCACCGGTTCATGAAAACGGGCAAGCCGATCTACGGCATGCACCGCGGCACCGTCGGATTCCTCATGAACGAGTATTCCCCGGACGATCTGCCGCAACGTCTGTCCAAGGCACACGTCACCGTGATCCATCCGTTGCTCATGCGCGCGCATGACGGAGACGGCGGCATAGTCGAGTTCCACGCTTTCAACGAGGTCTCGCTGTTTCGCCAGACCTATCAGGCGGCGCGGCTGCGCGTGCTGATCGACGGCGAGGAGCGCATGCCGGAGCTGGTGGCGGACGGCGTGCTGCTGGCGACGCCCGCGGGATCGACCGCCTATAATCTTTCCGCCCAAGGGCCGATCCTGCCGATCAACGCGCCGCTCATGGCGCTGACCCCGATCAGCCCGTTCAGACCGCGACGCTGGCGCGGCGCGCTCCTGCCCGATACCGCGCGGGTGCGCGTCGAGGTGCTGGAACCGGAGAAGCGTCCGGTGGCCGCCGTCGCCGACCATGACGAGGTTCGCGCGGTCCGCACCGTCGACATCCAGATGGATCACAGTATCTCGATGCAGATGCTGTTCGACCCAGGCCACAGCCTCGACGAGCGCATCCTGCGCGAGCAATTCGGGTATTGAGGCGCAAGGGAGCGGCGATACCCGGCTTCACCGGCGCGGCCGTCGGCCTGCCAAGTGCGCGCGCAGTGTGGAAGCCCGGCCACGGCCGGAGCGAGCCTATTTCTTGTCGGGCGGGCTCTTCGTATCAGGCAAGTCACCGATGCGCATGGCGTCGAGCGCGCGGTCGGTGAAGTAAGGGATGAAACCGTAGCGTTCCAGGCGCTTCCTGGCGCGCTCGATCTCCTGCGGCGCGTCGAGATACTCCACGACGAAGACGGGCTTGCGGTCGGCCGTCAGCAGCTTCAGGCGAACGACATTGGACGCAATCGATTTGGGGTCGTTCGGCTGCTGGTTAACATCCTCGCCGAACAAGAGGTCCTCCTTGCCGAGCCCGTCGATAATCGCGCGATAGGACGGGTCTGCGAGCAGCGCCTCGGCGTTCTGCGGCACGATGAGGAATTCCGGTTTGAGCGCGCGCGCACGCGCGGCAAGTGCCTTGACGAAGGCGATCATCAGCGCGCGGGCATTGCGCTTTTCCTTGACCATGTCGACGTATTCATCGACGCGGTCGAGATAGACGCCGTCGAAACCGGCCTTGACGATGCGCTCGAGATAACCGTCTTCGCCCCCGAAGATGATTTTCTGCCAGCCTTCCTGCCAGTAGCGCACCCCGTAGTTTCCCGGCCACTCCGGGTTCTCGCCCCCCAACCAGCGGGGCGCGAACACGCCGAAAAACCAGCCCCAGTACCATTTCCAATAGTAGCGATATGTCTCCGCTTCGCCGATGGAGAGATAGGCCAGCACGATGCGCCGCTCCCCATCGGGCTTGACCCTGATCTTGTCGACCTGTTCCGGCGTCAGCGCGCGCGCGGCCTTGCCGTCGCGCGAATAGTCGATCACGAGCATATCGTACGGGGAGGCAGCGAGCGTGTCGGGATCGAGATTCTGCAGCTGGTAACCCCAGCTCTTCGCAGCCGCCAGCAAGCGCGCGGGCGTTGGCTCGCCCTCGGCGGACGTCTGCGCGCATGCCGGTCGCGGGACGGACAGAGCGCATGCAAGGAGGATGAGCGCGGCCGATGCGGCGAGTCGCCTGATCGGGGACATTTTGGTCGGAGACATCGGCCGTCAGATTCCACAGATGTCTGCGGATGTCGAGCTTGGCGGCGACCAGCACGAGAAAATCGAGCAATCCAATTGGCTTGACCAGCGCGAGAATCGCGATGCGAAACAGCGGTCGGGGGCTGCGCGTGCAGGACAGGCAGGGAGAGAGAAGGTGTGGCGTCCGGCATTGCCAGCCGCCACACCTCGCAGACGCGAACTAGCGGCTGCTCACTTCCGTGCCAAGCGCGGCGCCGATCTCCGCCTGCTTGGCGGTGGTGCCATGGCCGCCCGCGATGGTGGAGTTGGTGATGCCGTTCTTCTTGAGCGCCTCGCCTACCGCGAGGGTGCCGGGATTACGCTCGATCGGTCCGCGCGGCGACAGGATATCCGTGACATACACGACATTGGGCTTGACCACGTGCCCGATGAGCATGCCGTCGGCGTGCGGGGTTGGCGATGTTGTAGAGGCGGATCTCCTCGCTGTCGTCCTTGAGCGACAGCTGATCCTTTACCTCCTGCACCTTTGCGGCGCGCCGTTTTTTCGCGAGTTCATCCGGCACCACCGTGTGCGGCATGCGCGCGACCTTTTCGAAATAGGCCTTGTCCGGGCTCGGAACGATCACGGTCGCGCCCTCCGCCATGAACGTGCGGGTGCCACCGGTGTGATCCATGTGATGATGGGTGAGCACCAGATATCGGATCGGCTTGCCCGGATATTTCTTTTTCGCCTCGTCGATGACCCAGCGTGACTGCAGTTCGCCATAAGGTGCGTCGAACACGACGAGATGGTCCTTCATCGCGACGATCAGGTTGTTGGCGCTGCCGCCCTGGACGTGCTGCACGTTGGGTGCGAGCTCGACCAGCTTGAGGCCGCCCCCGGGAGGGGCAATGATGCCGTCGCTGTCGAGAAATCGACCCAGCGCAATTCGCCGGATGACCCATTGATACGGCACATTGCCGGTTGCGGGCCCCTTGGCCGCCGATTTGGCCACGTCGGGTACCGCGAACGTAGCCGCCGCGATCGTCGGGTTCGCCGTCACCTCCTTGTAGATGACCTTGCCGACCTCCACGCCGTTGAGCTGATAGGACAGCGTGTGTGCGATCTTGACCCCGCCGACCGCTTTCCAATCGCTCGGCACCAGGTCGTAGGTCGAATCGCCCGCGATGTTGTCGTCATCCCGCGTGCGGATGGCGGCCGGAAGCTTGCTTTGGGGATCGAACAGAACGGTGAAATTCGTGCTGCCGTCGGCGAAACTGACCGCGCGCAAGGTTTTGTTGCCGAGCTTCTGGTTCGCCGCCGCCCGCAATCCGCTCTTTGCGTCCAGCGCTTTGAGCAGCAATGTCGGCGACGCGCGCTCGAGCTCGCGCAATGTCGCGGCGACGCGGATGCCCGACATCGGCTTGCTGGCGCCCTTGTCGTCGATGACGTAGCCGAGCGCGGGGGTGATCACGTCGGCATATTTGATCTTCTCGACCGCCGGATATTTCATGTCGCGATCCCATTCGGTGCGCGCCATGCCATTGGCGAGATCCCAGGTGATCGTGAGCGTAGTGTTGCCGAGCAGGCGCGGCTCGCCGCCGGCCGCCTTGGACTGGCCGGGCTCCCAATGCAGGGCCTCGGCCTTGATCGCGAGCCCCTTCAATCCACGCAAGGCATCGAGCCCGCCTTCGGCAGCGATCGCCTGGTTGACGAGTTCACGCGGCGCCTGGGCCTGCGCCGGGCCGAGCTGGCCCGCCGCCATCAACAGGGCAGCAGAAATGGAGAGCGCGTACTTCATTGACAATCCTCCCACACGTTTCCCGTGGCTGCCTGCGGGTCTTGTCGTTGTCGCATCTCAAACGGCGCCACAGCGTCAATGATATCGCAACCATTGCCATGGCGGGAAGGCGGTAATCGGCTGGACCGGACGTCTCCGTCGGCTTAGGCTTTTGTCACTCACTCGGGGAGCAATCACATGAAAAGCGCCGGCGCCGCGTCCGTTGTTTTCGCAGCCACCTTGCTCGGAATCGTGCAGACAATCCCGGCAGCAGCCGAGTTCAGAACCCAGAGCGTGGACTACAAGCACGGCGACACCGCGCTCGAAGGTTACCTCGCCTACGACGACACGATCAGCGGCAAGCGTCCAGGCGTCCTGCTGCTGCACCGGCGCGACGGCATGACGGATCTGACCCGCAAGAACACAGAGATGGTGGCGAAGCTGGGCTATATCGCATTCGCGCCGGACATCTTCGGCAAGGCGATCCGCCCCAAGGACGTCAAGGAGATGATCGAGCAGAGCACCATCTACAACAGGGATCGCCCGCTCATGCGCGCCCGCGCGCAAGCAGGCTTCGACGTGTTGCGGCAGAATCCGATGGTCGATCCGGCGCGGCTCGCCATGGTCGGGTATTGCTTCGGCGGAACGGTGGCGGTCGAGCTCGCAGAAGTCGGCGTGCCCGTTCTCGGCGCTGTCGCCATTCACGGCTCCTTCCGCGACCATGCGCCCGCGGCCGCCAGCAACATCAAGGGCCGTTTTCTCATCCTGCACGGCGCCGAAGATCCGATCGCTCCGCTGGAAGAGGTCAACAAGCTGATCAAGGACTTCCGCGCCGCCAAGGTCGACTGGCAGATGGAACTCTACGGCGGCGCCGAGCACGGCTTCTCGACGCCGAAGAATGCGGCCGAGGAGCGTGCGAACAGGCTTTCCCAGGCCGCCATGGTGAGGTTCTTCAGCGACATATTCGGCAATTGACCGCCGCTCGGGGCGAGCGCCATGGTGCGGGAAGCATTCAGCCCCACACGGCTATGGGAGAAACCGATGGCTCAGGACACCGAACTACGTCGCCACAAGCGCGGCGGCATGTATTTCGACGATTTCCCGATCGGTCACCTGTACGAGCATCCGCTCACACGGACGGTGACACAGATGGACAACATGTTGTTCTCCAACATGACGCTCAATCCGCAGCCGCTGCACATTGATCGTCATTTCTGCGAGCAGGAAACCGAGTGGGGCCAGCCGTTGATGAACTCGCTGTTCACGCTCGGGCTGATGATCGGGATCATGGTCAACGATCTTACCGTCGGCACCACCATCGCCAATCTCGGCATGACCGAGGTGAAATTCCCGCATCCGCTGTTCGAGAACGATACCGTCCATTGTACGACCGAGGTCATCAGCAAGCGCGAATCGACGTCGAGGCCGGGCGCCGGGATCGTCGAGTTCCACCATCGTGCCTACAATCAGGATAACAAGCTCGTGGCGGAATGCCGCCGCCAAGTGTTCATGCGCATGCGGCCGCGCTGATGCGTTCACTGCTCTTCGTCCCCGCCGACGGCGGCACCAAGCTCGACAAAGCCATGGCCAGCGGCGCCGACGCCGTGATCGTCGATCTGGAGGATTCGATCTCGGCGGCGGGCAAGGCCGAGGCGCGTAGGAGCGCGGCCGCCTTCATCGCCGACGCCGCCAAGGCCACCACCCGCCCTCGCCTGCTAGTCCGCGTCAATGGAATTGCGACCGGGCTGATCGACGCCGATCTCGACGCCGTCGTGCCCGCCCGCCCCGACGCCATCATGTTGCCGAAAGCCGAAGGCGGCGCCGGCGTCATTCACGCCGACGCCAAGCTTGGCGTGCGCGAAGCCATCAACGGCCTGACCGACGGCCATATCAAGATCGTCGCCATCGCGACCGAGACGGCGACGGCGCTGTTTCTCGCCGGCACCTATCGCGGCGCGAGCCCGCGGCTCGAAGGGCTCACCTGGGGCGCCGAAGACCTGTCCGCCGAGCTGGGCGCGGAAACGAACCGCGATGCCGAAGGCCGCTTCCTCGATCCTTATCGGCTGGCACGCGCGCTCTGCCTTGCAGGCGCCGCGGCAGCGCAGGTGCAGGCGATCGATACCGTTACGGTGGACTTCCGCAATATCGCAGCCCTGCGGCGCGAGACGGAGGAAGCGCGCCGTGACGGCTTTACCGGCAAGATGGCGATCCATCCGGCGCAAGTGGCCATCATCAACGAGGTCTTCACGCCAACGCCCGCGGCCGTGGCCAGGGCGCGAGCCGTCGTGGCGGCTTTCGACGCCAATCCCGGCAAGGGCACGGTGGGAATCGATGGGGTGATGTACGATCGCCCGCATCTCGAGCGCGCCCGGCAATTGCTGACGCGGGCGATTGCGGCCGGATCCAGCTAAGGCAGCGCGGCAGGCCAAGCGGTCGGATTACTTCTTCTTGCCGTATACCGCCTTGGGATCAAACATCCTCTCGGCTTCGCGAAACTCGAGCGTTACCGCGCCGCTCCTGCCCAGTGGCACCGCGCGGTAGAAGCACGAGCGCCGGCCGGTGTGGCAGGCGCCGCCGCCTTCCTGTTCGACTCTTATCCACACCGCATCCTGATCGCAGTCGACGCGCATTTCCACGACGCGCTGCACATGGCCCGACGACTCGCCCTTGCGCCAGAGCGCGCGGCGGGAGCGGCTGAAATACCAGGCCTCGCCGGTCGCGATGGTCTGTTGCAGCGCCTGCGCATTCATGTGGGCCACCATCAGCACGGCACCCGATCGCGCATCGGTGGCCACGCAGGTCACCAGCCCCTCCGCGTCGAATTTGGGCGCGAAGGCAACGCCTTCCTCGACCTCGTCGGTCGAGCCGCGGACGGCGAATGAGGGCGAACTGTCCGGCACGATTGGCTCACTTCGAGGCACGACGCCTCGGCAACGCGCTCCGGTCAACCAATCCCGGCAAGTGCGCTCAGCGATCGAGCCCACGCACCATGGTGATGAAGCGAACCTGGTCGTCGGGGTTATCGCGGAAACTGCCGGTAAATTGTGTCGTGATGGTCGACGAGCCCGGCTTCTCCACGCCCCGGACCGACATGCACATGTGTTCGGCCTCGAGCATCACGGCAACGCCGCGCGGCGTCAAAATCTCCTCGATGGCGGTCGCGATCTGCGAGGTCATGTGCTCCTGCGTCTGCAGCCGGCGCGCATAGACGTCGACCAGGCGGGCAAGCTTGGAGAGGCCCACGACCCGGTCCACCGGCTTGTAGGCGATATGCGCCTTGCCCATGAACGGCATCATGTGGTGCTCGCAATGGGAGTTGAAGGCGATGTCGCGCACCAGCACGAAATCATCGTATTTGCCAATCTCACTGAACGTGCGTTCGAGCACGTCGACCGGACATTCCCGGTAGCCGCTGTAGAGTTCTTCGTAGGCGTCGATTACGCGCTTCGGCGTGTCGACAAGGCCCTCGCGGTCGGGATTGTCACCGGCATAGGCGATGAGCGTACGCACCGCCGCCAGCGCGTCCTCGCGGGACGGCTTGGGCATGATCGGCTCGGGTGCCGCGCGTACGTGTTCGGACAGGGCCGGCTTGTCAGCCGGAGAAGCTTTGGGCCAAGGCTTGACGACAGCGTCCATCGCGGTCTCTCCGTTCGACCGGCCTTCGAGGCCGGGGGTGTCACCGGGGCGGCCGCATCAGCCACACGCGTGGGAACCCCCAAAGCGTGACGGCCGGACGCCGCATTCCCATTTACATGGCTTCCACATCCAGCTTCGCGCGAGAGCGAAGCTTCCCGGCCCGGCCGAAGGTCTCCTTCTCGCGCCGGCGGGAGGCACCATATATATTCGTTCACTGGGCCGGCGCAATCGGGTTTCCGGCCGGCAAAGCACCGCCAAACGTGATGTTGAACGAGGTCTACAATAGCCGCATCCTTGAGCTCGCCGGGAATATTCCGCGGCTGGGCCGGCTCAGCGACGCCGACGCGACGGCGACCGCTCATTCCAAGCTCTGCGGCTCGACCGTGACCGTCGACCTCAAGATGGAGGGCGATACCGTCACCGACTTCTCCCATGACGTGAAGGCCTGCGCTCTTGGGCAGGCGTCCTCCTCGATCATGGCGCGCAACGTGATCGGCGCCAAAGCCGACGAGCTGCGCAGCCTGCGTGAAACGGTACGGCGCATGTTGAAGGAGAACGGTGCGCCCCCGAGCGGCAAGTGGGCTGACATCGCCGTGCTCGAGCCGGTCCGTGATTACAAGGCGCGCCATGCTTCGACCCTGCTGACCTTCGACGCGGTCGCCGCCGCGATCGATCAGATCGAGGCCAGGCGGCGGGCTGCCTCGGCAGCCGAGTAAGAGCGCTCGCCGTGGCGAACCGGCGCGTATCCCGCCGGCGACGGGGCTGCCATGCGTTGTTTGCACACGTTGCCGCCTGTGCAACCGGGATTGCGCTCTTCAGTTGGAGCGCCGGCGCGGCGCCGGTGCTCGACTGCGCGACCGAAGCCGCCGCCCTCCTCAAAGAGGAGGCCGACCTGCCACGGCTCGAAGTGGCTTCGCCCGCCGACCGGCCGCCCTATTGCATCACGCTCGACACCATCATGACGTTCGCGGCCCGCGTGAAGGCGCATGCCGTCCGCTGTCCGCAGTCAGGGCACGCCCCGGCCGTCGCCGAATGGGACAGGACCCGGACGCAGTACGCCAAACTGTTCAGTCAGTATCGGTGCAAGCGAACGCGCTAACCGTCGGTCCCGCCGACGTGGCGAATCAGCAGGGCCGCGGTTGTTTCACTCCGCAGATGCGATCGGCCTGCGATCTCAGTCGCGCGGGCCGGGGTGCCCTACCGTCGCCAGGGACGTCGTCGACTTAGCCGGCGCAACGCCCGGAAGGTCGCGATCGAACAGGGCGTCGACCGTGTTGAGCCGCATGCGCTGAAGCTCGTCCGGAGAGAGCCGGTACAGCGGCTCCCACGGCGGGATTCGCAGGGCGGTTTCCAGCAAGTCGCCACTTCCGCCCATCTCGATGGTGTATTGCGCCAAGCGCCCGATATCGCGCTGGACGACGTTGAGCTCTTCGGCAGAATAATTCGACTCCAGGGCCTGCTTGCGCTTCTTGCCGAGCCAAATCTGGTGAACAAGGACGTGCGCCTCCGGCGGCACGTAGCGGCTCGCGCCGGCCAGCAGCAGGAACGCGCACATGGATTCGCAATTGCCGTTCGGCGACAGCGTCGCGCGGCGAACGCCGTCACTGGTCGGAGGCAGAGTCGCCGTCTTGCCGATGGTGGTGACCATGGCAAGGTTGCGAATGGAGCGGCCGAGCGCCAGCGTGCCGAGGACCGAACCGCCGTCCGAATCAAGCACCAGAACGGCTCCGCGGGTGTTGGGATCCTTGGCGAAGGCCTCGAATTCGCGCGGCGTATCGGCGGTGATGTACCCGACCGCGGAAATCCAGATGCGGCAGTTTGCTCCGCAGGCTTCGGCGGGACCCTCACGCCTCCACTCGAAGCGCATCGGCGCGCTGCCGCTGTCGTCCGGGGGGGTCGGGGGAGCCGAAAATGCCTGGGTGACGCCACATGCGAGCGCGAACGCGCCCCAGAAGAATCGGAGCATGCTGACCCTCATCGATGGCGCTTTCGCTGGACGCTTCTTGGGTGGCGTCGGTCGAAATGCGCCCTGTGCCCACAGTTTGCCTGCCCGTTTTAGAGGCGGCGGGGATTCGGGTCTAGCCTGAAATCGTGGCGGCAGCCGCCTAAATTTGCCGCAGACCCGATGACGCGGAACATCGCCACAATTAGGTTGAGGGGGTCGCGAGGGTTGTTGCGGGGTGAAGTTTCAATGAGCCAGCGAGGCATCCACCAACTGGTTCTGGCCCACATCGCCCGCGGTCCGTCCCTGTTCGCGCGCGGACTGATCCAGATCTACCGCCACACTTTGTCCGCCCTGATCGGCCTCGAGTGCCGCCATCTGCCGACATGCTCGGGCTACGCCGACGAGGCGATCGGTCGCTTCGGACTGTGGGCGGGGGGATGGGTGACGCTCGCCCGGCTCGCGCGCTGCCATCCCTTCGGCACTTCGGGACTCGACTTCGTGCCGGTGTCGCTGCCCGACCACGCGCGCTGGTACTTGCCCTGGCGCTACGGGCGCTGGCGGGGAACCAACGATGCCATCGCTTCCGCACCGACTTCACGGGGGTGAGCCCGGGCGGGTCGTTGCGCCGCCCACGGCCATCGTATAAGTCGTGGCCTTGCTTGCATTTCCAGGCACGTGGCCGTGCTGCCCGGACCAGTACCGCCGCCAGCCAAGTCCGTCCGGGGACGCTTACCTGCAATCGTAGGCAGCGAGTGAGCAGCAGGAGCAGACGATGGTCGCGCTGACCTTTCCCGACGGCGCACGTCGGGATTATCCCAACGGCATCACCGGACTCGACATCGCCAAAGGCATCTCCCCGTCGCTCGCCAAGCGCACGGTCGCCATGGCGCTCGACGGCGCGCTCGCGGATCTGAACGACCCGATCGAGCGCGACGCCAAGATCGAATTCGTCAGCCGCGAGGACCCGCGCGCGCTGGAGCTCATCCGGCATGACGCAGCACACGTGCTGGCGGAGGCCGTGCAAAGCCTCTGGCCGGGCACGCAGGTCACCATCGGGCCAGTGATCGAGAACGGCTTTTACTACGACTTCTTTCGGAACCAGCCGTTCACGTCGGAGGATTTCGACGCGATCGAAAAGAAGATGCGCGAGATCATCGCGCGCGACCGACCATTCACCAAGGAGGTGTGGTCGCGCGACGAGGCCAAGCGCGTGTTCCGCGACAAGGGCGAGCTGTTCAAGGTCGAGCTGATCGATGCCATCCCGGCCGACCAGCAGATCAAGATCTACAAGCAGGGCGACTGGTT
>Ga0207650_10002057_pt1 | contig 14069 bp, 9 predicted proteins | sample KBSS63metaG_FD_184325 | JGI IMG/M metagenome (GOLD analysis project Ga0207650, IMG submission 184325) | Switchgrass rhizosphere microbial communities from Kellogg Biological Station, Michigan, USA - KBS S6-3 metaG (SPAdes) (version 2) | ecosystem: Host-associated > Plants > Roots > Rhizosphere >...
AGTCTCATCGTCGAGGAGCTCTGCCAGCTCCTCCACGAGCATGGACTCGGGCTCAGTTCGCGCGTCATCGGGCGATGCAAACCGAACATCCCACCAGCGTCGTTCTTCACAACCGCGCGGGCCTACGCGCAACCAGTGTCCCGGTGGGAGCTCGCGGATGCCCCCGAACGCCGTACGCGCCGGCTCTGTTGCCCAGAGCGTGAACGCCTGGACGATCGCAACGGGATCGAGCGCGCGTGCCGCATCCGGATGTCGGAGCAGCGCTTTCACTTCGGACGCGAACGCGACCCGGCCGCTGTTCTCCATGAGAAACAGGGGCCGGATACCGAACCGGTCGCGCGCGAGGAACAGCTCACTCGTCTCACGGTCCCACACCGCGAACGCGAACTCGCCGTTGAGGTGATCGAGGCACCCGGCCCCCCATTCCTCATAGGCGTGGACGAGCACTTCGGTGTCGCTGTTCGTCGCGAAGCGATGACCGAGTGCGGCGAGCTCGGTCTGCAGCTCGGGGTAGTTGAAGATCTCCCCGTTCTGCATGACCCAGTAGCGGCCGCTCTCATCGCAGAGCGGCTGGTCGCCGCCGGTGAGGTCAATGATCGCGAGCCGCGTATTGACCATCCCGAAATGGCGGTCGATGTACAGCCCGGTTCCGTCAGGGCCACGGTGGCGCAGCTCGCCAGCCATGGCGGCCAGCAGCTCGCGCGACGCGTTGTCGCCTGATCGTCCATAGATTCCCGCCAGACCGCACACGTGCCGTGTCCCCCACCATCCCCTGCTGGGGCGTCTACAGAGTTCGTGATGCCGCGTCGCGAGCGACTGCGGACGTCAGTCGCCGACTTCGTTGACGGCGGCGACGAGCTGCGGTTCGAGGTGCAGGTAGCGGCTCGCGCGTCGCTTGGAATCGATATCGCGGAAGACGCGGTCGATCTGCTGCTCGGACAGGCCTAACGCTGCGGCGACGTCGGCGGGCTGGATGCCGTTGTTCCGCGCGTACAGGCACAGATCCATCTTGTCGTACGGCAGGGAGAAGTAGAATTCCTCCTGCGTCTGCGGCAGCGAGTAGGTGTCCGTTGTGGGCGGACGTGTACGAATTGTCTCGGGGACCCCGAGGTATTCGGCCAGCTGATAGACCTGGCTCTTGTACAGGTGCGCGATCGGCTTGATGTCTGCCGCGCCATCACCGTTCTTCACGAAGAACCCCTGATCGTACTCCAGCCGATTCGGCGTGCCGATGACCGCGTAGTTGCACCGATCGGCGTGGTAGTACTCCATCATCTTCCGCGCTCGCTGCTTGAAGCTCGTTGCCGAGATCATCTCGAGATACGCCGATGGCGACACGCGCGCGCGTCGCTCGGTGCCGTCCGGTCCCTGGGCGATAACGGTAAAGATCCGGAATCGATCGCTCTCGACAACGCTCGGCAGCGACACCTTGCATCGCCATCCGTCTCCGTACTCCGGGATCAGCGTGCGGATGGCGTCATCGCGCCGCGAGTAGCACCCGGCGGCGTCGAGCACGCTGGAGATGTCTTCGACGAGAACCGGGATGCCGGCGCTGTCGGCGGCCAGGCGGCCGAGCTCGAGCGAATCGGGCGACGACTCGCGCTCGGGCATGAGCAGCGCGAGGACGCGCTCGGGACCGAGCGCGCGCGCGCAGAGCGCGGCGCACACGCTGCTGTCGACACCGCCCGAGAGCCCCAGGACGACGCCGCGCTTCCGCATGCCCTGCACGACCGCCGATTCCACGGCGGCGGCAATCTGTGCGGTCACCTGCTCCGGGTCGATTCGGAGCAGGTCCATCGAAACGTTAGGCGCCAACGTCACGTGCCGTCGCCTCGAGCGCGCCGCGCTTCGCTCCCACGAACCGCACGATGTTGTCGATCGTGTCGATGTTCTCGGGAATCGTTTCGTCATCGTTGACCTGGATGTCGAACCGGGTCTCCAGGAACGTGAGCAGCTCCACGATGCCGACCGAGTCGATGAACCCGCGTTCGGTCAGCGACTGCGTGGGAGAGAGATGACTCACGTCACGTCCCAGAGAGAAGTTTTCGGCGAGAAACGTGCGAACGTCCTGCTCGACTGTCGTCATCTCCTTACCCCCGTAAAAGGCGTCACTGTCGTTCGATCCTGGATGCCCTGGAACTTCGGCACATCGAGGTCTCCGTCGGCGTTGACTTCACTTCCGCGGAACATCCGGATGACCGTTTGGGCGAGGATTCGCGCATCCAACCACAGACTCGCGTGGTCGACGTACCAGACATCGAGTGCGAGTCGGTCATTCCAGTTCAGCGTGTTGCGGCCGTTGATCTGGGCCAATCCCGTGATCCCCGGTGCGACGTCGTGGCGGCGCGCCTGTTCGGCCGAGTATCGGTCCAGGTACTCGACGAGCAACGGGCGTGGACCAACGAGGCTCATCTCGCCGCGAAGGACATTGATGAGCTCCGGGAGCTCGTCGAGACTCGTGCGTCGAAGAAAGCGCCCGAGGCGCGTGATGCGAACCTGATCCGGCAGCGGGTTTCCGGCCGTGTCGTACATGTCGCGCATCGTCCGGAACTTGTACATCGCGAACAGTCGACCGCGCAGGCCCGGGCGTGTCTGGTGAAAGATGACCGGGGTCCCGAGCGTTAGGCGGACGAGCGCGGCAACGATCGCGATCGGGAGGGCCAGCACGACGATGCCAATCGACGCCCCCGCGATGTCGATCGCCCGCTTGCCAGCCTTCTGCAGTCCGCTCATTCTCGCCACGTTAGGTTATCGCTGCGCCGTCCGCGTCTTCCGAGCATTCTTGCATTGGGCACAGACGTCCGCAAGGCCGCCGCGGGCCGTGCATGTCACAGCCCGCGGCTCAGCGGCGTTTGCTCACGACGCTCGAGCAACGTTGGCCGTCGCCGTCTTGCTGACGTCGAGCGGGCTGCCCAGAGGCGCGAGAACGGGCTGCGCTGCCCGGCGAATCGCCGGAGCCGGGCCAGTCGTACCAATCGGCACCTCGACGTCCGCGAGCGGCGCACGTGGCGTAAACTCCGAATACTCGGGCACCAAGGCGCGAATTGCGTCGCGGATCTCCTGTTCCGTCCCGATGGCAACCAACCCGTCCAGCCGATCGAGGCCGTACGCAACCAACTCGGCGTCGGCCTCGTCCGTGTTGACGAGCCGGATCTTCTCGACGACCGTCGGCATCGTCGCCTCGACATTCGAAGTCAGTTCCTCGTCGAGCTTTTCACCGGGGCGCAATCCGGTAAAGACGATCGGGACGTCCTTGTATGGCGTGAGCCCGGACAGCCGAATCATCTGTTCGGCGAGGTAGAGAATGCGGACGGGCTCGCCCATCTCGAGCATCGAGATCCGCGCTGCGGCTTCGGGCAGCACCGCCGCCTGGAGCACCAGCTGCACCGCCTCCGGGATGGTCATGAAATAGCGCCGAACTTCCGGGTGCGTGACGGTGAGTGGCTGCCCCGCCGTAAGCTGTCGCTGGAACAGCGGGATGACACTGCCGTCGGAACCGAGCACGTTGCCGAAGCGCACGATACGGAATTCCGTCGACGCTTTTCGGCACATCGTCGATCCGAGGAGGAGTCGCTCGGCGATCCGCTTCGTCGCACCCATCACGCTCGATGGGTTGACGGCCTTGTCGGTGGAGATCAGGACGAACTTCCGCACGTCGTGCCGGATGGCGCTTTCCGCGACGTTCCGAGTCCCGATGACGTTATTCCGCACCGCCTCGCGGATATTGGCCTCGAGCATCGGGACGTGCTTGTACGCCGCCGCGTGGAAGACGTAATCAGGCCGGTAGCGCGCGAAGACGTGTTCGACGCGATTTCCGTCCGTCACGTCTCCCATTGCCGCAATCACGTCGATCTGGGGATGGCTCCGCGTGATCTCGAGATTGACGAAATAGAGCGGCGTCTCCGCGCGCTCGAACAGGATCAGGCGGGAAGGCCGGAACGCGGCCAACTGCCTTGCCAGCTCCGACCCGATGGATCCCGCGGCGCCGGTGATGAGAATCGTGCGACCGGTTATTTCGCGAGCGACCGGCCCAAGATCGAGCGAAACGGGCTGGCGACCGAGAAGGTCTTCGATTCTGACCTCGCGGAGCCGGCCGCCGATCACGGGGCCGGAGAGCATCTCAGCGAGTGAGGGCAGGATCTTGTACTCGACGCCGGTGGCTGAGCACCGGTCAACGAGGTCCCGCATCTGTTCCTTTGTTGCGTGCTGCACCGTGATGACAAGCAGCTCGATGCGGAACCGCGCAACGAGGCGTGCCATGTCACGCGTGCTTCCGAGCACCGGAGCGCCGTGCAGCAGCTGCGTGTGCGTGGACGGATCGTCGTCGACGATTCCGACGATCGTGAGGTCGTGCCCCCGCGTGTGCTGCGTCTGCCGCAGCAACTGTTCGGCGCCGGATCCGGCGCCGACCAGGAGCGTGCGTCTCCCCGCTGCTGGCTCGAGACGCAGTTCGCGGACATAGCGTGTGGCGAGCATCACGCCACCGCAGAAGAAAATCGTCAACACCAAGTCGATGATGAACACCGACCGGGGCATGTTGTATCCCAAGCCGCCGAAATACAGGACGACGACGAACAAGAGAGAGCTGAGCGTGACAGCGCTCAGGAGTCCGATGAGGTCGCGAAACCCAACGTGGTGCCAGTAGAGCCGAAACATCCCCCATCGCCAGAAGACGATGAGGCGAACCGGCACAAGCAGGGGGAGCGTGGTGAGGAACTGGCCGCCCCTTAGCGGGTCGAGCTCGAAATCGAATCGCAGTGCGAATGCGGTGAAATACGCCAACGCGAACAAAACGACGTGCGTGGCGACACTCACCCACGGGCGACGACGAGCGACGCGCTCCCCACGCTCGCTGCTGACCGAACTTGTAGCGATCAAGCTCTACCTCTATCGCGGTTCGCCACAGCAAACGTCCGACAGAAGGGTCTCAGCGTCGTCGCTCCTGGCGCCATGTCAGGCTGCGTGCGATCGGGTTTTACTGGGCCATTCAAGCCGCCGACCTGGCGGAAGTCCGACCCCGACCAACTCCGTTTTCACGCAGCATCAAATACGTTAGCGTCGTTTAATCGACTGCTCGGCCATTGTAATAACACGGCCGAAAATGTCCAGACCAAAAAAGCCAAGGTGACCGACGGGTTACGTCGAGTCGATATGTCACCTTGTTGTAGGTGGTTACAATGTTGACACTGCTACGCTGCCTGGTCGCCTTGTCGCAGTAGTTGCTGCCGTGTCGCCACGGTCATGATGCGGACACACCACACGTATTCGCGATGAGAGTGAGAGATCGTATGAACGGATGATCGCCATTCGAAAGAAAATCCCGTTTGGGAGCATCGTCTCGTCACAGATCGCTTGGTGGGCTGGCTCCGCACGAGCCATTCTAGCGTGGTTTCCTCTAGCTCGAACACCGTTACGTCGACCAAAACCGGCGATTCATGGAACGTCGATTCGCACGCCAACTTCGTCATGACGCGGCAGTTGCGATTAGTCAGCTCCGGCGCCGCCCCGGGTTCGCCGTCGTCGCGACACTGACTCTGGCGTTAGGCGTAGCCGTTACCACCGCAGTCTTTGCCGTAGTCGATACTGTGATCTTGCGCACACTCCCCTTTATGGAGTCTGAGCGTCTCATGCTCGTCAGACGCGCCCAAACGGGCGGTAAGACGCCGGTGGAGACGAGCTATCCGGAGTACCGCGACGTCCGAGACGGCGCAAGCACATTCAGTGGAGTGGCCGCTGTGCCGTCCACCATGCAGCCGGCGGTCCGGACGGACGGCGGCGCGAAGGAACCGGTGGCCGCCGTCGGAGCCTCCGGCAACCTGTTCGATGTGCTTGGCGCGAGACCGTTGTTCGGCAGAACGCTCACGCCAGACGACGACCGTCGCGGTGCGGAACCGGTCATTGTCCTTGGCTATGGGATGTGGGAGCGTCAGTTCGGTGGTCAGCAATCGGTTCTTGGACAGCGCATCGAGTTGAACGACACGCGCTACACCGTTGTTGGCGTGATGCCACGGGGGTTCGAGTACCCCCGCGGCTCCGAGGCCTGGATTGCGCTGGCGCCGGCGATCGACAGCCTCGTCGACAACCCTCGGATCGCGTTTCTGAACATCGTAGGCCGAGTTCGAGCGGGCGTGTCGATCGAGGCCGCTCGCCAGGATGCAGAGCGCGTGCTCGCCCGGTCGGTGGCGGCCGCCGGCTTGTCGAACGCGGTGACCGGAGTCGTTCAGCTCACGTCCATCGACGCCGAGCTTCGCGGCGATGCGCGTCGCGGGATGCTGATGCTGCTCGCTGCAGCCGTGCTCGTGCTGCTCGTCGCATGCGCGAACGTTGCGAACCTGTTGCTCGCTCGGGCCGTGACGCGGCATGGCGAGCTCTCACTGCGCATTGCGTTAGGCGCGAGCCGAGGTCGCCTGGTGAGCCAGTTGGTGGTTGAAGCGGCGGTACTCGGTGGCCTCGGTGCGGCTGTCGGACTGTTCGCATGCGTCGTGGGTCATGGCGCGATTGTGGCAATGATCCCCGCCGACTTATATGGTGCGGCGACCGTGGAGATCGACGGTCGCATCGCGGCCTTCAACACGGCGCTCATGGTCGCAACGACGCTGTTATTCGGCGTCCTTCCAGCCGTGCGCGGAACGCGCCTCGATCCAGGAGCTGCGCTTCGCTCGGCAACGGGTCGTGCGACCGGGAGTTGGGGTTCGCGAAGGACTCAACGCGCGCTGGTTGCGACCGAGGTTGCGCTAGCGGTCGTGTTGGCGATCGGCGGCGGCGTGTTGCTGCGCAGCTTCATGGAACTGAACTCCGCTCCGCTCGGCTTCGACCGGGTCCATACGCTGACGGCGGAGTTGTATCTGCCCGATGCGAAATACGCCGACCCGGCAAAGGCACGTGCGTTCTTTCGGGATGTGACATCGCGCGTAGCAGAACTGCCGGGCGTCCGCGCCGCGGGCGCCGTGCTGCTGCGACCGCTCGCTGGACCCGATGGGTTCGACTATCCGCTCTCGCTAGAGGGAATGGATGCCGAGACGCAGCGGCGGCAGCCGCTCGTGAACTACGAGGCGGTGACTCCGGGCTACTTCAACGCCGCAGGCATTCCCTTGCTCCAGGGTAGGGGCGTTTCGACGAGTGACGACGAGACCGCACCGAAGGTGGTTGTCGTCAGCGCGGCCACGGCGCAGCGGTTCTGGCCCGGCGAATCGCCGATTGGGAAACGACTCAAATGGGGACCTCCAACGTCGCGTGAACCCTGGGTCGAAGTCGTCGGCGTCGTGGGAGCGGCGCGCTATCACGACCCGCGCGTGGAGTCACTCGACGCCTATGTGCCGTACATGCAGAGCCCGTGGAAACTCAACCACCTCGTGGTGCGTGCGGCAGGCGATCCTCGCGCGCTCATTGCATCTCTACGATCAGCGATCGCAGAGATGGACCCGGAGGCGCTGGCGGTCCAGGTGGCGACCGTAGGCGACCTCGCGGCGGTCGCACTGCGACAACCTCGATTTCAGATGACGCTCGTCGGCACGTTCGCCGTGCTCGCGCTGCTGCTGGGCGCGGTCGGAATCTTCGGCGTGGTGTCTTTCGCGACGGCGCGGCGGACCCGTGAGCTCGGAGTTCGGCTGGCGCTCGGAGCGCGAGGTGCTGATGTGAAGCGGCTCGTCATTGGTGAGACGCTTCGGACGGTGGCGGTTGGGATTGCGGTTGGTCTGGGCAGCGCTCTCTCTGGCGTGCGGCTGCTTCGGGGAATCGTGTACGGCGTGAGTGCCGCCGACCCGGTGACGTTCATCGGCGTGCCGCTGGTCGTGACGGCGGTCGCGGTGCTGGCGGCGGCGATTCCGGCGCGCCGGGCATCACGGATCGACCCGATACTTGTGCTTCGGGCGGACTGACGGCCAGCTGCCCGGTCGTCCCTTTTTGGTCCCGTTCGGACCGGGCGTGTTGCGAGCCTTGCTGGCCGGCTCTAAGCTCGGTCCATGATCATCGTCTCGCGCGCTCGAGAAGCCGAAGTCGTGTCGGGCATCGACTATCTCGAGCCGCCATCTCGCCGCCGCGTGTGGACGGTCGCGCTTTCGCTGTTCACGGTGACGGGCGCGCTTCGCTTCGCGTACAAGTACTTCGATGACGTCGCGCGTCGCGAGACCGGCACCATCGTGCACCGAGTGATCGAGGAGTCGACGGGCGCATACACGGCGGCGCTGCTGTTCGTCGTGGTGGTCGCGTTCGTGTGGCGTTATCCGCTGGATCGATCCGGGTGGCGAGCGCGCCTGCCGGCCCACATTGCGGCGCTCGTGGCGTACTCGCTCGCGCACACGACGCTCATGTTCCTGACCCGGACGTTGATCTTTCGGCTGCTCGGCATGGGGGCCTACGACTACGGCTACATGCCAGCCCGCTACCTGATGGAATTCGGCGAGGACGCAATCAGCTACGCGTCGTTCGTCGCGATCATCACGCTGTATCGGTACTACCGGGTGACGCGCCAACGCGAGGTGCGAACAGCGCAGCTCGAGCGAGGGCTCGCGCAGGCCGAGCTGAGGAACCTGCGGCTCCAGCTCCAGCCGCATTTCCTGTTCAACGCGTTGAATACGATCTCGTCCACGATGTACGACGACCCGCGGACCGCAGATCGCCTGATCGGCCAGCTGTCGCAGCTGTTGCGACTGTCGCTTCGCACGTCGCACGCCCAGGAAGTGCCGCTCCGCGAGGAGCTCGACGTATTGAACTGCTACCTCGGACTGATGACGGCGCGGTTCGGCAGCCGGCTTCGCGTGAACGTTGCAACCATGCCGGACGTTTCGGACGCGCTGGTTCCCTCGCTCCTGCTACAGCCGCTGGTCGAGAATGCGATTCGCCACGGCAACGCGTCGCGAGCGACCGGCGGTGCTATCGACGTGCACGTCGAGCGCGTCGGTGCGTCGCTTCATCTGAGCGTCACCGATGATGGACCGGGAGCGCCAGCCAACGCCGACATCTTCGCGACGGGAATCGGGCTGTCGGCAACCCGCGACAGACTCCGGCTGCTCTACCGGAATAACCATCGGTTCTCGGCAGGGAATCACGGGCCAGGGTTTGCCGTCAATATCACGCTGCCGTACCGGCGCGGGGCGATCGCTACCGCGGTGTCATCGGATGTGGCCGTCACGGACCTTCCTGGCGAGGGTGCGGCCGCTGCTGCGGCCGCTCGTTAGGTCGGTCGTGCGGATCCTGATCGTCGACGACGAAGCGCCGGCGCGGGCGAAGATGCGCCGGTATGTCGCCGAATCCTCTGACATCGAGATCGTCGGTGAGGCAGAGACCGGCGTCGAGGCCGTCGAGCGCATCGCCGAGCTTCAGCCCGATCTCGTGTTTCTGGACGTGCAGATGCCGGAGCTCGACGGCTTTGGCGTGATTGAAGCGGTTGGCGTCGAGTCCATGCCGCACGTCGTGTTCGTCACGGCATTCGACGAGTATGCGCTCAAGGCGTTCGAGGTCCGAGCGCTGGACTATCTCCTCAAGCCGTTCACGCCGGAGCGATTCGCGGCGGTGATCGATCGCGCACGAGCGGAGATCGCGCGCACATCCAGCGACGACAGCACGGCGCTTCGGAGCAAGCTCGAAGCGCTGCTCAGCGCCGTCGCGACTGCTCGGCCACGCTACCTCAACAGGATTCTCGTGCACCATGCGAACAAAGCCCTCCTGCTTCCCGTCGAGCGGATCGACCGCGTGGAAGCGGACCGCAACTACGTTCGCCTTCATAGCGGCGGCACGGCGTTCACGCTGCGGGGCAGTCTGACATCGCTCGCGGAGCGACTGGATCCCGAGAAATTCCTCCGGATCAACCGCTCGGAGATTGTGCGGCTCGATGCCGTGAAGGAGCTCCAGCCCTGGTTCCACGGTGACTACCGCGTCGTGATGGGTGATGGCACGACATTGATGTGGAGCCGCCGTTTCCGTGCTCAATCGGCTGGGGAGTTCGGCGAGACTTGATTGACAGTCAACCCTTTTCGCGGGCATGTTGTCGAAGCTTGAGGTATCAACCGCGAGGGTATCATGACGAACTGGACTCGCCGGCTCGTGAGGAGACTTCGCGCGCTCGTCCACCGCGACTCGCTCGACCGCGATGTTGATGACGAGATGCGCCTGCACATCGAGATGGAGGCGAATGAGCTCGCGCGTACCCACGCCGTCTCGGCCGACGAGGCAAGGCGGCGAGCGGCGATCGCGTTCGGCGGCGTGGACCGGTTCGCCGAGGAGCACCGGGATGCGCGCGGCGTGCGCTGGCTCGAGGAGATCGCGTACGACGTCCGGTACGCAGCGCGAGCGCTCAGGCGCAGTCCTGGCTTCACACTGACCGCAACACTGGTCCTCGCACTCGGTATCGGCGCGAGCACCGCCATGTTCAGCGCAGTCGACGCCGTGCTCGTGTCGCGACTGCCGTACCCCGACGACGATCGTCTCGTTCGAATCTATCAGCAAAACTCTCCGACGAATCTCTTCGGGCTTTCGGCGGTCGACTATCTCGCGGTCGTCGCTCAGCAGCGGAGTTTCAGCGCGGTGGGTGCACAGCGCGGCCGGGAGGCCACGCTCGCGATCGACGGGCGCGTTTGGCGCTCCAGCATCGCGTCCGCAGACGCGGGTTTCTTCTCGGCGCTCGGCGTCCGGGCGGCACGCGGGCGACTCGTCACCGCAAGCGACATTGCGTCGAACGCATTCGTCGCGGTTGCGACCCACGCCTTTGCCGTGCGCGAGTTCGGCGGCGATGGGTCGGGCGCTATCGGCAAGACCGTGACGATCGATGGCGTGGCGTACTCGATCGTCGGCGTCCTGGGCGAGAGCATGCGTGACCTCGCCGGTTTTCGAGCCGAGCTGTGGACGGCCTTCAAGGTTCCGACGCCCGAGCGCCGCGGCCCGTTCAACATGCGCGTCATCGGGCGGCTCAAGGCCGGTGTCACGCTGGAATCGGCGGCGAGAGATCTCGCCCTGATCAGTGAGCGCGTCTTCCCGCAGTGGGCCTCTAGCTTCCAGGACCGCACGGCGCGAATGACGCCGTATTCGCTCCGCGTGACCGTGCTCGGAGACGCGGGTCAGACGCTCGGCCTTTTCGCGGCCGCGGTCGCGCTCGTGCTGCTGATCGCGGTCGCTAACGTCGCGAGCCTGACCCTCGTTCGTGTGGCCGGACGGTCGCGTGAAGCCGTCCTCAGAACGGTGCTTGGCGCGTCGCCCGCCCGTGTCGCGCGGCTGCTCGTGACGGAGAGCCTCGTCCTCTCGGCGGTAGGCGCGACTGCAGGTGCGCTGTTGGCGCCTTTGCTGCTTCGGGGGCTCATTGCAGTCGGGCCGCCGGTGGCACGGTTGAACGAGGCAGCCATCAACGCGCGGGCGGTTGCGTTTGCCGCGGCGCTGGCGCTCGTCGCTGGTGTCGTCGTCGGGCTGTACCCGGCGCTCGCGCTCTTCCGGCGCGACTTCTCGAGCGCCGTTCGCAGCGGCGACCGCGAGATCGGGGCAGGACGATCGACCCATGTGCTCCGCGGCGTGCTCGTGACGGCGCAGTTCGCGCTTGCGCTGCCGGTGCTGGCGACGGCGGCGCTGTTGATCAACAGCTTTGTCCGGCTACAGCGTGTCGACGTCGGGTTCGATCCTCGGCCCGTGGCCTACGTGCGTGCGTCGCTGCCGCTCGCGCGATACGCGTCGCCTAACGACGCGAGCGTCTTCTGGCGGCGAGCCCTTGCCCGGCTGGCAGAGCAGCCCGGCGTCATCGCGGCTGGTGTCAACGAATCGATGCCGCCCGACGAGCCAGCCGACATCAACAACTTCGATCTCGTCGACCGACCCGTTCAGCCGGGCGACGCGCAGCCGACTGCCCCGTACATGTCGGTCAATCCGACGTTCTTTGCGGCGGCCGGCGTTCCGGTGCTCGAGGGGCGGAACTTCGCGGAGACGGATACCGGCAGCGGGCCGCAAGTGATGATCGTGAGCCGCTCGTGGGTGCGACACTATTCGGCGGATCGACCGGCGGTTGGCCGCCAGCTTCAGGGAGGCGGCTGCACCACATGCCAGCCGTTCACCATCATCGGCGTGGTGGGCGACGTGAAGTATCAGGGACTCGGTGGCAACGGCGAAGCGATGTATGTACCGGCGGCGCAGAACATGTCGGCCAATTATTACCTGTTCGTTCGAACCGCGGCATCCGGCGACAACGGCGTCGATCGCGCACGCGATGTTCTGCGCGGGATCGATCCGGGACTCGCGCTCGACGATGCCGGACGACTCGAGGAGCGCATCTACTCCTCCGTCGCTCCGCAGCGACATTGGGCTACACTGCTCGGCGGCTTCGCGACGGTGGCGCTGTCGCTCGCGGCAATTGGGATCTTCGGGATGCTGTCCTATCTCGTTGCTACCCGGCGTCGCGAGATCGGCGTGCGTGTCGCACTCGGCGCGAGTCGCGGCGGCGTGATCGCGATGGTGATCGGTCGAGGGATGACCTATGCGATTCCCGGCGCGCTGATCGGACTGGTCTTGTCGTTCGTCGTGAGGCAGCGGCTCGAGGCGGTGCTGTTCGACGTGAGCGGAGCCGACGCGCGGACCCTCGCGGTTGCGACGGGTGTCTTCCTCGCCGTCGCGCTCGTTGCGTCGTTCCTGCCGGCGCAACGAGCGGCGAACGTCTCACCCATGGAGGCGATGCGGGAAAGCTGACGACCGGGCTTAGTGAGCGTGCGACATGCGCTGCGCAGCGGGGACCGCATCGCAATTCACGTCCGGATTCCAGCTCGCGAACATGCCTGATGGGTTGTTCTTCCAGATCCACGCGTGGAGCATCCAGATCTGGAAGTCGTCGTTATGCAGGAAGTCCTGGCCGAACAGCCGAGGCGCGGGTCCCTCACGCGGGGCGATGGTGTACGGAACGATGAACTCGACCGCGACCAGTTTGAGCTGGCCGTTCGAGTCGGGCTCGTAAAGCAGCGCCTTCGGCGCGACCGGGTCGATCACGCCGTCGAACGCATCCGACTTGGCGTAGTGGAAGCCCATCCCGCCAGCGCCGCCGGGATCGACCATGCAGCCTGTGAGCTGGGAGTAGCCGGCCTGTGCTGCGGCGCCGATGTTGTGGAACTGTGCTACGGCACCCCGCAGGCGGCCCAGGTCGTCGCCAACCGACGCGATCGAGGCCGGGGTCTCGGGAATGCTCACCGTGCGCGGCGCGCTCGGCGAAGGTGGCTCGGCGCACCCGGCTGCGATCAGCAAGGAGAGCGAGCCGACGAGGCTGGAAAATGCGCGCGTGCGCATCGAGAGGTCCATCATTGATACATCTCCGCGTCTAGAGTTCAGCCGGCCAATGGCCGGCGGAGGGAGCGGGAATTCGTAATCCCGTTCGAGGCGGCGCCAAGATGACGAACGGGGCTCGCCCGACGATCGTCCGTTCGTCGTCAACTCGTCGCCCGATGCATCGTGCTGTATCTCAAGCTCTTAGGCGGGGTCGCGGTGGAAGGTCCTGCCGGTCCGCTGAGCGGACGCGCCGTGCAGCGGCATCGCCTCGCGCTGCTGGCGATCCTCGCGACCGGCCAGGCGCGCGGTCGTGGATCGAGTCGCGAGAAGCTCATCGCCTATCTCTGGCCGGAGGCCGGTCCCGAACGCGGACGCCCGCTTCTCTCCGATTCCGTGTACCGAATCAACCAGGCAGTGGGTGGCGAAGCGATCGTCGCCGTCGGAGAGGAGTTGCGTCTCGCAGACGGCATGGTCTCGTCCGACGTCGCGGACTTCGAGCGTGCTATCGAGTCGGGAGATCGCGAGCGGGCGGCATCGCTGTATGCAGGGCCGCTCGTGGACGGCGTGTACCTCGTGGACGGTACCGAGTTCGAACGCTGGCTCGAGGGCGAGCGCGCGCGGCTGGCGGGAGCCTTTGCGGAGACATTGGACCACCTCGCGCAAGCCGCGGAGTCGAAAGGCGCAATGACCGATGCGGCGACGTGGTGGCGCCGCCTCGCGAGGCACGATCCGTACAGCTCGCGGGTCACCCTCAAGCTGATGGAGGCACTGGCGATGGTTGGCGATCCGGCTGCCGCCGTGCGGCACGCGGCCATTCACACGGCGCTGCTCGAGCATGACTTGGG
>Ga0207650_10002058_pt1 | contig 14067 bp, 14 predicted proteins | sample KBSS63metaG_FD_184325 | JGI IMG/M metagenome (GOLD analysis project Ga0207650, IMG submission 184325) | Switchgrass rhizosphere microbial communities from Kellogg Biological Station, Michigan, USA - KBS S6-3 metaG (SPAdes) (version 2) | ecosystem: Host-associated > Plants > Roots > Rhizosphere...
AGCACACAAGGAAGGCACCACACTAAAGGAAATGGCGGTGAAACTTGGTTATGTTACTCCAGAGCAATTTGACGAATGGGTGGTGCCGGCAAAGATGGTAGGAAATTAATGGTTGATACGTGCTGTGTGAAGGGATGCTTACGATTGTATCGCTAAATAGTTATCTCTATAGATTGACTACTAAATTATAGCTTGCAATTGCCCTAAACATTTTCTAATTTAACATAGCATAGACAAACTAAACTGCCCGTTTTAATTCGAACCAACATGAAAACGCAACATGAAGCTACAATTCAGTTTAGCGGATACCCGCTACGAATAGTTGAAACACCTCAAAAACCAAAGCAGTTTGAATTAATGATAGTAAAGAGTTCCACTGACTGGCAACTCTCTTCTCTAAAAAATATTGCCAACGACCCGAAGAATTGGGATATTGATTGGTTCAATAGTTATGAATAATAAATTTGCCCGCTACATCACTTGTGCCTGGTCGCTCAGTTCCGAGCTCGTGGTCACAGTTTGATGATGTTCCTCTATGTGTTTTCTTCTCACAAGTCTTTTTTGAAATATCAAAAGTGTTATCACTCCCACCGAAATTGAAGCATCTGCCACATTAAAAATAGGACTAAAGAATTCGAACTCTTTTCCACCAACAAACGGAATCCAGGATGGAAAACTGGAATGAATCATGGGAAAATACAACATGTCAACTACATTGCCATGCAAAAAACTTTGATAACCGCCATGACTTGTTAAGTGGGCAAGACCATAATAGTAAATGTATTGTTGAGAGGTAGCATCATAAGTCATTCCTTTGTCGAAGATCATTCCATAAAACATACTGTCTATTAAATTGCCTAATGCGCCTGCATAAATTAACGCTGCACAAATAATAAACCCCCTTGAATAATTTTGACGTACAATTCTTATAAGGTACCATGTACCGAAAATCACAGCTGCCAAACGAAACAAAGTAAGTGCCATCTTACCCCAGTTTCCGCCCCATTTCCATCCCCAGGCCATGCCTTCGTTTTCAATAAAATAAAGTTGCGCCCATTTTAAGCCCAGGAGATTAATGTGTTCTCCCATTTGAAAATGAGTTTTAATATAAATTTTCAGAGCCTGGTCAGCAACAATAATCAAAAGGATAATCAATACAGCCGAACGAAGTTTCACTTTAAAAAATTATGGGCTCAAAGATAAGGGTTGAAGCAAGGACAGGCCTAGTAAAAAGGTTAATTCTACTCATGAAAATAGATACGCTTTACTCTTTGAGAAACGGAAGTAAGAACCTCATAGGGAATGGTATTCACCGATATGGCAATATCCTGCACAGGTAATTGCCGTCCAAATATGATCACGTCGTCCCCCTCGTTCACATTTTCAACATCCGTTACATCAAGCATAGTCATATCCATGCAAACTGTTCCGATTACGGGAGCAAGCTTGCCGTTGACAAGCATTTTGCCGGTGCCGTTTCCAAATTGCCTCCAATACCCATCAGCATATCCAATTCGCACCGTAGCTACAAGTGAATCACGGCGAACAACCCCCTTCCTGTTGTAACTAACGGTTTCGCCCTTTTTCAAATGTTTTAGTTGAGCAATTGTTGAACGTAATGTGGCAACAGGCACCAATTCGAGGGCTTTATCATTATCGATTTCTATACCATAGATGCCAATTCCTAATCGCACCATATCCATCTGTAATTGCGGATGTCGTACAACCGCCGCTGAGTTGGAAATATGTTTTAAAAATGGATAATCGATATACTGTTGAAAAATTTCTACTGCTTTTGTGAATGTTTCTGTTTGTTGCATTGTAAACCCATCCTGCAATGGATCTTCACTTGCTGCTAAATGGCTGAATATCGATTGAATCTGAAAGGGCGATGCATCCGCAATCCACTTTGCTAATTCCTCAATTTGGGATAAAGCAAAACCAAGACGATTCATGCCCGTTTCCACCTCTATGTGAACAGGATAAGATTTTATTGCCTGGCCTTTCAAATATTCAGAAAATTTATGCAAAAGGTCGAAGGAATAAATAACAGGTTGAAGATTGTAGTCAACTATTGATTGAAATGAACTTTCTTCTGCATTCATTACCATGATAGGCAGCGCGATACCGGCCTTTACCAGTTCAACCCCCTCATCTGCATACGCTACGCCTAAATAATCAATATTATGAAACTGGAGCACACTGGCAATCTCAGCTCCGCCGCTTCCATAGGAAAAGGCTTTTACCATTGCCATAATTTTTGTTGAAGGTTGAACTAGCTTTTGATATTCCTTCAGATTATGAGCAAGTGCATTTAAATCGATTTCAAGTACGGTTTGGTGTAATTTCTTCTCAAACAATTTGGCGATACGCTCAAACTCAAATTTGCGGGCACCTTTAATCAGGATGATCTCCTGGTAGAACTGGGAACTTCGGAATTCGTTTATAAAGTCTTCAGTAGAAAAATATCCCTGGAAATGGATAGAACGGGACAATTTTTTTTGAATTTTCTCAATCATCTTTTCTCCAATGACGATAACTTTTTTTATTTCATTGCTGCTTAACAAGCTTGCAATTTCCGAATACAGCTCTTCGTCGCCCCTGCCACTTTCCACAACTTCTGATAAAATCACAGTACGCTTTAGGCCTGAACTCTGTTGTTTCAAAAAGTCCAATGCAATTTTCAGTGAGGTAACATCAGCACTATAGCTGTCATTAATCACCACACATTCATTAATGCTATGCTTTAGCTGCAAGCGCATATCAATAGCATGCAGTGTTGCAATTCTTTTTCTAATTGAATCTGCAGGATATCCCAGAACAAATAATATGCAGCAACAGGTAATTGCGTTTTCTACCGAAGCATCGTCCACAAAAGGAATCAGAAAGGTGTGGGGTGAAGACTTATAAGATAGAATAATTTCAGTTTTCTCATTTTGTTTCTTAACAGAACTAAGTATAAATGCATTGCTTTCAGCACTTCCCCACGTCAAAAGCTCCGTATTTTTTTCGATCAGCTCTTTCTTTCCGCCAAGGTCTTTGTTTCTTGCAATTAAAACCGGGCAATTTTTAAACAATAAAAGTTTTTCGGCAAGCTTATGAGTATTGTCCAAAAACCCTTCACTATGGGCCTCTCCAATGTTAGTAAGCACTCCAATGGTTGGTTTTATAATTTTTTCCAACTGTTCCATTTCCCCGGGGTTTGAAACCCCTGCTTCGAAAATAGCAAGCGAGTGCAGTGCATTTATCTGCCATACACTTAACGGTACACCAATCTGAGAGTTAAAACTTTTAGGGCTTCTTACTATTTTATAATCTTCTTCCAGTAAATGATTCAGCCACTCTTTTACAATGGTTTTTCCATTGCTGCCGGTAACACCAACAACCGGAAAAGAAAAATGCTCACGGTGAAAGCTGGCAAGCAGCTGTAGTGCATCTATTGTGTCTTCAACAAGAATTACATTTGATTCGATTAGTTCTTTGGGCGGAGGATCACTTACTATAAAGTTTCGGATACCTTTTTTATGCGAACCCAATAAATATTTATGGCCGTCGTTATGTTCTGTTTTTATAGCGAAAAATAAAGACGACTCGGGTTGTAAAATTCTGCGGCTATCATACACCAGCGTTTCAACCTGGCTATCAGAATATTGAGAAATGAACTTTCCATTTACTGCCGAACATACCATTTGAACAGAGTAACCCATAACTAAACTTCCTTTTCGTTTGTCTCGTAATCTTCATCTTTTTCATTGGCCTGAACCGAATATAAAATAGACCCGCCCAGACATAAAACAATTACAAGTAATGAAATATAAACAGGAACTTTTATGTGAATGATCTCGGCAAGCATTTTCAAACCTATAAAAATCAAAACAACGGCAATACCTTGTTGAAGAAAAGAAAATTTGTTTACCGCCCCTTTTAATAAAAAGAAAAGTGAACGCAATCCCAGCACTGCAAAAATATTACTGGTGTAAATAACCAGATCGCGTAGATCTTCCCTGGTTTCGGTAACAATAGCAAATACAGCAGGAATACTATCCAGTGCAAAAACTATATCAGTAGTTGCCAAAAGAACTACCACAACAAACATATTTGTATAAAACTTTTTTCCATTGCGCCTGATTATCATTTTACCGCTAACATCCTGGTGATAAATAGGTAAAATCCTGTTCAGAAATTTATAAACCGGATTTTTTTCCGGATCAAACTCCTGGTCATGTTTTGCAGCAAAAATTTTTACTCCTGTATAAATAAGAAACAATCCGAAAATGTATAAAAGCCAATGAAATCTTTCAACCAGTACTACGCCAATTGCTATAAAAATAATGCGAAAAACAATTGCCATTAGTATCCCAATAAGTAATGCCCGGGCTACGTGATTGGAGTGAATTTTAAAAAATGAAAAGATGAGAATAAAAACAAAAATATTATCAATGCTCAGGCTCCATTCCATTAAGTACGCACTGATATACTCAAGTGCAGGAACCTGGCCGTCATAAAACCATAAAAAAACAAAAAAGCCAAACGCAAGAGCCACCCAAAGTGCTGTTTGCATCAGTGCTTTCTTAATTCCGATCTCAGCGGAACGCTTACTTAGCAACCCTAAATCCAGTGTGACTGCAATTAAAATAACAACTCCAAAAACCAGGTAAGTTACCGTTTCAATAGACATAATTCCTTTGCTTGGTGAACAAAGATAATTAAGGAAGATTCATCAGGCTTTAGCTATAAAACGGTAACGACGAAATTGCTGATAAATTATTCCAAAAACAATAACAAGTAGTATGGGAATTGCAATGTTGATGAGTTGCCACCTGGTCCGTTCAGCCTCTACCTTTTGCGGATCCAGTAAACGCAAAACAATTTCCTTGTTTCTTGTTTGAATGATTGTTGATTTACCGGTAAGATATTCCAAACAATTCAGCAGGAAATCACGGTTGGCAAACGGGAATTCATATTGCGAACCAATTGTGTACAAATTCATACCAAGTGGCAATGGTCCATTTGAAGTAACATCATTCAAAACAATATCACCGTCCGCCACAACAATTAATTTGCTATCAGTTGTGCCTTCCTGTTTAAAACCACCAATGACCTGCAAGCTATCTCTTTGCGATTTTGTTATTCTTCCGCGAAAAAAAGAACCAAAATTACCCTCAAGTAACACCGCAGCTGGAATGTCATGCTTATTAAACAATGCATCTCGGGGAGAATTCCTGTTTTCATTAGGACTAATCAATGCCGGCGTACTGATGACTCTTGAATTATTTGAACTTTGCAGTAAAAAAGTTTTTTTAACTCCGGGTACCTCAATCGTATCCACAGAATTTGTAAATCTTCCCGCAACAAGCCCTAAATTTTTGTTGATGTCATGATTGCCTTTTGATTCAAAAAGTGGGAAATAATTCCAATGCAAAAACTCATATTGCGGATTGGTAGCACTTCCACCAACAGCAAATGGCAGGAAATCACATTGAAGGTCCATGATCAGATCAGGATTGATTCGAACACCATAACTGAATAACATATCCTGTAGGTTCAGGTTTCTTTCATAGGCTACTACCTGGGATTTGATGCTAAGACTATCCTGTTCCGCCTGCAATTCATCTATAAAACAAATTACTTTTCCACCACGCACCAGGTATTGATCGATCTTTAGTTTTTCATCATCGGTAAAAGTTGTTGTTGGTTTTACAATTAAAAGCACATTTACTGTCGATGGAATGGCTTTTTGTTTTTGAATGTCCAAAAGTCCTATTTTATAATTGCTCTTTGCATTGGGATCAAAATATTGAGGATTGACATATTGCTTTGGCACACTCTCAGGGTCAACAGCATAACGGAAACTAAATGTCTCGGGTCCGGCAGGTTCTCCATTGCCCACTGCATAAGCAACCGAAATTTTTGAAGGGTCGATAATTCGATCAATTGTCTTCGCAAATTGGTACTCCAATAAAGCTTCTGCATTATTTAATTCTGCAACAGAAAGATTTCGTTTGCTGGTCTGGAATAAATTTACAAGCTCAGTTTGATCACCTGCTTGCACTATTGCATAGGGAAAAGCCATTTTATTTTCCTGCCCGGCTTTTACCTGTACAGACACATTTATAGGTGATGCACCGCTAGCCTTCAAAGAATCAGCCCAGGTTTTTCCGTTTTCCATTTCGTCCTGCGGATCAATAAAACGATAGTGAACTTTAGAAGGATTGGCTTCTTTTAAAATGCTTAAAAATTCCTGGGTGGAAGCGGCAAGTTTTCGAAAATCCACTGATGGCAAATCCCCTTTTAAAAATACGTTAATGGTAACATCGTTCTTTAAGTTTCTTAGAAGAGCCTTTGAGGTACTAGTAAGTGAATATCGTTTTTCTTCTGTTAGATCAATACGACCATGCAGCTTTGATGCTATATAGTTTATTACAAACAGCCCAACAATTAATCCAATCCACCAAACTGCGGTTTTTCTTTTATTCATTTTATCTTCTTCCTAAATTTTGTTTGGTAAGTAATAAAAAGAAAACGATTAGGCTCAAAAAATAAACCAGGTCCCTTGTATCGACGACGCCCCTGCTAATACTTTGGTAATGAAAATTAATTCCAAGCATTTCTATGTAATAATCCGCTCCATTTTCAAATACCGGTAGTTCACTAATGGCAGTGAATCCATAATAAAATAAAATACAGGCAATCAAACTAATGATAAATGCCACAACGGAATTTGTAGTAAAGCTGCTGACACAAATACCAATAGACACAAAGACTGCTGTTAGCAATAACAGCCCTAAATAAGAACCTGCTGCGGCGCCAGAGTCTATTCCGGAAGTAGATGCTAAATGATTTATTGTTAGATAATAAACCAATGTTGGAACCAGTGCAATGATTGCAACGATGAAACTTCCCCAAAACTTTCCATTTACGATTTGCCAACTGCCAATGGGCCTTGTTTGCAAAATCTCAAAAGTTCCAGATTTAAATTCATCTGAAAAACTGCGCATTGTTATGGCAGAAATCAAAAATAAAAGTATCCAGGGGGCAAATGCAAAGAATTGTTCAAGCGAGGCATAACCATATTCCAGGATATTATTACGAAATACAAACAAAACCAAACCGTTCACCAATAAAAAAACAATGATGGTAATGTACCCGGTAAGACTGCTGAAAAACTGCCGAAGCTCTTTTTTACAAATTGGCCACATTAAACTGGAGTCTGGTTTTAAATAAGAACGGTGCAAAATAATGATTGATTATTAGTAAAAAGAAAAAATTGGCATCCTTAACCAATATGTATTTGGTATCAGCCATGCCATCCCGCCTCTCAAGCATACGCAAACTATTATTATAAAAAATAAAAAAGCTCCCAACATTAGAGTAAAGTGAGAGCTTTTTATGGAACAATATTCAAGTTTATGCTCTATGAGACTTAAGCTTTATCAGCTGAAAAAAACTGAAAAACCTCCATCTCGTTAAACTGCAAAACTTTCGCCGCAAGAGCAGGTTCGACTGGCATTGGGATTATTAAAATGAAATCCCTTTCCGTTTAATCCATCTGAAAAATCAAGCGTTGTATTCACCAGGTACAAGAAGCTTTTAAGGTCGGTTACCACTTTAACTCCATTATCTTCAAAAACCTGATCTGCCGATTTCAGTTCTTTGTCAAAATCCATTTTGTAGCTAAGGCCCGAACAACCTCCACCAACAACACTCACCCTTAAAAAATAATTTTCACCATAACCTGATTCATTCATCAAAGCTTTTACCCTTTCTTTGGCCTTATCAGTTACATGAATTGCATTATCCATTGCTATCATAAGATTTTTTTTAATTATTATTATCAATTCCAGCAGTATTCATTTCTCTTAGTTGCCGCACATTAAATGAAACTTGCTGGATAGCATACTCAATTTCTTCTTCGGTTGTAAAACGCCCCAGGCTAAATCGTATCGAACTATGTGCCAATTCATCCTGTATACCTAAGGCTTTTAAAACATAGGAAGGCTCAAGAGAGGCCGATGTACAGGCAGAACCTGACGACACCGCAATTTCTTTATTAATGCTCATCATCAAAGCCTGGCCTTCTACATTTTTAAAGGACAGGTTAGTTGTATTGGGTAGTCTGTGCTCTTTACTTCCATTGATATAAACATCGCCCTTACTTAATAATGCATTCTCCAATTTATCCCGAAGTCTCGACATTTTTAATGGATTAGCTTCTAATTCGATTTTACATAACTCTGAAGCTTTTCCAAAACCCACAATGCCAGCCACATTTAAAGTTCCACTCCGCATTCCTCTTTCGTGCCCCCCTCCATCTATTTGCGCAATCAGCTTAACTCTTGGATTCTTTCTTCTTACATACAAAGCTCCAACTCCTTTTGGACCATACATTTTATGAGAAGAAAAAGCCATGATATCAATAGAGTTGTTATTTACATTAACCGGAATTTTGCCCACGGCCTGTGTTGCATCAGAAAAAAACAAAACGTTACGTTTTCTTGCCACGAGACCAATTTCCCCAATGGGAAGTACCGTACCTGTTTCGTTATTAGCATGCATAATGGCGACTAAAATGGTGTTGGCACGAATTGCGTCTTCTACCAGTTGGCCAGAAATTAGTCCATCTGAATCAGCTGGCAGATATGTTACGTCCACTCCTTGTTTTTCCAAATGTTTGCAGGTATCTAAAACAGCTTTATGCTCAATTGTAGAAGTAATGATATGATTGCCTTTTGACGCATAAGCTTCGACAACACCTTTTAATGCAAGATTAATTGCTTCTGTAGCACCCGAAGTAAAAATGATCTCTTTAGGTTCCGCACCAATTAGATCTGCAATTTGTTCGCGTGCAAATTCCACAGCTTCCTCTGCCTGCCAGCCCAATGAATGAGTTTTGCTTGCCGCGTTTCCAAAATATTTGTTGAAATAAGGCAACATAGCATCAATCACCTTTGTATCGCAGGGCGTTGTAGAATTATAATCCAGGTAAATTGGTAGTTGCAACATAGTATTTTGTGTTTACAAATTTACCCTAAAAGCATGGAGTATTGGAAACGCATTGGTTTTATGAACTTAATTTTACAAAATTCTAAACGTAGTATATGCTTAAGGTAGAACATATTGGAATTGCGGTCGTGTCTTTGCAGAAATCTATCGCGGTGTTTGAAAAACTTTTAGATGCGCCTTGTTATAAAACCGAAGAGGTTTCTACCGAAAGTGTAACTACAGCTTTCTTTAGAAAAGGAGAAACTAAAATTGAATTGCTTGAGTCTACTACCGATGATGGCATAATCAAAAAATATATTGAAAAAAAGGGTGAAGGACTTCATCATGTTGCGTTTGATGTTGAAGATATTTACGCAGAAATGAACCGTTTAAAAGCTGAAGGGTTTGTCTTGATAAATGATCAGCCAAAAAAAGGCGCTGATAATAAATTAGTTTGTTTTATCCATCCAAAGTCTACGGGTGGTATCCTCGTTGAGCTCTGCCAGGAAATAAAATAATTTCTACCCTCCTTAGTTCCAACCCATTCACCATTAAAAATAATACCCCGGGTAGAAACCCAGGGTCTATTCCTCAACGCCTAAAAAAACTAGTTAAATAATCACTTGCTTTGAAGATTTGATCAATAGTCCGTTCGAAATAGAAATATGGTTACCAGTTGATACCAGGTTTATAAATACTGGTTCAACAATGTTTTGAGTAGAAAATTGGCCTGCATAATTTGTATTTGCAGGTACTGAAAGATTAAAAAGACTGGAAACAGTTTTTGCGGCAGCCGCAAACAAGAAATTGCATAGAAAGAGTAGAAAGAAATTAATTTTTTTCATGGTACGGCTCAATTGCTTCTTAGGGTTTCTAAAATATTCCAGTTAGAGTATCTAGGGGATTCTTCTTACTGATCTAGCTTAGTGGAGCAAAACTATACTGCGTTTTTTTAAGATGCAAGTGTTTTTACGGTATTTATTGCGGAAAACCACATTTTTTTAAAAAGCAATCATAACTGTATGGATTTCAATTACACCACTATAAAAATTTGTAGGCAAAAGCCCGATTACAGGCTGCATTTGAGTTAATGTAGATGATTGGTTTTAGACAGTTACTAAGAAAACTTCTTAGTATTTAAACAACATCATCGAGAAAATCCTAAGACTGGTGCACATTTAGTACTTGTTCACAATCACGGGTCCCAAAAAGCTTTGAAACTCGTATCAAGCTATATCAGAAGGAGAATCAGAATTTACAATACCTAGTTTTTCAACTGCTAATTGCGCGGCAATTTGTGAAGCATCTTTTTTATTAAAGGCTTTTCCCTGGGCAATGACTTTTCCATTTATAACAGCACCAATAGTAAACAGTCTTCTACCGTTTTCCATCTGCTCATTCAACGTTTCAAATTCCAGTTGTTTGCCATTTTTATTTGCCCAGCCATATAATTTGTTTTTGTGATTGATCTCCAGGATTTCAAGGTCCTCAACAAACATGTGAGGAATGACAATTCTATCATTTACCCATTTGGCTGTTTTTTTAAATCCTTTATCGAGGTAAATAGCTCCTACCAATGCCTCCAGTGTATTGCCAAAAATTTGACTTGTTTTTAGTGATGCATCGGATTTATTATAAACAGTAATTTTTTTCAATCCCATTTTAACAGCAATATCATTCAGCTGTTGACGGTTTACCATTTTACTTCTCATTTCTGTGAGAAAACCTTCTTCTTTATAGGGATACCGTTTAAACAAATAGTCGGCAACCAGGGCACTTAGTACTGCATCACCCAAATATTCAAGTCGTTCATTATTTTCATCAATGGTATCCTTTACGGAGCGATGTGTTAATGCTGTTTTGTACAAGGAAGGATTGCCGGGAGAATAACCTAGTACGCCTTTCAGTTGTTTTTTGAAAGAAGGGTCAGCATGTTTTTTATAGATTGATTTCCAGAAATCCACAAATTGTAAACTACAAATTTTTCTGCAGGGTTGAAAATACTATACGCTAAGCTGAATATTTTTTGAAAATCATACAGGCGTTATGTCCTCCAAAACCAAACGTGTTACTTAATGCTGCATTAACGGTTCGTTTCTGTGCCTGCCAAAAAGTAAAATTAAGTTTAGGGTCCAACTCCGGATCATCGGTAAAATGATTGATTGTTGGTGGAACAATATCATTTTGTACCGCCATTATACAGGCAATTGCCTCAATAACACCGGCGGCGCCCAAACAATGTCCTGTCATTGATTTAGTAGAACTGACATTTAACTTATAAGAGTGGTCGCCAAATACATCAAGGATGGCTTTTACTTCCGCAATGTCACCCAGCGGTGTTGATGTGCCATGTGTATTGATATAATCAATATCTTCTTTCTGCATGTCGGCGTCTTCTAACGCAACAAGCATTACATTTTTTGCTCCCAAACCTTCGGGGTGAGGAGCTGTAATATGATGTGCATCCGCAGTAGCACCACCACCACCAACTTCGCAATAAATTTTTGCGCCTCGTTTAAGAGCATGTTCGTATTCTTCAAAAATCACCACACCTGCAGCTTCACCCATTACAAAACCATCCCGGTCTTTATCGTATGGACGGGACGCCGTTTTTGGATCATCGTTTCTTTCACTCAATGCTTTCATTGCATTAAATCCACCTACACCTGCTTCGCTTACAACACTTTCAGCGCCACCTGTTACTATAATATCAGCCTTACCTAACCGAATTAGATTGAAGGCCTCCATCATAGCATTCGTTGATGAAGCACACGCACTCACCACGGCAAAATTGGGACCTCTAAAGCCATGGCGCATGGAGATATGACCAGCCGCGATATCAAGGATCATTTTTGGAATGAAAAAAGGGTTAAAACGCGGAGTTCCATCGCCTTTAGCGAAGTTGACCACCTCTTCCTGGAAAGTAATGAGGCCTCCAATACCACTGGCAAAGACAACGCCTACTCTATCAACATTTACGTTGCCAGCGTCAATGCCTGCATCCTGTACAGCCTGATCGCTTGCTACCAAAGCCGTTTGCGTGAAACGATCCATCTTCCTGGCTTCTTTTCTATCCAGATAATTTGTAGGATCAAAATTTTTAATCTCGCAGGCAAACCTTGTTTTGAATTTGGATGCATCGAAATTTGTAATGAAATCACAACCACTCACACCATTTCTTAAATTATTCCAATACTCTGTAATTGAATTTCCCAGTGGTGTGATGGCACCCATCCCTGTTATTACGACTCGTTTTAATTGCATAGGCCTGCGGAACAATTTTATGTAATATGTAAGATAAAACCGCCTTCAACGATGCGAATGCAAACGGAAGGCGGATTATTATACTTCCCGCTATTGCGGGAGACAATCAAATTTTATTATTTGGCATGTTCTTCCAGGTACGAAACAGCCTGTCCAACAGTAGTGATGGTTTCTGCTTGTTCGTCAGGAATCGAAATATTGAATTCTTTTTCAAATTCCATGATTAATTCTACGGTGTCCAAAGAGTCGGCACCTAAATCATTGGTAAAAGAAGCTTCATTCGTTACTTCTGCTTCGTCAACGCCTAATTTATCGACTATGATCTTTTTTACTCTAGCTGCGATGTCTGACATTTTGTAAAATTTTGGTTATAGTGGTGCAAAAATAGAAGTTTTTGAATTAAATAAAATTTTGCCTTTGCCTTTCAAAATTGTTTTTGACAAAGCGAAGTTTCGCATAAAAACTTGCAATTTGCAGGCTGAATGGATATTTGTAAATTGAACCACTCAACGCACCATCAATGGCATTGAAAATAATAGATCATGGCACGGCTGAATATATGCAAATGGTTAAACTCCGCGACGAAATTCTACGCAAACCACTTGGGCTAAGTTTTACCAAAGAAGAGCTGGAAAAGGAAAAAAACAATCTACACATCGTTGCATACGAAGATGAGCGAATGTTAGGATGCTGTATGCTTCTTGAAGAAGATCCAGAAACTGTGCGCCTGCGCCAAATGGCTGTAATGAACGATTTACAGGGCAAGGGTATTGGAAAAGCCTTGATGCAATTTGCTGAAAACCTGGCAAGAGACAGGGGCTATAAAAAAATAACTATGCATGCCCGAAAGAATGCTTTGGGCTTTTATGAAAAAATGGGGTATAAAACCAAGGGAAAAGAATTTGAAGAAATCACCATACCTCATTACGTGATGGAGAAGGAGCTCTAATCTTCAACCCTGAATTTATCTTTTATTCTGTTTATTCAAATCCTTGGCTGGACCAGCGTTCTTCACATTTTTATCTTTTCTTTCATCAGATGCCTTAGTTGAAAAATTTCATCGGTGTTAGTAAATGCGGTTTTGGGTACAAGAAAAAACGAACGGCTATCGAAATACAAATGAAAAAAATTAGGGGTTTCCAAAAAATTACATAAGGCATTCCATGACCAGGAACGTGAGCCTCTTTCATTTCCCACGGAGAAAGAATTTTCATCAAAATGCATGATAAAATGATCTTTAAATGTTGCTGCTCTCCTATATACTATACCTGGCAGTATAAACCAAAAACTGATCATCAATGCAAACCATAAAAAAGATCCAACAACAAATGCGAACGGTAATATTTTTTTGAAATAGAATAATGCTGCAGAAGCCAATGCAAACACATTTACTAAAATGATCATCAACCTTATTTCTTTTTTACTTAGAAAGTGATAACGCAAAGCCTGCAATACCTGGGTCTTGTCGTACGAAAACTGAATTGTCATTGATGGAAGTTATATAGCATGTAAAGATAAAACCGCTAACTGCTGGTTGACAATGACAAATAAAACAAAAAGTCCTGCAAGCTTGCAGGACTTAATTTCCTTTTAGAAAATAAATTATTTATTCATCATTTGCTTTGCTTCAATGCTTAGTGTAGCATGAGGCACAGCACGTAAACGAGCCTTATCTATTAATTTACCGGTTACACGACAAATACCGTAGGTCTTATTCTCAATTCTCATCAATGCTTTTTCCAGATGGTCGATAAAAGTGATTTGTCGACTAGCCATCTGGCTTAGTTGTTCTCTTTCCATGCTCATACTTCCATCTTCCAT
>Ga0207650_10002061_pt1 | contig 14053 bp, 12 predicted proteins | sample KBSS63metaG_FD_184325 | JGI IMG/M metagenome (GOLD analysis project Ga0207650, IMG submission 184325) | Switchgrass rhizosphere microbial communities from Kellogg Biological Station, Michigan, USA - KBS S6-3 metaG (SPAdes) (version 2) | ecosystem: Host-associated > Plants > Roots > Rhizosphere...
CAGCGCGGGGCAAGCCCGCTCACTACAGGGAGATTTTTCAGCCTTTGAACGTTGTGTAGATATCTACCGTCAGTGCGGTTGATGCAGGCGTTGGTTGAGTTCGTCCACCGCGATCGCCCATTCGGCGTCTTCGCGCAGCTCTTCCTTGAGAAAACTTGCCTGTTGTGCGGACCAGAAAGGCGCATCGATCAACTTCACGTCGTCAGGCAAAGGGTGCGCGACGATAAACGCATCGATGGCCTCCGGAGTTGAATCCAGGCCCAATTGTTCAAACAGGGTTTCAAGGGTGGGGATTGGCGCGTCCATTTCGTTCTCCATGCAGGGTGGTCGTTATGCATGGGAGGGTTGTGGCGCGGTAGAGTTCTATCGGATGTCAGGAATTCAGGGCCCCGGCATCCACAGCGGTCTTTAACGCCTTGGCGGCGTCCTTTGCGGCGATGGCGGCGGCGTCGGCGGTTTTGAACCAGCGGTCTTTTTCCACCTGGTGTGTGGTGACAGTGGTCAGCGGTGGCTTGGCCCGCATGACAATCACTGCTTGAAATTCACCGTCTACCTCCCTTGCGTCGCCATGGATGAAAAATTCGCCGATATCAAATTCCGTCACGTAGAGCCTTCCCTTGGAGATAACTGCACTGGAGAAACCTGGCCCGCGGGGCACAAACTTCAGTGGACGGGCCAGTATGGCAGTTGTTGCGGGTCGGCGGCGCAGTTAAGTTACCCGGCGGACGAAACGATTGCGCTGTGGGAGGCCTGCAACAGGGCTTCAAGTTTCTTGGCCAGCTCACAGGCCTTGACATGATCGCTGCGAAAGCCTTTGATTCGACCACTGAGCACTTCACGGATGTGGAAAAAGTTTCTGCCGGCAGGTACGACTTGGTAGAGAACCGAATCCGAGTACCCACCAAAGCCGTTCAAACGGTAGTATTGAGCGCTGTCCTGACAGGATGAACGGGTGTGCGAAGACATAGCGCTGTAGGGTGATCGTTGCATGGCCTGCTCCTTTCGATCTAGCCGGATGACGTTATTGCAGCGTTTTGAGTGGTTTTGATCCTTGCTGCTGTTTTAGTATTGTTGTCGCCGGCCCGCGCACGGTTCCACGACAGTGTGTTTATTTGTGTTTGCGTGTCGGAAAACTGCATTTTTAATCAGGTTATTCTCTGAAGTTGGTCGGCGCGTATTCTCGTGCCGTGAAACCTGTGATCTCCTGTGGTGCCTGATGACCTCGCACAAGGTCTATCGCATACGTGCGCACTCGTCTTACGGCGCGATGGCGGGATTAACTTCAGTTTTTTTCAAAGAATGAGTGATGTGGTCGTGCCGTGATGGCCGTTTTTTTGTGCTGCCCGCTCTGGCGGACAGCGCTCTTTTCGATGTGGGGGCGTTTCCTTGGCAGTCAGTAATCTGGATATGCACGCGTTATTCGTGCTGGGTGATTTGCGCGCAAAGTTGGTTAAACAGTTTCAATCCCGTTTCGTTTACATCACCGAGCAGACGCCGGAAGGCATCTACATCGCCGAAATCGATACCGAAGCGGCGATGGTGGTGGATGACAAGCCCCGCCTGGAACTCAAAGTCGGTGACCATTTCCGCGCGGCGGTGTTGCCGAGTCGTGAAGGCGGCAAGTTCGAGTTGAAGTTCCGCGACATCAAGTTGACCGTCTATGGCTTGGGCGAATACGCCTTTGTGTCTTCAGCCGAAGGCCAGGGAATTGTGTTCAAGGAAGGCCACAGCGTGATGCTGGTATTTGCCGCCACCGAGCAACTGCAGGAAGGCCTGACCAAAACCCTGAAGGCCGTGACCGGCAAGGCCGCCAAATGGCGCAAGGGTGAACTGGTGACGTTCAAGGCCAGTGAATAATCAGTAAAAACAGCGAACACCCGTTATCTCCCGGAACCTCTACTACAGTTGAGTTGACTTAATTGTTCAGAGGCTTCGCGCATACGCAGCAAAGCCGTCCGCCATTGGCTGCGATATCGCGAGGTGCGAAGGCATGAAAGGATTGAGAACACTGTTGGCAGCATCCCTGACGACCCTGGCACTGTCAGTGACGACGTTGCCGGTTTCAGCGGCCCAGGCACCGATCCATTTTGCCGACTTGAACTGGGAAAGCGGCAGTCTGATCACTGAAGTGTTGCGGGTGATTGTCGAGAAGGGCTACGACCTGCCCACCGACACCTTGCCGGGCACCACCATCACCCTGGAAACCGCCCTGGCGAAGAACGACATTCAGGTGATCGGCGAAGAATGGGCCGGCCGCAGCCCGGTGTGGGTCAAGGCTGAGGCCGAAGGCAAGGTGGTAGGCCTGGGCGATACCGTCAAAGGCGCAACCGAAGGCTGGTGGGTGCCGGAATACGTGGTCAAGGGTGACCCTGCCAAAGGCATCAAGCCCCTGGCGCCGGGCCTCAAAAGCGTGACGGACCTGGCGCATTACAAGGACGTGTTCAAGGACCCCGAATCCCCAGGCAAGGGGCGCTTTCTCAACAGCCCGATCGGCTGGACCTCGGAAGTGGTCAACAAACAGAAGCTCAAGGCCTACGGCCTGGGTGACAGCTACGTGAACTTCCGCAGCGGTTCGGGCGCGGCACTGGATGCCGAGATTGCCTCGTCGATCCGGCGTGGCAAGCCGGTGCTGTTCTACTACTGGTCGCCGACGCCGCTGATGGGACGCTACAAGCTGATCCAGCTGGAAGAACCGCCGTTTGATGCCGAGGCGTGGAAGACCCTGACGGATGCAGATAACCCTGATCCGAAGCCGACGCGGTCGTTGGCGTCGAAGTTGAGTATCGGCGTTTCTACGCCGTTCCAGAAGGAACATCCGCAGATTGCCGAGTTCTTTGAAAAGGTCGAGTTTCCGATTGAACCGCTGAATAAAGCCTTGGCGACCATGAGCGAAAATCACACCGCGCCACGTGAGGTGGCCCAGGCGTTTCTCAAGGAACATCCCGAGGTGTGGAAGGCATGGTTGACCGAGGATGTGGCGCAGAAGGTTGAAGCCAGCCTGAAATAACCACGGATCTTTCAGTTCAATGCGGATCAAGTGTGGGAGGGGGCTTGCTCCCGATGCAGCGTCTTAGTCACGGCATGGTTGACTGATTCACCGCTATCGGGAGCAAGCTTCCTTCCACATTCAGTTGCATTCCAAGATTAGAACCGGGTCTGTACCGCCAACTCAAAGGTTCGTGGCGAGCCCAAGTAATACGCCGGCGACACATGCGCAAACTCGGCATACACCTCATTGGTCACGTTGCGCACCCGGCCCGTCACCGAGGTGTGCGAGTCCACCTTATAGCGCAGGAACGTTCCGAACAGCGTGTAGGCTGGAACCGTCTGGGTGTTGGCATTGTCCGCAAACACCTCGGCCACATACCGCGCATCCACGCCACCTTGCCAGTCCTCGGCAAAATCATACGTCAGCCACAGGTTGCCCACGTGCTTGGGCACGTTGGTGGGCGTGTTGCCTTTGCGTGAGACTACCGCGCCGCTGGCGATTTTCTCATTGAAGTCCTCGTATTCGGCGTCAACCCAGGCGAAGTTGCCTTCCGCCAGCAGCCTGGGCGTGATGCGCAGTGAACTCGCCAACTCGATGCCCCTGGAAGACTGCGCGCCGACCGGGATGCTGTTGGTGGGATCCAGCGGATCGGTCACGGCAAAGTCCTTGCGCTCGATCTTGTAGGCCGCCACGGTGGCCGAGCCACGGCCGTCCAGGTAGTCGAACTTACTGCCCACTTCCCACTGTTTGCCCGTCGAGACCTCAAACACTTGCGTGGTGGTCGTCGGTTGCTCGGCGGCGGTGCTGTATTGCACATACACATTGGCCGAGGGGATGAACTGATAGGTCAGGCCCACGCGGCCGGTCACCGGTTCCCAGCGGCGCTTGAAGTGGCGGGGGTTGGTGGCGGTTATCGCCCGGTGGTTGGTGACGTCCAGGTCTATGGCGTCATACCGCAAGCCGGTCAGCAGCGACAGTTTATCGGTGAGGCCCAGACGGTTCTCCACGAATAATGCCTGGGTGGTGACTTCGTTGGTCTTGTCCTTGCCGACGTTCTCTCGGGTTCGCGGGATGTCATAGAAGTGGCCGGAATCGAAGTTGTTCGGGTCTACCACGCTGTTGCCTGGCACATTCAGTGGGGTGTTGGTGGTGCTGTTGACCTTGTACTCGAAACCGCCGGACCAGGTGGTCGAGAGGCCGAAAATGTGGTCCTCGTGGCGCCACTCGAACTGGTTACCGTTTTGTTCGCCCTGATGGCGCACCTGATAGGCCGTCGAGCGGTTTACCGCGCTGTTGTCGGCGTTGTACTGGTAGGTTTCCAGGTTGCGGTAATCGCGCTGGCTGTCCAAATGGTAGAGGGTGTTTTTCAGCGTGGTGCTGTCGTTGAGGCGGTAGTCGATGATCGAACGCACCCAGAGCGTGCGCTGTTCGTAGCGGCCGTCGGCGACGTTGTAGTTGTTGAAGCGGTTGCGCTTGTCGATCTTCAGTTCGCCGACCTTGGGGTTGAGCACCGGTGTGCCCCAGTAGGGGCTGTCTTCATGCTCATCCTGGTATTCCAGCGCCAGGGTGTGGGACAGGTTCGGGGTGAGATCGCTGAGCAGGGAAAACGCCAGGCTCCAGGCGTCGCGCTGGTCGCGGTCGATGTAGCTGTGGTTGGTGCTGCGGCTTACATCCAGGCGAGCGTAGTGCTGCACCTCGGCGCCGGGGTCGGTCAGGGCATGATTGACACCGAAGGCCATGCCGGCGGTGTCATAACTGCCGTAAGTGAGTTGCCCTTCGGCAGCCTGTTCCTCACGGGTGGCCAGCTTGGTCACGTAGTTGAGCGAACCGCCCACTGAGCCTGCGCCGTTGATCAGCGAGGAGGGGCCGCCCACCAGCTCCACCCGGTCATAGATCCACGCATCCACCGGGCGTGCCAGGCCGGTGGCGACGTTGATGCCGTTGAACATCTGGGTGATCTGGCTGCTGGTAAAACCACGGTAGGAGACAAACCCGCCAAACCCCGGTGGAGCGCTGGCGTTGACGCCGGGCAAGGTATTGGCCGCATCGCGGAAAGTCTTGGCGCCGTGGCGCTCGATGTCATTGCGAGTGGCGATGGCCACTGACGCCGGGGTTTCCCGCACGCTCAAGCCCAACCGCGACGCCATGCCGCTGGATTGGTCCAAAGCCAAACCGGGCTCGACGGCTTGTTCGCCATCGATGGTCGTCGGGGCCAACTCAAGGGCCCAGGCGCAGACAGGCAGGCAGCCGAACAGGCCCGCCAACAGGGGTAGATGTTTCATGGTTGAATCCTGAAAAACTTGGCTTGAAAGCAACGCACAGCCATCCGTATTTCCTTGCGGAAACGGCGCTCAGTGCAGATCAGAAAGCGAAGGACTCAGGCGAAGGCAGGCGGCGCGCGCGGGTGGGCCGTGGGCCAGGTGAAGCGGGCAGGGATGTCAGCAGCCAGGACGAAGGCAGGCGGGGGGGCATGAGGCTGTGGCAGCACCGCCACATTCAGGCTGGAACTCAGCGCCGGGCCCATGCCGCCGGTGGAACACAGCGGACAACCAAACGCCTTGGACAGTGTAGGCAAATTCTCTTCAGGGGCATTGGACGGCGTGGGCGCCTGGGTGCGCGGGTCCACCGTACAAAACTGACCGCCGATGCCATTGAGCTGCATCCCGACCATCTGCCCATGACCGATGCTGCAGGCGAACACATTGAACAGGACGCAGCAGTAAAGCATCCAGGCAATGAGCGAGCGATCGGCACGGGCAAGTTTCATGGGGCGGCACTTTACCATCAGCCGCCGACGAAATGCCTGCAGAAAATCTCAGGGCGACTATTCTGTTTCGCACCTTTTCAGGGAGAGCCAGCCATGAGCTTTGTTGTCGCACGATGGATTGTCGGCGTTTTTACCTGCATCAGCATGGTCCACCTCTACTGGGCCGCCGGCGGCAAACTCGGCAGCCTCGCCGCCATCCCCCAACTGCCCGGCGAATTCGCCAGTGGCCCAAAGCCAGCGTTCAAGCCCTCGGCGCTGGGGACGTTCCTCGTGGCGATGGGGCTGGTGGCGATTGCGCTGTTGGTGTGCCTGCGGGCTGGGCTGTACTTCTCGGCGGTGTCCCATGGGGCGCTGCAGTGGGGGATCAGCGCGATTGCCGTGGTGATGTTTGCAAGGGCGATTGGGGATTCGGAGTTGGTGGGGTTTTTCAAGAAGGTGGGTGGGTCGCGGTTTGCGAGGTTGGATACGTATTTTTATTCGCCATTGTGTTTGGTGTTGGGGGTGGGGTTGTTGGTGGTGGCGTGGGGGTGAGGGGGATTAATGCGGGATACGTAAAAAGCTAGAAGAAGAAAAAGAGGCCTGTTCGGTTTTTGATCGCAAGGGTGTTTAGATCGATTAATTTTTTTATAGTAGATGAGTTTTCGGGCGTCAGATGGTTATTGAGGATCGCTAAGGTTTTGTTGAGCTCCTCAAGGTTGTAGATGACTTCGTCTTCGTAGTCGTCAATTATTTTTCCCAGCGTGGTGTTTATTGCTTCTAGCGCGCCTGACTGTAGAAGTTGTTCGTACTCTTCGTGGGTGAGCGTAACGCTTTCGAGTAAAGAGTCCGGGCAGTCGTCTACGTCTAATAAACTCATGGCCTCTAAGGTAAGTGGGGTACAGATTACTTTCATTTTTTGTGTACCTTTTTATTAAAGTGGGTGGCTTCATTGTATTCGCTTTGCGTTCTACCGATTTGCTTTCCTGAAGGGGATGTCTTGTTGTTAGGGACCACGCCTTCAAGACTCAAGTAGCGCCTTTTTCCCGGCTGTGATGGGTCATGGATTCTGAAGTAGTCCCCATTGAGGTCCTCTACAATTTCAACGCCATTTGCAGGGTTCTTGTAGATTTTCTTGCCTTTGTCTGTCGTCGTCACGATTGGGTCAGTGCCGGCAAACTTGACGATGTTTTCATCTAAGCTTGCTACCTTCCAGTTTGAGGAATACTTAGCTGCTCGCTCAGCTCCCCCAGTTTTAGGTAGTTCAGCTTCTCCTGGATCCACTTTTGTCGACTTGGCCGGATCCTTAGCACTCACCTCCGCCCCACACCCGTCTTCTCCAGGGCAGTTATTCAACCCCAACGGGTCTATCCATCCTGTAGGGTTGGGCACGTACTGGTACGCATTGATCCCACCCGCCAGCTTCACTGGATCCGGTGTCAGGTACCGACCAATATCCGGATGGTAGTAGCGATGGCGGTTGTAGTGCAGCCCGCTTTCTGGATCGAAGTATTGGCCCTGGAAGCGCAGCGGGTTGTCGATTTTTCCGATGTCGAGCCGGGTGATTTCGCCGTATGCGCGGTAGTGCGCGGACCAGACAATTTCTCCTTCGGTGTCGGTGAGTTCTTGTGGGGTGCCGAGGTGGTCAAGTTGGTAGTGGTAGACCTTGGTTTCTTTTGGGCCGAATCCTTCCAGTAGAGCCAGTGGACGAAAGCTGTCCGGTTCATAGAGGTAGCTGCGGTGACGGTCCGCATGGTGTTCGGCGATGAGTGTGTCGCCTTGCCAGAAGAACTCGGTGGTTACGTCGTCGACGGTTTTGCTGATACGCCGCCCAAACGGGTCGTAGCGGTAGCTGGCGGTCTGGCCGTTAGGTTGGGTGATGCCGATCAGCCGATGCTGGCAGTCGTAGCGGTACTCGGTGACGAGTGCGTGGCCTTTGCCGCGGCGTTCGCGGATGAGGTTGCCGAAGGCGTCGTAGTCGTAATGGTGTTCGCCTTGGATCATCAGGCGGTTGCCGGCGACGATGTCGGGGCCCGGCCGGTCTTGCATGAGCAGGTTGCCGGCGGGGTCGTGGCCGAAGCGTTCTGGCTCTTCTTGGGAGTGGTTGGCGCGGGTGAGGCGGCTTAGTGGGTCGTAGTGGTAGTGGTGCTCGCCTTTGCGGGTGTCGAGCAGGCGGGTGAGGTTGCCGGATTTGTCGTAGTCGTAGTGGCGTTGGTAGAGGGTGTATTCCTGCTGGGTGACGGCGTGGGCATGCAAGCGTTGCTGGTCGTCGTAGTGGTAGTGGCTGATCAGTTGGCCTTGTTGGCGTTGGTGTTCCTGGCCGGCTTTGTAGAGATGCGAAGTGAGGATCTCGCCGTTCAGTTCGACGGTGGCCAGGTGGCCGCCTTTGTCGTGGTTGAAGGTGAGGCGGTTGTTGTCGGGCAGGCGCAGGTTTGTAAGTTGGCCGCAGGCGTCGTAGCCGTAGCGCAGGGTTCCCCAGCCTTGGTGTTCGGCGGTGAGGCGGTTTTGGACGTCGTATTCGTAGGCTAAAAACCAATTACCGTCGTCAACGCTGAGGAGATTGCCCTGGCGGTCGTAGGCATAGTCGACAGAGTTTCCATCAGGCAGGGTTTTTCTTACGAGCCGACCGGCGTGGTCTCGCTCGTAGCGGGTAACCAACTGACTGCCGTCATCGCCGTGTTCCGTCTTTTCCTGAAGGTTGCCGTTGAGGTCGTAAACGTAAGCGGTGCGCTGACCGTCAAAGCCGATCTCCTGTTGGATCAGGCCGTTGGCGTGGTAATCAAGCTTGTAGGTTTCGCCAACCTCGTTTTCGATTTCAGTCAGTAACAAGCGTACGTTGTCGTAGCGGTAGTTGACCTGGCTGCCATCGGCATTGATGCGGCGGCTGATCAGGTGCAGGCCGTCGGCGTATTCGTAGCGGGTGACGTTCCCCAGTTCATCGCGTTCGGAAGTGATTTTTCCGTAGGGGTTGTAGGTATATTTACGCGTTTCGCCGCTCGGCAAGACGATTTGGACTAACCGCCCAACGTCGTTCCACTCAAATTGTGTGAGCGCACCGTGCTCATCTTCTTGGGAGATTTTTCGGCCAAGATCGTCATAGCGATAACGCTTGATCCCACCATTCGGCAACTGCTCTTCAAGCAACTGCCCACGTTCATTCCAAACCAACGTCTGACAGCTGTGATCCGGATACCAAACCCCAACCAGCTGCCCATATTTGTTGTAGCTGTAGTCAATAGCGTTGCCGTCAGGATCGGTCCTGCGCGTCACATCCCCCTGATCATTCCGCTCATACTTCCAAACCGCTTCACCACGCCGCACAACCCGTACGAACCCATTGTCATGCTCGTAGGTCGTCGGCTCATCCTCTCCCGGAAACAACGCCACCAAGCGTCCGGCTTCGTCGTACTGATACGCCGTCACCGCTCCCAGCGGGTCCTGCTCAACCGTCAGCCGGCCTTTGTCATCGTAGGATTTAAAGTGCTCGGCACCATCAGGATCCACCCGCTGCACCAGCCGCGCCCGCTGGTCATGCACGTAGACTTCCTGGCTGCCATCGGCGTTAAACACCGTGACCTGCCCGTTGTCATCCCAGGCATACCGCGTGTCCATCTGCGAGAAACTGGCCCAATGCCGCACACACCGCGCCGCCTTACCAGCCCGTTCCCACTCCCAAAAGAAGCTCGCCCCACCGGCCAAACCACGCTCAAGAATGACGTGCTGTTCGTCGTACCGATAAACCTCGCGTTCACCGACAGCATTGGTCGCAGAAAGCAGTCGCCCAGCACCGTCATACGCGTAGGAAACAACGTTCTGTTCCGTCACCCAGACAAAAGGCTCAAGACCCGTGGCCCGATGGATCTGATAATCCACCGCAACGATCCGCCCCGACGCATAACGCAAAAACAACGAACGCCCGACACCGTTATCCAGCCGCTCAATCTGCCCCAGATAATTGCGGGAAATGCGCAACCGGTTGTCATACGCATCGCTGATCGCCGTCAGCACACCGTCGCGAAAGTGGTAGAACCGTGACGACTGAGCCAGCACCAACTCATCGGGCGAAGCCCCCAAGTAGATCGCCGCTTCAGCCAAACTATTGGTAATCGCAGGCCGAGAAACCGTAGGCAAGGGCAGGGCAGTCGACCGATTCTCATGATCGGTCCAAACAACCGAGTCGCCGGAAACGCTCAACCGATGCGCCAGCGAGTGACTCCAACCAAACCCCAACCCACAATCCACTTCCACCGCACTGGTGCGGTACAAGCGCGTCCACTCAAACGGCAACACCCCGTCCAACGCCCCATCGGTCAGCGTCAGCAGTTCCTCGCCGGTGACCATCGACACCGGGCAACCGTTAGTGGCTGTTTTGTCCGAAGACGCGGCCGCCTCTCCAGCCGGGTTCTTAGCAACAGCCGGCACGTCATCCACAGGCTCCTGCCGCACCAACACCGTCCGCTGCTTGGCCTTGTCCCGAACCACCGGCACCGGGTTGGCAACCACCTGATCCCCAGCCTTCAACGGCACATCCGGAATCGTCTTGATCGGCGTCCCCGCGCTGCCCAGCAATAACGGCTTGGCCGTTTCGACATGCGCTTCCAGCCGAGGCCCGACCACTTGATCAGCCAGCCGCTCCAGCCATTTGCGTGCTCTACCCGATTTGATAGGCCCCAACACCTGCATGCCCAGGCGAACCTGAACCCCCATGCCCCGCGTCGCCCAGATCAAGAAAAGATTGATCAGTACCTCGCCGGTCATCTCGCCTAACAGCTCGTACATCTCAGGCGGCGGCAGCAGGCGTATCCAGGCGACCATGGCCGACAGATAGATAAACAAAAGCGGTTCATCGCTGAGCACGAGCAGGCCATGGGCAATGGCGTCTTTGCCCAGTTTCAGCAGTTCGTCGAGTTCGGCCTGTGAGACGTACTGCAGCAACTTCTGGCTATTGGCTTTGATATCCGCCAGCAGCTCGAACAACTGGGTGAGGTTGTCCCACAGGTTGTAGAGCGCCTTGGCAATCCCAGTTGAGAACGCCAGGCCTTGCATCGCGCTGCGCTCGAACGGCGTGGCGCTGGCAAAGTCTTTCCATTGCGGCTTGAAGGTCTTCGTCCACTCATCACGCAGGCCCATTTCCAGCCCCGCGATCACCGACTGATAAGACGCGTACAGCGCCTTGACATGATCCTTGGAGACATTGGGGTAAAAGGTGATTTGGTAGCGTTGATCGCGGGTGCAGTCGCTGACTTCGAGAATGCCACTGGGGCCTATGGTGCGATGGATCGGCGGGCCCATTGGGCTGCCGTCAGGAGCAATGGCCTGCAGCATCACCGGGGTATTGCCGATCGGCACGAACCGCGTGCTCTCGAACATATGCACCAGGGTCAACGAGCCCTGGGCCTTGCAGAGGGCAACCGTGGAGTTTGGTTTTTTGGACGATACGGGAGCAATGAGGGAAACTTCTTCCCCTACCTTGAACACCTGCTCCACTTCCAGGGCCGAACCGCTCCAGAAGCTCTCGGCCCATTCGTCAAAGGTATTCAGGCAATTGCGGAAGTCACGAAAAACGCTGTCGACGTCCGGCTTCTTGTCATCCATGGGGGACAGGACGAACTTGGCGATAACCGGAATCATGCGACGGCCCCATTCAGTGGGGCACGGATAGAGAAGTGCATCGGCGGTCCCTCGCGCTGATTGATCAGGCGAGAGACTTTGGAGAGGTTGAAAGGGAAAAGATGTCGGCGTTATTCGCGGGTAAAGCTAGGAAGTTTCGCCAAAACCTCGGGTAAACCGTGGTTTTGGTGTAGGCAGAAGATTACAGGTTGAACAGTCCTACAGCTTCAGTTGCCCAATTGCCTTGCTCAACTCCCCGGCCAAGGTTGCCAGTTCATTGCTGGTGGTCGCCGAGTCCACGGTTTGCTGCACGGTGTTCTCGGTCACATCTCGTATGCTCACCACGGCGCGGTTCATTTCTTCGGCGACGTGGCTCTGCTGTTCGGCGGCGACGGCGATCTGGGTGTTGCTTTCGCGCATCTGCGCCACGGCGCCGGTGATTTCGGCGAGTGCGGCGCCGGCTTCCTGGGCTTGCTGTACACAATCGTCGGCCTTGAACGAGCTTTCCTGCATGAAGTCCACTGCGTCACGGGTGCCGTCTTGCAGTGCCGAGACCATGCGGGTGATTTCGTCGGTGGAGCTTTGCACGCGTTTGGCCAGGTTACGCACTTCGTCGGCAACCACGGCAAAGCCACGGCCCATTTCCCCGGCGCGGGCGGCTTCGATGGCGGCGTTGAGGGCGAGTAGGTTGGTCTGTTCGGCGATGCTGTGGATCACGCTGACCACGCCGTTGATTTTCTGGCTGTCCTCGGCGAGTTTCTGGATCATTTCGGCCGTCTGTTGCACCCCCGTGGACAGGCCTGCAATCGAGCGTTGCACACGGGTGACCACTTCCTGGCCGCTGCCGGCGAGGGTGTCGGCGGTCTGCGACAGATCCCGGGTAGCGCCGGCATGTTGGGCAATGTGATGGACGGTGGCGGTCATCTCGTTAATGGCAGTGGCGGCCTGGTCGGTTTCGCTTTGCTGGCCGAGCATGCCGTGCTGCACCTCGTTCATGCTGCTGGCCAGCCGCGCAGCACCCTCGTCCAGTTGCCGGGCGGTACGCGCGACGGTGTTGACCACGCGCTGGTAACCGGCCTGCATGGCGTTGAAGGCGCTGGCCATCTGGCCAACTTCATCCTTGCACGCCAAGGGCACGCGGGCGGACAGGTCGCCGGTTTTTTCCACGTGCAGCATCACGTCTTTTAGCGTGTTGAGCTGGCTGAGCAGAAAGCGGATCAGCAATTGCGAGGCACCGAGCATCGCCAGCATCAGGATCAACACCGCCACCGCGTAGTTGGCGAAGCGTTCGGTGAACACCTGGCTCAAGCTGGGGGCGTAGGCGAGCACGGCGACGTGTTGCCCGTCGGGGCGGGCGATCACTTCGGCACCCATCAGTGGGTTTTCGCCAAAGAGGGGCATGTGATTGAGTTCGACCCAGCCGTTGGCGTTGCTCAGGGCTGACAGGTCTTGATCGGCCAGTTGTGGGACTTGGCCACCTGCGAACGTCAGCCAAAGCTCTCCCTTGGGCAGCGTTTTGTCCGCCGGCCAGGCGCTGAGTAACCGCGCTTGCGCCTGCACCGAGGCGTGTGACGCCGTGCTGCGGGCCTGTTGTTCAAGCTGCACGGCGTAGAGCACCAGCAGCAGTGTGGTAATGAAGGCGACCGCATTGACGGCCCAGAATTTGTACTTCAGCGAGATATTGCTAAGCCAGGCACCCATGGAAGGTTTTCTCTGATAGCGGAAACAGCATTGGCAAGGTGCCATTATTGTGCCGCTACTCAGGAAAACCGTTTTGACATGGGTCAATGCGCCGCATCAAACAGTGGCAGGCAAACCGAAAAAAGCGCGTGCGCTGGCGGTGCTGTGTTGGGCCAGGTCTTCCACGTTTTCGTTGCGGTGCAGGGCGACTTCGCGCAGTACCTCCGGCAGATAGGCGGGCTCGTTGCGACCATTTTTCGGTTTTGGGCGCAGTGTGCGTGGCAGCAGGTAGGGCGCGTCGCTTTCCAGCATCAGACGGCCTCGGGGAATTTCCCTGACAAGTGGGTGCAGGTGCGTCCCACGGCGTTCGTCGCAGATCCAGCCGGTGATACCAATGTGCAAGTCGAGGTCGAGGTAGCTGAACAACGCTTGCTGTTCGCCGGTAAAGCAATGCACCACGGCGGCGGTGAGGTGGTCGCGGTAGCCCTTGAGGATCTCCAGCAGGCGCACGTTGGCGTCGCGTTCATGGAGGAACACCGGCAGTTTCAGCTCGACGGCCAAGGCCAGGTGTTCTTCCAGGACTTTTTCCTGCTGGGGGCGGGGCGAGAAGTCGCGGTTGAAATCCAACCCGCATTCGCCCACGGCACGCACGCGGCTTTCACCGAGCAATCCACGCAAGCGCTGGGCGCTGTCGCCGTTCCAGTCGCTGGCGGAGTGGGGGTGAATGCCGGCGGTGCTGAACAGGCGTTGAGCGCTTTCATCCTGTTTTATGCAGAGCTCCAGGGCCTGTTCGCTGCCCTCGACGCTGGTCCCGGTGAGTACCAATTGTTGCACGCCGGCGGCGTAGGCACGCTCGAGCACGGCCTGGTGCTTCTCGTCGAAACTGGGGTTGGTCAGGTTGACGCCGATATCAATGAGTTGCATGGTGCTATCTCCGCCTGCGGCCGGAAAGCATATCAGAGCTGTAGATTTATAAGAAAATCGAAGAACTACAACGAGTTATAGCTGTCTTTGAACGTCGCAAGTGACAT
>Ga0207650_10002063_pt1 | contig 14046 bp, 11 predicted proteins | sample KBSS63metaG_FD_184325 | JGI IMG/M metagenome (GOLD analysis project Ga0207650, IMG submission 184325) | Switchgrass rhizosphere microbial communities from Kellogg Biological Station, Michigan, USA - KBS S6-3 metaG (SPAdes) (version 2) | ecosystem: Host-associated > Plants > Roots > Rhizosphere...
AACCCCGATTCCCCCGACTACAAATGGGAGGACGGCGGCCCGGTCGTCTGGTCCGACGGTATCGAAGACAGCAACGCCATCGACCCGGGCCTCTTCCGCGATCCGCTCAGCGGATCGTTGTGGCTGACCTACGGCTCGTACTTCGGCTACATCCGCCTCGTGGAGTTGAACCCGGCGACTGGCAAACGGCTGTATCCCAACCGGAAGGCGATCGACGTCGCCATCAACTCCGAGGCGTCGGTCATGATCGCTCGCGACGGCTGGTATTACCTCCTGGTGACGCACGGATCCTGCTGCGCCGGCGCGAACTCCAGCTACAACATCCGCATGGGCCGTGCCAGGAAGGTCACCGGCCCGTTTCTGGACAGCGCAGGCATCGACATGCTCCAGGGCGGCGGCAAGCTGTTTCTCGGATCGCAGGGCCGCCACATCGGACCAGGCCATTTCGGACTGCTCGATCTCGGCGACGGCGTGCAGAAATTCTCGTTGCACTACGAAGCTGACCTCGATCGCGGCGGCATCAGCGTGCTCGACATCCGTCCGCTGCTCTGGCGCGACGGCTGGCCGGAGGCCGGAGACAACTTCATGCCCGGCACGTATGAAATCGAGTCCGTGCGCACGGGGACGGCACTCGAGATGGCGGTCCAGGGCGTACCGGTTGGGGGTCCGCGCGGACGCGGCGGCCGCGGCGATGGACGCGGCGGAGACCCGATACCCGCGCAGGACGCGTCGCAGATGTCCGCGACCTGGCCTGCCAGCGCGATCGACGTGCGGATGTCGCCGTACTTGCTGCAGGCGCAGCAGAAGTGGACGGTGACTCCGGTCGCCAACGCCGGCGGCTATCCGGGATCGCCGTACTTCAAGATCACCATCGCCGGGACCGAGCGCGCGCTCGCGGCAACACCGGACCACGAGCTGACGGTCATTCCCGCGTTTTCCCGCGGCCCCGAGCAGTTGTGGCGCATCGACCAGCTCGCCGACGGGACCTATCGCGTGATGCCCAAAGCCACGCCTGAATCGAGGGACCCGCTGGCGCTGTCCGCCGTCGGCAGCAGCATGCCGACTCTCGCACGATTCCACCCCGACACCGATCGGCAGCGCTGGCTGTTCAAGACGCCGTGAGCCCGCTCAGAACCCTCCGGACGCTGCTGGTCATCGCGGGCGCTCTCGCTGTCACGGGGACGCTACCCGTCGCACGTGCGCAAGGCGCCGCGCGGGCCAACGGGTTCCTGCAGCGCTGGCTCGTCCTCGAACCGATCCGCGTGGCAGGCCAGCTGACCGACAGCGCCGTGCAGGCGGCCGTCACGACGCCACCTTTCCCAGCCGCTCTCACGCACGTCCCGCGTCACGGCGAGACGGTGACCGTCGGCGACACCGAGGTGGCGTGGCACGTGGTCGGCACGCTCGACTACAACCTCAACCTCTACCACTTTGCCTACGCGCTCCACAAACCGACGTCGAATGTGCTCTTCTGGGTGGTGACCGTGGTCAACGTCCCGCGTGAAATGAGCAACGTCCGCCTGGCGATCGGATCGAACGCCGCGTCCGTGTGGTGGGTCAACGAACAGCGCGTCATCGGCATCTACAACGATCGCCAGACGGTGATCGACGACGGCGTCTCGAAGCGGCTGACGTTGAAGCCGGGTCCCAATGTCGTTCGCGCCGCGATCATCAATGCCGGCGGCGCGACCGATTTCTGCGCGCGGTTCCTCGACGGTGAGGACCGGCCGATCACGGGCCTGACCGTGAGTCTTCCGAGCTGAGAGGGGGCTTCTGATGAGAGGGCTGTTTGCGGCCGCGGCGTGCCTGATCGCCGGTTTCGTTCTCGTTCACGGCGAGCAGGCCCCGCCGGGCCGGGCAGGCGGCGGCGGGCCGGCCGGGACGCCCGGAAAGTTGATCGGCGGCACGTTGACGCCCGCCACGCCCGATGCGCGCGGCTGGGGCTGGCAGGTGAAAGCCTCGATCAATCCCGCGACGCCGCGCCCCTTTTACAACAAGGCCAAGGAGCTGCTGTTCCAGGACAAGCAGATCACGAGCTACACCATTTCGACCTACGACCCGGACCTCTACTGCGAGGTGGGCAAGCACTTCGACTACATCTGGTTCGAGATGCAGCACAGCACGATGTCGTTCGACGAGGTGCGGCGCATGATGCTGGCGTGCCCGGGCGTCGGGGCCGCGCCCATGATCCGGATGCCCGACGCGCTCGAAGCGAACATCCAAAAGGCCACCGACCTGGGCGCCATCGGCATCATCGTTCCGACCGTCGACGATGCGCTCGAAGCGCGCGACGCGGCGCGGTTTTCGCGCTATCCGCCGTTCGGCCGCCGCAGCTCCGGCGGCGGATCGTTCGCCCAGGTCTGGCCCGGCATCAACTACCGCGCCACGGTCAACGACAACATGCTCGTCACCGTGATGATCGAAACGCTCGAAGGCGTGGCGAATGCCGAGGAAATCGCCGCCACTCACGGTGTGGACGTGATCATCCTCGGCAACAACGATCTCTCGAGCTTCTCGGGGTGGCCGCAGAACGATCCGCGCTATCAGGACGCCCTGGTGAAGGTGCACGACGCGGCGTTGAAGTATGGCAAGTACTTCGGCAACGCCGGCGCGCAGTACTTGAACGGCTACGTCCTCAGCGCCGACACGCGCATGGTCCAGAACGGACCCGCGCGCGACGGCTGGGTGCCGCCGGCGCGCGGCGGCGGCGCAGGTCGAGGCGCGGGCCGAGGTGCGGCGCCCGCCGGACGCGGCCGCGGCGACAACGCGCCGGCACCCGACGAGGAGCCGGTGATCGGTTTGCCAGCCGGCCGGGGCGGCCGCGGTCAGTAGGAGCCGCGTGCGCTCTTCGCACCGGTTGCCGTGGGTGGCGGGATTGGTTCTCGCGTCGGTCGCGCTGGCGGCCGCGCAGTCACGGTCCGTCTGGTCCGGCGTGTACGCCGACGAACAGGCCGCGAGTGGCGAGAAGATCTATTTCACCAGATGCTCGGCGTGCCATGGCGACGACCTCGGCGGCGTCGAGCAGGCGCCCGCGCTCACCGGGGCGCCATTTCTCGAGTCGTGGCACGGCAAGGACCTGCGGCGGCTGCTGGATCGCGTCACCAGCATGCCGCCCGGCCAGCCGGTGTCGTCCGCCGAGGCGCTCGACGTGCTGGCGTTCCTGCTCCGCACGTCGGAGATGCCGAGTGGGCCGGGGGCCCTGCCGGCCGACCGTGCCCGGCTCGCCGAGATCAGGTTCGAGCGCGCCAGGCCGTAACCCATTCGCTTCCGAACAACGGAGAGATCCAGTGAAGGTCCTCAAGCTCACGGGCACTGTTTTGGTCGTTGCGGCGATCGCCGCGGGCGTCTTCGGCGCCGGCAGCCCCCGGGTGGTGGCGCAGGCCGGCCGCACGGCCCCGGCGAACGTCGGATGGCCGACCTACGGTAGCGATCTTGCCAGCCGGCGCTACTCGCCGGCCGACGAAATCTCGAAGGACAACTTCAACCAGCTCGAGATCGCGTGGCGGCTCAAGACCGATTTCCTGGGCCCGCGCCCCGACCCGCTCTATTCCGCGACACCGCTTGTGGTCGACCGCGTTTTGTACACGACCGCCGGCATGCGACGCGCGGCGATCGCGCTCAATGCCGCCACCGGCGAGATGCTCTGGATGCACGCGGAGGACGAAGGCGCGCGAGGGCAGGCCGCGCCCCGCACTGGCGCCGGGCGCGGCCTTGCGTACTGGGCGAGCGCGAACGGCGCCGAGCGGCGCATCATCTATGTCACGCCCGGCTACCGGATGCTCGCGCTCGACCCCAGAACCGGCACGCCGGTTGCCACGTTCGGGCGCAACGGCGTCGTGGATCTGAAGCTCGAGGACGATCAGGAGGTCGATCTCGACACCGCCGAGCTCGGCCTGAACGCCACGCCGATCGTCGTCGGCGACGTCATCGTGGTCGGCGCGGCACATCGTCCCGGCGCGTCGCCGCGGACGATGCGTAACGCGAAGGGCTACGTGCGAGGCTACGACGCGCGCAGCGGCAAGCGGCTGTGGATCTTCCACACCATTCCGAAGTCTGGCGAGTTCGGCTACGACACGTGGCTGGAGGGTTCGGCGGAGTACAACGGCAACACGGGCGCGTGGGCGCAGATGAGCGCCGACGCCGCGCTCGGCCTGGTCTATGTACCCGTGGAAATGCCGACGGGCGACTACTACGGCGGCAACCGGCCCGGCAGCACGCTCTTCGGCGAGAGCCTGGTGGCGCTCGACTACAAGACCGGCCGGCGGAAGTGGCATTACCAGACGGGGCACCATGGCGTCTGGGACTGGGATCTGCCGTGCGCGCCGATCCTGTTCGACATGACCGTCAACGGGCGCACGGTGAAAGCGCTGGCGCAACCGAGCAAGCAGGCGTTCCTCTTCGTCTTGAACCGCGAGACCGGCGAGCCAATCTGGCCGATCGAAGAGCGGCCGGTGCCGCAGTCGGACGTGCCAAAGGAGCGGACCAGCCCGACGCAGCCATTTCCTACGAAGCCCGCGCCGTTCGACCTGCAGGGCATCACCGAGAACGACTTGCTCGACCTCACGCCCGCTCTCAAGGCCGAGGCGCTCGAGGTGGTGAAGCGCTACAAGATGGGGCCGCTGTTCACGCCGCCGGTGGTGAGCAGTGCGGACGGGCCGCTGGCGACGCTGCAGGTCCCCTCGGACGTCGGCGGCGCCAACTGGCCTGGCGGGTCCATCGACCCTGACGACAACTATCTCTATATCCACTCTCACACGGCGATTTATCTCAACGGTCTGGTCCCGGCCAATCCCGCACAGTCGGATATGGGGTACGTCGCCGGGCAGGCGCGCGCTGGCGGCGGCGGTCCGCGTGGAGCCGGCGCCGGCGGAGGACGCGCGGCCGGAGCCGGCCCGGGCCGGGGCGGTGCCACGGTACAGGGGCTGCCGCTCCTCAAACCGCCGTACGACCGCATCACCGCCTACGACATGAACACGGGCGAGATCGTCTGGCAGAAGCCGCACAGCTCGACCCCCGACGACATCAGAAACCACCCCGCTCTCAAGGGTGTGCAACTTCCCTCCCGACTCGGCCAGCCAGGCCGATCGTTCATCGGCGTCCTGACGACCAGAAACTTACTCATCGCCGGAGAGGCCGGCGTGCACACGAACGAGGCCGGCAAGCGCGTCGCCCTGCTGCGCGCCTACGACAAGCGCACCGGGGCCGACGCCGGAGCGGTGGAAATGCCGGCCAGACAGACCGGTTCTCCGATGAGCTATCAGATCGACGGCAAGCAGTTCATCGTGCTGGCGGTGAGCGGGAACGACGGGGCCGAGCTGCTGGCCTACGCGCTGCCGTGACCAGTCCGGTGCAGGAGGGCGAGATGAATCAAACCGGATCGCGGCGTGACAGCTGGCCACTCTGGGCCATGGGACTCTCCGTACTCCTGGCCGCCGCCGGCACGCCGTCGCTCGGGCAGACGCCGATCGGCGCGGCGGGAAGACCTCCGGCGCAGCAGGAGCCCTCGCCGATCGTCATGTCGCCGAAGGCGAAGTCGGCCGGGTGGACCGGCGTGCACCGGCCGCATACGAAGCTCACGGACGTGCTGGCACGGCACCACGGCCAGGCCGATTGGACCGAGACGATCGTGGACGACGAAAGCCTGTTCGCGCAGTGGATCTCGATGGCGCCGGGCGGCAAGACCCCGCGGCGCATGAACGGCGACACGCGGGAGTGGTGGATTGTGCAGTCGGGGTCGCTCCGCTTCACGGTCGAAGGGCGCGAGCCGGTGGTTGCCACCAAAGGCGTGATGGTGCAGGTGCCGTATCGCACGTTCTATCAGATCGAGAACGTCGGCACCGGGCCCGCGCTGCGATTCGAGGTGAACGTGACGCGCGCGCGCAAGCTGTACCCCATGGACGAGACGCCGGTGCCCGTGGCCGGCTTCGAGTACGTGAAGACCCGCGTGCAGGGTGGGCGCGGCGTGCTCGACGCGCAGAACCGGCCGGTGGTGGATTTCAACCAGGTGGTGGCCGGCCAGGAGCGCGGCGGCGCGTTCGTCACCGACGACCGCAGCTTTGCCAACATCATCATGGGCAACTACCAGCGGCCGCAGCCGGGCAACAAGGGGCACTATCACGAAGAAGGCGGCGAGTTCTGGCTGATCATGCTCGGCAAGATCCGCTACAACATCGAGGGGCTCGAGCCGTTCGAGGCCGACGAGGGCGACGTCGTCTACGTCCCGCGCCAGACCTGGCACCTCGCAAGCAACGGTGGCCAGGAAGGGCTGCGATCGTGCCGGCTGGCGATGAACGGCTTTCCCTACCAGGCACACATGTTCGAGGCGGACTGAAGGCTCAGCGGAACAGCCGCGGCGCAAACTCCCTGAAGGCGCGGCGCCACGTCAGCCACTCGTGCGCCGTGCCCGGCGACTCGTAGTACACGTTCGTAATGCCGGCCCGCGTGAGCTGCTCGCTGAACGTCTTCGTGTTCGGTCCCTCGGCCGATCCGATGCCAAGGAACAGCACCCTCACCTTCTTGTTGAACGCCGCGGCGTCGGCGAACACCCCGCCGTTGGACGTCTTCGGGTCGAAGCCGGCGCCGCCGCCGCTGCTGCCGCTGAAGCCGCCGATATAGGCAAACGTCTCAAGATGTGCGAGCGCGGTGACGAACGTCTGCGCGCCGCCCATCGAGAGGCCGGCCATGGCCCGGTTCTCGCGCCCCGGTGCCACGCGGAAGCTGCGCTCCACCATCGGGATCAGATCCGTCAGCATCATGTCGGTGAAGACGGCGCTCCCCAGCGGACCGCGCCCGCCGCCGCGACCAGCCCCTCCGGCTGGTGGCGGCGCCTCGATCACCGCTTGCGTCAGGGTGCCCCGAGCACCGTAGAGGGCGGCGCTCTCTCCAGGCCGCACGGCGTTGAGGTTGTCCATGACGATGATCATCGGCCTGGCCTGCTTGCCGGCGATCAGGTTGTCCATGATCACGTCCACGCGCCCCTGCGCGTGCCAGCCCTGCTCGTTCTCTCCCCACCCGTGCAGCAGGTAGAGCACCGGATACCTGGCCCGGGAGTTGGTGTCGTAATCCGGCGGGGTGTAGACGTAGGCCCGCCGCCACTGCCCGGTCACTTTCGAGAAGTACCACCGCTGGCGGACGTCGCCGCGCGGCACGTCCTTCAGGCTGTAGTAGTCCGCGTCCGCGGCCGGTTCCGGCACCTCGATGGCGCTGTTGTCGAAGCCCGAGCCGAAGAACGTGCGCGTGGCCGGATCGGCGACCACGGCGCCGTCGATCGACAGCGTGTAGTAGTGGAAGCCCACGACCTGCGGCGTGGTGGTGACCGACCACAGCCCGTCGGCTCCCTTGCTCATGTCGAAGCCCGGCCCCAGACGCACCCTGACCTTCTGCGCATCGGGTGCCGCCACGCGAAACGTCACGCGGTGATCGGGCAGGATGCACGGGTAGGGAGCGTTGGCGATGTTCAGCGGGTTCGGCCGGCACTCCGCGGGCGGCTGGCCCCAGGCAGCAGCGCAGACGCCAACCGCGCAGACGAACGTCGAGACGAACAGCAGCTTCTTCATCGGCCCTCCTGTCACGCCGTGGTGGCGAGCTGCGCCACCGTGTACGAGCGCGGCGGCAGCTTGAACGTCATGCGCGCGCCGGCGGCCGGCGCGTCGAGCCGCTGCGGAGCGACGCGCCGCGGCTGTTCGAACGTGTTGAACGCCTTGAGATCGGCCCCGGTCAGCGTTTCGCACGCGAGGACGCGCGTCGGCGTGACGTCGCGCCACTCGAACGCGATCTCACGCTCGCCCTCGAGATCCCGGTTGAGCATCAGCACGCACGCGCGTCCGTTTGGTGCATCGAGCGTCGCCACGACGTCCACGAACGGCACCTGGTCGTTCCGCGCGAAGTCGGCCTGGAGGCCGGCGGCGGTGATCGGGTAGGTGTCCGACTCGACGCGCAGGTCGAGCAGCCGGCCGCGCGCGTAGCGGAGCGCCCACGCGTAGGGGAAATAGGTACTTTGCCGCAGCACACCGGTGTCGTTGGTGACGAGCGGCGCGATGACGTTGACCAGCTGGGCCAGGCAGGCCACGCGCACGCGCTCGGCGTTTCGCAGCAGCGTGTTCACGAAGCCGCCGACCAGCAGCGCGTCCTCGAGGTTGTAGACCTCCTCGAGCAGTTTCGGCGCGAACTGCCGGTGGCCGTTCACGGCGTCGCCGCCCCGCGCGCGGTACCACACGTTCCACTCGTCGAACGACAGCCAGAGCCGCTTGCTCGTCTTTCGCACACCTTGCACGTAGTCGCAGACGGCCGCGACCTCGTGAATCTGGCGATCCATGTCGAGGTTCATCGCCAGGTAGCGCGCGGTGCTGTTGCGGGTCAGCGCCTGGGTGTTGCCGTAGTAGGCGTGCAGCGAGATGCCGTCCACCATGTCGTAGCACTCTTCGAGCACCTCGCGGTCCCAGATCAGGTATTGGGGCATGCCGGTGCCGCTCGATCCGCAGGCAATCAGCTGCAGGTCCGGGTCGATGACGCGCATCTGCTTCGCCGCGTCGCGGGCCTTCCGGCCGTACTCCCGAGACTGGAGCTGGCCGATCTGCCAGGGGCCGTCCATCTCGTTGCCCAGGCACCAGTGGCGCACGCCGTGCGGCTTCTCGTAGCCGTGCGACCGGCGCAGATCGCTCCACTTCGTGCCGCGCTCCACATTGCAGTACTCGACGTAGGCCACGGCCATTTCGGCGCTACCGGTGCCGAAGTTCATGCCGAGGAGCGGTTCGCTCCCGACCATGTGGCACCAGTCGACGAACTCGTTGGTGCCGAACTGGTTCGTCTCCATCGAGTTCCACGCGCGCTCGAGCACGGTCGGCCGCTGCGCCTTGGGCCCGACGCCATCGAGCCAGTTGTAGCCCGAGACGAAGTTCCCGCCCGGGTAGCGCGTGATCGGGACGCCCATCTCCTTCACTTCTCTCGCCACGTCGGTGCGGAACCCGTGCGCGTCGGCCAGCGGCGAGCCCGGCTGGTACACGCCGGTGTAGACGGCCCGGCCGAGATGCTCGAGAAAGGAACCCAGGACCCGCCGATCGAAATCGCCGGGAAGCCGCGGCGGCTGCACGACGACGCGCGCCGCACCGCGCGCGGCCTGCGCGTAGCCCACGATGTCCAGCGCCGAGGCGGTGGCCAGCATCGCGCCCGCCTTCCCCAGATCGGTGAGGAACCGACGACGGCCCGGAGGATTCATCGAATTCATCTATCGCCCCCGCAATGCGTTGATGCGCTGGGTGAACTCGTCGACGTTCGCGCGGTTGACGACGAGGGTCGGCACGATGATCTGCTTGCTCTCGGGAATGAACGAACGATCGCCGCGCACGGCCTGTGCCATCCGCTTGATCGCCTGATAGCCGAACTCGTACGGCTGCTGGACCACCGTCGCGTGGATGTGGCCCGCCTTGATGCCGGCCAGCGTCTCGTCGGCCTCGTCGAACGTGACGATGCGGACCTTGCCCGCCCTGCCTGCGTCGCGGACCGCGTTGAGGATGGCGGGACCGTTGTAGCTCCACAGCCCCACCATCCCCTTGATGTCGGGGTAGCGCACCAGCGTATCGGCCGCGTTCGCCTTGGCGCGCACGTCGTCGGCATCGTCGGTGCGCACGTCGATGATGCGGATGTTGGATCCGGCGAGCGCCTCCTTGATGCCTTGCACGCGCTCCTGGGCGTTGCGGGCGTCGAGCCGGCCGACGAACAGCATCACCGGCCCGCCCTCGGGAATGGCTTCGCGAATGAGCTGGCCGGCCTGACGGCCAGCCGCCAGGTTGTCGGTGCCGATGTAGCAGGTCCGCGCCGATTGCGGCGCGTCGCTGTCCTGGGTGAACACCAGCGCCTGCTTCGCGGCCGCGTCGATCATGCCGGTCTGGTTCTGCGGATCGACCGGCGAGATGGCGATGGCGTCGACGCCTTTGGTGAGGAGGTCGTCCACCACGCGCTGCTGTTCCGCGGCGGTCCCATCCGCGGTCAGCCTGAACTCGGCCTCGACGTCGGCCATCTCCTGGTCGGCTTTTTCGACACCGCGTCGCGCGATGGTCCAGAAGTCGGCGGAATTGTTGGTCACGAATGCGACTTTGAGCGTCTTGGCTCCGCTGACCGCCCCGCTCTCCCGGGACTGGCACCCCGACGCTACAGCGGTTGCACAGACGAGACACCCGATCAGCTTTGCGATTTGCACCTGCATCAGCTTCTGCTCCTCATACCGTGATCGATCGACTCCCGAACGCCAGCACGCCGGGCGACGATCCCGCAAACACGTGTGGGCGATGGCCGGTCTGCCGTTCGTACGCGGCCGCGACACGCGCGATAGCGGGCGCGGCGTCGCGCCGCCCGAGCACCGCGACGGTTCCGCCGCTGCCGCCCCCGGTGATCCTGGCGCCGTACAACCCGCCGGCCGCCCCTTCGGTGCGGACGAGCCCCGCGAGACGATCGGTCCCCGGCGACCCGAGGCCGCACCGGCCGTAGCTGGCATGCGACTCGTACATCAGTTCGCCGAGCCGGTGGCGCTCCGCTTCGCCGGCTGGCGCCAGCAGCAGTTCGCGAAAGTTCTCCACGCGCCGGCGCTCGTACACGGGGTGCGCCGTCGCTGCCCGTACGCGATAGCGCCGTCCACGATCGACCGACGTGACGGTATCGGCGGTGTCACCGAAGCGGGCGAGGAACTCGTCGCCCGCCATTTCGTCCGGCAGGTATCGCACCAGTTCCCGCTCGAACGCTTCGGGCGCAAGATTGGCCAGGTACCCGCCGGCGACCGGGACGCGATCGGACAGCAGGCGCAGCCCCATGAACGCACCCGCACGGACGGCGCCGTAATCAGATCCGCTCACCGCGTGACGCTCGCCCGAATCGAGCCCCCACAGATCGAGATCGTCGGGAACGGGAACCGGCGGCTGCAGCTCCGCAGGCTGGCACAGAAGCGCAAGCAGCGCCTCCGGCTCCCCGAACACGCACGTCATCTGGTCCATCACGCCGCAGGGCGCGCCGGCGACGAGGTTCTCGGCGGCCTGACAGTGCAGCGCCAGCTCGCGCGGCGGCAGGTCGATCCCGAACGCGGCGGCCAGGGCCGACATGGCCGCGGTCTCCACCGCGGCCGACGAGCTGACACCGCTGCCCTCGGGCACCTGCGAGGCCACCACGACCCTCGCCCCCGCCGTCAACGCCAGGCCGCGCGCGCGCGCGAGCACGAGCACGACGCCGGCGATATAGGCCGCCCACCTCGAAGGCCCCTGCGCGAACATCCGGCGCGCCTCCTCGTACGACAGCGGTGCCCCGCCAGGAGCCAGCATCTGCATCGGGACCGTGTACGGAGGGCGCCCGAGGCTGACGATTTCGAGAGCCGAGCCCTCGACCCGTTGCGCGGCCGCCCAGGTGGCCTCGGCGATCGGACGCTCCAGCACCAGCGACCCTGAATAGTCGGCGATGCCGCCCATCACGTCGAGCCGCCCCGGGGCGCGCGCCACGGCAATCGTCGCGCCCGGTTCGAAGAGACGGCGCTGCCGCAGCGCCCCCGCGAACGCCTCCAGGCTGGCCGCCGCACCGAGGTCGGCGTCCGAACGCAGCATCGTGCCCATCACTCGTGCCGCGTCCACCCGCGCGCGCGAAGGGCCTGCTGCAGGAGCGGCTCGATCTGCGCGCGGATATAGCTGTTGGCATACCCCGCCCAGGCGACCTCGGCCTCCACGGTCAGCGGCGCATCGAGCGGCCGCCCGCCGGGGTCGGTGACGATCACCCCGCTCTCCTCGGCAATGAGCGCGCAGCAGACGTCGTAGGGATGGCACGCGAGGGGCGGCGGCTGTCCCCGGCCGGCCAGAAGAGGACGCAGGAGCGGCCGAAGGTCGGCCACAAAACGATCGTGTCCCGCCAGGAGCTCGTAGAGCTGACCGCCGGTCGAGGCGTACTGATCCTCGAAACAGTGTGCCTTCCCCGCGGCCGGAGGTCCCAGCGCGCTCAGGACGATCGCGTCGTCGATGGCGGCGAGCTCGTCGCGGCCACCGGGAAAGAAGCGGGCGACGGTCACGAAGCCGTGGGCGATGGTGGTGGCCGCTGACGGTCTCAACTGAATCGGCACGCGAGCGCCGGTCAGCCGGTTGTGGCGCTCGACATGCGTGCCGCCGCCACGCCGCGCCCACAACTGATCGGACAGGTGCTGCTTGACGAGCGGAATCTCCGTCTGCACCGCGAGCTCGATGTCCCGCAACGAGGTGCCGGGTCCGCGATTGGCGGCGACAGCCGTGAGGATCCAGGCGCTGCGCTTCTGATACATCAAGCCGCGGGTGCCGTCGATCGGGTCGACGATGATCCACCAGTCGGCCGCGGCGTCGTCGGTGCCGGGCGGATAGCTGTGGCGGCCGCCCGGCAGCCCTTCCGACACGAGCACGAAGCTGCACGTCCGCGAAAGCTTCTCGGCGAACCGGGTGACAATCGCTTCGGCGACGACGTCGATTGCGTAGATCGTGTCTCCCTCGCTGTCGCGATCGATCGACGCCATGGCGTCGAGGCCGTGCCGCTCCGTCGCCGCAACGATCTCGTCGCGCACGTCGCGGTGCAGCGCGAGGATCGTGTCGAGCAAGGCGTGCGGGTCACGCATGGCGGTAATGGACGTCGGCTACGGCCCGCAGTTCGGCCGCCTTGGCCTCGGGTCGCGTGTCGCTCAGGAAGTTGCCGCCGCCGGTTTCCGGGCCGGCGAGGTACTTGAGAAGATGGGGCTTGCGGAGCGGCGGGTGGCACTGGATGTGAAAGTGGAACCCGCGGTAGTCCGCCCCATCGGTCGGCGTCTGGTGGAGCGTCAACACATACGGGAACGACATCTGCCACAGGTTGTCGTAGCGCACGAGCAGCGATTTCAGCGCCGCCGCCAGGTCCTGGCGTTCGCCGGCGGACAGCGTCGCGACGCTGGCGTGCGTCTCCTTCGGCGCCACGTAGCACTCGTAGGCATAGCGGGCGAAATAGGGCAGAAACACCACGGCAGATGCGTTCTCGAACAGGATGCGCCGGCCATCTTCCAGCTCGGAGCGCAGGATGTCCTGGAACAGTACGCGCCGGTGCTCGTCGTAGTGGCGCCGGGCGGCCGCAGCTTCGATCTCGATGGTCTTGAAAACGAAATTGGTGGCGTAGATCTGCCCGTGCGGGTGCGGGTTCGACACCCCGACCACTTCCCCCTTGTTCTCGAAGATGAGCACGTGGTTGATTTCGGGCCGCGAGCCGAGCTCGAGCTGCTGCTCGCGCCAGGTGTCGAGCAGCGCGGCGATATCATCGGCGGGCAGTTCGGCCAGCGTCGTGTTGTGCTGCGGGGTGTAGCACACCACACGCGCGATACCGGTCGCCGGCGCGTTGCGATAGATGCCGGGCGGTGTCTCCAGCTGCCGAGGCGCATCGAGGCCGACGCAGGGAAGATCGTTGTCGAAGACGAACACCGACCGGTAATCGGGATTGCGCGCGCCGCTCACGCGCACGTTGCGTGGACAGAAATAGCAGTCCTCGACGTATGCTGGCACCCGCGCGCCGGACGCGGCGGCGTGTTCGCCTTGCCAGGGGCGGTCCTGACGATGGGCGGCGACGACCACCCACTCTTCGCGAAGCGGATGCCATCGCTGTTCCCAGGCGGCGACGTCGGAGCTCACCATTGACCACCGATCCTCTGCTGAAGATGACGGGAATCTCGAAGCGGTTCCCGGGCGTGGTCGCCCTCGAGCGAGTGGACTTCGACGTCGCCGCTGGCGAGATTGTCGGACTCGTCGGCGAGAACGGCGCCGGTAAGTCGACGCTGATGAAGGTCCTCGCCGGGATCCACCGCCCCGACTCGGGCGATATCGCCCTCGACGGCAGACCGGTGGTGATGCACGGGCCGGCCGACGCCGGCCGTCTCGGAATCGGCATCATCCATCAGGAGCTCGAGCTGGTCGACACGCTCGACGCCGCCGCCAACGTCTTTCTGGGTCGTGAGCCGCACCGGGCGGGGCCGCTGCGGCTGCTGGATCGTGGACGAATGGAGGCCGACACGGCGCGCCAGCTCGCCCGCATCGGCGCCGC
>Ga0207650_10002065_pt1 | contig 14037 bp, 16 predicted proteins | sample KBSS63metaG_FD_184325 | JGI IMG/M metagenome (GOLD analysis project Ga0207650, IMG submission 184325) | Switchgrass rhizosphere microbial communities from Kellogg Biological Station, Michigan, USA - KBS S6-3 metaG (SPAdes) (version 2) | ecosystem: Host-associated > Plants > Roots > Rhizosphere...
ACGGCTTCGTAGCTGCGACTCACCGAGATCCGGCCGGGGCGCTCCCTCCTTACCGCCCCGGCCGGTCGTGAGGGCACTTCTCCCTGGCATCCGTCCAGACGGATCCGTGATCTCACTCAAGCGACATTCCCGCAGGCTGGGGCACCCGAGAGCGGCCTCGTCTCCAGGGTCCGGGTTAGGGTGTGGCTTATCGATGTCTCCTGGGTCCGTAGACGAGGGTCATCTCGCACGCGCGATCGAGCTCGCACGACGATCCCGCGAGAAGGGCAACCAGCCGTTCGGCTCGCTCCTCGTGAACACCGCTGGGGAGGTCGTCCTCGAGGCGGAGAACACCGTCGTCACGGGTAATGACGTCACTGCTCACGCCGAGCTCAACCTGGTGCGCACGGCCAGCACGCGGTTCGACGTCGAGGCCTTGCGGGGGTCCACGCTCTACACGAGCACCGAGCCGTGCGCGATGTGTTCGGGCGCGATCTTCTGGTCCGGGATCGGGCGAGTCGTGTTTGCGCTCAGCAGCGAGCAACTCATGGGCATCGTGAGAGACGATTCAGGATCGTTCACCTTGGCGCTCTCGTGCCGGGAGGTATTCGCTCGAGGTGGGCGAGATGTCAAAGTCAGCGGACCGCACGTCACGGAACAGGCGGCGATGGTCCACGACGGGTTCTGGGGCTGAAGGCCGGTCGAGCGTCGACGGATCGTCCTCCCAGCGCGCTCCTGGCGGCCGGTCGGATCCAGCTCAAGAGTCACTCCTGACGCTCGCCCGAGCGAGCGTCACGCGGCTAATCCCCGTGGAAGACCGCTTCGACGTTGTTCCCGTCCGGGTCGATGACGAACGCTGCGTAATAACCGGCGTGGTAATGCGGGCGAAGACCCGGCGCGCCGTTGTCCCGGCCGCCGGCTTCGACAGCGGCGCGGTGGAACTCGTCAACGGTGGCTCGGTCTGCTGCGGCGAAGGCCACATGAACAGGAGCGGTCGGGGGTTCCCCTTCCCCGATCCAGAAATCTCCACCGCCCTCGATGGCGAATCCGGGCCCCTGCGAGCTCTCCACCACCTTCACTCCGAACGGCTCGAGGGCCTGCTCGTAGAAGGTGCGGCTGCGTCTCAGGTCACGTACTCGCAGAGCCAAGTGGTCGATGAGGGGAAGCGTCACGGGCAGCGACACCCTCTCTCGTCATCTCTGGGGAGCCGATCGTCCAGGTCGGCGCCAGCCCCGCGGGAGTGCTCGTCCGGTGACGCTCCCCGAAGCCGGACCACAGCGGACGCACTCAAGAGACAATCCCGCACACTCGCGCAGGCTAGCGTCGTCTAGTTGACCACAGTCGGGTCGGGCATGAACTCCCGGACCTCTTGAGCACAGCGGCAGGCGACGGCGAACTTGGCCGCCCACTCGAGCGCCTCGTCGCGTGAGGGTACGTCGACGACGCAGAGTCCGCCGACGGCCTCCGGGTACGGGCCGTCGGTGACCGTTGCGTCGGCGGCCACGATGCTCGCCTTCTGGTTTTCCAGTCCGCCGCCGAAGACCCACGCGCCGGCGTTGACCGCCTCCTGGACCACCGCGAGCGAGGCGTTGGTCACTGCGGGCATGTCCTCGTCGGGGATGTGGTCCATCGCGTGGGCATCGAACGAGATCAGGTACCGCGGCATCGCACGACTCCTCTCTCGGCGGCCAGCAGCTCCGAGTAGAACCGCTTGCTCCGCTCGACGTCGGTCACGGCCAGATCGAGATGGTGGATTCCGCGTGACTGCACCGCCCGATGCTAAGGGGAGAGCAGTTTCCAGCGCCCCTCGGAGACGACGTCGACGGCACCATCGGTCACTGTGATGGCGGTTTCGTCGTCGATCGCGTACGCCGGTACCGATATCCCGGCGGCCCATCTCTCGATGTTGGCCAGGGACGTGTCCGGCATGTCCTCACGCTCCAGGTGGGGAAACACCGAGAAATCAACCAGTCCCAGCGCTCTGTCGCTGCCGGTGAGGGGGTCGCTCTCGTCGTAGGTCGCTCCTCCGAAGTCGGGAGTCGCGACCATGGCACCGCCGCTCGTGCCGACGTAGACCGTCTCGGGACGCAGCGACGGCAGGAGGTCGGCCAGTCCGGATTGCCGCATCCAGTAGCACAGATGCAAGGGACTCCCGCCCCAAACCAGCAGAGCATCGGTCTGCTGGACCTCAGGGATCCAATGCTCTTCCTTGATGCTGGGCAACGCGGTCAGCTCCAGCACTCCCAAGGACTTCCAACCCAACTCGCACATCGGGCCGGGGGCTGATCCGCTGATGAACCGGTAGACGTGTGAAGGCCCGCCGGGGAAGGGCTGCACGCCGGTGGGAATGCAGAGGGCGCTGGACTCGGAGATCGGTTTACCCAGGAGCTCGACCAGCGTGTCGTGGATGCTCGTGTTGGTGATGCCTTGGGACGTGAGAAGAAACCTCATGCAGCCTCCCGAATTGCCGGTAGATGTCGTTTCGTAGACCGTTCGGGGACCCCGAACTCATCGATCTGCGTCAGGGCCCTACGAATACATCGCCCAAGTGAGTGCCAGCGGCCCGGCGGCCTACGCCGATGACTTCCGGGCGGCAGTCGCGTCTGAAGGCAAGACGACAGGACACAGACGCCGCGGCGCCGCGCAGGTGCTGCGGCCCGGAAAGGAGCTGCCCATGAGCAAGGTGGTCGCGATCATGTCCATGTCGCTCGACGGGTACGTCGCCGACGAGAACGACGGGGTCGCCGAGGTCTTCGACTGGTACTTCTCTGGCGACGTCGAGATCCCCATGCCGAGCGAGAGATCGCATATGACGTTCCGCGTCTCGGCGCCGAGCGCCGAGCACGTGAGGGGTTTGATGGCTGAGGTCGGAGCCATGCTCACCGGGCGGCGCACGTTCGAGGTCGCCGACGGCTGGGACGGCCAGCACCCGTTTGACGTCCCCGCGTTCATCGCCGCCCATGAGGTGCCCGACGGCTGGCCACGGCCCGGCTCGACGGTCCACTTCGTCACCGACGGCATCGAAATCGCCGTTGCTCGAGCGAAGTCGGCTGCCGGCCCGAAGTCCGTGGGAGTGCACGGCGCCGAAACGATCCAGGAGTGCCTGAACGCCGGGCTGCTCGACGAGATCCACATCGATCTGGCTGCCGTGCTTCTAGGTGCTGGAGTGCGGCTGTTCGACCACCTCGCGGACACACCGGTCGTCCTCGGGAATCCGACAGTCGTCACCGGTGTGGGTGTCACGCATCTGCGCTATCCCGTGCACACGTCGTAGACCATCGGCGGCTCCGACCGCCCTCTCTCGCACGTTGGCCCCCGACTGCCCAGACGCGAGGAGCGATTAGTCCGTCGTGACGCTCAGCCCGAGCTCGATCGCCTCGTCTCGTTCCAGGGCCTCTCCGCCGCGCACCGCGGCCTCGTACCCCTCGTCGCCCAGAGCCGCCCGCGCGTCCTTCTCGACGCGACCGAGGAGCGCTTGAAAGAAGGGCTCCTCGGTCACGCCCACTCCAGAGACGTGGTACACGCGAACGGCGGCGCTGATGAGGCTCATCCCCGAGGCGGCGTCGCCCCTGCCGCACTGCGAGAGACCGATGTTGACGAGACAGTCCCACACCACTCCGATCTGCGTCTCGTCCCTGGCCTCCAGCTCGCGGAGCAGCTCGAGCGCGCGCTGCCCGGTTGCGATGCTCTCCGAATAGGCCTCGAGCACGAACAGGCTGAGAGAGAGATCGGAAAGGCAAAAGGCCTGTTCCACCAACGTCCCCGAGGCAGCGGCGGCGTCTGCTCCCGCGGCAAGGATCTCCCAGCTGCGTTCCGCAGCCTCCCGGTCGTTCTTCTCGACAGCTCGTCCCAGGAGCGCCCAGGCGAGCGCCAACTCGGCTTCCGACGTCGTTCGAGTCCTCGCCGCGGCAGCCTCTGGGTCGGCGTCGTCGAGAGACTGCCTGAGGACAGCCAGCCGCTCGGCGAGCTCGATCACCTTGTCGTAGTTCCCGGATCGTCCCTCGACCTCGCAGCGCGCAAAGAGTGTCGCGCCGCTCCCTTCCCCGTCTGCGAGCGCGTCGAACAGTGCGTCGGCTTCGTCGAGCCAGCTCCGGGCTCGAGCGAAGTCTCCCATGAGAGAGGCGACGCGCGCGGTGCGCACGAGCGCGTACGCACGATCCTGTGGAATGCCCCCAGGCAAGGCGAGGCTCGAGACAGCCTTCGCATACCAGTCGCGCGCGCCGCCTCCGATCAGGGTCAGGAGGGGACCCAGGCAGCGAACGAACCTGAGCGCAGTCGCGCCGTCGCCCGTCGCCAGGGCGCGGGCGTGGGCTTCGCCAAAGTTCGCGCGCTCGGAGACGACGAGATCGCGTTGCTCGTCCGATACCGCGAGCGCGTCCGTCGCCTCCAAGCGGTCCGCGAGACCCGCGAAGAACGCGGAATGTCGGGTGCCGGCCGCTTCGGCCTCGCCCTCTCTCTCGAGCTCTCGCTGTGCGTACTCCCGGATGGTCTCCAGCATCCAGTAACGGTCTTCACCGGCCGTGCCGACCCGATGTCGGATCAGGCTCTTGTCGAGCAGCGACTCGAGTGAATCGACGTCGGCTTCCGCGACGGCTTCGGCCGCAGCCAACGTGCAGCCGCCCGCGAAGACGGAGAGACTTCGGAGCACGAGTCGCTCGTCGTCACCGAGGAGGTCGTAGGACCAGGCGATCGTCGACTCGAGCGTCCGCTGCCGTTCCTCGACGTCACGGTTGCGGGACGCCAGAAGCCCGAGCCTCTCGCCTAGCCGCTCGTGGATCGCACGCGTGGAGAGCGCCCGGACGCGGGCGGCTGCGAGCTCTATGGCCAGTGGAAGCTGATCGACTGCGTCACAGATCGCATCGACGTGCTCGTCCGGCTGAAAGCCGGGGCGGACAGCCGAGGCGCGCTCGACGAAGAGGGCATGCCCGTCACCCATCGCCATCGGAGGCACCTCGTAGACGCGCTCGGCCTGAAGACCGAGACGCTCGCGACTGGACGCGACGACGACGACCTTCGGGCAACCGCCTACGAGCTGGCCGACGAGTTCGGCAACTCCTGCGACGAGGTGCTCGCAGTTGTCGACGACGATCAGCGAACGCTTGGTGCTGAACGCCGCGACGATCGAGGTTCCGATCTCGCCCGACGGTTCGCGAACCTCCAACGCGTGGGCAAATGTCGCGCCGACTGCGCTCTCGTCTCGCAACGGCGCGAGAGGGACCCACCGCACGCCATCGGGGAAACCCGCCGACGCCTCGGCCGCAGCCTGGAGCGTGAGTCGCGTCTTTCCCGTTCCTCCGGGTCCGGTGAGCGTGACGAGCCGCGCATCGTCGTGGTCGAGGAGCTCGACGACCTCCCCCAGCTCGCGCTCGCGACCGAGGAAGGCGGTCGCCGGCACCGGAAGGTTCGTGCGGTAGAGGCTCTTCAGGGCGGGGAAATCGTCGTCCCCGAGCTGGAAGACGCGCTCAGGCGCACCAAGATCCTTGAACCGGTGCTCCCCGAGGTCGGTCAGCTCGGTGTCGACGAGTGAAGCCGTCGCGGCCGACACGAGCACCTGTCCTCCGTGCCCCGCGGCGGCGATGCGCGCGGCGCGATGGACGTCGCGGCCGACGTAGCCTTCGTCGCCGCGCAAGGGCGTTCCAGTGTGGACGCCGACGCGGACGCGGATCGGCCCGTTGCCCGCCAGTCGCTCCGTGAGGGCCGAGGCGGCGGCAAGAGCGCCGGGCGCCGTCGCGAACGCAAAGAAGAATGCGTCCCCCTGCGTGTCGACCTCGACGCCGCCGTTTCGAAGACACGCCCCCCGGATCACCGCACGGTGATCGGTAAGCGCATCTGCGTACCGCTCCGCCCCGAGTTCGTTCAGCAGTGCGGTCGAGCCTTCGACGTCCGTGAAGAGAAACGTGACCGTGCCGGTCGGAAGCTCGTGGCGCACGCTGGGATCATCCGCCGATCCGTACCCGTGGGCAAGACGCACCTATGCTGGCCGCGGGACATGACGACGATCGAACGGATGGCCCACGTCGGCATCGTGGTCGACGACCTGCGATCGGCTAGCGAAGCCGACGACTGACCCTGAGGAGCGGCTTCGGCATGCGCATCGCGGTCATCGGGCCGAGCGGGAGCGGGAAGACATGGCTGTCGTCGCGGCTCGCGGAGAATCTCTGCCTTCGTCACATCGAGATCGACGCACTGCACCACGGCCCGAACTGGGAGCCGTGCACGAGCGAGGAGCTCCGTGAGCGGGTCGCCGCCGCGACCCAGGGCGACGGCTGGGTCTCCGACGGGGCATACCACCAGATGATCGGTGAGCTCGTGTTCGAACGCGCCGAGACAGTCGCTTGGCTCGATCTGCCGATTCGGCTCGTCATGTGGCGGCTCCTCCGGCGCACCTACCTTCGAAAGAGACACGGAACCGAGCTCTGGCACGGGAACCGCGAGGGTCCCTGGCGCGAGTCGATCCGATTTCTGATCTGGCCGTCCTTCAAACGTGGCTTCGAGAACCGCAGGCGGCTGCCGGCGCTCTTCGCCAGGCACCCGCATCTCTCGGTGCACCGTCTGCGCTCCGACGAGGCGGTGCGACGCTTCGCGGAAGCGCCGCAGTCCGTCCGGGCGACACCCTAGGCAGGCCGTGCCTACGACGAGACGAGCCCTGTCCTGAAGGCTTGGGTGAAGTACTCGAGGTCCTCGTCCGGCGCCTCCGGAACCACGCCTTCGCGGGCGGCACGCTCGGCGAGCTGAATCTTCTCGAAGAGCTCCTCCATCTCCATTCGGGAGGACACGGACTCGTGGTGTCCCTCGACGTAGTGCTCGGCGCCGGATCCGAGAATCGCGTCGCGCAGCCGCGACGCCGACTCCGAGGTCATCGCGCCCTCGGGCGAGGCGGAAACGCAATCGCCAATGAAGAGGACACTGTCGGGCTCGACGTGGATCACGCATGAGTCGGCACTGTGGTCTCCGCCGACATGACGGACCCTGGCGGTGACCCCGCCAAGGTCGAGCTCGATCTCGTCGTGAAAGACGATGTCGGCCGGTGCGACCTCAACCGTTCGCGGCGACGGCATCTCCGCCTTGACATCCGCAGCGTGCGGAGCGGACGAGAGACCGGCGCCCTCGCGCCGGTCGAGGCCCTCGTCGCTCCAGTCTCTCCCGGCGAGGTCGACGAGTCCCTCTGCCGTGAGCGCATGGGCGATCACGATTCCACCGACCTCGGCGCCGCCCAGGACGTGATCCCAGTGTGAGTGCGTGTAGACGACCGCGCTCGGGCGTGTGCCGCTTGCCGCAAGGAGCGCGTCGAGAAAGGCACGCGTGTGCGCCGCCGACGAACCCGCGTCCAGCATGAGCGTGTGCCGATCGCCGACGACCCCACACAGAGACGGCCGGTCGGGCGGCCCCGGCGGCATCCAGTAGACGCGCTCCGTGATCTTCTTGAGGGCGCTCACGACGACATCCGTCGTCCCTTCCTCGTCCGCCGAGTCCGGTCAGTAGATGTGGAGCTGGTCCAGGAGTGCGAGCGGCTCGTCGATCGACTCGAACGGGTCCCCCGCCTGCGTAGCGGCACTCTAACTTCCGTTCACCATGATCTCCCCAGACAGACGACCGAGAGCGAGGTACGCATGCGACGCCTGAACTTCTTGGAAGACGAGCCCTGGGACGAAGTCGGAGACGACCTCAAGCGCGCCCGCTGGTTCGGACACGCGTTCGGCGCCGACGTGCTCGGCGCGTCTCTGACCGAGTATCTGCCTGGATCGCCGGGAGGGCCGTTGCACATGCACTACGGCGTCGAAGAGATGTTCTTCGTGCTGAGCGGAACGCCGACGGTTCGCACGCCGGAGGGCGAGGAGCAGCTCGCGCCCGGAGACGTCGTGTACTTCCCCGAAGGCCCGGACGGCCTGCACGACTTCTCGAACCCGGCGGGCGCGCCTGCGCGCGTGCTCGGCATCTCGAGCAAGCGGTTCCCTGACGTCGTCGCCTATCCGGAGCGGGGGACCGCGTGGGTTGCGACACGCCATCCCGAGCGCCCGGTACCCGAGGGCGGCGACGAAGGGATCATTGCCCGCTTCGAACTGCCTTGAGAGGTTCGGGCTACGCTCGGGACCGTGCGCTGGTCGAGCTCCCTGGGCGGCTCTGGCGATGGCTGATGGACGACACGCCGCCTCCTGTGCCTGACACGTACCGCGTCGGAGACGAGAAAAACCAACCGGCTTGGAGTCCGGGCGACGACTACCGGGTCGACGGTGGTGGTGGCGTCCCACCACTGTGATCCCCGAACCGGGACTCACTCAGCCGGGAGATAGCGCTCCCGCAAGGCGGCGGTCGTCCGCGCGGGAATGACGCCGGCGTCGAGAAGTCCCTCGAGGGTCATCGCCGAGAACGTCGAGTCGTCCGCGAGGAGGGCTCGGTACCGCTCACAACCCTCGGCGTAGTCCGAGTTGCCCGCGGGGTGGACGACGACGTAGCGGCCCCAGCTCCATGTGCGGCTCGCGTGCTGCAGCATCGACAGCAGGAGCAGGTGCTCGAGCCACATCACCGCCAGTCCGGATCTGCCTTTGAGCTGGTCCGTGGCGCCCGGCTCGAACGCGCTCGACCTCTCGGCGACCTCCAGGTAGCGCGCAAGGTTGCTCGGCTTTGGGATCTCGGGCTTCGTCCACTCGTGGTACGTGACGTCGACACCTACGATCCCCTGCGCGCCGTCTCCGAGGTGGAGCACGAAGGCGGCGTCGAACGCGCGCAGGCTGTTCAGATACTCGGGATCCAGGCGGCCAGGCGAGTGCGCGAAGCGGACCTCGGCGACGGAGCCGGGTGCGTCGGGCCACCAAACGCGCACCGCCTTGTCCGCCAGAGCGAGATCAGCGGCAAGGTCGCCGAAGAGGTTGAACGCAAGCGCCGGCGACCAGAGGAGCTCCGCCCACAAGCGCTGGTGGTCGACGGTCTGGTGCGGCTCGACGACCGACGTTCTCGCTCTCGCCGCCTCGCGCGCACGCGCGGTGAGGAAGTTCGCTCCGGTCTCGCGTGCATACTCGAGTGGGAGACGCGTTCCGACGGGACGCGAGGGCTTGCCCCGCGCAGGGGCGATCGGCTGCGAGCCGATCGGGTGGCCGTGCGCTTCACGCCAGCGCGCCTGGTGCACGCGCACGGTTCGACGGAACGCGGTCATCGCCGGACGGCTCGGCACGTGGTCGTCGTTCTCCCAGCAGTGCAGGGCTTCCAGCCCTTCCCTTGACGGCCCGTCGCCCATCTCGGGATCGTAGGCCGGTCGTGTTGGTGCGGATAGCCTGGCGAGGTGGCGAAGGTCGAGCACCTGCTCTACGGCGACCGCAAGGTGTTCACGGTGTCGGCGTTCAACCGCGGGATCGGCATGCATCTCGGCCGGCTCCCCACCCTCTGGGTCGAAGGCGAGGTCACCGAGCTCCGACGCAATCCCGCCTGGGCGAACGTCTTCCTCACGCTGAAGGACCCGAAGACCGCGGCGACGCTCGCGGTCTCGATCGCACGGACGGTCTACGACCGCCTCGAGCTCGAGCTGTTGGAAGGCGAGACCGTGCACGTCGCGGGTCGCGCGGAGATCTACGAGCAGAAGGCCGAGCTCGGGTTCCGCGCCACGACGGTCGAGCGCATCGGCGTGGGCGGTCACCTGCTTGCGCTCGAGCAGCTCAAGCGGAAACTCGCAGCCGACGGCCTGTTCGCGACGGAGCGGAAGCGCCGGCTTCCCCGCGTCCCGCGCGCCGTCGGAGTCCTCACCGGAGCCGACGCCGCGGCCCGTGGGGATCTCGTCGCCACCATCGCTGCCCGCTTCCCGGCCACGAAGGTCGTGATCTGCGAGACGCGGGTGCAGGGAAAGGGCGCGCCGGAAGCGATCGTGGGCGCGCTCGCGGCCTTGACCGAGCACCCGGAGGTGGACGTCGTCGTCCTCTCCCGCGGTGGCGGGAGCGCCGAGGACCTGCTCCCGTTCAGCGACGAGGCGGTCGTGCGGGCTGTCGCCGCCTCGCGCGTCCCGGTCGTCTCGGCGGTCGGCCACGAGCAGGACACGCCGTTGTGCGACCTTGCGGCCGACGCACGCGCGGCGACGCCGACCGCCGCGGCAGCGCTCGTTGTCCCGGACGCCGTCGAGCTCGCGACCGCGCTCGCGGCGACACGGCGGCGACTCCGCACCGGCCTGCAGGCGCAGCTCGAGCGCTCGCGAAGCCGTCTCGAGCGCCAGGGCGAGAGGCTCCACTCCGCTCCGCGCCTTCTCCTCGAGCGGCGCAGGTCGGCGATCGACCACGCGGGAGCGCGGCTGCAGGCTCTGTCGCCCCTGGCAACGCTCGCGCGTGGGTACGCGATCGTCCGTTCGGGCGCAGGAGCGGTACGCGATGCGGCGACCGTGCAATCCGGCGACGCGCTCGACGTGGAGCTCGCGACGGGATCGCTGACCGCGCGCGTCGAGGACGTGCGGACATGAGCGACGAGCGGTCGTTCGAGGACCTGCAGCGCGAGCTCGAGGAGATCGTCACGCGGCTGGAACGCGGCGACGTCCCGGTCGACGACGCGATCGCGCTGTTCCGGCGTGGCGAGGAGCTCTACAAGGCGTGCGCCGAGCGGCTGCAAGCGGCCGAGCTCCGCATCGAGGAGCTCGCACCGCGGACCGAGGAGTGAGAGACGAGCGAGGCGGCGTACCGCCTCGCTCTACTCTCACGGACCGTCAGGCGGCGAGTGCCGCGCAGGCGTCCGCGACTCGCCCCGAGATGTCGTGCTGCGGTTCGTGCACGACCTCGTCCGTGTCGAGGTTGATCTTCAGGACACCGATGAACTCGAACGGGATCTGGCCCACGACCGAGAGGATCGCGCCGTCCTTCGTGATCATCACGTGGTCAGCCCCGACGTCACGGAACCGATACGTCTTGCCGTTGGCCGTCGCAGTCAGGGCGATGCTCAAGGTCCGCACCTCGACGGTCCCCTTCGTTCGATCGAATTCCTTCGTGATGACGTGCCCTTGCGCATGCGTCGTGACGTCGAATCCGCACGCGTCGGTCAGGAACTCGTCGGGGAACGTCTCGTCGATGTCGAACCGGGTCATCTCCGGTTGACCGGCCGTGGCGCTCGCGACGGCGACGGCGCCGAGCGCGACCACGACCAGCACCAGCAGCTTCCTCATGTGTGCTCCCCCCTCTGTTGCCGCAATCCAGATCTCCCTGGAATACGCGGACGATCTCACTTCGTGCTGGAAAGTGCAAGCTCGCCACGCCGTGACACGGAGACCGCAATTGGTGTATGAATCGCCCCATGTCCAAGCCGACTCCAGCGCTCCTTCGTAACGTCCGCCTCTTCTCCGACCTCGACGAGCGGGATCTCGAGAGCCTCGCCGACGAGTTCAGCGAACGTCGCTTCTCCGCCGGGGACAAGATCGCCCTCGAAGGAGAAGGCGGCCTCATGTTCTTCGTCGTCGAGGAGGGCGAGCTGTCGGTCGAGCAGCACGGCGAGCCCGTCGCGAACCTCGGACCCGGCTCGTCGTTCGGCGAGATTGCACTCATCGACCGGCGCCCACGGACCGCGACCGTGACCGCCGTCAGCGAGGTCAAGGCGTACGGCCTGCCGGTGTTCGTCTTCCGGCCGTTCGTCGAGGCCCGGCCCCAGGTCGCGTGGAAGATGCTCGAGGCGATGGCAGACCGCCTAGCCCTAGCTGAGTCGCGCTGATCCGTCCGCAAGATCGGAATCTGCGAGCGCAGACTCCGATCGCGAGACCCCTATAGGCGGCCGTATTCGCGGCCGCAGGTAGACGACTTCTCTATCCGACCAGCCGGCGCCCGAGCTCTTCGAGGTCGTCGTGCGCTCGCGCAGGGTCGCCCGAGAGGCTGACCGTCTCCGCTGCGTCGAGCTGGCGGACGACCCGACCCCCGAAGACGACGCATCGCACCCCTGCCGCGGCACACCGGGAAGCGACCACACCCGGCGCCTTTCCCTCCGACGTCGTCTCGTCGACCTGACCTTCGCCGGTGACGGCGAGGTCGGTCTCGGCCAGGCACTCGTCGAACCGGACGAGATCCAGCACGGCCGGGGCGCCGGCGACGAGCGTCGCTCCGAGTGCGGCGAATGCGGCTCCGAGCCCGCCGGCGGCGCCTGCTCCCTCGAGCTCGGCGTACGGCGCGAGCTCCGGCATGCCCGCGAGGCGCTGCTCGAGGACCGAGACGTTTGCCGGCGACGCTCCCTTCTGCGGACCGAAGAGCCTGGCGGCGTCGGCGAGCCTCGTCCGCACGTCGCAGAGAACCTCTACCGGCACCGGTAGGTCGCGGAGAACCTCCCTCAGCCCCGAGCCACCGTCCACGGTTGCGCTCCCGCCCAGTCCGACGACCAGCGAGCCGACGCCGGCCTGAAGGGCCGCGAGCACGAGCTCGCCGAGGCCGCGGCTCGAGACGACGAGCGGATCACGCTCGTCGCGCGCGAGGAGCGGGAGCCCGATCGCCGCAGCAGCCTCGACGACGCCGCGTCCGTCCGTGAGGAGGAGCCAGCGCGCGGTGACCGGACGTCCGAGCGGATCGGAGACGAGTGCCTCGCGCCACTCGCCGCCGAGCGCGGCGTACAGCGCGTCGGCGGTCCCTTCTCCTCCGTCTGCGACCGGAAGCTCGACGGCCTCCGCGCCCGCGGCGCGCACACCTGCCGCCAGTGCGGCGGCTGCAGCTCGGGCAGTGAGGACGCCTTTGAGGCTAGCGGGACACAGCAGCGCCCTCACGGGCCGCCTCGGGCTCGCTCTCGTTCTCGTCCTCGAGGTCCTCGACCATCTCGCGAACCTCGGCGACGGCGTCCTCGGTCGAGTCCCCTTCGTCGTCCTCCATCCGGCGCAGCATCGCGACGGAGATGCCCTCGCGCGCGAGCGCGATCAGGCCGAGCGAGATGCCGCATGCGATCTCGATCGCCTGCAACACGATCCCGTACGCGAAGCCGATCGGATAGGCGACGCCGTAGTTGCGGAGCGGGATCGCGACGGCGGCCTGCACCAGGCCGATGTTGCCCGGCCACAGGGGAACGATGGTCGCGATGTTCATGAGGACGAGCACGAGCCCCGCGGCCGGCAGCGGCGCGTCGATGTCGAATGCCTGCATCGCGACGTAGACCGCGAGGAGCTGCATGAGCCACCCGAGACACTGGAGCAGAATCGCCGCGGCCAGCGGGACCGGCGCCTTCAACACCGAGAGTCCCTGCCGCCCCATGCTCACGAGCTCTCGGATCGAGCCCATGCCCTCGCTCACGACCGGTCTGGCATGCCGCTTGGCTCCGAGCCACGCAACGGTGAAGAGGGCGAAGCCGACGGCCGCCGCGATCGTGATCGACACGATCGCCCAGTGCGGCACCTCGGCCGTCAGGAGCACCCACGTGACGAGGATCGAGGCAGGAACGAGGTCGAACAAGCGGTGGGCGAAGACGGTCCCCACGAGGGTCGCGCTCGTGCCAGGGGGCGCATCGGGAAGATGGCGCCGAAGGGTGGCCACGCGGGCGAGCTCACCGAGTCGGCCGGGAACGATCGCGTTGGCAAGCAGCCCGACGCCGAACGAGGAGAGGACGTGAACGAGCTTCGGTTGGTGCTCGGGAGGCAGCGCCTGTCCGACGGTCAACCGCCACGAGAGCGCCCGGAACAGCGTCGACACGACGTTGAGCAGGTACGCGAGTACGATCCAGCTCCAGATCACGAGCTCGAAGGCGTCGAGCACGCTTCCCCACTCGGGCCCGCGCCACCAGAGCAGCGTCGCAGCGACGACGAAGGCCACGAGAGCGACGCCGGCCTGCGTCCACCCACTCTTCCAGATCCGTCCTGCCGTCTTCATGCGGCGCGCGCCTCGTCCCGGCCGACCCGCGTCACGCCCTCGTAGATCCGTTCGAGACGCCGCGCAATCGTGGGCCACGAGTAGCGCTCGACCGCGAGCTCACGCGCCGCCTCACCCATCCGCTCGCGCCTCGGCTCGTCCGCGACGAGCTCGGAGACCGCGTCGACGAGCGTGGCCGTGTCGTCGGGCGGCACCGCGACCGCTGCGTCCGGGGTGAGTACCTCCCGGTACCCAGGGATGTCGGACGCGACGCCTGGAAGCGCGCATG
>Ga0207650_10002066_pt1 | contig 14034 bp, 6 predicted proteins | sample KBSS63metaG_FD_184325 | JGI IMG/M metagenome (GOLD analysis project Ga0207650, IMG submission 184325) | Switchgrass rhizosphere microbial communities from Kellogg Biological Station, Michigan, USA - KBS S6-3 metaG (SPAdes) (version 2) | ecosystem: Host-associated > Plants > Roots > Rhizosphere >...
CCTTCGAAGGAAGAATTGATTTCCAAGATTATGTTTTTGATCAACGCCCAGGCGCAGCGTTTGGTTACCGTGATTTCGGCGGTGCCGCGCAACCTGGCGATTGTGATCAAACAAATCGGAGATCAGAAGAGCGGCGAGTCCGCATGAGTAGTTGTTTCAAGTCTGAGATCTTAAATCTCAAATTTGAGATGGTTTGAATCGGAGAGTTCTAATCTAAGATCTGAAATTTGAGATCTCAAGAAATTTGAGATCTCAGATGAAAGAAGAGTAAGCACAGGGCCAGACGCGAAACGAGCCGAAACGATGGTCAGGTCGTCAATGGCTTCGACGCTCCCGCCGGATGAGATGCAACCAACCGGCAGAAACGTACGCGGGTTCTCCTGATGCGAAATTGAGCTGGTGATAAATCAGCGGCCTTTGAAGTTGAGAATTACCGGCTGAACAGTTAATCAGCACCAAGGAACCCTTGAGGAGGATAGAAAGCAATCATGGCAGCAACACGTGAAGATGTTATTGAGTTTTTGAAAAGTATGACGCTTCTGGAAGCTTCACAGCTCGTGAAGGAGTTGGAAGAGACGTTCGGTGTTTCCGCGGCAGCGGCGGCAGTCGCAGCTCCGGCAGCGGGCGGTGGCGGTGGCGAAGCCGCAGCTCCGGCTGAAGAGAAAACCGAATTTGACGTTATCCTGCAGGCCATCGGCAGCAACAAGATCAATGTGATCAAAGTTGTGCGCGAAGTGACAGCGTTGGGCTTGAAAGAGGCGAAAGACCTCGTTGAAGCCGCGCCGAAGCCGGTGAAGGAAGGCGTCTCCAAGGAAGAAGCAGAGACCGTCCGGCAGAAGCTTGCCGACGCAGGCGCAACTGTCGAAGTTAAGTAAGTCCAATGTCCAAAGTCCAAAGTCCAATGTCTGGGTTAACCAGCGGACTTTGGACATTGGACGTGAGACATTGGACTACTGTTTCGTTGGCTTGACACTTGTACGCTCGGTGGGTAAGTTAAGAGAGTATTGAGGCGCTGGCGTTATTCCGAAAAACTTGAACGACAAATCAGCCGTTTTTTAGTGATGAAGCGGTCGGGGCATTGTGCGCCCTGACCGCGCCTTCGTGTCTTCATACATTGCGGAATGCCGATTTTGTACTGCGGATTGAATTGGCGTTTGTCTTTTTGAATTCCGCAATCCGAAACCCGCATTTAGAAATTCTGATAAGGAACCTCTCATGCAAGGAAATCTGCTTCAATCAGTCAATACAGGATTAGGACGACGGACGAGCCAGGCGCCGGAGCGCGTCGACTTTTCCAAGATCTCCACGGCGGTGCGCATCCCGAATCTAATCGAGATCCAGCGCGAGTCGTACAATCGTTTTCTGCAGATGGACTTCCTGCCCGAGGAGCGCGAGAACACCGGGCTGCAGGCGGTGTTTGAGTCAGTGTTTCCGATCTCGGATTTTCGCGGCACCGCCACGCTCGATTTTGTCGAGTATCAAATCGGAAACTGGCAGTGCAAGTGCGGCCGGCTCGAAGGTCTGAATTACCTGCGAGCGAACTGCAAGCATTGCGGCTCCACTATCAAAGTCAATCCGCTCGCGGCGGGCGAAACGCTCTGTCACAAGTGCGGCACTTTCAACTCAGTGCGTCCGCAGCTTTGCGAAAACTGCGGCGAACCCGTCGGCTTGAAGCATAAGCACGATCAGCAGGAGTGTCAGGAACGTGGCATGAGCTACAGCGTGCCGCTCAAAGTCAAAATTCGGCTGACGGTTTACGACAAAGACCCCGAGACCGAAGCGCTCTCGATTCGCGACATCAAAGAGGAAGAAGTATTCTTCGGCGAAATTCCGCTGATGACCGACAACGGTACCTTCATCATCAACGGTACCGAGCGCGTCATCGTGTCTCAGTTGCACCGCTCGCCTGGCGTCTTCTTCAAACGCGGCGCAATCTACATTGCCAAGATCATTCCGTATCGCGGTTCCTGGGTGGAGTTTGAATACGATCAGAAGAACCTGCTTTACGTTCGCGTTGGCAAACGCAAATTCCTGGCTTCGATTTTCCTGCGCGCGCTTGGTCTCTGGTTCGGTACCGAACCCGACGGCAAGCTGGTCAAGAGCGATGCGATTCTCGAGGAGCGGGTGAAGAATGCTTCGTTTGCCGACGAAGACATTCTCCGCGCGCTTTACGTCACCGACGAAATCCGCGTGGAAGACGGCCGCCTGATGATCCAGGTGCCCGATCAGGGCGCAACCAGCGTGGTCGGCATGAAGGTCGATTTCGACATCAAGGGTCGCGGCCCCGATCCGATTGTGCGCGCCGGCAAGAAAGTTACCGGCTCCGCGCTCGAAGCCCTGCGGAAAGCGAACATCGGCGAAGTCGAGATGGAGACGTCGCAGTTTGAAGGCGCCTACGCTCTGTCCGACATCGTGAATAAAGAGAGCGGCGAAGTAATTCTGGAAGCGAACAACGAAATCACGCCCGCGAAATTACAGGAGATCGTTGAAGGTGGTATCGACACTTTCTCCGTGTTTTTCCCGGAGCGCGACGACATCGGTTCGATACTCGCCGGCACGCTCAAGAAGGACGTAATCACCAAGCCGGTTGATGCGCTGCTTGAGATTTATCGCAAGATGCGTCCCGGCGATCCACCGACCGTGCAGACGGCTTACAAGCTGCTCGAAGCGATGTTTTTCGATCCGCGTAAGTTCGACTTCTCGCGCGTCGGCCGTCTGAAGTTCAACATCAAAATGGGCAAGCCCGAGCGCGATCGCATCAACGATCCGCTGCTGTCGGCCAAGGATTTTTACGAGGTGGTTTCTTACGTGTTGAAGATGCGCAAGAACCCGTCCGAGTATCAGGCCGACGACATCGATCACCTCGGCAACCGCCGCGTGCGCGCGGTCGGCGAGCTGCTCGAGAACCAGTTCCGCATCGGCCTGGAACGAATGGAACGCGCCATCAAAGAAAAGATGTCGATCCACCAGGAAATGCAGACGACGATGCCGCGCGACCTGATTAATGCAAAGCCGGTAACGGCGGCAGTGCGCGAGTTTTTCGGCTCCAGCCAGTTGTCGCAGTTTATGGATCAGACGAATCCGCTTTCTGAGATCACGCACAAACGCCGCTTGTCGGCGCTTGGACCAGGCGGGCTTTCTCGTGAGCGCGCCGGGTTTGAGGTTCGCGACGTGCACCCGACTCACTATGGCCGCATCTGTCCGATTGAGACGCCTGAAGGTCCGAACATCGGTTTGATTTCCAGTCTGTCGTGCTTCGCGCGCATCAATGAATTCGGTTTCATCGAAGCGCCGTATCGCAAGGTGACTGACGGCAAAGTGGTCGAGTACGTTCGTGTGCTCAACGGCGGCGATACGAAACTCAAGCACGGTGAGCACCTGCCGCTCGAAGAAGTTGAGAAGATTAATAAGAAGGTGACCGGCGAGCACCGCAAGGCCGACTTCGAGCCGTGGCCTTTCTATCTAACCGCGTGGGAAGAAGACAAGCACGTCGTCGGCCAGGCCAACATCGAGCTCGACGAAACCGGTTACATCGTTAACGAGCGCAATGCGGCGCGCAAAGCGGGTGAGTTTATCCTCGCCCTGCGCAAAGACATTGAATACGTCGACGTGTCGCCCAAGCAGCTCGTCTCGGTCGCGGCTTCGCTGATTCCGTTTTTGGAAAACGACGACGCCAACCGCGCGCTGATGGGTTCGAACATGCAGCGACAGTCGGTACCCCTGCTGCGCGCCGAAGCGCCTTACATCGGCACCGGCATGGAAAAAACTACGGCGCGCGATTCCGGCGCGGTGGTGGTGGCGAAACGCGACGGCGTGGTTGATTACGTGGATTCCGAGCGCGCGATCATCAAGGCCGATCACAACGTCGACGGCACGATCTCGCGCGAAGTTACGGCGGACATCTACACGCTGATCAAGTTTAAGCGCTCGAACCAGAACACCTGCATCAACCAGCGTCCGATCGTTCACGTCGGCGAGCGCGTTTCCAAAGGTCAGGTAATCGCGGACGGTCCCTGCACCGATCGCGGCGAGCTGGCGCTGGGACGAAACGTGCTCGTGGCGTTCATGCCCTGGCGCGGTTACAACTTTGAAGACGCGATCCTAGTTTCCGAGCGGCTCGTCAAAGAGGATTACTACACTTCGATTCACATTGAAGAGCTCGAAATCGAAGCGCGCGACACCAAGCTGGGGCCGGAAGAAATCACGCGCGACATTCCCAACGTCGGCGAGAACATGCTTCGCGATCTCGACGAAAGCGGCATCATTCGCATCGGCGCCCAGGTGAAGCCGGGTTCGATTCTGGTTGGCAAGGTTACGCCGAAGGGCGAAACGCAGCTGACCGCCGAAGAGAAACTGCTGCGGGCGATCTTCGGTGAAAAGGCCGGCGACGTGAAAGACGCTTCGCTGGTCTCACCGCCGGGAATCGACGGCACAGTCGTCGATGTCCAGGTGTTCACTCGCAAGGGCCAGGAGAAGGACCAGCGTTCGCTCGCGATCGAACAGGACGAAGAAGATCGCCTGCGACGCGACCTCGAAGACGAAACGCGCATCCTGCGTGAGCAGCGCGATCAGCGTATTCGTGAGTTGCTCGAAGGACGCAAGCTTTCCGCCGACCTGACCGTAAATCGTGAAGTAGTGATTCCGAAGGGTGAGGCGATCACGCGCGAGATGCTGGAAGGCATCGAAGCGAAGGTGCTCAGGAAAGTGCAGATGGCTTCGACGCGCGTCGACGTCGGCGCCGAGATCAAGGAATACGAAGATCGCACCGAGCGCCAGATCAAGATCTTGTCCGACATTTACGAAGAGAAGATTGCCAAGCTGCGTCAGGGCGACGAGCTGGCGCCGGGCGTCATCAAGATGGTCAAAGTCTTCATCGCCATGAAGCGCAAGCTTTCAGTGGGCGACAAGATGGCCGGACGTCACGGAAACAAGGGTGTCATCGCCCGGATTCTGCCGGAAGAGGACATGCCTTACTTGCCGGATGGCACGCCAGTCGAAATCGTGCTCAACCCGCTCGGTGTGCCATCACGTATGAACGTGGGCCAGATTCTGGAAACGCACCTCGGCTGGGCGGCGCGAGTTTTGGGGGTTCACTTTGCGACGCCGGTGTTCGACGGCGCCACTGAAGCCGAGATCAAGCAGAAACTGAAACTCGCGGGCGCCCGAGCGACGGAATTAGGACTTCCGGAAATCATCAACGAGTCTGGCAAGGCCATACTCTACGACGGACTTTCCGGCGATCCTTTCGAACAAAAGGTGACGGTTGGCTACATCTACATGCTGAAGTTGTCGCACCTGGTGGACGACAAGATTCACGCGCGTTCGATTGGACCATACAGCCTGATTACGCAACAGCCGCTCGGCGGCAAGGCGCAATTCGGCGGCCAGCGCTTCGGCGAAATGGAGGTTTGGGCGCTCGAAGCTTACGGCGCGGCGCACATCCTTCAGGAGTTGCTGACGGCGAAGTCTGACGATGTTGCCGGTCGTTCAAAGATTTACGAGGCCATCGTTAAAGGCGAAGCGGATTTCGATCCGGGTCTGCCGGAATCGTTCAACGTCCTCGTGCGCGAGCTGCAGTCGCTGTGCCTCGATGTTGAATTGATCAATAAGAAAGTGCCCGGCGCCAACGGAGACGGTACCGAAGAAGGCGTGGGCGAAGCGCTGATTACGAGCGCGGCAGAATAAAGCGATCTTGGTTCTTTGGACTTTGGTCTTGGTTCTGTCGGCGCATCGCCGAGGCTGCGGCGTAAGAAGTCAAAGACCAAAAGCCGAAGACCAAAGACCAGGAAAGAAACTGGTTGGTTGGTAAGTGACAACGGAGAAAATCAAGTGTTTCGATTTCAACAAGAGAAGACGCAATTAGCTCCTGATTTTGAGGCAATTAGAATCTCGCTGGCATCGCCGGACAAGATCCGGCAATGGTCGCATGGTGAAGTGACCAAGCCCGAGACGATTAATTACCGCACCTTTAAGCCGGAGCGTGACGGGCTCTTTTGCGCGCGCATCTTTGGCCCGGTCGCTGATTGGGAATGCCTCTGCGGCAAGTACAAGCGCATGAAGCACCGCGGCGTGATCTGCGACAAGTGTGGCGTGGAAGTGACGCAGGCAAAGGTGCGACGCGAGCGTCTCGGTCACATCGATCTCGCCAGCCCCTGTTCGCACGTCTGGTTCTTCAAGGGCTTGCCGTCGCGCATCGGACACTTGCTCGACATTCCTTTGCGCGAGCTGGAAAAAGTTCTCTACTTCGAATCCTACATCGTGATCGATCCTGGCGACGTTCCCGGAATCAAGGAGCGCGAGCTGCTTTCGGATGAACGCTATCGCGAGCTGGTGCGTGATTTCCCCGCGCAGTTCGTCGCCAAGATGGGCGCCGAAGCGATTAAGGAATTGCTGGCGATGGTAAAGGTCGAAGAGCTTTCAGTCGAACTGCGCAAGCGCATGCGCGAAGAAACTTCGCAGCAGAAGAAACTCAAATATTCGAAGCGGCTGAAAGTTGCGACCAGCTTTTTGAAGTCGGGCAATCGTCCGGAGTGGATGATTCTCGACGTGATTCCGGTCATTCCGCCTGAGCTGCGCCCGCTCGTGCCGCTCGATGGTGGACGGTTTGCGACGTCGGATCTCAACGATCTCTATCGCCGCGTTATCAATCGCAACAACCGTCTGAAGAAGCTGATGGAGTTGCGCGCGCCGGAAGTTATCGTGCGCAACGAAAAGCGCATGCTCCAGGAAGCCGTCGACGCTTTGTTTGATAACGGTCGTCGTGGGCGCGTGCTGCGCGGTGTGAACAATCGCCCGCTGAAGTCTCTGAGTGGAACGCTCAAGGGCAAGCAGGGAAGGTTTCGCCAGAACCTGTTAGGCAAGCGAGTTGATTATTCTGGCCGGTCCGTCATTGTGGTTGGTCCGGAACTTAAGCTGCACCAGTGCGGCTTGCCGAAGAAGATGGCGCTCGAACTATTCAAGCCGTTCATCTACAACCAACTCGAGAAGCAGGGCCACGCCGCGACCATCAAGCAGGCGCGCGAAATGGTCGAACGCCAGGAGCCGGTGGTCTGGGACATTCTCGAGGAAGTGATTCGCGAGCATCCGGTGCTCTTGAACCGCGCGCCGACGCTGCACCGCCTGGGCATCCAGGCGTTTGAGCCGGTCCTCGTCGAAGGCAAGGCCATCAAGATTCACCCGCTCGTCTGTACTGCGTTCAACGCCGACTTCGATGGCGACCAGATGGCCGTTCACATTCCGCTTTCGCCTGAAGCACAAATTGAAGCCGCGGTGCTGATGCTTTCGAGCAATAACATCCTGAGCCCCGCGAGCGGCCAGCCAATCGCGGTGCCGTCGCAGGACATCGTGCTCGGAATTTACTACCTGACGCGCGACAAGTCCGGCGCGAAGGGCGAGGGCCGCGTGTTTGCCTCGCTTGAAGAAGTGTTGCTGGCGCTCGACGCGAAAGAAGTGACGACGCAGACGCCAATCAAGTTGCGCATTCACGGCGATTTGATCGACCTGACGCAGGAACACGATCCGCAGGATATTCTTCGCGCGGCGGTGCAGGAAGATGTGCGACGCGTTATCGACACGACGGTCGGTCGCGTCATCTTCAACGACTCCATTCCGCCGGGCTTGCCGTTCTTCAACGGCACGCTGAAGAAGAAGGGCCTGCAGTCGCTCGTCAACTATTCCCACATTCGTCTCGGTCACGAGATGACGGTGAAGATGCTGGACGACCTTAAGAACCTCGGGTTCCTTTACGCGACCAAGGCCGGCATCTCGATCGGCATCGACGATCTGGTTACGCCTGACGCGAAGAAGCCGCTCGTTGATAAAGCTGAGAAAGACGTGATCGCGGTCGAACAGCAGTATCTCGACGGCGTGATCACTTCCGGTGAACGCTACAACAAGGTCATCGCCGTTTGGTCAGAAGTGACTGACAAGGTCGCCAAGGAAATGTTCAAGGCGATGGACCAGCGCGAGAAAGACTCCGGCGAGTTGAATCCAATTCTGGTCATGAGCGATTCCGGCGCCCGCGGCAGCGCTCAGCAGATTCGTCAGCTGGCCGGCATGCGCGGTTTGATGGCCAAGCCTTCGGGCGAAATCATCGAAACGCCCATCAAGGCCAACTTCCGTGAAGGCCTCGACGTGTTGCAGTACTTCATTTCGACGCACGGCGCGCGCAAAGGCTTGGCCGACACGGCGTTGAAGACTGCCGACTCGGGTTACCTGACGCGTCGCTTGGTTGACGTGGCCCAGGACGTGATCATCAGCGAGCCGGATTGCGGCACCTTGCGCGGCATCTCGGCTTCGGCAATTGTTGAAGGCGGCGAGGAAATCGAATCGCTGCGCGACCGCATCGTCGGACGCATCGCGCTCGAAGACGTGATCGACCCGGTTGAAGGCCGCGTGATCGTCGAGTCGAACCAGGAGATCGACGAAGACCTTTCGTCGGAGATTCAACGATCGGGCGTGCAGCGCGTGCGCATTCGTTCGGTGTTGACCTGCGAATCGCGTCGCGGTTGCTGCATCAAGTGTTACGGCCGCAACCTCGCCACCGGACGTCCGGTCGAGATCGGCGAGGCAGTGGGCGTTATTGCCGCGCAATCAATCGGCGAACCCGGCACTCAGCTCACCATGCGCACGTTCCACATCGGCGGCACGGCGCGACTCGAAGAGTCTTCGAAGCATGAAGCTCGCCAGGACGGGACAATAAAATATTTAGACCTCCAGACTGTAAAAAGCCGCAAGGGCGAGCGCATCGCCATGAACCGCAACGGTTCGCTCACGATCATCGACGATCGCGGTCGCGAAGCGGCGCGCTATCAGATTGTTTACGGCGCACACATCCTGGTGGAAGACGGCGAGCGCGTGACGCAGGACCAGTTGCTGGCAACCTGGGATCCGTTCACGTTCGCGATTCTGACCGAGGTCGCTGGTCATGTTAAGTACCAGGACTTGAAGGAAGGCGTCACCTTTGATGAAGAGGTCGACGAAGTCACCGGTCAGTCGCGGATGGTTGTCAAAGATTCGCCTGACGAAAAGAAACAGCCGCGTTTGGAAGTTCGCAACGCCAGCAACAAGCTGCTGAAGACTTACCAGATGCCGGTGCGCGCGAACCTGATGGTGGCCGACGGCGACAACGTCGAACCCGGCGACATCATCGCGAAGATTCCGCGCGAAACCACCAAGACCAAAGACATCACCGGCGGTCTGCCGCGCGTCGTCGAGTTGTTTGAAGCGCGACGTCCGGCGGAAACCGCGGTCATGTCGGAAATCGACGGCACGGTCACCCTCGGCCCAATCGCCAAGGGCAAACGCAAGCTGATCATTACCGGCGACGACGGTGAGGAGCGCGAGTACGACATTCCGCGCGGCACGCACATCAATGTGCAGGAAGGCGATCGCGTGCGCGCCGGCGAAGCTTTGATGGATGGTCCGTTGAACCCGCACGACATTCTGCGCGTGCTGGGCATGCAGCGGCTGCAGGAGTATCTGGTCAACGAAATCCAGGAAGTCTATCGCCTGCAGGGTGTGAACATTAACGACAAGCACATCGAGGTTATCGTGCGTCAGATGTTGCGCTGGGTGAAGATCAAGGAAGTTGGCGACACCGACTTTCTGCTCGAGGAACAGGTCGATCGTTTCCGCTTCACCGATGAAAACGAGCGCGTCAACAACGAGGACGGCGAAGTCGCCCAGGCCGAACCGCTTCTGCTTGGTATCACCAAGGCGTCGCTGTCGACTGACTCGTTTATCTCAGCAGCGTCGTTCCAGGAGACCACGCGCGTGCTTACCGAAGCGGCCATTTCCGGTCGCATCGACTACCTGCGCGGCCTGAAGGAAAACGTGATCATGGGACGGCTGATTCCGGCTGGGACGGGAATGGAGTATTACCGCAACGTGGACATCGCGCGCGACGAGACGATTGACCAGGCGGCGCGGGATCGCGACCTTGACGACTTTCCCGATATCGTCGGCGGTCACGACATCGTGACGCCTACGGTTCGCGAGCCGTTGGTCACAGCCACCGGCGACGGCGACGTTGAGGACGTGGTGGAGTAACTTTGGGAGTCACCGCACCCAAAAGAAAGAGGACAGGCAGGAATGCCTGTCCTACTTTTTTGTATGGCAGAAGCCCGACCGTTAGGAAGGGCTTGAAGCGGCCAAGCCAGAGCCCCTCCCTTACGGTCGGGCTTCTGCCTAAGCCCTTCCTGACGGTCGGGCTACTGCCTCATTGCTTAGCGGCCGCCACCGCCAGGTGAAAGATTATTAAGCGTGTTGATTCGCGCGCGCACCGCGTCGGCCAGCATGTCGACTTCCGCCGCTGAATAATTCGCGGCCCGAAATGCGTCCTTGATCTGTTCGTCGCTCAGCCGGCTCAACCATGACGCCAGCCACTTGGCGTGCTCGACGGTGATATCTTCAAACAGCTTGCCGTTCTTGCCGCCGTAGTGAAATTCGACCCGGTTTCCCCTGATACCCTTCACAAACTCGGCTTTCACGTAGTCTTCAGGTTTATTGCGGCTGCGCGAAATAATTCCCCCTGTCTTGCCGAAAGTTGCGCCGAGGTCGCTGATGATGAAGCGGCGCTCAGAATCAGTCACACCCTTCGTCGCCAAAATCTCGTTGTTGTCGTCTTTCATGTCCCAGTTATTAATCAGCAGCATCATTATCTTGAGACCCTGAAACTCCGGCTTGCCGACAAAAGGATTATTGGCCCACAGCCAATCGCCCGCGCGCTTAACGTCCTTCGGTCGGGCCTCGAGCCGCACGTTTTTGAACGTGCCTTTACCCTGGATCTCCAGCTCGGGAGCGAGGTGCGAAATCTCGGTGTGGTAGCCGATGGCCCACAGCAGGCGATTAGCCGCCGTCTCGGGCTGGGCTTCCTTGCTGAGTTTCGCGACCCACTCATTGCCCTTCGCATCTTTGACGGTGTACTTCGTCGACCAGCCGCCTTCTTTGACCGCGACAAAAGTGACGCGCGAAAGGTCGGGCTTCATCGCGTCACCACCAGCGCCCAGCAGCAGATTGCGCGACTCGATATCGTCGGGAGCGCGCCACAGCACGGCCGGGCCCGTGTAAACTTTTTTCTCTTTATTAGCCTTGTCTTTATTAGTTTTTTCTTTCGAGGTCTGGGCCTGGAGGTTGGCCGTGTTGGCCAGCGTCAGGCATAAGATCATCAGGAGGCGCAGTTTTGTTTTTAACATTTCGTTCTCCAATCGCTCCGGTGCGTGCTTTGTTTCGGGTAGGGGCTACGGCATGCCGTACCCTGGCGAATAAATGCTGTCATGAGCTAACGCGCAAACAAAATATAAACCGGGTCAGCTTTTATCAGAACCGAGAGAGGTAGCGATCGGTCAGGGAGGCACTTCGGAAAAGGAAGAGTCTCATCACGCAAGAAAAGTATTTGGCCGGTCGCTACCGCTCACGGTTCTGATGTTGAGCCTTCTGTGAAAGCCTGTGCCATTAGTTTGGTCAATTCGCCGGTTGCATATCCGGCCGGTCGCCACCGCTCTCGGTTCTGATCTACGCCCGTTGGAAGTGCAGCGACAGCAATCGCGGTATGCTGTTAATTGGTGCGTCGGCGTCGCGCCATTCACCTAACTCTTGCAGCACAAACCCGGCTGCCAGGCCGGTGTTTACGTATTCGGAAACATCATGCAGAAACGCCGCGATACGCTGGCGCTCGCCGGTGCTGGTATTACTAAACTGCGCCTGCCCGCCTGTAAGTTGACGCATCGGATGCAGCTCGCACGAAAACAACTTGCCGCCACTCACCAGAACTCGCGCGGCTTCGGCAAAGAATGTGTCGAGGCGCGCAACGTGTTCCAGGATTAACATCGCTACGATTATGTCCGCCGAAGCCTTAGGGAACGGCCATTTGAGGAGCGCGTTGTGTTGCACGAAACGCACGCGGGGGTTGGCAACCCGGCGCCGGGCTTTGGCAAGCATCTGTTCTGAAAAATCCAGTGCGACGATCCCGCCGGCCTCGCCCGCGCGTTTGGCCAGCCACTCGGTGTTACGCCCGGTGCCGCAGCCAACTTCGATCACTCTGCGGCTGGCGAAATCGATCTTCGTTTGTCTGAGTACTTCCGCTGCGAGGTCGCGTGTGCGATTCTGATCCGTGTCGTAGGTCTCCGCCCAGTCGTTGTAGGCAGTTGCGATTTCGGATTGATCTGACGTTTCAGTCATGCGTCTGTATCAGTCCGCGACAGCGGACGAGTGATAATAGCCCAGCAGTTGACTGCTGGGTAAAGAGGACGAAAGGCTCGGAGTCCGTAAAACTGACGACTGAATGGTAAGTCGACCCGCTTTCAGTCGTCCGCTTGACGGACTTCGTTACTGATAATTTCGCACCCCAGCGATTAATCGCTGGGCTATTATCATTCGTCCGCTTTGCGGACTCTTAATTCGCGAGAGAAACACTTGAAGCGAACTGTCACGCAACTTCAAAAACTTTCCGGCGCGCGCAAGGCGCCGATGCCCGAGTTCGTCTCCCCTCAGCTCGCCACTCTAATGCGCACGCCGCCGAGTGGCGACGAGTGGCTGCATGAATTGAAGTTTGATGGTTACCGCATGATCTGTCATCTCAGTCGCGGCAGGGCGCAATTCTGGAGTCGCAACGGTAAAGACTGGACCGAAAAATTTCCCAACCTGTCGGCGGCGCTGAAAACGTTTCCGGTTCAGAACGCGATACTCGACGGCGAAGTCGTAATTGTCGACAAGGCCGGCCGCAGCAGTTTTCAGTCGCTGCAACAATCGATGGGCCGCGGCGGAAGTGGTAAAGCTCCGGCTTTTATCTTTGAAATCTTCGATCTCATCTATCTCGACGGTTACAGCCTCACCCGCGTTCCGCTCAGGGAACGCAAAGCGCTGCTCGCCGAGTTGTTCGCTGCCGGTAAGTTCAAAGCCGAAACCGGCCCGCTGCGTTACAGCGATCACGTCGAGGGCAACGGCGCGCAATTCTTCAAGCAGGCCTGCGAATATGGCATTGAAGGCATCGTTTCGAAGCTTGCCGATTCTCCTTACGAATCGACGCGAAACCGAAACTGGCAGAAATCGAAATGTATCAAGCGGCAGGAATTTGTAATCGCCGGTTACACGCCTTCGAAAAAAGATTTCCCCGGTTTCGGTTCGTTAGTTCTGGGCGTCTACGAGAAAGGGAAGTTGATTTACTCCGGACGCGTCGGCACCGGTTTCAGCATCAAGCAACGGCTCGAGTTGCAGAAGAAACTCGATCGACTCGCGCAACCAACGATGCCGTTCGCGTCCGTGCCGAAGGATCCGGGTTTGCGCCAGGCGCACTGGGCCAAGCCGCAGCTGGTTGGCGAAGTGGAATTCACCGAATGGACCGCTGACAATGTGATTCGTCATCCGTCGTTCCAGGGATTACGCGAAGACAAGAAAGCGACGGAGATCATTCGCGAAGAGCCGCAGTAGCTTCGCAGCTCTTCTTTGCAGCACGCATAAAGTATTTAGTTGACGTACCTACCAAACAAAGACTAGAAGAGCCGCGCTTTACTCCCTACTCACAAAGGAGCATCAAATGAGCCTACCAAGAGCACGAACCCTCCGAATGAGGTTAATGGCCGTTGTTCTATGCGTGTTGGCCTTCGCCATTTATGCCACGTTTGCGCCAACGCCCAGCAGCGCCGACAAGCCCGGTGGTGGTAGTTGTGATTGCGGCCGGTGCGGCATGTGCAGTGGTCACGATCAGTGCGTGTGCCTGTATTCCGGTAACGAATGTATCGGCGCCCAATGGGTACTGAATTCCTGTAACTGTGGCGGGTGTTAGTCAGGAATCGTTGTGGCCTCTTTCTTTGAACACGCAATAACGATTCTGCCGTATTGTGCACGGCGCGAAGGAATAATTTCGATCTCCCCACTGTCCCGAGGTCAAAGACTGAATTCGTACGGGTGAACTTTGCAGGTTTTCACAAATCAATCGCTGCAAAGAAGTGGGAACAAGGCGCTGATTTTTGAGTCCCACCCGCGATCCCCGGATTAGAGAGGTTAACGAAATGAGTGGTGCCGTTTCTGGCCCGG
>Ga0207650_10002069_pt1 | contig 14028 bp, 12 predicted proteins | sample KBSS63metaG_FD_184325 | JGI IMG/M metagenome (GOLD analysis project Ga0207650, IMG submission 184325) | Switchgrass rhizosphere microbial communities from Kellogg Biological Station, Michigan, USA - KBS S6-3 metaG (SPAdes) (version 2) | ecosystem: Host-associated > Plants > Roots > Rhizosphere...
TTCACTAAGCCTTACACTATAATCAACATCCACATCCATCCGTAATTTTTCAAGATCTACATACAATTGCAGGGTGTATAATTCCTTGTCTAAAGAAATCAGACTATGATCTGAATTCTCTAAAACCTGCCGTAAAAGCTTGGCGAATTTGTTGATATAAATACTGGCTTCGTTGGGTTTGTTGTTTAATACAAGGGATTGGATGGAGTTCAATGCATTATGAACAAAATGAGGATTCATTTGTAATTTGAAAGCCTTCGTTTTTAACTCATATAATTGTGCCTGCAGCTCGTTTTTTGTTTTTAATTGATTTAATCTGTAGCGGAAAATAGAAACAATTAGTGCCGTAGCCGCTGCTATTAATGCAAGGCGAAACCACCATGTTTCCCAAAATGGTTTCTTTATTTCAAAACTGAAAGTACAAGGTTCACTCCAGTTAGTATTTTGTAACCGGGCTCGTACTTTAAATACATATTTACCGGCCGGCAGGTTGACAAATGAAACATAGTTTTCAGAAGATGGAGTGCTCCACGATGCATCAAGATCTTCAAGTTTATAACAGTATTGCAGCCCTGTAGTACCTGTAGAAGAAACACCTTTGAAATAGATTCCCAGATTATTTTGATTATAGGCAAAACGAAAATGGTAAGGAAGTTGAAAAATGCTGTACAGTGAATCCGTATACCTGGACCAATCGGTTTGTTTAAAGTTCAGCCGTATATTTTCAATGAGGATATTAGGTGCGGGAGATTTATAACTGATGATCTTTTGGGTATAAAAACAAATAACACTTTCAAGGGTAGTCATCCAAATATTTCCTGAAGCATCTTTAGTCAGCAATGAACCACCAGGATTTTCAACTCCTAATTCAGATGCATCATAAGAAGCGACGACACTATAATGGTCATTAATTTTTTTTCTGAGAATGGTGATAGAACCAAGACTGCTCACCCATAAATTTCCAACATCATCGAAGCATAATGAAGAGACATAGTTGCTGGATAAACCATTAGCTGTATTGAGCTCTTCCTTCAAAACCAACTGTTCATTTTTCCAGTAATATCGTCTTATCCCCCGTCCCGTGTAAGCGATCCAAATGTCGCCGGAAGGATCATTATAAAACCACGAAATGGTTCCCGTTGAATTGAACTCTTTTAATTGTAGCCCGCAAACGTTTTGTTTATTAATCGAATAGATTGCTCCCGTATCAGTGGCAAAAAGAATAGTTTCATTGATACATTGATGCAATCGCATAATATTGCCATGGATGCTTATCGTGTTCTTAACCGGTAGAATTGAATAACTATTTTCGTTGTATTGACACGGAAATTTTTGTTTTCTGACAGCAACCACAATTTTTTTTCGATAATTATCCCACATCACGTCAAAGGCCTCATCGCCCAGGGGTGCCAGTTCTTTGCTTTGCTCATAAACGGAATTTCTATCCTGTATCGCAAGAGCGAAGCCACGCAAATAATACCAGTAACGATTTTTATCATCAAATGCATATTTGTCAATGATCAATTCATCATTCGGCAAAACAGAACGAACAAGTTGCAATTTGCGGGGAATAAATTTTCCTTGTTTATATTCTTGTATCGTTAGTGCTCCCGTGTTAATAAATAATGGTTGCCCTGGCGGCTGCACTATGTTGCGCACGGCAGGAGTATCAATTATAAGGGGAAAACTAAAAATTTTATACTTTGCTTCTGTTACCTTAATAAGGCCGTTATAATCGGCTGTCCAAATAGTACCATGTTCGTCTTCTATAATATCAGAAATAAGATTTAAACTGGGATGTTTGTATACAAGCCGGGAAATAGTGTCACCAGGCATAACCACTCTCAATCCTGATGATTGGCTGCCAATCCAAATTCTTTTCTTGCTGTCAACTAAAAAACTGTAAACACCCTTTAGATTGCCTGCTTCACCTTTTAATTTTTCAAGATGGTTATTTTTTACTTTGAATATGCCTTCAATTGTGGAAGCAAAAACTTCCCCGGCAGATTCTTTTATTGCCACATAATAATAAAGTGGTTCTTTAGGAGTGTCTATGATTTGCCATGAATTATCGGGTTTGTGCACTACCAGTAAGTCGCCATAGTTGACATAAATACCTTCCTTTGTATCCAAAATTTCCCTGCAAACATGGTTTTCATATCCCGGGTACAAAGACAGTTTCCACCACTTATTCCCCCTAAATTCATAAACACCTGCAGTTGTCATTGCCCATAGCTTTCCTCTTTTTGTTTCAATAACTGCACTGCCTCGTATTTTAGGGGAATCTGAGAGGGGATAAGTAACAAATTTGTCGCCTTTCAATTCTGCAACTCCCCTTACTGTATTTACCCACAACCGGAAATGGCTGTCCATATAACCGGCACCAGTTCTGGCATCCGGTAATCCATCCGTGATTCCGTAATTAATGAAATTTTTTCCATCAAATCGATTTAAGCCATTAGGTGTTCCTATCCATAAATAGCCAAGCTTATCTTCTTTAATCGACCATACATAAGAAGACGATAGTCCGTCTTTTGTTGCGTACGTTTTCACATGAAACTCCTGGGCAAGAGACAGATGAAATGAAGTAATAAGCAGCGCGGTCGCAGACAAAACCAAAACAAAACGAAATTCTCTTTTCATCCTTTAAAAAGTTTCAGGAAAGCTTCTTTATTACTTCTTGAGATTTCAATTTGTTCCCCATTATTCATTACGACAATACCCCCTTCGCCACGTTTGTACATTTTTATGTGGTGCAAGTTGATAAGATAAGATCGGTGAACCTTGAAGAAATTATGGGATTGGAGCAATTCGGTATAGTAACCCAGTGTGTAACTCGACAAAATTTTTCTGTTGCCATCCAAATGGAACTCTGTATAATTATTTACGGCATGGCAATAAAATATGTCATTGACACTGATAAATAAAAACCCCTCCACCGTTGGCACTGTGATCTTATCCGGAATTGTGTTTGGCGTTTTTATATGTTGTTGTAAAAAATCAAAACGACTGGTGTGAGATGGATTCAGGTGCTTCTGCTGCAAAGCTTTCGTGAACGCAATTTTAAATTCTTCAGAATCTATAGGTTTAACAAGGTAATCAATTGCACTGTATCGGAAGGCCTTTACTGCAAATTCGCTATAGGCAGTTGTAAAAATTATTCCGAAGGGAATAGAACTCAATTTATCAAGCAAGTCAAACCCTGTTTCACCATTCATTTGTACATCAAGAAAAATTAAATCTGGATTGTTTTTACGGATTTTAACGAACGCTGTTTCAACGTCCCCAGCTTCATGGCAGATTGTTTCAGGGAAAAAATCAGATAGCAGCTTTCTTATCAGCAACCGGCTTTGTAGTTCGTCGTCAACTATTAAAGTAGTTATGAGTTCATTCATTTTAGTCCTGGTTGCAAAAAGAGGTCGTCAAACTCATATAAATTACAACAATTCTATAATAGATAAGGAGGGCTTTTAATCTGATTGCAACAATTATTTTCCTTAAATTCTTTTGTTGTTTATATTTAGTTATCAAAAAATTGAGGTACTCATCAATAAGACGCTATGGTAAGAATTACAGATTTTAAAGAAGGCGACATTGTTCATGTAATGGATGCAGGTGTCGAAAGAATTGGAATGGTAACTGCCATTACCCGTGAAGACAACATGGTTTGCATTGACAATGGTGTCCAGGAATTCTGGTTCGCCCCTGAGGACATTATTCCCGTTCCTTTAACTGAAAAGCAGCTGATTCATACTCTCGGATTTGAAAAAGAAGAGACCGCTGAGGGAGTCAAATATAAAAAAGGACCATTTCGGGTTGTTGTCCATGATCCGGGTAATTATACCAACTTGGATGTTTGGTACCGGGAAGATCACAGGCATTTTAATCACCCACTGTATGTCCATGAACTCCAAAATCATCACCTTGCAATGACCAAAGTGCCACTGGAAGCCCGGATTGCTCCCAAAACTTCTTAATTTTTTGGAAATATTAGGGTATTTGTTGGCGCATTAAGCGCCATTTTTTCTTTTTATAGCCTATTCCCCATATCTTTGCGCTCCCAAATTCTGTATGTCGAAACAGCCACTAATTAAACAGGACGGAACTATTGTTGAAGCCCTGTCCAACGCAATGTTCAGGGTAAAACTAGAAAACGGACATGAAATTTTGGCAACGATCTCAGGAAAAATGAGAATGCACTACATCAGGATTTTACCGGGTGACAAAGTAGGCGTGGAAATGAGCCCTTACGATTTAACAAGAGGCCGCATCATTTTCCGCTATAAATAGATTGACAAGGTTTAGGGTAAAAGGTGTAAGATTGAAGAACGACCAAAGCACCGTAACTACAAACCACAAACTATAAACTAGTTATGAAAGTTAGAGCATCCATCAAAAAAAGAAGTGTCGACTGCAAAATTGTGCGTCGTAAGGGTAAGCTTTATGTTATTAACAAAAAGAATCCACGCTTCAAACAAAGACAAGGATAGTACTGCTGAAAGCTAAAACCGTGCTTGTAGCTGAAGCTTTAAAATTATAAACGTAAACTTTAAATTAACTTATGGCTCGTATTGCCGGCGTTGACTTACCAAAAAATAAAAGAGGCGAAATTGGTCTTACCTATATCTTCGGTATTGGACCAGCCACTGCCCGCTATATTCTTGACAAACACACTATTGATCGTAACAAGAAGGTGAATGAATGGAATGATGATGAATTGAATGCAATTCGCAGCACCATTACCGACGAGTTTAAGGTGGAAGGTGCCTTGCGTTCAGAAGTGCAGACGAGTATCAAGCGTTTATTAGATATCGCTTGTTATCGCGGTCTCCGTCATCGTAAAGGATTACCGGTAAGAGGTCAGCGTACAAAAACCAACAGCCGCACACGTAAAGGAAAGCGTAAAACGGTTGCGGGTAAAAAGAAAGCACCTAAGAAGTAAGGTATTGTCATCCGCCCTGGCGGATGACTTTGTTCTTTATATAAACAATTGCAGTTATCCGTCTGAGCGGATAACCCACAATAAGAAAGCACCAATTTTACTGAATCAATTACGGATACCGGGGTGCAGGAGGAGGGTTGATTCGGGTTTCGCCAAAAGGCGGGATAAAACAAAACAAAGATTACCTCGTAAAATGGCAAAAGCACAATCAGGCGGCAAAGGTCAGCAACAACCAAGTGCAAAAGCAGCCGCAAAGAAAAGAATCGTGAAAGTAGACTCCTATGGAGATGCACACGTAAATGCAACTTTTAACAACCTGATTGTTAGCATTACTAACAAACAAGGACAAGTAATTTCATGGTCAAGTGCAGGTAAAATGGGATTCAAAGGTTCTAAAAAGAACACTCCCTATGCTGCCCAATTGGCTTCAGGTGACGCGGCTAAAGTGGCGCTGGATGCAGGTGTAAAAAGAGTAGATGTATATGTGAAAGGCCCGGGTGCTGGTAGAGAAAGTGCAATTCGTGCACTGGCTCAATCAGGCATTGAAGTAACACAAATTAAGGACGTAACTCCGTTACCACATAATGGTTGCCGTCCTCCTAAGAAGAGAAGAGTTTAGGCCCCCTGTCCCCCGGTAGGGGAACTTAGAAGCAAGAATCTTTTCTTTACTCAAACAGTTCTTATACATAAACGTTCTTTGAATAGAAGAATGTTGCCAAGAATAAAACGGTTCGATCTGAGCCTTCCCACCGGGAAGGACGGGATGGGCCGTATTCATTTAATTAAAAGGTGCTTCATTAATTTTTACCGCTTTCAACGATGAACGCACCGGTTTTTAAAAAGCGGAAATGAATAAAAAACTATGGCACGTTACAATGGTCCCAAGACCAAGATCTCCCGTATTTTCGGTGAGCCTATCTTAGGCAATGGTAAATGGTTAGGCAAGAATTCTAACCCTCCCGGTCAGCATGGCGCACAGCGCAAGCGCAAGACTTTGGGTGAATACGCACTTCAGCTGCGTGAAAAGCAAAAAGCAAAATACACATATGGTGTATTGGAAAAACAGTTCCGCAAAACCTTTGAAGAAGCTTCTCGTCGCAAAGGTGTTACCGGTGAAAACCTTATTAAATTGCTGGAAGCCCGTTTAGATAATACCGTTTATCGTATGGGTATTGCTCCTTCTCGTCCGGCTGCCCGCCAACTCGTAAGCCACAAACACATAACCGTTAATGGCGAAGTGGTGAATGTTCCTTCTTTTCAACTAAAGGCAGGTGATATTGTTGCATTGAAAGAAAAGTCAAAAGACAACCCTTCGGTTACAAGCCATATCCGTGGCCGTAATCCTAAATTCACCTGGGTTGATTGGAATGAAACTTCAATGCAGGGAACTTTTATTACGTATCCTGAAAGAGAAAGTGTTCCTGAAAATATTAAGGAGCAGTTGATCGTTGAGTTGTATAGCAAATAACTGTGAGACGTGAAAAGTGAAACAGCAAAATGTTTCAACTCTCACGTTTGACTTTTCACCAATAACAAACCTTTTAAATCTGTCCTTCGACTTCGCTGTGAATGACAAGGACAATAAAACCGAAAATTAGAAAAATGGCAATTTTAAATTTTCAGAAGCCCGACAAAATCGTTCTTCAAAAAGCAACTGACTTTGAAGCTCAGTTCGAATTTCGTCCGTTGGAACCCGGATATGGCGTAACCATCGGAAACGCATTACGTCGTGTTTTGCTTAGCTCTTTGGAAGGCTATGCAATTGTAGGTGTTCGCATTGAAGGAGTGGAGCATGAATTTGCTACCATCAAAGGCGTTTCTGAGGATGTGGTTGAAATAATTCTGAACCTGAAACAGGTTCGTTTGAAAAAGATTGTTGACCACGATGTACAAAGCGAAAAAATTACATTATCAATTAAGAACAGGACTGAATTCACTGCAGCTATGCTGGGTGAAGGCACTCAGTCGTTTCAGATCATGAACCCTGAATTGCTTATTTGCATCCTGGATAATTCTGCAAAACTGGATATCGAAATTACAATTGGCAAAGGCCGTGGTTATGTTCCTGCAGAAGAAAACAAGCCAAAAGATGCTCCGTTCGGCTACATTCCTGTAGATGCTATTTACACTCCTATAAAGAATGTAAAATACACTATTGAGAATACCCGTGTTGAGCAAAGAACTGACTTCGAGAAATTGGTGATGGAAGTGATTACTGATGGTACTATTCATCCGGAAGAAGCGGTAAAACAAGCTTCCCGCATTTTGATCCAGCACCTGATGATCATTACAGATGAGAACATCACTTTCGACAATAAGGAAGAAAAGAAAGAAGATATAGTTGACGAGCAAACATTGCAATTGCGCAAAGTATTGAAGACTCCATTGGAAGACCTGGATCTTTCGGTGCGTGCATTCAACTGTTTGAAAGCTGCAAAAATTAATTCTTTGAGCGAGTTGGTTCAGTACGAACAGGAAGATTTGATGAAGTTTAGAAACTTTGGGCAGAAATCCCTTTCTGAAATCGAGCAGGTATTGAATGAAAGAGGTTTGCATTTCGGGATGGACCTGAGCAAACTTGGAATCGATAAAGACGATTATTAATTAGCTAATTAGCTAATCAGCCAATTAGCTAATTTTTATAAACTGTAGGCTGCAATTCCTTGACACGGTGCAGCCGAATATTTAATCACTAAAGTTTGGTGAACGAATAAGAAGACTTCGACTTGAAGAAACTTCAAACTTCAAACCTCAAACTTCAAACTTTAAAGTCATGCGTCACGGAGACAAAATCAACAATCTCAGTCGTAAAAAAGCACACAGAGATGCGTTGTTAGCGAATTTAGCTTGTAACTTAATTGAACACAAGCGTATTGTAACTACATTGGCAAAAGCAAAAGCGTTGCGTATTTATGTAGAGCCATTGATCACCAAGAGTAAGAAGAACGAAACGCACCAGCGTCGTGTAGTTTTCAGTTACCTGAAAGACAAATCTGCTGTAGCTGAATTGTTTGATGTGATCAGTGCAAAGATTGCAGGCCGTCCTGGTGGTTATACAAGAATCATCAAACTGGGAACCCGCCCTGGCGATAATGCTGAAACTGCGCTGATCGAATTGGTTGACTTCAACGAGATTTACGGAAAAGGCAAAGCTGAAAGGAAAGAAGGAGCGAAAAGAACCCGTCGTGCAGGTGGTGGCAAGAAGAAAGCGGAGGCAACTGATGCAGCACCTGTTGCAGAAGCCACAACTGCTGAAACACCTGAAGCAACGGAACAACAACCCAGCTAATGATTGCTTGCTATACAGTTCTAAGGCATCCTTTTTAATGGGTGCCTTTTTTGTTGACATCAGGTGAAGAAATTTAACCTTGGCGAAATCTTTGAATAATTTTCTTTGCATAATCTTTTTAAAAAATGGACAAACAATACACGGCAGTTTTGGTTTTAGAGGATGGTACTACCTGTTATGGCCACGCATTCGGTGCCATTGGCACAACCGGAGGAGAAATTTGTTTTAATACGGGAATGACCGGTTACCAGGAAGTATTTACCGACCCAAGTTATTACGGGCAGGTGCTGATTATGAACAATGCACACATTGGAAACTACGGAGTTATGGATGAAGACGTAGAAAGCGATAGCATTAAGATTAAAGGTTTGATTGGAAGGAACCTTGAAGATTTATTTTCAAGGAAAATGGCAAAAGGCTCTTTGGATGAATATTTAAAGTCTCAAAACCTGGTGGCGATAGAAGGTGTGGACACGAGGGCATTAGTTGCTCACATCCGCAGCAAAGGAGCTATGAACTGTATTATTTCTTCTGAAATTTTGGATGCAGACGCGTTGAAGAAAAAACTGGATGAAGTTCCTGATATGGATGGACTGGAACTAGCATCTATTGTTAGCACAAAAGTTCCTTATGAATTGGGCGATCCCAATTCTCCAATCAAAATTGCCGTGCTGGATTATGGCACCAAGAGGAATATTTTAAACTGTATGGTGGAACGTGGCGCACATGTAAAAGTGTTTCCAGCTAAAACTTCGGTGGACGAATTAAAGCAATTCAATCCAGCGGGGTATTTTATTTCGAATGGTCCGGGTGATCCTGCGGCAATGGATTATGCAGTGGCAACATTGAAAAATATTTTAAAAGAAGAAAAACCAACATTCGGAATTTGTTTAGGGCATCAATTGCTTGCATTGGCCAACGATATTCCAACGTTCAAAATGCATCATGGTCACAGGGGATTAAACCATCCTGTAAAAAATTTGATTAGCGGAAGGTGTGAGATCACTACTCAAAATCATGGATTTGGGGTGGATCCGGAAGCAGTAAAAAAGGCAAAGCATATTGAGATTACTCACCTGAATTTGAATGATCAATCAATTGAAGGAATAAGGCTGAAGGGGAAATCCGCGTTTTCTGTGCAATATCATCCGGAAGCCACTCCTGGTCCTCATGACAGCCGGTATTTGTTTGATGAATTTATTGAGATGATTAAGAAGGATTTGAGCACAAATTAATTGTCAAGAATTTCCCACTTGTCAACAATCATGTAAAAATTTGCTGGCTTGTCTTCAGTACCACCTTTTATATAGAGCTGCTCATCTTTAATCTCAATTGTCAAGGTTGAGAAATCTTTGCTTCCGTCAGGTTGCTTGATATAACCCTTGTAAATGGCTTTGCCTGCAGTTAATTTTTCATTGAGGGTACAGTCGAAACTATCAATTTCAGTATCAAAACTTATCTTTCCTCTTTCAGGGTCGTCGGCTTTTAAGTTTATGATTCTAGTTGTTGGATTAAAAATTATTTCGGTATGAACACTCACTTCATTACCACCTTCAACCATTTTAATTTTCTCAACGATATACCTGACTGTTTTGTCGCACATCGATGTGTTTTCGCTTGAGTGTTTTGTGATTTGCAATTTTTTTGGAGAATCACAGGCATTTAGGAGAAAAATAATAATGGCTGAGAAGAAGGTAAGAGCATTTATCATTTGATTTGATTGACTATTTTTTTGAATAGCCTGCTATAAAAGCAGTGTAATTTTTCAAGACGTAAACATAGTGTTTACATGCGGAAAATAAATGATCTTTTGCATGCAGAATAGAACTCGTTTAAATTCGTAGAATGAAAATAGCTATCATCAACGGACCGAATTTGAATCTTTTGGGTAAAAGAGAAACAGATATTTACGGTAACCAATCTTTCGACAGTTATCTTTTGGATCTCCAATCAAAATATCCCGGCGTTGAACTAAGTTATTTTCAAAGCAATGTAGAAGGTGAGTTGATCAACGAAATTCAAAAACTGGGTTTTGCATATGACGGCATCATTCTAAACCCTGGCGGTTATACACATACTTCAGTTGCCCTTGGTGATGCTATAGCTGCAGTTAAAACTCCCGTCATTGAGGTACATATCTCTAATGTACATGCAAGGGAAGATTTTCGAAAGTTGTCGCATGTTTCCGGAAAATCAGTGGGAAGTATTTTTGGTTTGGGATTAAAAGGATATGAACTGGCTTTAGAATGGTTTGTTAGTCAATCAGTGTCTTAGCCGTTTTATTGATATCTGCACTGAGTTTATTTATAAAATTCAATTGCTCCCTCATCAATGCATCGTCTGTGTTTAATGTAGGTGCATGTTTAACGCCGTGGCCGTCTTTCTCAATTAAATCTCCGCTTCCTGTTTTTTTAACACTCTCAGATAAATTGTTTCTTGCTTTTTTAGCAATATGAACCATTTCAGCGGGATAACTCCTTTCCTCTTTAGACAATAGGGTTGTTGCAACAGAGGCAATGTTTGAAAATAGAATATGATTTAACACCACAAACTGGTGAATATCTTTTTCTTTTTTTTGTTTGTTTTTGGGCTCAGATAACATCCGTTGAAATGCAGCAGAAAGATTGGCCGAATTTAAATAAACGTCTTTTCTTGCCAGTTTGTATTCAAGCATGGTTGGCTTTCTGCCCGATAGAGCTTCAATAATTTTTTGCAGGTAAGCTGCATTGGCTTTGATAATTCCTTGCAGGTAATCTTTGAGTTGATCTGATTCCCACCTGGGAAATAAAAAATAACCTGCTAAAAACGCAATGGTGCAACCAAGAAGTGTGTCAAAAATTCTTTCTTCTGCAACTATTTTAAAATTATTGCCCAAATAAGAAAAGAGAATTAGAATATAAGGAGTCATGCAAATAACAGTAACCAGGTACTGAATGCGCATAAAAGAATACGTAGCGATCATGAACATGATCATTATAATAAACTGTACGTTTTTATTAGGGATGAAAATAAGAACCAAAACTCCAATAACACCACCTGCCAATGTTCCAATTATACGTTCTACATTCCGCTGTTTTGTTAAACTGAATGCTGGTTTCAACATGAAGGCAATGGTCATTAAAACCCAATAACTATGATGTCCGTAACTAATTGAATTTACAATTATGAATCCCGCAAAACAGGCAATACACATGCGAAGGGCATGACGAAATGCAGATGATTGCAAAGCCATGTTGTTCCAGAATATTTTTGGATCTAATGATTGATGTGATACAAAATTTGAATGGTCGAGCCTTGTTCTATCGGTTTTGATCTCTCCTTCAAAATACTGGTTGACATTTTTTAGATCATCCAGCATTTTTCGGATGTTCACTAAAATTTTTCTAAGCACAAGAGTCTGTGCCTGTCCTCTTGGAGCAATGCGGTCAATCTCCAGTTTTAATTGTCGAAGCTCTTCATCGTAATCAAATGTTGTTGTGAAAGAAGTATTAGCCTGGATGGCCAGGGCCATAGAATCTAATTCAAATGAAATTTTTTTTAGCGAGTGGTTAATAATTTCCAGGGCGCCTGTATATGCAAATTGTGTTCGCAGCAACGCATAGTCATAATACGCTGCAGTAATGTCTTCAAAGAGGTCCACCGTTTCCACAAAAGTAAATACCAATCTTCTGCCTTCCGAAGTGGACTCTGTTACAATTTGTCTTGTTTTAAAAAACATTTCCCTGGCCGCGTCTTGTTTTTCATTTACCACAATTTGTTGTGCTACTAATTTTTTGTAATTATCATCAAGATTTGTGGTGACGTTGTAAAAATCAGCTTTAATGGATAAATAGGCTGCAATTTCCCTTATGCAATCAGCCAGTGCCCTTTGCGCAATGCGGTAGGGTTGAAGTGTATGAAGTAACATACTAACTAACGAGTAAAAAACTGCCCCGGCCAGAATCAGCAATGCATGAGGCAACACCATTTGAGATTCAATAGGGGTGTCCATGGTAAGGATCATGATAAGAATCGCAGCGTTTCCTACCGAACTGGCACGATTTCCATAAAGTGTGAACATAGAGAAGAAAAAAGTGACCAGCACAATCTCCAGTCCCATGGTATATATATTCAACCTTGCCCATGCTGTAATACAGGTAATACAAAAAGTAATACCGCACGTAATGAACATGCTATTCCTACGGTGAATGATAGGTCCCGGTGCATCCGTTAAACTAATGCACATGGCGCCCAACGAGACGGTTAATCCTGCCTCGAAAAAATTGAAGTAGCTACCCAGTAATGCAGGCAACAAAATTGCAAATGTGGTTCGAAACCCATCTGCAAATGATTGGCTGTATAAAAAATATTGTATCTCCCGGGCGTATGTTTTCATTAATTCCTCAAAGGATTTTTTCTATCTAAAATTATACCTGTAAAAGTTTTACAACGGCCGAAAGTTAACCTTAACTGTTTTGAAGGGTGATTGATTTTTTTGGAGCAGAATAACTCTTGGTTAGTTATTATTTATGATTGGTTTGCAATTCGCAGAATTCAGCCAGCACCTTAGCAACTTGTTTAACTCCTTCAATAGTAGACGATTTGCTAACCCAGCTTGCCCCGAGCTTCCTGCAATACGATTCATCCGTTTCACTGTTTGAAGTAGTGTAAATTACCACGGGTATGTATTGGTATTTGGGATGCTGACGAATAGCCACAAGCGTTTCCTTACCATTAAGGCGGGGCATGTTGATGTCGAGGACTACTAAAAGTGGCGTGGCGTTGAGTGCAAAATCGTCAAGGAACTTCAATACCTCTTTTCCATCTTTAAATTCTAAAACATTAATGTTCCGGTTGAATTGCTTGAAAAAGCCGGTAATCAGTTCCAGATCGTCTGCATCATCATCCGCAAAGATGATGTAGCGGCTTCTCATATAATTAAATTACAGTATCGAAAGATAGGCAACAATTTTTTGTTTTTAAATTTATTAACCACCATTTTATCATCGATACGTCATTTGTAAAAAACCACGGGTGGAAATTTTAATCACCTGTTAGAACAGTCGTAAATAAAAATGTTGGCTCAGCCAACATTTTATTGTTTAATCTATTTCTTCCATCAAGGCCTCCCCATCATCGCTCCGGTTATTTCTTCTTTCAGATTCTTTGGGAGCCGGTTTCTTTTTTAACCAGTCTTTGTCCTTTTGCAGCCCTTGTACATCTTCCAGTTTGGCCACGTATAAACTTCTGCCATGCGTGCCTAATACAATTTCATTGTCTCTTTCCTGGATAGCAATATCGTGAACCGGAACTGACTTTGGTAAGCCCGCATGCCACATCATGAACGATTGGCCCCGATCAAAACTTACATACAGACCGCCATCACTACCAACATATAAAATATTCTCATTTGTGGGATCCTCGCGAATAACATTTAAAGGCTCAGCAGGAAGATCTTTTCCCAGAGGGGCCCAGCTAGTTCCATAATCTTCACTTACGTATAAATAGGCATTGAAATCATCGGTACGATAACCGTTCATGGTTACATACACCCTTCCTTCTTTGTATTGAGATGCAATTACACGACTAACCCATAGGCCTGTTGGGAGCGAGCCAGTCTGAGCTTTTTTTGTTGCAGAATTCAGCAAAGTCCATGTAGCACCTGCATCCTTTGAAATTTGGATATTGCCATCGTCTGTGCCAACGTACAATAATCCGAAGCGCAACGGAGACTCAGCAATAGTGGTAATGGTTCCAAACGGAACATCTCCGGGCTTATCTCCGTTGGTAAGGTCATTGCTTGTGGCAATTAAAGTAT
>Ga0207650_10002072_pt1 | contig 14015 bp, 6 predicted proteins | sample KBSS63metaG_FD_184325 | JGI IMG/M metagenome (GOLD analysis project Ga0207650, IMG submission 184325) | Switchgrass rhizosphere microbial communities from Kellogg Biological Station, Michigan, USA - KBS S6-3 metaG (SPAdes) (version 2) | ecosystem: Host-associated > Plants > Roots > Rhizosphere >...
TTCTGAAGCGGCCGCAGGTCGCAGTATTATTTCACCATCCTGCAGTGCAGAAACATAGGTCTCGCTTCCTGTTGCTCCTGTTATAAAGTCTGCATACGTGATGTCCTCAAAGCAGGCAGGTGTAGAGGTTATAAAACTAAGTGGTGCTGCAGCCAAAGTAGGTTCTGTTGCACTGTTTGTAAAACCATCAGTTGAACTGACCCTGTAATAATAAGTAGTTCCGGGCACCAGGCCTGTCAATTGCAAGCTGTGTGAGCTGGTAAGTGCTGCATCAGAACTGTTTTGACTTAATGTACTTGCACTGGTTCCAAGGTCCACCCTTGAATTAGAAGGTTCGTTCGTAGTCCACGTAACAGTAGCAGCAGTACCATCGGCAGCCGATGTAGCTACAACAGTTGTAATTACCGGTGGCGTATTATCCGACCCTTGCGAACATTCTATACCAAATTCCTTTAGAACAGGAGTGAGTTTTGTATCTGTTGTAGATAGGTCAACACGGTACTGTAAATAGCGGGAGGTCACTCCTACATTACCACTATTGGTAACAGCGGTGTAGTTAGACCATGTATTATCTGGAGAAGCTGTATTACCTGTTCGAACAAAAAGTTGTAGTCCTGTGCCTGAAGGAACAGCTGCTATCCAGGTAACCGCACCCCAGTTAGTGGTGGCACCGGCATCAAATATCCTGGATGTAAAACTGCCCGATGCTGTGTAAGGAGTAACCCTCAACCAGTCTACTGACAATGATCCATCACTGGTGTTCACGTCACTGATTTGTACAAACATTGGTTGAGAAACAGCAATTGAAATTGTGGCAGCAGGACTGGTACTTCCATCTACATAAAATTCAAAATTGCCCGCATTCCATTTAATGAGGAAACGATGAGGAGTGCCCAGTAGAGGCCCAAGATTCACACCGCCGCCGGGATCGGCCGAAGACCTGGCATACAAATTTCCATCGGGGCTACTACCCTGCCCGATTGTTACCCATGGAGCGTCAAAACCTTGAGTGGCTGCAAGTCCCACATTTTGAAAACTTCCTGAATTGTATGTCGCCACATATTCAATAGAAGATCCCACAAAAAAACTTGCAGTGGAGAAAATGTGTGTTCCGTTCACCGTAACAGCGCCATTGTTAACTGTAGTTCCACCTCCACCGGTAAAGATGCCTTGTCCCCATGATGCTGGAACTGTACTGCCAGAAAATTCCTCATTCAGTACAGGTTTCAGGATAACTTCTCCATCAGCTTCAAGGGCAAGCGATGTATTAGCACCAGTTGTTCCCAGGTTAAAGTCTGCGAATGTCTGATCGAATGCACATACGTTTGACATCCTAAAACTAAGCGGAGCTGCTGGTGGATTGGGTTCCGTAATGCTGTTTGTTGAGCCATCACTTGAAGTAACCCGATAATAGTAAGTAGTTCCTGGTGTTAATCCGGTTAAGCTGACAGAATGGTTGTTGACCAATGTGCCATTGCTTTGATTCAAATTTAAATTGTCTACGGTTGTTCCATAGTCCACCCTGGAGTCTGAAGGTGCATCAGTTGTCCAATTTATGGTGGCAGTACCATTTGCTGTAGTTGTAACAGTTACCGCTGTAATAGTTGGAAGAATTGCTGCTGCGGAGTACGAAGCATTATAATTTCCACTGGCGGCATCAAAGAATGCATAGTTAATCCCTTTGATGATTTCAGTTGTATAACTTACTGCAGCGCCATTACGGGTAATAGCAGAAAGTTGACCTGAATTACCTTTCACAGGTACCATTGCCTGCAGCTTATTGGCCGCAGCAGACGCTGAAATACTAAAATTTAAAGTGTTGTTATTCCAGGTCAATGCACCAAACGAAGAAGCATTTCGGCTATCCAGCCATGTTAGCATTTGTTTAGCGGTGATAACGGGAATTTGCCGGGCCTGGGCCGCTGCTATGATAGCATCTGAACCATTCGTACTATTGCCTCCATTTGCATCTGTGTGCATATTGGCACAGAAAACTCCATAATAACCATTTGGCCCAATTGCATTATCCAGTAATAGATTGATATGGGTTGAATAAGTTATTCCTGATTCATCTGTCAGTTGCGTAGTGACCTGGTAATTGTCAATTAAAGTTCCGTCCAAATCCGCAAAACGCATAGGCATTCCAGAGCCGGTAAACATACCGGGCCTGTTCTGTATCCATGCCCCTGGCCAATAATAATAATCGGTGTTTAGTCTTATGCCATGTGCAAATTCCACCTTTGGCTTTGAAGCCCAGTCACTCCACGCAATACAATGGGTTCGATTGGTAACAGGTGCAGAAACACCGGGAAATTCTGCAGCGAAATCTGCTAACTGTGATGCGAGGTTGTTTTCAAGTGAAGTGGGAGTATAGTTGGTACAACCTGTGTTCAGGTGCAAAGCAATTTCGAATCCCTGGTTTTCGAATGCCACTGCCTGCTCGTTGTTTATTGGTGTATTAGGATAAATGTAGGAGGTTCCGCGTATGGCTTTCCAATCCAATACGTCGGCTGCAGTATTGTTTCCAAATCCAAGGTATTGATTAAACCTTCCTATTGTGCCTCCGCTTGCGTGGTCATCGCCTGTCATTACAACAACCGCTTTGAGCTTTCTTGGTAAGAACCAGAAACGTGGTAAAGGCTTGCGATGAAGATTACTTTGTAGAATGAGATTGGCAAGCAAGTGCTGTTGTTCGTCTGCCTGGGGAATCGCTACTTTATCAAAATCAATCCAGTTGGGGTAGAACATATCATCTGAGCGAATAGCCTGGGTTTCGTTATCCCGCTCCTGTCCCGCCCATGCAGGATTACCTTGACGTGTATACACTATGGAACGGGCAAGATCATAAGCAAATGCAACCGCTTTTCCTCCATTGTCTCCGACACTTCTTGTAGTTACTGCAGGATTTAATGTAGCAGTTGTGGCATCGGAATAAAGGGTTGCTACACTGGTGGCTCCATTTAAAGCATACAGGTTTGCCGTTCCATGAAATTGAATTGTTTGAGCTACAATGCCGGCACCGGGCCCGCCGGATGTATTTACCAGTAAATATTTATCGGAAAGAGTACCTCCGGCGGAAGTAATTCCTAATAACGGGTATAATAACGAACTGGGTTTAAATGTAATCAATGTTCCCCCGGCATTCACCCAATCGCTTAGTAATGTAACCTGTGCAGCTGTCACCGAAATTTCTCCAAGCACCACAACATCATAACTGTTAAGTGTAGTGGCAGTTACGGCTGATATGTCCATGGCTGCGAATTCGTTTAGCCCTTCCGCCCTCAGAATTTCAACAGAATACCGGCTAAATGGATTGGACGTTGAACTAATTACAAGTATGGGACCTCCGGGACCAGTTGCCGGATCAACAAGCGGTGGGGGTAGCACCGGTTGAGATTGAGTGGTAAAGCTCCACGTAAAATCGTTTGCTAAACTATTGCCTGCTACGTCCTTAATGCCGGTCGCTCCTCCTTTAATAGTGGCTGTGTATGTAGTTAGGTAGGATAACGATGATGCCGGATCTAATACCGCGGTTTGTGATCCTGCATTGTAAGTAATGCTTGCAGGTACCACGGTAGAACCATTGCGTAATTCAAAATTGGTGCTATTAACTGATGATGGATCAATAGGTTCGTTGAAGCTGACGTTAACATTGTTATTTACGTTTACACCTGCTGCATTACCAACTGGCAAAGTTGACGAAACAACCGGGGAACTTACATCAGGACCTACACTGGCATCAAACACCACATCCACCCAATAATTGCTGCTTTGAAATGTTTGAGTAGGAAAAGCAGGTGTAGGCGAATAAATATAAACTCCATTTGGACCATCCTCGCCGTTAGCTAAGGCTTTTAATGGTCCATTTTGTACTGCAGTAGTAAAGAAATTACCCGAGTAGGCATAAACGTTAGCGCTGCTGTGATAAGAAGCTATGTACGTTGTATTTGCAGTTACGGCAATCGGTGCTCCAAAATTCACCTGTTGCCAGCCCGACGCAGATTCTCCCGAAAAAGTAACTTGTCCAAGTGAGGTACCGGTGCTGGTCCAAAGGTGTCCTGTATGCGTGCCGTTATCGCCAGGCGCTTTATAGAATCGAATACCAGTTATATAACCATTGGTTGTTGTTCGGAATTTTACACCTAATTCTATTGGTTGGTTGTCGTTGCCATTGAGGCTGGAAGGGGTGCTGGTTGGTTGAAAAATAGTACAAGGACAAACAGGTTGCCCGCCACCTCCAACAGTAACCGTAATTGCGTTAGAAGCCGGCGATGTACCTGCCGTTTCTATATTACCGATATCGTCAAATGCACGGCTTTTAATGGTTGCACTTCCCGCGGTTGCTGGTGTCCATGTGAAACTCCAGTTGGTAGTTCCATTAGCCACGTTCCATGTGGTGCCTCCGTCTACGGATACTTCCACACCGGCAACAACACCACCCACATCGCTGGCTGTACCAGTGATGGTAACCGGTGAGCCACTGTTTACTGTGGCCCCCTGGGCAGGAGAACTGATGGTGGTAACAGGTGCCTGTTGATCGGTGGAAGCTGCTGCAGCAATTAATCCCGCCTGCAGTGATGCAGGCTGAACACCCATGTCGGCGAAAAGATTCACAGTAGACTGCTGCATGTCTTTATCGATCGGTGTTCCGCCACGATCATGCTCCGCATCAAGTCCCCACGACCATTGTACTGTTCCGGCACCAAATACCAACGCTCCGCTGGAGTGCTTGTATAAGGATAATTTATGAGTGTGCCCGCTGGAAGTTGTACTAGACATTGTTACACGTCCGGGAGGATAGCTGCTGGCATAGGCAGGCTGTTCCCAATCCCATTCGTATCCCAGCGTACTATTCGGGAATGTGCGGGTTTGCCCGGCGGAAAGTGTAGCTACACTTGTATTGCGCCAGAACCTTAAATTTTTATAGGTGTCCGGAACCTGGATGGCAGTAGTGGTTCCGTCCCAACTGATTTGACCTGTTAGTGCATTTTCCGGACGGCAACCATCATTGGCACCCACTGCGCCACAGCCTGTTCGCCAGAGACCGGTCCACTCATTTGAAGGATCGCATTCACCGTTGCAAACATTTTCGCCCTCAGATCCTTCCTTGTAGCACACCATTGTACGGAAGTTATCTTCCCAACGGGTTTTCCAATACACTTCGTTGCCACTAAAAAAAGCCAGGTGTACGCCTGCATTACGGGCATTTTCAAATTTGGTTCGGGCAGCTGCAGACCAATATTCATCATGACCAACGGACATTAGTACTTTATGATTTGCCGGTGTAATGGCCGTTGTATTCCTGTTCATATCCACTTCAGTAGTATAGCTTACATCGTAGCCGTTTCTTTCCAGCCATCTTATCATTGGATATTCAGCATTAAATAACCAGTCTTCTGCAGCCCCGCCGCCACCCCCTCCATTGCGGGTAAGAAAGGGACGATTGTAACTTACCTTAGTCGCGTGGTTGAAACCAGGTACTGCGGTTCCTGAACCATTGACGTATAAACTGTTTCCTCCATAATTATTATAAGCCTGCCAGGTAGCATCGGAGGTTTGAAATAGAAGAGCTGATGAACCCGCATCATCTCTTACTATAAAAACAATGTGGCTTGTGCCGCCATTATTTGTGCGGGTTAGTTTAACGATATAAATCCCTGAAACAGCATTAACCGGCACATCCCAGTGTGCCGACTCAGCCCAATTACCACAGTCCGTTCGCCCAGTACTGGCCTCATACAGATCGGCTGGTTGGATTTGTGGCAATGTGGCGGTAATCACGCCATTACCCATAAACCTGGCTCCATTGCCCTGGTAAAACCCGAGCCTGTAAATCTTAATTGTATACGAACTCGCGTCCGTTTTAATCTTAAAATGAACCGTTTCGCCTTTATTGACACTTAGGTCTGTAGCAAAACCTTGAATTGAAAGGTCTCCTGCACCGTCTATGTCCCATTCCGAAGTGGGGTTACCGGGCTGGGCATTTTCCGTAACAATTACATTTTGCGCCTGGGCTAAGGATAAAAACAAGAGAAAGAAAAACAATGTACCTACTTCCCTCAGTAGTTTTTGGCAATTGGTAGCTTTTTCGAACATCACAATCCAGATTAGGTTAAACAAAAGGTTGTTCCGCTGACAACATGGCTGTCATACAGATTATTATTAATAACAATCAGAGTATCCGGGTCAGGATTGGCAGTAATGTTTTATAAGTTCAAAGGAGCAGGTCGGCAGAGTTTGGATTAGGTAATGTCTATTTTAAAACACTGTTCGAAATTCGGAAAAAATACCATTACATAGCAATTTCTTTTCAATTATTTTTTATTTAGTTATGTAAGCTTTGCCTTAACAAATTTTTACAATGTATAAAATGTTTGAATATATAAATATTGAAAATTGAGTATTTATTTAAACCTATATATTTGCATGGCTTTATAGAAAGCGGTCAGATAATAGAAATAAGCATTATTTGAACAGTGGACGTGTACATCGGTGAGTGCCTGGGCTTATCAATTGCTTGTACTATCATATTAAGTAAAAGCTGGATAGCACGCCTGAATAACAACCTTTGATTTAAAAAGATTGTTTCATGTGATCAATTAGTTCGAATGGGAATTGAAAATTACTCAACCGGGATTTCAACATCCAGCCTGCACCCGTTGCCCGGAGAGGATTGAATAGTAAACTGCCCGTCAAAAACCTGCACTCTTCTTTTTATGTTCTCGAGGCCCAGCCCTTTGCTCCTGATGCCTGAGTCCAAGCCAATGCCATTATCAGCAATGGACATAAAAATGTCACCGTTACGTTTTTGAACTGTTATATCTACCAACGATGCATTTGCATATTTAACGATGTTGCTAAACTGCTCCTGTAAAATCCGAAACATAGCCAATTGAACATCGGCCTTAATAATTTCCTCATACTTTTGGAAGTGGTATTGAACAGTGAGGTCTTTTGAAACATTCATCGTATTCACAACCGTCTTTATTTTTTCTTCCAAAGAAACTTTTTCATCAATGGAAGGGGCCAGCCGATGCGAAATTCTTCGCAATTCCTCGATAGCCTCCTTCATGTAATTTTTTACATTGCTGATAATGGGAACCGTGGTGTCTTCTTTCCTTTCCCGACAGGTCTCCCGCAAATACAAACAGCGCATATAAAAAAATGATTTTGCGGGGACCCCGTTGTTGGGAACCTTATCATTTTTTACGTTTTTCCCAATCCAAAAGCTTTTCATTATCCACTATTATGCCCTTTGATTTTTAGCATTTCAAAAACCTGTACACAAACTTTATTCTTTGTTTCTTTAAATTAGAGGCAGCCAATTGTGGCAAGTAAAAGGTGATATAATTGATACCTTTGATCTCACTACAGTATGATCAGGCATAACAAAAAGTTACGGAAGAAAAACCTCATCTACGGGTAACCGCAAAACTGTTTTTATAACTTAAATTGCGTGCTGGCGGGAGACCCGTCGGGAAAGAGAATCAACACCCTTATAAATTTCCTCCCTTTTGTAATAGCCGCTACTACTAGAGCTTTAATTTGTACTTTAAATTCAGTCAAGGCTAAGTCTATATCTTGTTCTGGTATATGGCCCGTTAGAGAAAGCTTGTCAAAATCTATTTTCAGGCTTGCTGTTTAAATTTTCAAATGTCGAATGCAGTAACATGTGCCGTTAAGTGACAAATGAATTTATAAAAGTTATAGATTGAAATCGACGCGATAAAATAGAAATTGATAAGAATGAAATAATAAATAAGTAAAAAAAAATTATAAGTGAAAATAGTTAGCTTTAGCAAGGGAATCAAAAGAGGCAGGTAACATGTTAACACACCTGGCCAAAACTTATCGGACACACATCTAGCCTGTAACATAAAACTTGGGCTTATGACAAAGCTGTTCCTATTAATGGCTGTTGCATTGATACTTTCCTCCGTAAAAGTGTTTTCCCAAACTGTTAGTTTTTCCGGGAAAAACGTTCCACTGACGAAATTATTTTCTGCTATTAAATCGCAAACCGGTTATAGCTTTTTTTATGAGGCCGACTTGCTCCGGGAAGCTACACCCGTTACCATTGACCTAAAAGATGCACCTCTTAAGGAAGCACTAAACCAAATACTTAAGGACCAGCCATTGGGATGGTTGATCGAGGGCAAAACAATCACCATCATCAAAAAGCCATTGGCGGTTACTACAGTGCAGGAAACAAATACCGCATTAATAAAACTAACCGGAACGGTAATGGATGAAGAGCATATTCCTATCCCGGGAGCTTCCGTTATAATAAAAGGAACAGGGCGGGGAACACAGACAAATGAAAATGGTGCGTTTGCTGTACATGTAAACAAAAGCGATGTGCTGATATTTTCATCAGCCAGTTATATTGAAAAGCAGATCAGGGTAGAAGCAAGAACTGTTGCAGTGCAACTGCAATTAGATGTAAAGCCCATGGAAAAATTAATAGTGGGTGGAAATATAATGAGCATACAAAGAAAGGCAGCAATATCAGCTATTGATGTTATTGATTTAAAAACATTAGAGAACTTTCCCGGCCAAACCATTGAGCAGATATTCCGTGGCACGGTGCCAGGCACCAATAACATACAGCCGGGTTACGAAACAGCCCAATATAGCTATGGATCGGGTGTGGTAAGCATTCGGGGGGTGGCAGGTTTTGGCGGGTATGGTACGGTAAAAGTTTACGTGGATGGAATTCCTTATGGGGGCGACTCCTATTATATAAATACGCTCGATAAAAATAATATCGATCATATAGAAATAGTAAAAGGACCTTCGGCTTCTACCCTTTATGGCAGCGGCGCTAACGGGGGTGTTATTCTTGTGTACACAAAAAAAGCAGCGCTAAACACCACAAATATTAACCTTACTACCAGCGCCGGCTGGTACGATTCGAAATGGCAGGATAAAAAACCCTTCAGGCAGATCCATTCGTTCAATGCTACGCAGGGCTTTAAAAACTTCTCTTATTTTATTGGTGGTGTTATTAATAACAATGAAACCTATATGCCCGATGGCAAACAAAACAGGCATTCAGTCTCCGGCGGGCTTACCTATAAAGTTGGTAAATTAAAGATCACTGCCAGCGGGCAGCATTTTGAAGACAATTTTATTGTTGAAAGGAATGCTTTTTACGATACATCTTCTCACCCTTATTTTTATAAAGCTGGCTGGCAATTACCGGATACGGCAAACGGTGCTCTTACATCCAATGCATTGGGTGCAAACATTAGTTACAGGGCAAATAGCTGGTGGACACATGACTTGGTTATTGGCCGGAATGATAACTTCATGGGCTGGGAATCTTTTGTACGCACTGCACCCTACGTCAACAGGGAATTGAAAAGGAAAGCAACATCGATTCGTTATTATAACACCATTTCACTCGCCAGGAAATCTGGTATAAAAGCAACCCTGCTGACGGGTGTAGAGTATTTAAATTATTTAGCCACCGGTTATTCTGTAACCCGCACTAGCGCTGCGTACCGCATTACAACTGATACTACAAATATTCAAAAGAACACAGGAATTTTTGCTCAACTCAACCCCTCCTACAAGAACAAAATATTTTTAACGCTGGCGGGCCGGTACGAGATCAACGAGAATTTTGGATCTTATTTTAATCCACGAATTGGACTGACGACGAATTTTTTAGTGGGCAATCTTATTGTGAAGCCCCGTATTGCCTGGGGAAGCGGCATAACAGAAGTTTCCTGGTTTTACAAACATTATCCCATCGTGCAGGGACTCACCTATTTACCTACCGATGAACTGAAACCACAGAAACAAGAGGGTTGGGATTATGGACTGGAAGGTTATTTAGCCAATGACCGGCTCCGGTTCGAAGTTTCTTATTATGATGCCATTCTTAAAGATGCGGTTTATATCTCGACGAAAAGTTCACCAGGAGGAATTGTTGTTAGTACGACAAATGCAGGAAAGATTGAAAATTCCGGGTGGGAATTCTCGGCCGGTTACTGTTTAAATGAACTAAGCATTTCCGGAACCTATTCTATCACCAATTCAATTTTGAAAGAACCTTTGTCAGGTCTTTCTTCATACAAGGATATTACCTATCCCGGCGAACAAATGCAGTTCATACCAAAGTATGTGGCAGGATTCACCATAGGATATGGTTTTCCAAAGATCTTTGGCCAGTCGGACCGGCTTTCTACTTCTGTGAACATCACCTATACAAGCGGCGCTTATGTCAGCGACCAGGCGAGGAGCAACTATGATAAGGCAGTGAACCTTTACGCAGCAAACATCGCCACTTACGGAGCACGGTATTATAACACGCAACTTCCCTCCATCACAAGAGTGAATTTGAACCTGGACTATAACATTCATAAAGATCTTCGGTTCTTCATGCAGCTATCTAATATCACAAACAATACCGACCCGGAATATTTCAATGATTTTCCATCAATAGGCCGCGGCTGGATGTTTGGGCTGAAATATAATTTTAGTAAAACAGCCGTAGATAAATAAAAGGAAGAAAAGGAAATTGCACACATCTCTTCAGTTAATACCATCATATTTTTAAGCCCTTTCCGGTTAGTAGCGGCATATGTTGTTCAAAGACATAAAAGGGGTGTAAAAACACCCCTCGCTACTAAAACTAACTGCTTATGAGAAAACTACTGCTTAATGATAAAACTGCTGTATGAGAAAATTTTTATTGTTATACTCTTTGTGAAATAGTTCTGCCAGAATTAATCGAAGACGTACGTAATAAAACCCTTTTGCTAAACGGTCAGGAACCCCACCCTGTTCGCCGGTTTTTACCATCTATTTATTTTGCACAATCAGCTTCTGCCCTTCCAGCCGGCAGAACACATGATTGTTCTCTAATATTTTCAGGACCTGTTTCAGTGTAAGGTCGCGTTGAATGTCGCCACTAAACCGTCGTTGCGCTACCTGACGATCTTCAAAGACGACGTCTACATCATGCCAGCGGGATATCTGTCGCATCACTACTTCCAGACTGGCATTGGTAAAACTAAAAACCCCATTTTTCCAGGCGATGGCCTGTTCTGTGTCTGCATTGCGATTGATAAGGACCTGACCCTTCTTGTCTAACATAGCCTCCTGGCCAGGAAGAAGTACTTCTGAATGATTACCTGCCGGACCCTTTACTTTCACTTTTCCTTCCAGTAGTGTTGTTTTCACCACTGCTTCATCCCTGTAAGCATTCACATTAAAATGCGTTCCCAAAACCTCCACTTCGCCTTTGCCGGCTACTTCAACCTTAAAAGGGCTGGCTGCATTTTTTGCCACTTCAAAATAGGCTTCGCCGGTAAGCGTTACTTTTCTCTCAGAGCCGGTAAAATGGGTTTGAAAACGCAGGGAAGATGCTGCGTTAAGCCAGACCATTGAACCATCTGAAAGTATTACCTGGTATTGTCCACCCCTGGGTGTGGTGATAGTGTTCAATAAAACATTGGTTGGTCTTTTATGTAAAGATTTATAGGACAGCAGGCCATCGGCCGATTTTTCTATCCTGGTTTCTCCCTGTTGTGCAACAATACCTTTTGCTGCTGTTTGAAGGAAAATAGTTGATCCGTCGGCAAGAGTAAGAACGGCCTTGTTGCTACCAGGATGACCGTTTTTGCCAGAGGTATCAACTTTTGCGACGGTTTGTTTTTGTTTAGGATTTTTTACCAACATGTAGGTGGTAAATATGGCTCCCAGCAGTACAGCGGCAGCTGCAATCCGGAACCATTGCCTGCCTGGGAGAGGGATTATTTTTGCATTGCCTGCCTTTATTTGTTTTTTAATGTTGAATAACGATTCATCAAGGGCAGGCGTCCCCTGGGTTTCTTCATCCTCCGACCCGGCATTGAGCAGGCTTTGGGTAATTAATCCTCTTAACACCTCTTCATTATCAGCAACATTAAAATGGGCTAATAATTGCTTCACTTCATCCGGCGAACATTGATTACCAAGGTATTTAATGAATAAATCTTCTATCATTTTCATAAACTCTTTAAAATTACAAATCGTCGTCAGGATGCTGTTATAAATAAAGTTATGGCTAATACGTTTTATTCAAATCTATCCTCTGCTGGTGCGGCAGGAAAAGCTGAGAGAACCTTATTGGTAACCAAATAACAACAGCGCAATGAGCAGCAGGGACGGGGGCTGTTTATAGAAATATTCTTTAATGGCTTTTGTCGCTTTGACGATATGGTCACTGATGGTGGAAAGCGAAATACTTAAAAGTTCGCTCACTTCTTTGTACGACCTGCCTTCCAGTTTACAAAGTCGAAACACTTGTTGCCGCTGGGGAGGAAGGCTTTCAATAGCCTTATACAATAATCTCAGGTTTTCTTCTGCCCTGGTGTACTCCTCGATGTTTATGTAGTTCGTCGTAGAAAGGGAAATAAGGTTTGCTTCCATAACCTTGTCCCGGGCTGCTTTTCTAAAAAAGTCATAAACTTTGTTTTCTGCAATCTTGAAAAGAAAGGAACGGAATGATTTCTCAGGGTCCAGGGAGTGACGGTGCTGCCAGAGCTTTATAAACACATCTTGCAGAATCTCCTGTGCTTGTGCCTCTGTCTTTACCAGTTTAAGGAGGCGTCCAAAAAGTCGCTGACTGTACAGCCCATAAATCGTTTCAAAGGCTCCTTCATCTCCCCTCCGCAAGGCCAGTACCAGGTCCCTTTCCGATGATGCTTCATTCATCTACTACTTTCTGTTAGTTATAACAGGTGAAATTACTTAACAAACCCTCGAAAAACTGTGATTTTTTTAATGAAGTGAGAGAGAGATTAGATGATGTTAAACAAAAAATTTAAAAAAAGTGTCGTTAAACAAGACAAAGTTTTAGCTGAGCCGAGTATTTAAACCACTGAGGCGTAATAGCTGAATAAATAGAATAAAATTTCGAATGCTAATAATCCGGAGTGCAGTCTGGTAACACTAGGCTCTGGGCAAATGACCGGGTAATTTACTAACGCAAAATATACAATTATGACATTGCAAGAGTTTCCTATGATGGATAAGACCAGGCAGATAGAAGCTTTATCGGAAGCCGCTTTGGTCGGTGTAAACAGCAAAGACGAATTATCAGTTGAATCCCGGCGAATTGGCAATTTTTATGTTGAGAGCAGGAGGCACGAGGCATATCATATTTTTATTTGGTTATCCAATAACCCTCAATTATCAGTTCCAAATTTGGATGAATCAAATAAAGCCTGATGGCAGGGTACAGGAAGTTTTGGCCCTTAACAGGGTAAAAACACTAACATGAAACCGCTAAGAATCAATTCAAAAAGGCTTTTGCCAAAGGGCTTAAAAAAACACAAAACGGCAACAAATGAAAAACGCTACCGCATATCCATCGCCTGAGACAGTAAAGGAGCAATTGCAACTGCTGTTAAACCACGAAGAATTGAAAAGATCACCAATATTAACCAGGTTCCTGGAACATGTGGTGCTCACTAAACTGGAGGGACGCGAAGAGGAGATAAAAGAATATACAATTGCAACCCAGGTGCTTGGGCGGCCGCAGGCTTTTAACCCGCAATTAGATGCCATAGTACGCATTCATGCAAGCAGGCTTCGAAATATCCTTCTCAGGTACTATTATAACGTGGGAGCAGAAGCGCCCATCGTGATCAAAATTCCTAAAGGAACCTATGTTCCCGTTTTTGAAGCAAATAATGGAAAAATTGAGTATCGTATTTCGCCAGCACCTGAGATAACCGTCAATGAAAAACCAGCTCCGTTGCTTAAGGAAGCCCACAAAAAGCCAGTGCTTGCCGTACTGTCTTTTCAAGATCTAAGCCCGGAACAATCTAACGATGGTTTCGTTACAGCACTGGGTGAACAGCTTAGTACCGAACTGGCGAAGTTTGACAATCTATCCGTCATTTCTTTTTATGCTACGCAGAAAATGGATGCCGTTGCCGATCACCTCAAAGACCTGAAAAATGTGGGAATTGATTATGTACTAACGGGAAGCCTCAGGCTTTTTAATGGCACCATGA
>Ga0207650_10002073_pt1 | contig 14013 bp, 16 predicted proteins | sample KBSS63metaG_FD_184325 | JGI IMG/M metagenome (GOLD analysis project Ga0207650, IMG submission 184325) | Switchgrass rhizosphere microbial communities from Kellogg Biological Station, Michigan, USA - KBS S6-3 metaG (SPAdes) (version 2) | ecosystem: Host-associated > Plants > Roots > Rhizosphere...
ACCATTTGCACGAGGCTAATTGATGGAAGGCGTCGTCGCCAACCTGATGCTCGGATTTTCGGTCGCGCTGCAGCCGTCGGTGCTCGCGTACGCATTCGCGGGGTGCGTGATCGGCACCCTGGTCGGCATGCTGCCGGGCCTGGGACCGCTCGCGGGAATCAGCTTGCTGCTGCCCGCCACATTTGGCTTGAATCCGATTATCGCCGTCGTGCTACTCGCGGGCGTTTACTACGGCGCAATGTACGGCGGCTCGACGACTTCTATCCTTATGCGCATTCCCGGCGAGGCTGCATCGGTCATGACGTGCATCGATGGCTATGCGATGACGCAGCGCGGGCGCGCGGGTCCGGCGCTGGCGATCGCGGCCATCGGGTCGTTCGTCGCCGGCACACTGTCCGTAGTCGCGCTCATGTTCATGGCGCCGACGCTCGCGTCGTTCGCGTTACGGTTCGGCCCGCCGGAATACACGGGCTTGCTCCTGATGGGATTGTTCGTGCTCGCGTATATGAGCGGCGGCTCGATGTTGAAGACGCTCGCGATGGCCGCGGTCGGGCTTTTGCTCGGCATGATAGGCATCGACGCGATGAGCGGCTACACGCGCTTCAGTTACGGTGTCATCGAGTTGGCCGACGGCATTGGCATCGTGCCGGTCGCGGTCGGACTTTTCGGCTTGTCGGAAATCATGCTGACTGCCGGGCAGCCCACGCCGCCGGCGATCCAGCGCCCGACGCTGCGTCAGCTCGTGCCGTCGCTCGAGGAAATGAAGCTATCGGTGGGGCCGATCGGGCGCGGCAGCCTGATCGGATTTTTGATCGGCATTATTCCCGGCTCCGCGCACATCATCTCGTCGTTCGTGTCGTATGGCGTCGAGCGCCGCATGTCGAAACATCCCGAGCGGTTCGGCAACGGCGCGATCGAAGGCGTTGCCGGTCCCGAGTCCGCCAACAACGCGGCGGCGACGGGCGCCTTCGTCCCGATGCTCGCGCTCGGCATTCCGACCGGGCCGATCACGGCAGTCATGCTGGCGGCGATCATGGTGCACGGCATTTCGCCGGGGCCGATGCTGATTACGCAGCAGCCCGAGCTCTTCTGGGGCTTTGTCGCGAGCATGTATGTCGGCAACGTCGTGCTGCTCGTGCTGAATTTGCCGCTGGTCGGCCTGTTCGTGAACCTGCTGCGCATTCCGTATTCGTATCTGTATCCGGCAATCCTGTGCTTCTGCATACTCGGCGTGTATTCGGTCGGCAACAGCGTGGTGGACGTCTGGATCATGCTGGGCATGGGCGCATTCGGTTACGTGCTGCGCAAAACCGGTTTTGAGCCAGCGCCGATCGCATTGGGATTGATCCTGTCGCCGATGCTCGAATTGTCAGTGCGCCAGTCGCTCGCGATGTCGGGCGGCAGCTACGGCATCTTCTTTGACCGGCCGATCGCGGTCGCGATGTTTGCCGCCGCCGCCGTGCTGATACTGCTGGGGCTCAAGCCCCTGATCTTCAAGAGCAAGGACTGGCGCGAGAAGGTCGGCCTGGAAGAGTAGATTACTCATGCGGTGCGCGCGCGAAGGCTGGAATTACGAATTCACGATGCGAACACTTGTCGTCCGATTGCTGTGCGTTTGCATGCTGGCGTGCGCGTCTCCGGCGCACGCTGCCGACGACCCGTGGGCGGCCTCGTACGATGCCGCGACGCAGACGCGTTACATCCCGGTCGAACTCATCCTCGGCGCGCGCTGGAGCGGCAAGCGTGAAATCGCGCTGCCCGCCGGCAGCTTCACCGAAGGTGTCGCGCGCGATCCGAGCACGTGGCACGGGCCATCGGCATGGCAGCATCCGGACACCGGCGCGGCGTTGATGGTTTACGACCGTACGCGCCGCGGAGTGGGGCAGAAGTTTGCAGTGCGCACGGACGGCACTGCGATCGGGCGTGTCGCCGACAGCCGATACGGCATCAGCAGTTGCGATCAGGAGGCCAAATATCCGCTGGGTGTCTGGAGGCAGGGCGAAACCCGCGACTTCCAATATCAATGCTGGTACGGCAGCGGCGCAGGAAAGCGCGCGCGAGTGACACGTTCGAGTCTCACGATCGAGAAGATCGACTTCGAGTTTGCGGGCATGCCGCATGCGCTGCAGGTGCGCTGGATCCTGAAGCATGCGGACGATCCGCGCGAAGTGGACAACCGGGTGTACGTATTCGCGCCTGAGCGCGGGGCGGTGTCGGTGCGTTGACCCGCGCGTTATTGCGGCGGCGTGCACTCGCCGCCGCCAACATCTTTCTGCATCAGCACCGAATCGACCCAACGCCCGAACTTGTAGCCGACCGCCGGCAGCAGGCCCACGTGCTGAAAGCCGAATTTCTCGTGCAGCTTGATCGACGCGTGATTGGCACTGTCGCCGATGACCGCGATGATCTGGCGGCGGCCGGCGGCCGCGCAACCATCGATCAATGCGGGCATCAGCGCGCTGCCGATGCCGCGGCCGGCAAATTCGTGGTCGACGTACACCGAATCCTCGACCGTATAGCGATAAGCGGGGCGCGCGCGATAAACGGCGGCATAAGCGTAGCCGGCGATTCGGCCGTCGCTTTCCGCGACGAAATAGGGCAGACCGAGTTCGCGGATGGCGCCGTAGCGGCGGGTGATCTCGTCTGTGTCGGGCGGCTCGACTTCAAAACTCGCGAGGCCGTGCAGCACATGGTGGCAGTAGATGGCCGTTACGGCGGGAAGATCGGCGAGGGTCGCGGGCCGTACAACCGGGGCAGCACTCACAATTTCAGGTCCGCTGCGCGGCAGCGGGCAAATCGCCGACGCGCGTCATTTCAGCCGTCCTGAACCATTCAGGATCGGTCACGTAGTCGGCGACCATGCCGGTCGCATCGAAGCCCCAGAACAGTTCGCCGTCGATCGCGAAAGTCGGCACGCCGAACACGCCGAGCGCCTTGGCACGCTCGCCGTTAGCGCGCAATTCGTCTTTGACCGCCTGCGCCGAGACCGCACGATCGGCGTCGGCGATGCCTAGCTCCGCGGTCAATGCGTCCCACCCGGCGGGGTCGTCGAGCGACCGGCCCTCGCGCCAGATGAAATGGAATATCCGGGCAATCGCCGCGCGCTCGCACCCCAGCGCAATGGCGAGCCGCAGCGCGCGCAGCGGATTGAACGGATGCGCTGGCGGAAACTCGAGCGCTATGCCGTGATGCCGCGCGAGCCAGCGCACGTGCCGGTACGTGAAGCGGCGCTTGCCCGGGATTTCGGCAGGTCCCTTGTGCTGCAGATGATTAAGGATGCCAGCGAATACCACCGGCTTGAACGACATTTCCAGGTTACGCGGCAATTGCGCGAGCGATTCGAATTGCAGGTAGGCAAACGGTGAGATGAAATCAAAATACCATTCGGCAAATAACATGAGCGGAGCCCTCCCGGGGGCGGTCGCGGGTATTGCGCGCGCGCGGCCAAAACACGATGATAGCGCGTTGCAGTAAAGGAGAGAAAATGGCCGGGGAGGCAGCACGCGTATGCGGATAGTAATCACCGGAGGGGGCGGATTTTTGGGCCAGCGCGTCGCCCGCGCACTGCTCGCGCGCGGCGGCCTGGGACCGGAGCCGGACGCACGCAAAGAGCTCACCGAACTGGTGCTTGTCGACCAGGTCTCGCCGCCCGCCGGCGTCACCGACGCGCGCGTGCGATATATGACCGGCGACATCGCAGACAGGGCGTTGGTCAATCGCGTGTTTGCGCCGCCAACAGATGCGATATTTCACCTCGCGGCGGTGGTCAGCGCCGGCGCGGAAGCCGATTTCGATCTGGGCTACCGGGTCAACCTCGATGCGGCGCGCCTGGTGCTCGACGCCGGCCGCCGCCAGCCGCGGCCGCCGCGCTTGCTATTCACGAGTTCCGTCGCGGCATTCGGCGGCGCATTGCCCGACGTCGTGAGCGACAGCACCGCCACGACGCCGCAATCGTCGTACGGCACGCAGAAAGTCATCGGCGAGCTGCTGGTCGCCGACTATACGCGCAAAGGCTACGTGGACGGCCGCTGCGTGCGGCTGCCGACTATCGTGGTACGGCCCGGCAAGCCCAACCGTGCGGCGTCCGGATTCATGAGCAATATCCTGCGCGAGCCGCTGAACGGCGAAGCCGCGGTATGTCCGTTGCAGCCCGAAGCCAAGATGTGGATAGCGTCGCCGGACCGCGCAGTCGATGCGCTGATCCGCGCCATGGAGTTGCCGGCCGAAGCGTGGGGCTGGAATCGCACGCTGAACGTGCCTGGCATCACGGTCAGCGTAGCCGAAGCGCTGGCCGCGCTCGAACAGCTCGCCGGCCCGGAATGTGCCGCGCGCGTGCGCTTCGAGCGCGATAGCGCAATCGAGAAACTCGTGCTGAGCTGGCCGGCCTCGTTCGCGACCGTGCGCGCGGATGCGCTGGGTTTCGTCGGCGATCGGGGAATCGCCGATGTCATACAGGCGCACATGCGCTCGCCTGCAGGCTGACGCATTACTGCATGCGCGGCCTGTGCGACTGGTTTAACATGTGATTTTTGCGGGGACCACCCGGTGCGACCGACCCTATATATAATTCTGCTGCTGTATTGCGCGCCGTGCGCGGCCGTCTTGACATGCGACCAGATGGGTAACATCGCGCTCGCGACCGAGCAGTACCGCAATCAGGGCGAACCGCTGCAGGTGCTGTTGGCCGAGGCAAACAAACTCGAGAGCGGCGGGATGTCCAAAGAAGATTTGGCCATAGTCAAAAAAACCATTCAGGAAACCTACGACCGCACCCGTACGCCGCTGGAGATCCGCAAGGATTGCAAGGACGTGCCGGCGAAATGACGCGGCCGTAACGCAAGGGGAGCTAGAGCATGATGTATAGAGTTTGTGTCGGCCTTGTGCTGATCGCGGCATTGGCCGGTTGCGCGTCGCAGGCGCCGGCCCCGGACTATCAGGCGCTGGTGGCGAGCACCGATCGCAGCGACGCCGATCGCGTCAATGACGTGCGCCGCAAACCGGTGCCGTTCCTCGCGTTCATGGATGTGCGGCCCGGCATGACGGTCGCCGATATCAGCTCCGGGGGCGGCTATACGACCGAGCTGCTGGCGCGCGCGGTGGGCCCGACCGGACGCGTGTATGCGCACAACTTAAAACCGCGGCTCGAAGAGCGCATGAAAAAGCCGGCGATGAAGAATGTCGTCGAAGTCGTTGGGCCGTTCGAAAATCCGTTTCCGCCCGAGGTGCGCAACCTCGATCTCGTGACGTTCAATTTCAATTACCACGATACGACTTACATGGGAGTCGATCGGGCCAAAATGAACAGCGCCGTGTTCGCCGCGTTGAAGCCGGGCGGACACTACATCGTCGCCGATCACTCCGCGCTGCCCGGCGCCGGCGTCGGCGTGGGGAAATCATTGCACCGCATCGAAGAGAGCGCGGTGCGCAGCGAAGTCGAGGCGGCCGGCTTCAGGCTGGTCGGCGAAGGAGGCTTTCTGCGCAACCCGGGCGACCCCCGCACTGCGCCAGTTACTAATCCCGCGCAGCCGAATGACGAATTCGTGCTGAAGTTCGTGAAACCGTAGCATCCAATCCCGGAGGAAACCATGCAACACCTGATGCGGAATATCGTGGGCACGCTGGCCGTGCTGGCGCTGGTCGCCGGCTGTGCAACGCCGCCGGAGCGCAGTGCGGGCAAGGCTGGCAGCATCGAAATATGGTGGCTCGGCCAGTCGGCCATGCGCATCACGACGGTAAGCGGCAAGGTCATCATGCTTGACCCGTGGATCCTCGGCAATCCGAAGATACCGCCTCAGTTCAAGAATCTCGATGCGCTCGGTAAGCTGGACCTGATACTCGTCACGCACGCACATGGCGACCATCTCGGCGACGCGGTGGCGCTGGCGAAGAAGAACAACGTCCCGATGTGGGCACCGGCCGGCCTTAACCAGCAATTGCAGACGCTTGGCGAGTTGCCGGCCGAACTGTCGCCGCGCATGAACAAGGGCGGCACCATACAGCCGTTTCCGGGCGTAAAAATCACCCAGGTGCACGCCGAGCACAGCTCGGAAATTCTGTGGACCGACCCGGCGACGAAGAAGCAGCACACACTGTTCGGCGGCGAGCCGGTCGGCTTCATCATCGAGCTCGAAAACGGCTTCAGGATCTATCACATGGGCGACACCGGCCTGTTCGGTGACATGAAATTGATCGGCGACTATTACAAGCCCGATCTCATCATGATTCCGATCGGCGGGCATTTCGTGATGAACCCGTGGGACGCCGCGAAGGCCACCAAGGAATTTCTGCAGCCGAAGTATGCGATTCCGATGCACTACGCGAGCAATCCATTTCTGGTCGGTACGCCGCAGGAGTACATGGACGCGCTGGGCAACTATCCGGTCAAGGTTTATCCGATCAATCCTGGCGACAAATTGCGGTTCTGATCCATGACGGATTCACCGATCACAAAGTAAACAAGGCAAACGAATGAAAAGCAGCATCGCGTTCAAGGCAGCGCTGTTGTGCGCTGCCATCATAGGCACAGCCGCGCGCGCGGCGGACGACAATCTGAAAACCGGCGGGCCTTACGTGCCGACTCCGCAATCGGTTGTCGACAGCATGTTGCGCATGGCCGCCGTCAACGAAAAAGACTACGTGATTGACCTGGGGTCGGGAGACGGCGTGATCGTGCTGACCGCGGCGCGCCAGTTCAAGGCGAGCGGCATGGGCGTTGATATCGACGCGGATCTCGTCAAGCTGTCCAATGCGAGCGCGCAAAAATTCGGCGTCGCCTCGCGCGTCCGGTTCGTGCAGGAGGACGTGTTCAAGGCCGATTTGTCCAAGGCCTCGGTGCTGACGCTGTATCTGTTGCCGTCGATGATGATGAATTTGCGTACCAAGATATTCAACGAGCTGAAACCCGGCACGCGCGTGGTTTCACATGACTATCATTTCGGCGACTGGTTGGCCGACGATTCAATCAGCTTCGAGGTTCCGGAAAAGGAGAGCGTAACCGGGGTGCCAAAGGCAACGGTATTGTTGTGGTTCGTGCCGGCGCGGGTCGCCGGCACTTGGGAAGTCAAAACGGCGGCGGGCGATACATATCAAGTGGCGCTGAACCAGCGGTTCCAGGTTATTGACGGAACGGCAAGCGCAGGCGGCAGGCCGGTCAAGGCGCAGAACCTGACTTTGCGCGGTAACGACATCTCGTTCGCATTGCCCGACGCCAAGGGTCAGGCACGCTTTACCGGGCGTATCAACGGCGATGCGATGGAAGGGTCGTTAGAAGCGCCCGGGAAGGCCGCGCAGCGCTGGACCGCGATGCGCACGGCCGCAGGGAAAGTCGTTATCGAGTAGTCAACGCGCGCGTTTTCAGCACCATCCGTCGCGACCTGCCAATCAGCTATAACGGGCGTTTAGGCCTTGGAGGCCCGCCGCCCCGAGCGGGATTGGATATCGAAGATACGATATTGGCGAGCCGCGGGTCGATGACCGATTTCTGCTGGACAGTGAGTGTTCCATACAATGTTTTGGCGGCTGATGCTATGTCTTCGAGCGCGGTCAGACGGTTGCGTGCGATGTCAACGGTATGATCGATCTGCTGGATTGAGCTCAATGTAGCGTCCCCCGGCAAGCGGCGCGTCTGCTCCCGACCGATGTCGGCGGCATATGCGATGATCTTCTCCTCGCACGCCTGCCATGCCGCCCGTTGATCGGCTCTCAGCTGCAGGTCTTCCTCCAGCATGCCCAAGCGATCTTCGATCTGTTCCGGCGAATTATCTTGAACCGGGGGACGTTGCTCGCGCTGCCCACCGTCGGGACGGCTGCGGCTGCCGCGCGCGCTGCCGCCCGGCGTTCCGCCGCCGAATTGCGCGAACGATTCGAGTGCTGCGGAAACCGCAAATAAGCCTGTGAGCAATGCGGCGGCTAGGGAAGTGCTTCGCATGGACAACCTCCTGCGTTAAAGCGTATTGCTTTTTCGAGCATCGCGCCGTCGCTACCTTCGCAATTGACGGATATCGTGAACGCCAATCTTTACGGCTTTTTTATATTCGCGTGACGATAATGATGGCTGCTAATACAGGCGTCAAGGCAGAGGATGAATTCCGTGATTGCCAGTCCGCAGAAACCGGAGATCGCGTCCGCGACCGATCTATCGCATGCGCTAAAACGTCAATCCGCCGTCGCGCCGGTCTTCCGCAATTACGGTATCGCATTGCTGGCGTGCGGTTTGACAACCGTGATCGCCACGCCGCTGCTCGAGCATTTCAATCTGCCGAACATCGTCATGCTGTTCCTGCTGACAGTGGTCGTGGTTTCGTTATGGCTGGGGCGCGGCCCGGCGGTACTGGCCTCGTTTGTCAGCGTTGGCTCGTTCGATTTCTTTTTCGTACCGCCGCGGTTTACGTTTACAGTCGACGACCCGCAGTACTTCGTGACGTTCGCGGTCATGCTCGTGGTCGCCCTGATCATTAGTCACCTGACTGGCGGGCTCAAACGCCAAGCCGGCGCGGCCGCGGCGCGCGAGCGGCGCTCCCATGCGCTCTACGAAATGGCACGGGAGCTCGCCGGCGCACTGACGATGGCGCAGGTGGCGGAAATTTCCAGGCGCTTTCTGCGCGCCGCAATCGATTCGGAGGCAGTGTTCCTGCTGCCCGATCAAAGCGGCGCGCTGAAAGCTGTAGAAATCCGCGAGGGCTGGACGCAGGCCATTGCGCCGTTAATGGCGAAGCTTGCCTTTGAAAATGCGGCGTGCACGGATCTCGATGCGTCCCATCCGGTCGGTTACTTTCCACTCAAAGCGCCGACCAGCGTGCGTGGCGTAATGGCGGTGGCTTCTCCAACCGAAAGCGCGAAGCCGCTCTACGATCATCATGAATTTCTTGAAACGGTCGCATCGCTGATCGCTATCGCGGTCGAGCGGTTGCATTTCGCCGAGCGAGCGCGGCTCTGACTGCGGCGACAAAAGCCCCCGTACGTTGCTTGCGGTGCAGCCGGTTCGACTTCTTCAGTGGCGCGCCACTATGCCGCCGCCATGCGCTCCTCTTGAGCCAATTCAAGCTGTGCAATCTTTTTACGCGATTTTTATGCGCCTGCGCATATATTGATGCCTGTTGATTTCCAGGACTTCTCTCGGGAGAAAACGCAATGGACATCCTTTATATCGGTTTGATCGTCGGTTTCGTGGCCGCCAGCATCGGCCTTGCGTACTACTGCGAACGCCTGCGGAGGCCGCAATGAGCTGGATATACATCTTGAGCGGTGTTCTCGCCGCCGCGATCTTTGTTTACCTCGTGATTGCGCTGTTGTATCCGGAGAAATTCTGATGAGCGCCAATGGCTATTTGCAGCTCGCGTTTTATCTCGTCGTCCTCATCGCGCTGGCGAAGCCGTTGGGCGCGTATATGGCGGCGGTCTATGAAGGCAACGCCGCGGTGCTGCGGTTCGGCGCCCCGTTCGAGCGCCTGATTTATCGCTTGTGCGGCGTCGATTCGACGAAGGAAATGGCGTGGCTCCGCTATACCGTGGCGCTGCTGGTCTTCAACCTGCTGGGCGGACTTGTCGTCTACGCGCTGCAACGGCTGCAGGCGCAGTTGCCGTTCAACCCGGCCGGGCTCGGCGCGGTGTCGCCCGATTCGTCTTTCAATACCGCCATCAGCTTCATGACGAACACCAACTGGCAGGGCTACGGCGGTGAGAGCACGATGAGCTATCTCACCCAGATGGCTGCATTGGCCGTGCAAAATTTCGTCTCGGCGGCAACCGGCATGGCGGTCGTCATCGCGCTGATCCGCGCGTTCGCGCGTCAAAGCGCGCAGACGGTCGGCAACTTCTGGGTCGATCTTACCCGCTCGACGCTTTACATTCTGTTGCCGTTGTCGTTCGTGCTCGCGCTCGTGCTGGCTTCGCAAGGCGTCGTGCAGACGTTCTCGGCATATCCGACCGTGCCGCTCGTCGAATCGGTCGAATACGACAATCCGAAGCTCGATCCTGCCGGCCAGCCGCTCAAAGACGAGAAGGGAAATCCGGTTACCGAGAAGGCGACGCAAAAGGAACAGGTCATCGCGGTCGGACCGGCGGCTTCGCAGATCGCCATCAAGCAGCTGGGCACGAATGGCGGCGGATTCTTTAATGCCAATTCGGCGCATCCGTTCGAAAATCCGACGCCACTATCGAACTTTCTCGAGATGCTGGCGATCCTGCTGATTCCGGGCGCGCTGTGCTACACATTCGGCAAGATGGTCGGTGACACCCGCCAGGGGTGGGCGATTCTGGCCACGATGACGCTGGTTTTCGCGGTCATGCTGGGTATTTGCGTGTGGGCGGAGCAGCAGGGCAATCCCGTCTTCACGCAGGCGGGTGCCGACCAGGCGACCACTGCGCTGCAATCGGGCGCCAACATGGAAGGCAAGGAAGTGCGTTTCGGCATCGCGAACTCGGCGCTGTGGGCGACCGCAACGACCGCCGCATCGAACGGCTCGGTCAATGCGATGCACGATTCGTTCACGCCGCTCGGCGGGCTCGTGCCGATGTGGATGATTCAGCTCGGCGAGGTCATTTTCGGCGGCGTCGGTTCGGGTCTTTACGGGATGCTCATGTTCGTGATCGTCGCGGTGTTCGTCGCGGGTCTCATGATCGGCCGTACGCCCGAGTACCTCGGCAAGAAAATCGAATCGTTCGAGATCAAGATGGCGTCGATCGCGGTGCTCGTGCCGCTCTTCACCGCATTGATCGGTACCGGGATTGCAGTGATGGTCGATCCCGGCAAATCGAGCGTCGCCAACCCGGCCGCACACGGCTTCAGCGAAATCCTGTACGCGTTTTCGTCCGCCAGCGGCAACAACGGCAGCGCGTTCGCCGGCCTGTCGGCCAACACGCCGTTCTACAACACCGCACTCGGCATCGTTATGTTCTTCGCGCGCTTCTGGATCATTGTCCCGGTGCTGGCGCTCGCCGGCTCGATCGTGACCAAGAAGAAAGTGCCGGCGGGTCCGGGCACGCTGCCGACGCACGATCTCTTGTTCGTGCTGTGGCTGGTGGGTGTCGTGATCGTGATCGGCGCACTCACGTTCTTCCCCGCGCTGGCGCTCGGCCCGATCGTCGAGCATCTGCAGCTTTATCATCCGGCGCCGTGACCGACCGCCATGCCCAATATCTGGAATAGCTGGAGTCCCCACAATATGAGTACCTCCTACGTAGTGCCTGCACCGGTCATCGAGCACAGCGCGCCGCGCGCGCTCGTGACGCGCAGCATATTCAAGCAGGCGCTGGTCGACGCGTTCCTGAAGCTCGCGCCGCAACAACAGTGGAAGAACCCGGTGATGTTCGTCGTCTATCTGGGCAGTTTCCTGACGACGATACTCTGGGTGCAGGCGTTGACCGGCCAGGGCGAAGCCTCATCGGGTTTCATTCTCGCGGTCACCCTGTGGCTGTGGTTCACGGTGCTGTTCGCCAACTTTGCTGAAGCCATCGCGGAAGGGCGCAGCAAGGCGCAGGCTGATTCTTTGCGCGCGGCCAAGCGCGATACGACGGCTAAAAAGCTGGCGGCCGCCGACCGTCATGCCGCGGTGACCAAAGTCAACGCGACGATGCTGCGCAAGGGCGATACCTATCTCGTCGAGCAGGGCGATTTCATCCCGGCCGACGGAGAAGTGATCGTCGGGGTCGCGTCCGTGGACGAGTCGGCGATCACCGGCGAGTCTGCCCCCGTCATTCGCGAAGCGGGCGGCGACTTTTCTTCGGTCACCGGCGGTACGCGCGTGCTGTCGGACTGGCTGGTCGTGCGGGTGACGACCAATCCAGGCGAATCGTTCCTCGATCGCATGATCTCGATGGTCGAAAGCGCGCGCCGGCAGAAGACCCCGAATGAAATCGCGCTTACGATCCTGCTCGTCAAGCTGACGCTGGTGTTTCTGTTCGCCACCGTGACGCTGTTGCCGTTTTCGATTTACGGCGTCGAGGTGACGAAGTCGGGCAACCCGATCACGATCACCGTGCTTGTCGCATTGCTGGTCTGCCTGATTCCGACGACGATCGGCGGCTTGCTGTCGGCGATCGGGCTTGCGGGCATCGGCCGGATGCTGCGAGCCAATGTGATTGCTACGTCGGGTCGGGCGGTGGAGGCGGCGGGCGACGTCGACGTGCTGCTGCTCGACAAAACCGGCACGATCACGCTCGGCAACCGGCAGGCCTCCGCATTCCTGAGCGCTCAAGGTGTGACCGAGCAGGAGCTCGCCGATGCGGCGCAGCTCTCGTCATTGCCGGATGGCACACCCGAAGGCCGCTCGATCGTCGTGCTGGCGAAGCAGAAATTCAACATGCGCGAACGCGACATCGTCGCGCTGGGCGCCACCTTCGTGCCGTTTTCCGCGCAGTCACGCATGAGCGGCGTGAATTTCCAGGGCCGCGAGATCCGCAAAGGCGCGGCCGACGCGATTCGCCAGTACGTAACGGCGATGGGCGCCAAGTTTCCCGATGAGGTCAGCGCGCTGGTCGACAGCGTCGCGCGCCGCGGCAGCACTCCGCTCGTGGTTGCGGAAGGCCCGCGCGTGCTTGGCGTAATCGAATTGAAGGACATCGTCAAAGGCGGCATCAAGGAGCGTTTCGCGGAATTGCGCCGCATGGGCATCCGCACCGTGATGATTACCGGCGACAACCGCCTCACCGCGGCGGCGATTGCAGCGGAGGCGGGAGTCGATGACTTTCTCGCGGAAGCCACGCCTGAAGCAAAGCTCAAATTGATCCGCGAAAGCCAGGCGCAGGGGCGGCTCGTCGCGATGACGGGCGACGGCACCAACGACGCGCCGGCGCTTGCGCAGGCCGACGTCGCGGTGGCCATGAATACCGGCACCCAGGCAGCCAAAGAAGCGGGCAACATGGTGGATCTCGATTCGAATCCGACCAAGCTGATCGAGATCGTCGAAACCGGCAAGCAATTGCTGATCACGCGCGGCTCGCTGACGACGTTCTCGATCGCCAACGACGTCGCCAAGTACTTCGCGATCATTCCGGCCGCGTTTGCGACGACGTATCCGCAGCTCAACGCGCTGAACGTGATGCATCTTGCCACTCCGAACAGCGCGATCCTGGCGGCGGTGATTTTCAACGCGCTCATCATTCCGGCACTGATTCCGCTCGCGTTGCGCGGCGTCAAATATCGCGCGGTAGGCGCGGCGGTGCTGTTGCGCGACAACCTGCTCATCTACGGCCTTGGCGGCGTGATCGTGCCGTTCATCGGCATCAAGCTGATCGACATGCTGCTCGTCGTGCTGGGCTTGATCTGACGCTCAACGAATTAAAGACAAAGGACCACCAATCATGTTTGCCGAATTCAGACCCGCATTAGTCATGCTGATCCTACTGACCGTTTTAACCGGCGGCATCTATCCCGCTCTCGTAACGGGCATCGCGCAATTCGTTTTCCCTGGACAGGCCAACGGCAGCCTCATCGAGCAGAACGGCAAGGCCATCGGTTCCGCGCTGGTCGGACAGCCTTTTTCGGATCCGAAGCATTTCTGGTCGCGCCCGTCGGGAACCTCGCCGTATCCAAACAATGCGAGTGCTTCGAGCGGATCCAACCAGGGTCCGTTGAATCCAGCTCTGAAAGAGGCCGTCGAAGGGCGCATTAAAGCTTTGCGTGAAGCAGATCCCAACAACAGGACGCCGGTACCGGTCGATCTCGTGGCGGCGTCAGGAAGCGGACTCGATCCGCATATCTCGCCCGCTGCTGCCGAATACCAGGTCAATCGGGTGGCGAAGGCCCGCGGGATCGATCCCGCGCGGGTGAGAGCCCTTGTGGCAGAATCGACGCAGGGACGGCAATTTGGATTTCTTGGAGAACTGCGGGTTAACGTGCTCGAACTCAATCTTGCGCTCGATCGTGCGGAATAGCTTTGATCAAGCAGGGGCGCTGTCCTGAGATGGAACAGCGTCCCGATCCCGATGCGCTGCTGGCGAAAGTCCAGCGTGAGGAGGCCAGGCAACGCCGTGGCAAGCTGAAAGTGTTTTTCGGCGCCGCTGCGGGCGTGGGCAA
>Ga0207650_10002078_pt1 | contig 14001 bp, 14 predicted proteins | sample KBSS63metaG_FD_184325 | JGI IMG/M metagenome (GOLD analysis project Ga0207650, IMG submission 184325) | Switchgrass rhizosphere microbial communities from Kellogg Biological Station, Michigan, USA - KBS S6-3 metaG (SPAdes) (version 2) | ecosystem: Host-associated > Plants > Roots > Rhizosphere...
TTCAGGCGTTATGGTGAATGAACCGATAACTCGTTCAAGAAACGTCGCTCACACCATGAACAAATTATTATCCTCTCGGAATTTCAGAGATCAGCTATCTCCCCGGTTCGTACTTAAGGTCCCTCTTCGATGCTTACAGATGCTGACTGTCGGCATCGTTGTGCTAGTACCCTTTTACCAAACATTGGCGCAATCGAAACCTGTTAGAGCCGAAGCGTCTTCGCTTTGTAACCGAGATGATGCGCTGGAGATGATTGGTCAGCAGATTGCCATCACCAGGACTTTCGACAATGCTGTCCGGCGCATTGCTGTTCTCGTTCGCGCGGCAGATGTGCTGTGGCCTTTGCAGCCGGATAAGGCGCGCTTGGCTTTCACTGAAGCTTTTGAATTGGCCGTACAAAACGAAAAAGAAAGTCAAAATGAAAAAGGCGACCTGTGGAAGAAGCATCGAGCCATAATTTTGCTGGAAACTCCGGATCAACGATTTGTAGTCATTCGTGCCGTTGCAAAACGCGATTCTGCAGGGGCGAAAAAACTGACCGAGCAACTGCTAAAACTGGATCGTCAAACTTGGGAGCAGTCATCAGTTAGGGACTACCCGATTGAGATCTTGACATCATACAAGCTACTTGCCTCCGCCATTCAACTACTATCTTCTGATACCAACTCAGCTATGGACCTTGCCTTAACCAGTCTAAGGTATCCTGCCACTTCCGAGCTGAGCAGATTCCTCTATAAGCTTGCCGAGACGAATCAACGAGCAGCGGATCAATTTTACGATCAGGCGTTGAGGGCCTACGCCGACCGGCCCGTGCGCGAGTTCCTTTATTTATTAAGTTACCCGTTTGCGTTTCCCGACAGCAACAACATGCCGGTCGCCGGGGCTTATAAAATTCCGGCCAATTTCGCGCCTAACAATTCACTGCAACGCCGGTTTGTACAGGCTCTGTTGCGGCGCGCGCAACAAGCACTCGAAGTCCCATTAGATCAAGGCGATGACTTCAACCATCAACCGGGCATCGAACATCTGCTTGAGGCCTTGATGCGAATTGAGCCGCAGGTGAGAGAGCGGCTGCCGGATTTATCAGACAGCTTGACCCAGGCGCGGGAAAAGATTCTGGTTTCACTTCCAGTTGAAACCCAAAAGGAATTTCTGCATCCCGGGGGCGATGAAGTTTCTTCTCCGCCGGCAAGAGTGTTTGCCGAACAGATCGAGACGGCAGAGAAAACGCCAGATGTAAACACGCGCGACGATCTCATCGCTACAGCAGTTCTAAATGCATCCGATAAAGAGAGTTTGGATAATGTGGTTGAGGCGATCGAGAAAATCACCGATTCAAGTATCCGCGCGACCCTGCGGGAATGGCTCTACTTTCGCAGGGCAAAGGAGGCCGCCGATAACCAGCGTTTTGACGAAGCCGAGCGGCTGGCGTCCAGAGTCGAAGGAAGGGAGCAACGGGCGTATCTGCACACGGAGATCGCCAAGAGCCTGCTAAAAGCTGCTGACACGAAGGTCCACGCGCGCGAAGTTCTTGAAGATGCAATAACTGATGCCAACAAAGCCGACATGACGATCTTCGCGGCACGTACGCTGCTGACGGCGTCGAATCTTTATGCCAAGGTAGATCTTAGCCGGTCAATCTCAGTGCTGGGAGAAGCTATCAATGTCACCAACCACATTGAAAGCCCGGATTTTCTCAGTGACAACCAAACCCTGGTAAAAACGGTCAAGAGAAGGAGCAACGCCGGAACTTTCCCCATCGGGTTTTACATGCCGGGACTCGATCCTGAAACTGCGGTTCGCGAAATGGCGAAGGCCGACTTCAACAATGCGCTGTCTCAAGCCGGCGCTTTCACCGATAAGTTTCAACGCGCTATGACAACGCTGGCGTTGGCTGATGTGTGTTTGCAGCAAGTCCCGCCAATCAAAGATAAGCGGAAGAAGAAAGCGGGGAGGTTTCAAGTTCCAAGTTTCAAGTTAGAAAAGGCGTAGCTCTTAATTCCAAACTTGAAACTTGGAACTTGGAACTCTAGTTAACGTCTTCTTTCATCAACTCTTTGTTTATTGCCACGGCGGCTTGTGCGCCTTCCGAAGCCGCGACGATAACAAACTGGACCAGTCGTGACGCATCGCCGGCGACATAAAGTCCTGGCACGTTGGTGGATTCATATTCACCGGTGTCAACGCAACCTTGTTTCGTGATTTTACAGCCGAGCTTCTCCGCGAGATCTGACGCCAGCTTTTGAGCAGTACTGAAGAACATTGCGCGCACGGCAAGCGATTCGCCGTTCGCAAACACCAAACGTTCGAGCCGGCCGTCCTTTCCTTCCAATCGCGCAATCTTGTCTTCTCGCACCGGAATGTTGTGTTGGTGCAGCCGTTTGCTTTCTTTCGCTGTCAGCTGGGAAGGACCATCGGTACACAACACCAGGGTTCGGCTCCACAACGTGAGCTCGAGGGCCAGGCCGGCGCCGTTTTCCCCTCGACCGTAAACAGCCAGCGGTTGGTCACGCATCTCCCAGCCATCGCAGTAAGGGCAGTGAAATACACTTGTTCCATAAAAAGCTGGCAGTCCGTCAATCTGCGGCAGCTCATCGACTACACCCGTCGCTAACAGCAGTTTGCGCGTAGTGAGACGCTCACCACTCACGAGCTTAATCTCAAACAGCTTGTTCAGCCTTCGCGCCTCAATCACGGAGGTGCTTCTCAGCTCCACGGTTTTATACCGGAGTAACTGGATACGCCCAATTTCCAGAAACTCGCCCGGCGCGATGCCGTCGCGGGTCAGGTAACCGTGCAAAGAGTGGGAAGCGGCGTTGCGAGGGTTACCTGAGTCGCACACCAGTACGCGGCGGCGGCAGCGGCCCAGGACAAGCGCCGCGCTTAATCCGGCTGGACCAGCGCCTACGATGATCACATCAAATTCAGCTTGTTTCATCAGCGACGTTTCGTACGAAGAGGGCGAGCGGGGAGTATACAGCAAAACCGGCGGTTGCTGATGCAGCCGCCGGTTTACTTTGTTGCCGATGCGTGGAGCGGTTATGGGTTTGACGGAGGTTTTGCACCTTGCGGGCAGAGCCACAGTTCAATCAGCAGATCGCCTCGCGGTGGTCCAACCAGGGTCACGATCCTTTGCGCATTCACTCCTCTCGAGTTGACCAGGTAGTCAACGATGCGGTTGGTGTGTCGTTGCACTTCACCCGGCCGTCCACGTTGTCCGGGATAGACGATGACATACGCGGTTGCGGTTGGATCGTTCTGGAGTTCAATGGTGAAGTTGTCGAGTCGGGCCTTTTCGTCGTTGTAGGGAATGGCCGGAAACTCGTCAAACTTTCGGCATTCGACCGGCACCGGGAATTGCACGGTGCAGGTGGCCGTACAGTCGAGTTCATATCCGCCCATCGAAAGCGTTGCGGTCAGTGATTGTCCGGCAAGTCCGGTTGTGTCCACGTGAATCGTGTCGGTGCCCTGGCCATCGATGATGCTGCCGGCCGAGACGGTCCAGTTATAAATCTGTCGCACACCAGGCGTGCCGCCGGTGACGGTCGAGCGAAATGTCAGCGGTTCCCCGACCACAACGCGATCCGGACATTCAATCGCCACGTTCGGACAAACCGGCTTGGGCGGAGGACAACGATTCACGACTACGAGGGTGGAGGCAAAGGCCTGACAGGCTTCATCGCCGCTGCCCGTGTCGATGTCGACTGAGGCTTTGTAAGTACCGGGTCGGAGACCGGAAAGGTCCCAGGCAACGTCTGCTCCATCGCCTTCAATACGGCCGCCGTTGCTGGTCCAGTGATAACTAATTGGGTAGCTGGAATTGGCACGCGCGTTCAGGTGAACGACCGCCGGGCCTGCGCCTTCGCACACCGTGATCACTCGCGGTTCCGCTACTAAACTGAGATTTGGCGGAGTGAATTCGCGCGTCACAATTCTTACTTTTTGCGCGGACGCGGTACTTGCGAGGGCGAAAAATCCTACCAGGGCAATTGGTAGGAACAATCCAATCAGGCGGCGCTCGTTTCTTAACATTTCCACTCCTTTTAAGGTGTCACGTTCTTTCGAGTCCGCGCAGTCCACAGTCTAATGGCCGACGGGTCTCAGTCCGAGAAGTAGCAGTTGATAGGGAAATATGGGGAATGGCGGTCCATTTCCAAAACTGAAAAGACTTCACGCTCTGACGGTAACTCTTGAGCGTCCTTTGTGTCCTCTGTGTCTCTGTGGTGACTCCGGCATGAGTCTTCACCACAAAGACACAAAGGGCACAAAGGACGCACAGAGGATAATTCAAATTGAGACGATGGGCGGGTGCATACCGAGTTTGACTCACCATGCGAATTCAAGTAGATCAGTGGTCGCCCAAAGACGGCCGCCGCCCGAGCATAATGATGAAAGCATCACTCCTAATTTCGCTAATCGTCATCGTTTTTATCGTGCTGGGTCAAGGGGCTTGCAAGCGCAAGCAGCCCGTCAATGTTAATACCAGCGCCGCTGTTGAAGGCGGGCACACCGCCGAGCAGGATCAGACGCAGGCGCGAGCGTTGCTCGAAGAGGGCAAGGAGCTCTATCGCACCGATCAGGACGAAAAGGCGGTGGAGGCGTTTGCCGAGGCAAGCAAGTTAGACCCGGACTTGGCTGAAGCGCACTTCCGACTCGGTTTGGCGTTTGACGCAGTCGGCAAGGAACAGGAAGCGGAGGCTGCCTATAAAAAGGCTATCGAGGTTTATAAGAAGCACCTCGACGATGAGAGCAAAAATGCGGAGGCACATTACAACATGGGCCAGGCCTATGCGGGTCTGCATCTCTACACTGAAGCGGTCAAACAATATCGCCAGGCCACCAAGCTAAAAGATGATGACGCCGACATGTTCTACGATCTTGGCACGGCGCTGACCAAGTTGGCACAGTACGACGAGGCTGTGGCTGCATTCAGCAAGTCGTTGGAGATTGACCCGGAAAACTATCGCGCGGAAGACGGACTGGAAGAAGCTCGCGAGGGCGTGCAGCGAATAAAAGCCGGCAAGAAGCATCAGGAAGACTTGTTGAAGAAGCAGCAGAAGGAAGAGAACCAGAACGCGAATGGCGACTTGGGCCAGTCCAACAGTTCTTCTGGCTCGTCCAAGTCCAACTCGAATTCAAAATCGAACTTGAACCGTAATCGAAAGCCCTGAGTTGGCTTCGGTTTTCGCGTCGCGGCTTTGTTTCTCCGGTAGGCTTTTTCTCGAGTAGGGGCACGGCATGACGTGCTCCTACTGTGGTAGAGTCGTTGTTTCACTGAAACGCGCTTTGTGTCTGAGTAACAGCAAGGAGTAATTAATGGCCACCTACACGCCGCCGCCGTATTTCCCGCAAAGCTCGTTAACGCCGCCGGACAAGCATCGTTATCTGAAGTTCAAGTTGATCGTGGGCGCGGTCGTGTTGTTGATACTGATGGTGCTAATTGGGATTGGTTGGGGAGTTTGGCATCTGTTGCGGACGGCCGCTTAACTAAACCTAAGTTCGCCGCACCTCTCCTCCTGCCGTTACAACATCCGCTGTAGATGCCGAGCTATTTTGGGTGATTTCGATTGGGCTTCGTGTGGTTTCGTGGTACGTCTTCCCCAACAGCGAGGCGCACTAACCACGAAGTATCACGAAACCAGAACAAACCAACACGAATCGAGTCATTATCCCACCGCCACGCGCGCTTGACAGTCAATTCCTTCACCCTTTATAGTCTCTCGTTTCGGACCTACAGTCTGAAGTAAACAATGCAACGCTTGGGTTGGTTCTGTCGGTGTGGAGGCGTTGCCCCGGTTGCCCTGTGGCATTCGGTTTTGACAAATATTGTGGCGTAAGTTGCCTGCGTCGCCCGGCGTTTTGCCGTTGGCTCCAGCGTAGGCACGCGTGAAATCCCGATGAATCGGGGTTCTCGTCTAAAGATGCGACGCCACAGAAAAGTCGGCTCAAGGGAAGCCATCATCCATACCTGCCTGAATTGGCCTACAGAACATCCCTGACAGCAATAGTTTAACAGGGCAGCTCGCCTGCGCTGACTGCCGGACAAGCGGGATCCCCCGAGGCATCCTCCAGTGGCCGTAAGCCACCAGTTCCGGAAAGAGGCAGGTCACGCCCTTTTGCGCTTTGCGCCAGACTTGAACGTCAGAACCCGGAAGCGCTGTTCCTTTGCGCGCCGGTCAGCCGAGGAAAGAAAACGTGCCGACGATAAATCAACTTGTTCGCAAAGGCCGCCAGGCAGTCAAGTACAAGACGGCCAGCCCCGCGCTGCAAAGCTCGCCGCAAAAGCGTGGCGTGTGCACGCGCGTTTATACGCAAACACCGAAGAAACCGAACTCGGCCCTGCGCAAAGTGGCACGTGTTCGTCTGACGAACGGCATTGAAGTTACGACCTACATTCCCGGCGTCGGCCACAATTTGCAGGAACACTCGATCGTGTTGATTCGCGGCGGCCGCGTGAAGGATTTGCCGGGCGTGCGCTACCACGTTATCCGCGGCACGCTCGACTCGGTGGGCGTCTCCGATCGCAAACAGGGCCGCTCGAAGTATGGTGCGAAGCGTCCCAAGGCCGCAGGAAAATAAAAGTTCGAATTTCGAAGTTCGGGTTTCAAATTCGCAATCCGAAATTCGCAATCCGCAATTTGAGGGATTATGCCAAGACGAAGAGTTGCAGAGAGACGAGAAGTACTGCCTGACCCGATTTACAGCAGTCCCCTGGTGACGAAGTTTATCAACGGCGTTATGTGGGGTGGCAAGAAATCGGTGGCCGAGATCATCTTCTACAGCGCCATGAAGCAGATTGGCGACAAGACCGGCGAAGAGCCGCTCAAAGTTTTCAAGCGCGCCATCGACAACGTCAAGCCGACGGTGGAAGTGAAGTCGCGGCGCGTTGGCGGTTCGACCTATCAGGTGCCGATCGAAGTACATCAGGAGCGGCGCGGTGCGCTCGCAATTCGTTGGATAGTTTCTTATGCGCGCGGTCGCGGCGAGAAGACGATGACTGACCGGCTGGCGGGTGAAATTCTCGACGCTGCCAACAATCGTGGCAACTCCGTCAAGAAGAAGGAAGACACGCATCGCATGGCCGATGCCAACAAGGCGTTTGCGCATTACAAGTTCTAAGTGCGGTGAAAAGTGAATGGTAAATAGTAAATAGTTAGGCACGACGCCAAACGTCTTACTTTTCACTCGTCACTTGTCACTATTCACTGTTTTATGGCGAAGTTAGACCTAAATCTTACTCGGAATATCGGCATCATGGCCCACATCGATGCCGGTAAGACCACCACGACCGAACGTATCCTTTACTACACCGGCATCACCCACAAGATCGGTGAAGTACACGAGGGTACGGCGACCATGGACTGGATGGAACAGGAGCAGGAGCGCGGTATCACGATTACCAGCGCGGCGACCACCTGTTTCTGGGAACGCAACGGCATCGATCACCGCATCAATATCATCGACACACCGGGTCACGTCGACTTCACGATGGAAGTTGAACGTTCCCTGCGCGTGCTCGACGGCGCTGTCGCCGTGTTTGACGGCGTCGCCGGCGTTGAGCCGCAGTCGGAAACAGTCTGGCGCCAGGCCGACAAATATGGCGTGCCGCGCATCTGTTTTATCAATAAACTGGATCGAGCCGGCGCCTCGTTCGATCGTTCGTTTGAGTCAATCATTACCCGCCTCGGCGCCAACCCCGTTGCCATTCAAATTCCGATCGGTCTTGAAGCCGAACTCAAGGGTGTCGTCGATCTCATTTCGATGAAGGCCCTCGTGTGGAACGACGAGAGCAAAGGTTCTGAATACGAGACGACCGACATCCCCGCGGATCTTAAGGATGCCGCGACCGCCGCCCGCGAGAAGCTGATCGAAGCGGTGGCGAGCGTCGACGATGGCTTGATGCACAAGTACATCGAAGGCGAAGAAATCTCGGAAGCAGAAATTCGCAAAGCCCTGCGCCAGGGAACCCTGGAGTTGAAGCTCGTGCCGGTGGTTACCGGCTCGGCATTCAAGAACAAAGGTGTGCAGACGCTGCTCGACGCCGTCGTCGACTACCTGCCGTCGCCTCTGGACGTTCCGCCGGTCGAAGGTGTTGACCCCAGAACGGGGGAACCGGAAACGCGTCCCGCTGATGCTTCGGCCCCTTTTTCCGGCCTGGTCTTCAAGATCATGGCTGACAAGCATCTGGGCCAACTGTCTTTCGTGCGCATCTACAGCGGCACGATCAAGGCCGGTTCCTATGCTTACAACCCGACGAAAGACACGAAGGAGCGCGTCGGCCGATTGATGCGCATGCATGCCAACAAGCGTGAAGACATCGTTGAGGCAAGCGCGGGCGAAATTATCGCGATTGGCGGCATGAAGCAGGTGACGACCGGCGACACGGTTTGCGACGATAACCGGCCCGTCATCCTCGAACGCATGGAGTTTCCGGCGCCGGTTATCCGCGTCGCAGTCGAACCTAAGACGCGCCAGGATCAGGACAAGCTCGGCGTCGCTTTGAACCGCCTGGCTCAGGAAGATCCGTCGTTCAATGTCTCAACCGATCAGGAGACCGGCCAGACGATCATTGCCGGCATGGGCGAGCTGCATCTTGAGATCATCGTCGATCGCATGAAGCGCGAGTTCGGCGTCGAAGCAAACGTCGGCAAGCCGCAGGTTGCATATCGCGAGACCATCACTCAGCCGGCGCCTGGCAAAGAGATTTACAAGAAGCAGACTGGCGGCCGTGGTCAGTTTGGTCACGTCGAGATCGAAGTTGAGCCGGCGCCCGGTGAAGGGTTTGTCTTCGAAAACAAGATTACCGGCGGCGCGATTCCCAAGGAATATATTAAGCCGGTCGAACAGGGAATCAGAGACGCGATGGAGCGCGGGTTCCTGGCGGGCTACGAGCTGGTCGATATCAAAGTGCGCCTGGTGTTTGGTAATTACCATGAAGTCGATTCGGATGAGCGTTCGTTCCACATCGCGGGGTCGCTCGCGTTTCAGGACGCGGTGCGCAAAGCGAAGCCGGTGCTGCTCGAGCCAATCATGCGAATTGAAGTGGTGACACCGGACGAGTACATGGGCGCGGTAAACGGCGACCTGATGCGGCGTCGCGGTCAAATTGAGAAGACCGAGCCACGACCAGGCGGCGCGCAGGTAATCACTTCGTTCGTGCCACTCTCGGAAATGTTTGGTTACACCACCGACTTGCGATCGGCGACTCAGGGTCGCGCAACCTCCACGATGCATTTCGAGCGCTACGATCAGGCGCCGAAGAACATTGCCGAAGAGGTCATCGCAAAGGTCCAGGGGAACGGTTCTGTCTAAAGGCGAGCATTGCCCGCTGTAAGAGTGAGGAAAAAAGCATGTCAAAGGAAAAATTCGATAGAAGCAAGCCGCACGTGAACATTGGGACGATTGGGCACGTGGATCATGGCAAGACGACGCTGACGGCGGCGATCACGAAGGTGCTGGGTAAGAACAATCCGAAGGTGCAGTTCATTGCCTTCGATCAGATTGACAAGGCGCCGGAAGAAAAAGCGCGAGGTATCACGATCGCAACGGCGCACGTGGAGTATGAGACGAAGAACCGTCACTACGCGCACGTCGACTGTCCGGGCCACGCCGACTACGTGAAGAACATGATCACGGGCGCAGCGCAGATGGACGGCGCGATTCTGGTCGTCGCCGCTACTGATGGCCCGATGCCGCAGACGCGAGAGCACATACTGCTGGCCAGACAGGTAGGCGTGCCGGCGATGGTGGTGTTCATGAACAAGGCCGACGCGGTTGACGATGCCGAGTTGCTGGAGCTGGTGGAGCTGGAAGTGCGAGAGCTGCTGAGCGCTTATGAGTTTCCCGGCGACGACATTCCGGTGATCAAGGGTTCGGCGCTGAAAGCTCTGGAAGGTGACCCGGAATGGGAGAAGACAGTCGAAGAGCTGATGGAAGCAGTCGACAGTTACATCCCCACCCCGGCGCGCGACATTGAAAAGCCGTTCCTGATGCCGGTGGAAGACATCTTCACGATTCAGGGCCGCGGCACGGTGGCGACGGGAAGAGTGGAGCGCGGCAAGGTGAAGGTAAACGAGAGCGTGGAGATAGTGGGCATCAAGGACACGCGCACCACGGTGGTGACGGGCGTGGAGATGTTCAAGAAGCTGCTGGACGAAGGGGTGGCCGGCGACAACGTTGGGTTGTTGCTGCGAGGGGTGGAGCGCAAAGATATTGAGCGCGGCCAGGTCATCGCGAAGCCTGGGAGCATCACGCCGCACACGAAGTTCAAGGCTGAGGCTTATGTGCTGACGAAGGAAGAAGGCGGACGACACACGCCGTTCTTCACCGGCTACCGGCCGCAGTTTTACTTCCGCACCACGGACGTGACGGGCGTCGCGCATCTGCCGGAGGGTGTAGAGATGGTGATGCCGGGAGACAACGTGGCGATGGAGATTGAGTTGATTGCGCCCATCGCGATGGAGAAGGGACTGCGGTTCGCTATTCGTGAAGGCGGGCGCACGGTGGGTGCGGGGACGGTGTCGGACATCGTCGAGTAGTCAGTAGTCAGTAGTCAGTGGTCAGCGGTCAGCGGTCAGTTGAACGAACCACGGACAACGAACCACTGACAACCAAGTACTAAGTGCGAAGCACAAAGATCAGGAAGTAAGAAGATGCCACGCGATAATATTGTTCTTCAGTGTAGTGCATGCAAGAGCCGTAACTACGTAACGACCAAGAATAAGAAGACCACGCCTGATCGGCTTGAGTTTAGCAAGTTCTGCCGCCGTTGCCGCAAACACACTGACCATAAAGAGACGAAGTAAGGATGAAGGCGGAAGGATGAAGGATGAAGAGTCGCTCAGTCCTTCAAGACCATGGCTGGTGTTGTTTATCCTTCAGCCTTCCGCCTTCATCCTTTGACACAGGGGTATAGTGTCAACGGTTAGCACGTCGGTCTCCAAAACCGAAAGTCCGGGTTCGAATCCTGGTACCCCTGCCAGTGAATTGTTCGAAAGAAAGTATTGAAGTCGGCAAGATCATGGACGATATAGAAAACCCAGACGCGCCATTGCCTCCGCCACGTACCGCGCGATTCGGCGAGGGCGTTGAGGGAAGAGGCGCGCGGCGCGAGCGAGGCTTAAGTGGCCCGCGAGTCGGGCCGCTCGGCCGCATGGGCCAGTTTTTGCGCGATGTGCGCGCGGAAATGAAACGCGTGTCGTGGCCGACGCTCAAAGAAGTCAAGAACACTACTATCATCACACTCGTCGCCGTCATCTTTTTTGCGATTTACCTCTTTCTGGTGGATCGCGTTTGGGCGTTTCTGTTGTTACAACTCCATAACCTGCTCAGCAAGATGACCGGGGGCTGATCGCCAAGGAAGCACTTTTCATGCAGCAGTGGTTCATACTTCATACGTATTCCGGACACGAGAAAAAAGTGCGCGACAGCCTGAAGGCTCGCGTCCGTGATACCGATCTGCAAGCCGAGATAACGGAAGTGCTGGTGCCGACTGAAACCGTTGTCGAGATGCGCGGCAACAAACGAATCGAATCGTCGCGCATGTTTTATCCCGGCTACGTGCTGGTGCAGATTGAATGTGATGAGCGTGGCCATATTCCTGACAACGTTTTTCACATGATTAAGTCCACGCCGAAGGTGACCGGCTTTGTTGGGGGTCATAACCCAACGCCGCTGACGCCCCAGGAAGTGGATCAGATTGTGCACAACGTGACTGAGGCCGCGGAAAAACCGAAGCCGAAGTTTTCCTACTCGTCCGGAGAGACGGTGCGCATCAAGTCGGGACCGTTTCAGAGTTTTACCGGCAAGGTTGAGGAAGTGAACGAAGACAAATCGACATTGAAGGTCACGGTCACGATTTTCGGAAGGTCGACTCCGGTGGAGTTGAATTTTCTGGACGTGGAGAAAGTGACGTTTGCGGAAGAGGAGTAGAGTGGTGACAGGTTACAAGTGACAAGTGACAAGTTAGCTCTTGTCCTTGCTTGTCACTTTTCACTCGTCACTTTTCACTGAATTAAAATGGCTAAGAAGATTACAGGCTACATCAAGCTGCAGGTTCCTGCCGGCAAGGCCAATCCGGCGCCGCCCATTGGCCCGGCGCTCGGCCAGCACGGCGTCAACATCATGGAATTCTGCAAGGCGTTCAACGCCAAAACCGCGCAGATGGATCCGGATCTGAAGATTCCGGTGGTCATCACGGTCTTTGCCGACCGCTCGTTTACTTTTGAGACGAAGACGCCGCCGGCGGCCGATCTATTGAAGAAAGCAGCGGGGATTTCGAAGGGTTCGGGTAAGCCTAATCGTGAGAAGGTTGGCACGATCTCGATGGCGAAGATCGAAGAGATTGCGAAAACAAAGATTCAGGATTTGAACACGACCAGTTTGGAATCCGCCATCAAGACGATTTCGGGAACGGCCCGGCAGATGGGACTGACGATTGAATGATTGCGGATTTCGGATTGCGGAATGTTCTAAGATCCGAATCGCATTAAGAGGGAGGGGCCAAGGGAATTGAAGATTTAAGATTTCAAAATTCCAAAGCTTCGCTTGCACCTCGGAGGTAAGAAATGAAAAAACACGGAAAGAAATACAATGCAGCCGCAGAGAAGATTGAGGTAGGCCGTAAGTACAACCTCGACGAAGCCGTCTCCAAAGTGAAAGAGATTGCTTTTGCCAAGTTTGATGAAACCGTCGAGCTCACCATGTGGCTCGGAGTCGATCCTCGCAAGGCAGATCAACTTGTACGCGGCACGATCGTTCTGCCGCACGGTCTCGGCAAATCGAAAACGGTTTTAGTAATCGCGCAGGGCGACAAGATCAAGGAAGCCGAAGAAGCCGGAGCCGATTTTGTAGGCGGCGAGGACATGGTCGAGAAGATCAAAGGCGGCTGGCTCGATTTTGATGCCGTCGTTTCCACGCCCGACATGATGCGGTTGGTCGGCGGCCTGGGAAAAGTGCTCGGTCCACGCGGCCTGATGCCTAATCCCAAGACGGGCACAGTCACGTTCGACGTCAAGACCGCGGTCAGAGAGACCAAGGCCGGCAAGGTCGAATATCGCGTCGACAAGACCGGCGTGATTCACGTTCCGGTGGGCAAGGTTTCATTTGAAGCCGACAAGCTTCGCGATAACGCGCGCACGCTGCTCGAGGCCGTAGTCAAAGCGAAGCCGTCGACTGCGAAAGGCAAGTACGTAAAGAAGGTCAATCTGGCGGCGACCATGGGTCCGGGCGTGTTGCTCGACGAAGCGGCTTACGTCAAATAGTGAGGAGCTAAGCAAATGAAAACCAGAGCACAGAAACAAAAAGATTTGGAAGCTCTCACTGAGCAGTTCAAAAAAGCGAAGGCGGCGATGCTGGTTGGGTTTCAGGGCATGACCGTTCCCAAGGACCAGGAACTCCGTAATCAGTTGCGCGAGGCTGGTGTCACGTACGAAGTCGTCAAGAACACCCTCGCGCGCAAGGCTGCTGAAGGAACGGCTTTGGAGAAAGCGGCGGATCAGTTCAAAGGCGTAACGGCGGTGGCGCTGAGCGACCAGGATCCGGTTGGGCTTTCGAAAGCGATCACTAAGTTTACGAAAGCAAACCCGGACATTTTCAAGTTTAAGGTGGGTATTGTCGAAGGCAGCGTAGTTGCGCTCAAAGACGTTGAGGCGATTGCCAGCCTGCCTTCGAAGGAAGAATTGATCTCCAAGGTTATGTTTTTGATCAACGCCCAGGCGCAGCGTTTAGTTACCGTGATTTCGGCGGTGCCGCGCAACCTGGCGATTGTGATCAAGCAGATTGGCGATCAGAAGAGCGGCGAGTCCGCATAAGAATTTCGGATTGCGGATTTCGGAATTCGGATTGAGGCAATCAAAATCTGAGATCTGAAATTTGAAACGGTTTTTGAATCTGAGATCTGAAATTTGAGATCTCAGATGAAAGAAGTAAGCACAGGGCCAGACGCGAAACGAGCCGAAACGATGGTCAGGTCGTAAGTGGCTTCGACGCTCCCGCCGGAT
>Ga0207650_10002080_pt1 | contig 13991 bp, 8 predicted proteins | sample KBSS63metaG_FD_184325 | JGI IMG/M metagenome (GOLD analysis project Ga0207650, IMG submission 184325) | Switchgrass rhizosphere microbial communities from Kellogg Biological Station, Michigan, USA - KBS S6-3 metaG (SPAdes) (version 2) | ecosystem: Host-associated > Plants > Roots > Rhizosphere >...
CGCGCGAACAGCGCGATCTGCAGGATCCCGAAGATCCACTGAACGACCAGCCGCAGAATCCCACGAGACCCGGCGCCCGCCGCGAAAGCGGTGGACTCCACCTGCGCCCGGATGAACCCGAGCAGCCAGATGACGACAATGCCGCCAACGACGACCGCGGCGAGTGCCCACCACGGTGCGTTCGATGGGATCCCACCGCCCCGAACGAGTCGGCGCTCGATGGGCGCCATGAGCGGGTCGATCGATCCGCGAAAGAACCGTGCGACGCCCGAGAATGGGCTGATGCGTCTCGTGCGGACGGCCCAATCGACGACACAGATTGCCGCTGCCGCCACGGCCGAGACGAGGAATACAATGCGCGCGACCACGAGGATCGCATCGAGCGTGGCGATGAATGCACTCACGCGCGAATTCTGATCGCGGGCTCCGGGAGCAGCAAGTGCGGAACACTTGTCCAATGTGGTTTTCGCGCCAGCTTTGCTTGAACCGCAACCCGATTCGATCGCTCAGTCATGTACCTCGTTACCGGCGGTGCCGGCTTCATTGGATCGGCTGTCGTCCGGATGCTCATCCGGCGCGGCGCGGCGGTCGTCAACGTCGACAAGCTGACGTACGCTGCCAACCTCGACTCGCTCAGCGAAGTCGAGGCCAACTCGCGCTACGCGTTCGAGCGCGCTGACATCGGCGACGCTGACGCCATGCGCCGGATCTTCGAGCGATATCGACCCGCCGGCGTGTTCCATCTCGCGGCCGAGTCGCACGTCGATCGATCGATCGACGCGCCGGCCGATTTCATTGCAACCAACATTGTGGGGACGTCGGTTCTGCTGGGGCAGGCGCGCCGATACTGGACGTCGCTTCCCACGGATCACGCACGCACGTTTCGTCTCGTGCACGTGTCCACGGACGAGGTGTACGGGTCGCTGGGTGCGCACGGGTATTTCACGGAGCACTCGCCGTATGCTCCGAGCTCTCCCTACTCGGCCAGCAAGGCCAGCGCGGACCATCTCGTGCGCGTGTGGCATCGCACCTACGGCCTGCCCACGATCGTCACGAGCTGCTCGAACAATTACGGCCCGTATCAATTTCTCGAGAAGCTGATTCCGCTCACGATCCTGAATGCGCTCGCGGCGCGGTCAATAGCCGTGTACGGGCGTGGAGAGAACGTTCGCGACTGGCTCTACGTCGATGATCACGCCGACGCGCTGCTGGCGGTGATGGAGCGGGGCCGCATCGGTGCCACGTACGCGATAGGCGCACGCACCGAACGCCGGAACATCGATGTGGTCGAGGCGGTGTGTGGAATTCTGGATGAGCTGAGGCCTCGGAGCGGTGGATCTCGCTACCGTGAGCTCATTGAGTTCGTGGCCGACCGTCCGGGTCACGACTATCGCTACGCGATCGATCCGTCCACGATCGAGCGAGAGCTTTCGTGGCGCCCGACCGAATTGTTCGACGCGGGCCTTCGCAAAACGGTGGCGTGGTACCTCGAGAACGAGGCGTGGCTCGAACGCGTTCGCAGCGGGGCGTACCGCGGCGAGCGCCTCGGCCTCGGTACGACCGTATGAAGGGGATCGTTCTCGCGGGAGGCTCCGGGACGCGCCTGTATCCCATCACGCGCGCAGTGAGCAAGCAGCTGTTGCCCGTGTTCGACAAGCCGATGATCTACTACCCGCTGTCGACCCTGATGCTGGCCGGCGTCCGCGACATTCTCATCATCTCGACACCGGACGACCTGCCGCGCTTCCAGCTGCTGCTCGGCGACGGCTCGCAGTGGGGCGTCTCGTTCAGCTACGCCGAGCAGCCGGTGCCTAACGGGTTGGCCCAGGCGTTCGTGATCGGACGGGAGTTCGTCGGCACCGATCCGGTGGCCCTCATTCTCGGCGACAATCTGTTTTACGGGGGCGGCCTCGGGGCGCTTCTCCAGAAGGCAGCCGCGCGGTCGTTAGGCGCGACCGTGTTCGGCTACACCGTGATCCATCCGCAGCGGTACGGCGTCATCGAGATCGCCCCGGATGGCCGCGCGCTCGACATTGTCGAGAAGCCGGAGCACCCGCCGTCGAACTACGCGGTCACCGGCCTGTATTTCTACGACAACGATGTGCTGTCGATCGCGGCCGGCCTCCAGCCATCACGCCGGGGAGAGTACGAGATCACGGACGTGAACCGCGCGTACCTGCAGCGTGATCGGCTGCACGTCGAGCTGCTCGGGCGCGGGATCGCGTGGCTCGACACCGGCACACACGAGTCGCTGCTCGAGGCGAGCAACTTCATCGGGGTGATCGAGCACCGGCAGGGACTCAAGGTCGGGTGCGTCGAAGAGGTCGCGTTTCGGGCTGGATACATCGACGCCGAGCAGCTCCAGCGCCTCGCGACACCTCTCTCGGGGAGTGGCTACGGAGAATACCTGATGCGAGTGGCGCGAGAACGGAATCCCGAGCGGCTCACGGACTATTGAACCGCATCGGAGACGGCGGTGACGCTCGCGCCGCCGCGGCGAACGAGAAGGCGGGCGCCGCGCGCCTTCCAGAGCCATGCCGCACCCGATCCGGCGATCGCGCCCGCCGCCGCGCTCGCCCACTCCCACCATGCCGCCGGCGCCGTCCCGGCGACCATCGGCACGATCGTCAGCCCGGCGAGAAAGGCGATCCCGAGCGCTCCGAGAGCCACAAGCGGCCCTGTTGGCCAACCGCGTACTGTCGCCCCGGCGCCGGTTTGTTCATCCATACAGCCGATCCAGTAACCGGCCGGGAACGCGAGCGCCATCAGCCAGATGGCCCCGAACCACAGGAACCGAGGCAACTCGAATGCGAACGGGTCGAGAAGCCGCCAGCCAAGGGATGGTGATAGTCGCAGTGCTTCCTGACGGTCATCAGTGGCGGCCACGAGCGAATTGCCCTCGCGAGCGCAGGTGAACCGGACGCGTGTCGGCGAGGCACCGGACGGTCCGAGCGCGTCAGGCAGCGCCACCCGGGGTGACCGAAAGCGAAAATCGGCCGAGCGCGTTTTCTCTTCGCACGTGAGATCCGACCCGTGCTGCTCGATCGAAACGAGCACGGTGAACTCCTCGGCGATCCGCGCGATGACCGATCGCCGCCGTCGAATCCCTGTCGTCTCGAACGAGACCGTGGCGTGCCATCCGGGCCTCGCGAGCTTGCGATCGAGGCCGAGCGATCTTGGCGGGAAGAAGGCCGGCGAGAGGTCGATACTATCAAGCTTGAAGTCGAGCACTCGGCCGGCGAACGGCTCGAACGATTCGCGTTCTGGAGTCCACTGTATCCAGAGGCTCCACGGGATTCTCGCCGGACGAAGTCCGAGACTCGTGAGGGTCGTGACAAGGAGGAACGCCGCGGCGCCGACGGCCGCGAGCACCGTCGCTTCGCGCCCGCGTGGTCGAAGGAGAATCGCCCGCCACACCGCCAGCTCCACGCCCAGGAGGCCGCCTAACGAATTGGCGAGCAGGTCACTGAGTGACGAGTCCCGACCCGGAACTGCCCGCACCTGCATCGACTCGATGAACGTCGTCACGGCCACGCACGCGAGCACGCTGCGCCAGCGGTGACCCGACGCCAGGGCGAATGCGAAGCCAAGCGGCAGGAACAGCACGATGTTGTTCAGCACGTCGAGTCCGCCGAACTCGCCGCAGGCGATGCACCAGAAACTGGGCGACGACGTGTCGCTGGATGGCGTGAGCGTCGCGAGGAAAACCACCGCGAGCACCAGCGCCGAGAGAACGATCCCTACGCGTCGTGCGCCGATTTCGCCTCTAGCGCCAAGCATCCCCGGTCCCGGCAGTCCTGGCCACGCGCTCGAGCACTCGGCAAGCGGCGCTCTCCGGTTTCGGCGGCGCCCCCTCCGGCCTCACGGCGAGCAGCAGCGTCTGTGGAGAGAACGCCTGCACGAGGTCGAGGCGTGCGCAATCACGGAGGCTGAGCCTGACCACGGTGGCACCGTCCGAGAACACCGGCGTCGTTATGATGTACGACACACGCTCTCGCCGAAGTAAGCCATCGAGGGAGTCCGAAGGGAGGTTTACGACCTCGTCCCAGTACAGGGCCTGCCGTTTCGAATGGTAGTAGAGGCTCGGCGCTTTCGGTGCGACTACACGGGCACCCGGCGCCGAGTGGATGGCCAGGTACTGGACGGCGTCCAGGAAATCGAGCTCCCGAGGCAACGCGCAATCAACACGCGCGCGATCGCACTCGAGCGCGCGCGTCACGCGGTGCGCGTCTTCGACTAGCGCGTAGCCAGTCAGGAGCATGGCGAGCACGGCGGGCGGAAGCCACCGGCGGTCGCGTGCGAGTACGCTGGACGCGACGCTTGCCCCGATGACGACCAGTGCGATGACCAGCGGCAGCACTGGCCCCACAAAACGCTCGATCATCCACGCCCAGACCGAGAGCAGAGCGCCGTACGCGCCGAGGTACCATACGGCCGCGTTCCAGCGCCCCCACGCCGAGATCATTCCAAGGGCCAGCAGCATGCCGATCACGAGCGCCCAGCCCACGTTGTCGAGTTGCGTGCGGGGGGTCAGCGGCAACGCGAGTTGCTCGAGGACCGTTCGCCCGCCGTACATCGCGACGTTCTCCTTCAGCCGCGTCACCATCGTACTCCGCAGCGAACCATCGCCCACGCGTATGTTCACGGCATCGTCGACGTAGGACCGCCGTAGCTCTCGCGCCGGGGCAACTACCGTCCACGCCAGCCACGCACCCACAGTGACGGTCGCCGCGGCGCCAAACACCATCACCCAGCGGTAGCGCCGCCGGAGAAGCCAGTGCACGCCTAACGCGCCGATCAGCGTGACGCCCGCGCTCCGTGTCAACGCCGCCGCGATCGCGAGCCCCCCGGCGACCACAGCCGCCCGCGCGCCACGCCGACGACCATCGCGCTGGCCGACGGCGCGGTCCGCCGCCCACAGCGATGCGAGCGTGAGCGTGGTGTACAGCGTTTCCGACTGCACGCTGCTCGCATTTACGAGCAACTCCGGATTCACAGCCGCGACGGCGGTCACGAGGAACGCGAGCTCGGCCGACCAGCGGCGTCGCACGACGTCGAACAGAAACAGAAGGCCCGCGATCGAAACCAGAATTCCGGCGGCCGAGATCAGTCCGAGATGCTCTCCGAACGGCGCTGTCAGCACGGCGAGAAATGCCGGATACCCTGGCGGAAACCGCGCCGCCACCGGGTTCCCGACGAAGTACGGCTCGCGGTAGTTGACCGCCTGCAAGGAGCGACTCAGGAGCAGATACGCGGCGTCGTCACCGAAGGTGAAGATGCCGCGCGCGCGCAGTTGCCAGGCGAGCAGTCCGTGCCCCGCGAGCAGGGCGGTAAGCAGCATCTTGTGCCTACCGATCATCGTCGCGGGCGTCGAAGACTCGAACGCGGACGGATTGCCGGCACGCCGGATCGGTTGTGACGTGCGAAGCAACGAGGGCCTATCGCTGGCGCGCTGTCGCGCTGAGATCCTCGAGCGCGTCGAACAGGCGCGCCGACTGCGTCGCCCGGTCGAATCGACCGTCGCGGTTCAGCGCGACCGGACGGACCCCCGCACGGAACTGCGCGAAGCGATTCGCGATGGCGCGCTCCATCGAGTCGACGTCGTCAGGTTGCACGACGTCCGCGTCGGTGTCGGCCAGCAAGCGAGCCGTCGCGCTGTCCGCATCCGCCAGCGCCAACAGCCAGGCGTCAAATCGCGTGTACTCGAACAGCTTCGCCGGCAGCGTCATCTCCGTCCGAAGCGGCAGGCTCACCAACAGCGTCGCGTTCGAGAGCAGCTCGAGGGCCTCGCGGCGCGGCCGGAACCCGTGCGAACGGAAGTGGGCCCCGAGGCCTTCCTCGCGGGCGATCGTCGTGAGTGGAACCCCTTCGCAGGCGTCGCCACCCATGAACTCGACCGCGAACTCGTTAGGTGACGCACCGGTAGTGCGCGCAACCCGCGCGACCGCGCGAAACAATGGCCGCGGATTTCGCCCGAGATAGATCAGGCCGGTGAAGGCGATCACGAACCGGTTTCCGGGAGATCCCGTCGGCAACGGATCGGAGTCGGCGCCGTTCATCACCGTGAGGATCCTGCCACGAACATCGGGATACTTCGCGAGCTGCAGCTCCTCATGCGCTTGCGACGTGACGACGACCAGGTTCGCGGCCGAGACGCACGCGCGCTCACGCGCCCGGGTCTCGCGCCGCCACACCGCGCCGCGGAGCTCATCAGGCATCGCACTCTCGTCGGACCATGGATCCCGCATGTCCAGAACCAACGGTAACCCGGCGCGCGCCGCGATCGACTTCGCGGCCTCGTGTGCGGTGTGAGGCGGGCCGGAGCTGACGACGACATCGTACTGATTCGCTGACGTCAGCTCACTCCCGATCGCCGACGCACGACGCGCGAGCGCATCGGCGAGTGCAAAATGTGCGCGGGTACGAAAGACGCGGCGCCACGCGGTGCCAGCCGGATGATACGGCTCGGCCCCATTCGTCCGATCAACTCGCGCCGGACCACGTGTGGCTTGTGGCGCGCCGCGCCGGCGGATCCTCCCCCACGCCGACATCATCGTTCGATACCACGCCGGGCGGTCGCCCGAAAACCCGAACACTCGAATTCCCGGTGGAAGCTGTCGCAGCCGAGTCGGGTCGACCGTTCCCATGAACTCAGAGTGGAGCGAGACGACGTCGATCGCCCACCCGCGCTCGGCGCCGAACCGAGAGAGAGACAGCCATCGCAGCGCGCCGACCTCCGCGCTCGGCGGGAAGTAGAAGAAGACGAGGAGCAGCCGCCGTGTGGCGTCAGGGTTCGCTTCCGTCTGGAAAAACGGCGTCAGCGAACCCTGACGGATGGTATCCTCCCAACTCACCACGCCCAGATCATCGGCGACGCGAGTGTCCACGAGGGTCGTTGCTGTCAGCTGCAGACTGCTCTCAGCCGACGGCATGCGCGCGAATGACCCTTCGTGGTAGCAGTGCGGATACGCCACTCAGCCAGCTCTCGAACTCGAGCGCCGACGTCGCGAGGGTGTCGATCAGTCTCGGCAGCATCATGGGCTTGGATGCGGTCGACGCGAGCCCCGGGAAGCATGTCGTCGCCGACTTGACCCCCAACCGGCCAAGCCGCGCCGGAAACGACGGGTGGGTCACGCCGCTCGGGTAACAGAAATGCGTCGCGTCCTGGGCGCTTCTGAGGCTTGCGATGATTGTACGATTCTCCACGATCTCCTGTTCGAACGCGCCGGCTTGAGTGGGAACTCGATGCCGATGCGTGTGCAGCTGCACATCCACGAGATCACGCGGGAGCTCCGCGACCTCGTCCGGCGACATCAGATGAAGCAGACGTCTGCGAAGCATGTCTTTGTAATCGAACCCCACTCGTGCCGCGGTCTCCACCAGGACGTCATCCTTGTCACGCCCCGTCAGCCCCTGTTTGACGCAATGATGTCGTACTGCAACGAATGCCGCCTCACGTTCACTCGCGCTCTCGAGCCGGAACGACTTGCCCTTCGCCGTCAATCCAGTCGTCTCGAAAGTCCGGTCCTGGCTCTTCCAAAGTATGTAGCGGAGCGCGGTGGTGAAAACCGGCCGCTGATGCACACAGTAATAGCTCGTCAAATAGACCGTGGCCGGAAAGCCGAACTCCTGGAGCAACGGGAGTGCCACGGAGTGGAAGTCGACCGAGCCGTCGTCGAACGTGAGCGCCACCGCTCGGGGCGGCAGCGATCCATCGTATAGGCGCGTGATGGCGTCGCCGAGTGGAAGAACGGCGTATCCGCCATCGCGAAGTGCGGAGAATCGCTCGCGGAGCAGCTCGGGCGGGATGTAGAGCTCGGGATCCCATAGATGCTCGTCCGCTGTCGATATGCCGTGGTACCCAAGGATCAACAAACGACGTTTGCGCCACAATGTCTGGCGGGCAAAGCTCAAGACTCCGGTCTTACGTGCTGCGCCCAACGTGCCACGCTTGATTCGTTTCAGCATCGAAGCGGGCGCGGATGTGCGAGTCATATCCTCTTTTAAGGTCGAAGAGAAATGCGAACTTGCAAAATCAGAGTTAACCGGGCTCAGTCGCAAGTCGGGGACCTGGGGTCGAACGGGTCCGCGCAGCCGGTGTGGCTGTTCCGCCAAGCTGATTCTCGACCCGGTTTCCTCGATGGACGGTGACTTGAGGGCCTCGCCAGGGGCCTGGCGCTCAATTTTCGACGATCCGGGCACGCGGAGGGCGTCCGCGATGGTTGGGCTCCCCCGGACCGACCTGCGCCTACCTGTGGCGCTCGTGCGGCGGTCGAGTGGCGGGCTTGCGACTCCCACATATCATTCGCGCCAGGTAACGAAACGTTCTTACGGCTTGGTGGTCCGGCGTTGGCTCGCGCCAAGGAAATTCTGTGGCCTCGACCGGTCCCCGACGGTCTTACCCTTGCGGTGTAGCGGGCGAAACCGCACGTCGGTGGGACCATCGTCCAGCCGACCGTTGATCAATTCATCGGTGAGACATGTCCAGTCAGATCGCCACGGCGAACCAGTTCGACCAGCACGCGCTTGAAGTCACTCGCGGAGAGCGCTTCGAGTTCGGAAAGAACTGGAGCAACTTTTTGAAGGTCGTCGACGAGGAGAAGATCGAGCAGGCCGTGGCGTCGCTGCGGCGGCTGCTCGGGGTCGAGGCGCTCAGCGGATCGACCTTCCTCGATATCGGATCGGGAAGCGGCTTGTTCTCGCTCGCGGCTCACCGACTGGGTGCGCGCGTGCGATCGTTCGATTACGACACGCATTCCGTCGCGTGCACGACGGAGATGAGGCGACGGTTCGCGTCGCCCGGCGCCGACTGGACCGTCGAGCGCGGATCCGTGCTCGACCAGGCTTACATGAGCTCACTCGGCAAGTACGACTACGTCTACTCGTGGGGCGTTCTGCACCACACAGGACAGATGTGGTCAGCGATTGAGAACGCGGCGAGCCTCGTTGCGCCCGGTGGCACCTTCGCCATCGCGATCTATAACGACCAGGGCGTGTGGTCGAAGCGATGGGCGGCGCTCAAGCGCTTCTATTGTTCTGGACCATTCGGGAAGGCCGTCATGTGCTCGACGTACATCCCGGCCGTGGTGGCTCGTGAGTTCGCCGCCGACGTCTTCTGGCGGCGCAATCCGTTCAAGCGCTACACGCAATACGGATCGTCGCGCGGCATGTCCGTCTTCTACGACTGGTTCGATTGGCTCGGCGGCTATCCGTTCGAGGTCGCGAAGCCGGAGGAGATCTTTCAGTTCGGCCGTCGTAACGGTCTCGAGATGATCAATATGACGACCTGCGGCGGCTCCGTTGGCTGCAACGAGTTCGTGTTTCGCCGGCCGCGACTTCATGCGCATGGGTAACCCGAGCCCCGCTATCGAGTCGATCGACGGTCGATGTGCGGAATAGCCGGCTTCGCCGGTAGCCTGGCGGATGGTCCCGACGCGGCCGAGCGGCTGCGCCGGATGTGTGACGCCATTCGGCACCGAGGCCCCGACGACAGCGGGTATCATGTCGCGCCCGGCGTGGCGATCGGCATGCGCCGGCTCAGCATCATCGACGTCGCCGGCGGCCATCAGCCGATGACGAACGAGGACGGCACGGTCCACGTCGTGTTCAATGGCGAGATCTACAACTATCAGACGCTGCGGGCACGGCTGCTTGCCGGCCGGCATCGCCTAACGACCTCCAGCGATACCGAGACCCTGGTCCACCTGTACGAGGATCATGGGGCAGGGCTCGCGCGGGAGCTGCGCGGCATGTTCGGCTTCGCCATTTGGGACGATCGGCGGCGCCGCCTGCTCATCGCCCGCGATCGCCTTGGCATCAAGCCGCTCTACTACTGGCCGACGCGTGACGGAGTCGCGTTCGCGTCCGAGCTGCGCGCGCTCGTCACGCTGCCTGAGTTCCCCCGGGCGCTGGACCCGGACGCCGTCGTGGACTACATGGCGGTCGGCTACGTGCCGGAGCCGCGGACCATTTTCGCCGGTGTGCACAAGCTCCCGCCTGGGCACTTGCTCGAATGGACGCGCGAAGGCGGCGTTCGGATCGAGCGTTACTGGTCGCCCGCCGTCGCGGAGAACACGCGCATCACCGAGCAGGAAGCCATCGAGGAAACGCGGCGCCTTCTCGACGAATCGGTGCGCATTCATTTGCTGTCGGAAGTTCCGCTCGGCGCATTCCTGTCCGGCGGCATCGATTCATCGGGGGTGGTAGCCACGATGGCGCGCCTGTCCGATCGCGCCGTCCGGACGTTCTCGATCGGATTCGCGGAGCGCGAGTTCGATGAGTCTCGCCATGCCGCCGAGGTGGCGGGTGTGTTGGGGACAGAGCATACGCAGCTCGTCGTGCGCCCCGACGCTGAGCTGCTCTTCGAGCAGGTCGCTCGCGCGCTCGACGAGCCGTTTGGTGATCCCTCGGCGTTGCCGACGTTCCTTGTCTCGTATCTCGCACGTCGCGATGTGACGGTCGCCCTCTCGGGTGACGGTGGCGACGAGCTGTTCGGCGGCTACACGCGCTACTTCGAGCTGAACGGCGCCAGGTCGCTGCCGCCGCTCGCCCGCTCGGTGCTGCGCAACGTCGCCCTCCGGCTGCCGCACGCGACGTATGGCCGCAACCGGTTGTTGGCACTTGGTCGTACGATGCGCGGACGGTACGCCGGCACGGTCGCGCTTCCGCTCCGTGAGGCGGAGGGCGGGCTGCTGCGCGAAGACGTCGCGATGCGTGCCGTCCCGTTCGACGAAACGCTCGATCGTTGGTTTACCAATGATTCCGCTCGCGACTTCATGACGCAGCTCATGATGGTCGATGTGCAGAGCTACCTGCCCGGCGACATCCTCACGAAGGTCGACCGCATGAGCATGGCGCACTCGCTCGAGGCGCGTGTGCCGCTGCTCGACCACGAGATTGCCGAATTTGCGCTCTCGTTACCGCCGTCACTCAAATTCCGTGACGGCGTGGGAAAGTGGGTGCTGCGACGCGCGCTCGGCGATCGCGTGCCGGACGGAGTGTTCCGGCGGCCGAAGCAGGGATTCGACGTTCCGCTGCGGGACTGGTTCCGCGGCCCGCTCGCGCACCGGCTCGACGCGCTCTCGGATCGCTCGTCGGCCGTCTACGATTTCGTCGAGCCACGCGCCGTCGAGCGTGTCGTGCAGGAGCATCGCGTGGGCCGTCGCGATCACGCGCGCACCATCTGGCGGCTGGTGATGTTCGACCAGTGGTCACGGCTCTATTCGACCGGAGAGTTCGTGCGACCGGTCACGATCACCAGCGATGTCGATGCGCTCCTCGGGCGTGCCGTCGCGGACGGAGATCTCGTTAGGTCAAATTGACCGCGCGCGGTCACGCGCCGCGCAACCTCAACAGCGCCTAACGTGTTGTGGCGCACGTTGAAACGAATCGTTCCGGGCGCCGTGACTCCACGCCGGCCATGTCGTCTACTGGCTGACATTCGGCGTCGCAAACTGCGCGGCACGTGGCAGAATGCGCCGTACATCACACGGCAGGATCGGCCCTCGGGCATCGAGGGCGCGACAAGGGCACACCCGATCGAAAGACGGGGCCGCAAAGCCAACGGGGCTACCGCGCGCGGTCGCAAGTCAGCCGCACGCCACGCCGGCCGGGTTGCCGAACGCCTTGCGCTGGAGACGCATCCATGCCCTGCACTGGCCAGCCGGCTCGCGGTTGGGTGCTCGGTTGCCTCATCGCCGTCGGCGCGTGCGCCGGCGGGGAGACAGTTGGCACCGACGCGCAACACGATGGCTCGTCCGTCACGGTCCGCATCACGCCGCCCGTCGACTCGTTAGGCGTCGGCGAGACGCGCCGACTCACCATCGCGGTCACGGACGAGGACGGGACCCGGCGCTCGGCAATCGTCAAATGGAAGTCGGTGAACCCCGCGATCGCGACGGTCAGCGCGACCGGCGATGTCACCGCCCTCGCCGAGGGCGCCGTTGCCGTCGTCGCGAAAGTCGGGTCGAGAGCCGACACCGCGAGCATCTACGTTCGCCCCGGCAACCTCTCCATCCAGCCGAACGCCGTGAACACGGTCGTCGGTGAAGCCATCCAGTTTTCCGCCACGACCAGCGGCGGCGCCGGCGCGTCCGGGATGACCGTGAACTGGTCGTCGTCCAACACCAATGTGGCCGTCGTCGACCCCGATGGCACCGTCTCGATGGTCGGGCAGGGCGAGGCGATCCTCACCGCGACCGCCGGCAACCGGACCGGCACGGCCTCCGTGTCGGTGCACCAGCGTGACGTCGCCTCGCTCCGGGTCACGCCGGCCACGAGCACGATGTATCCGAACGATACCGCGCAGCTGCACATCGCCGCGTTCGACGACGCGGGCCATGCCATGGCGCTCGTCGCGGGCAATGTCCAGTGGAGCTCGTCGGACTCCCGCGTGGCGACCGTGAGCGACGGCGGCGTCGTCAAGGCGCTGGCCTCGGGCTCCGCGGTGATGACGGTCCATATTGGCAGCAAGACGGCGACCGCCGCCGTGAACGTTCAGGGGCTCCCCGTCGCGTCCGTGTCCGTGTCGCTCGAGACCGGTACGCTCGAAGTCGGTCAGGTCACCAAAGCGAAGGCGACGCTCGCCGATGCGGACGGCGCCGCGTTGTCAGGCCGCGCCGTCGCGTGGCAAAGCTCGAACCCCGCGATCGCCACCGTCAACTCGTTAGGTGTCGTGACCGCCGTCGGCCGCGGTAGCGCCACCATCAGCGCGATCTCCGAGGGCAAGACCGGCAGCGCCGACCTCACCGTGGCCACGAAGTCGGTCGCGGCGGTCGTCATCTCGCCGAACCCCGCGTCGGCGGCCATCGGGCAGAAGGCTCGCCTAACGGCCACCGCGAAGGATGCCAGCGGCGGCGTCCTCACCGGTCGAACCATCACCTGGACGAGCGGCAACCCGACCGTCGCCTCGGTCTCCGCGACCGGACTCGTCACCGCGATCAGTGCCGGCACGGCCACCATCTCGGCCTCCACCGGCGGCGTGAGCGGCACCTCGCAGTTCCAGGCGACGACGGTGGCCGCGGCGTCTGTCAGCGTCTCACCGACCGCGCCTAACGTGCGCGTTGGCGAAGACGTGCAGCTGACCGTGACCGCGAAAGATGCCAGCGGAAACGTCCTCACGTCACGCGTTCCCACCTGGAGCAGTTCCAACCCGATCGTCGCCACCGTCTCGGCCTCCGGGCGCGTGACCGGCGTCTCGAAGGGGTCCGCCACCGTCACCGCCACGGTCGACGGGAAAAGCGCTCCGGCGAGCGTTTCCGTCGCCAACGCAGCGCCGGCACCGGTCGCATCAGTCGCCGTGACGTTGAACGCCAGCTCGATCAACGCCGGCCAGTCCACGCAGGCCGTCGCCGTCACACGTGACGCCGCCGGCAACGTCGTCACCGGCCGAACCATTACATGGAGCAGCGGAGCGCCGTCGCTCGCCACGGTGTCCGTTTCTGGCGTCGTCTCGGCGATCGCCGCGGGCTCCGTCAGCATCAGCGCCACGAGCGAAGGCGTGTCCAACTCGGCCACACTCGTCATCACCGGCTCGACGCAGCCGGTCGCGAGCGTGTCCCTGAGCGCGCCGTCGACGTCGATGGTCGCCGGGCAGTCACAGGCAATCTCGGTCACGCTGAAAGACGCGTCAGGCAATACGCTCACCGGGCGAACGATCGCCTGGTCGAGCTCCAGCACGTCGATAGCGACCGTCTCTCCGTCGGGTCAGGTGACCGCGGTCGGCGCCGGATCCGCGGTCATCACCGCGACCAGCGAGGGCAAGAGCGGCACGCTCGCGCTCAAGGTGACGGCGGCACCGGTCGATCCTCCAGCATCCGTCGCGGTCACCGCGCCGGTGACGACGCTCTCGGTCAATCAAACCACGCAAGCGACTGCGGTTCCGAAAGACAGCAAAGGCACGCCACTGACCGGACGAACCGTAACCTGGTCCAGCTCGGCCCCCAATATCGCCACGGTGTCGGCAACGGGACTCATTACCGCGGTCGCGGCGG
>Ga0207650_10002081_pt1 | contig 13987 bp, 14 predicted proteins | sample KBSS63metaG_FD_184325 | JGI IMG/M metagenome (GOLD analysis project Ga0207650, IMG submission 184325) | Switchgrass rhizosphere microbial communities from Kellogg Biological Station, Michigan, USA - KBS S6-3 metaG (SPAdes) (version 2) | ecosystem: Host-associated > Plants > Roots > Rhizosphere...
CCGAAGTGCCCGGAACCGCGAATACGCGTTGCATAAGCTTGGTCCCGGAGGCTACTTTCCGCTGCGGCCGGTCCCGGCTGCCCCCTTCAACGGCCGATGTCGAGGTGGAGTTAATGGCGAAAGAACCAGCGCGTGCGTCCAACGGCTCCCGTGCCGGCATCAACGACGATATCGGCGAGGAGAAGCGGCTCACGCTCTACCGCCTGCAGGTCGAGATCCGCGAGAGCGAGCAGCGCGCCTTCGACCTGTTCCTGCAGAACCTGGTGAAGGGCACGAGCCATCTCTCGCTCGGCCAGGAGGCGGTCGCCGCAGGTTTCGCCGCCGCGATGAAGCCCGGCGACCTCTCGTTCTGCACCTATCGCGGCCACGCCCACACGCTGGCGCGCGGCGTGCCGATCGAGAAGGTGCTGGGCGAGCTGATGCAGCGCGACAACGGCCTGATGCGCGGCAAGGGCGGCTCCATGCATCTCACCTCCGTGGAGCACGGCGTCATGGGCTCCTATGCCATCATCGGCGCGCATCTGCCGATCGCCTGCGGCGCGGCGCTGCGTGCGCAGTATCGGGGCGATAGCGACGTCACGGTCTGCTTCTTCGGCGACGGCACCACCAATATCGGGGCCTTCCACGAGGCGCTGAACTTCGCCGCGGTGTGGAAGCTGCCGGTGGTCTTCGTGTGCGAGAACAACCTCTACATGGAATATACCCCGATCGGCGACGTGACCGCGGTCGAGCATCCCGCCGCCGACCGGGCGTCGGCCTACGGCCTCGAGCGCATCATCGTCGACGGTAACGACGCCGACGCGGTCTACCGCGCCGCAAACACCGCCTATGACAAGGCACGGGCGGGCGGCGGGCCGTCGCTGATCGAATGCATGACCTATCGCCACAGCGGGCATTCGCGCGCCGATCCGGCGAAGTATCGCCCCGAGGGCGAGCTCGAGAAATGGAAGGAGCGCGATCCGATCAAGCTCTACCGCGAGCGGCTCAAGCAGTTCGGCATCGCCGACGAGGTGATCGCCGGGATCGACGCCGACGTGATGCGGCGCGTCGACGAAGCGACCGAAGCCTGCAAGGCCGCGCCGCCGCCGCCGCTTGAGCTCCTCACCACCGACGTCTATGCCGACGGAGGCTTCGCATGGCGGAACTGACTTATCGCGATGCGGTGGCGCGCGGGATCGCCCAGGAGATGGCGCGTGACGAGGACGTGATCTTCTTCGGCGAGGACGTGGCCAAGCCCGGCGGCGTGTTCAAGGCTACGGTCGGGCTTTACGAGCAGTTCGGCGGCAAGCGGGTGCGCGATTGTCCGATCTCCGAGCAGGCGATCCTCGGCGCCGCCATGGGCGCCGCCATGACCGGCCTCAAGCCGATCGCCGAGATCATGTTCTCGGACTTCTTCGCGGTGTGCTTCGACTACATCGCAAACGAGTTTCCCAAGAGCCGCTACATGTCGAACGGCCAGCTCAAGTGTCCGCTGGTGGTGCGCACCGGCAATGGCGCGGGCTCGCGCTTCGGCGCGCAGCACAGCCAGAGCGTCGAGAACTGGGCGATGATGATCCCCGGTCTCAAGGTGGTGGCGCCGTCGACGCCGCGCGACGTGATCGGGCTGATGGCAGCCGCGGTGCGCGATCCAGACCCCGTCATCTTCTTCGAGCACAAGTCGCTCTATCCGACCAAGGGCGAGGTGCCGGACGGCGAGATCGTCGACCGGCTCGGCACCGCCAGCATCGTCCGCCCGGGCAAGGACGCCACCATCCTGGCGCTCGCGCTGATGGTACCGCGCGCGCTCACCGCAGCCGACAAGCTCAAGGCGGAGCATGGCATCGAGTGCGAGGTCGTCGACGTGCGCTCGCTGGTGCCGCTCGACACCCAGACGATCCTCGGCTCGGTCGGCCGCACGCATCGCTTGTTCACGGTCGAGGAGAATCCGCGGCTTTGCGGTTGGGGCGCCGAGATCGTGTCGATCGTGGCGGATGAGGCGTTCTACGACCTCGACGGGCCGCCGGTGCGCATCACCACCCCGCATATCCCGCTGCCGGCCGCCGACATCCTCGAGGACATCGCGCTGCCGACCGTCGATCGCATCGTCGAGCGCGTGCACCGCTCGATGCAGGGATAGTGACGTGCCCCGGAGCGAGATTGCAGTGAAGGCTACCAAGCTCGTGTCCCGGCCGAGCGCGCGCTTGCGCGCGAGAGCCGGGACCCCGGGGCTGCACGGCATGCTGCGCCGCGATGTTGCGCTTCGCGAGTCTTGCGCTGGGGCCCGGGTCTCCATCCGCTCGGCCAAGCGGCCTTGCTCCGGTCGCCCGGGACACGTGAGCTTAGTTACCGCCTATGGGTTCAAGCCCGTGCGCGACGGATCAAACGGCATGAGGTCACCATGAGTTCCAGATATGACAACCTCCTCGCCAATGTGCCGACCGACCTGTGGATTGGGGGCAAATGGCGCAAGGCCTCAGATGGCGGCCGCTTCGACGTGCTCGATCCCGCCACCGACAACAAGATCGCCTCGGTCGCGAGCGCAACCGTGGAGGATGCCAGGGCCGCGGTTGACGCCGCGAGCGACGCGTTTCCGGCCTGGGCCGCGAAGAAGCCGCGCGAGCGCGCCGAGATCCTGCGCAAGTCGTACGAGCTGATCATGCGCGACGCCGAGCGGCTGGCGAAGTTGATCACCATCGAGAATGGCAAGGCGCTCTCGGATTCGCGCGGCGAGGTGGCCTACGCGGCCGAGTTCTTCCGCTGGTACGCGGAAGAGGCGGTGAGAAATATCGGCGGCATGTCGGTCGCCCCGGCCTCGGGCGCTCGCATCGTGGTGCAGCACAAGCCGGCGGGCATCGCCGTGCTGGTGACGCCGTGGAATTTCCCCGCCGCCATGGCGACGCGCAAGATCGGCCCCGCGCTCGCTGCCGGCTGCCCGGTCGTGCTCAAGCCTGCCTCCGACACGCCGCTCACCATGCTGGCGCTGATGCCGATCCTGGAAGAAGCGGGCGTGCCGGCCGGCGTGGTCAATGTCATTCCGTCGCGCTCGTCGGGCAAGGTCGTGAGCACGATGCTGCACGATCCGCGCGTGCGGGTCATCTCCTTCACCGGCTCGACCGAGGTCGGCCGCAAGCTGCTGCATGAAGCGGCCGACAACGTGGTGAAGCCGGCGATGGAGCTCGGCGGTAACGCGCCCTTCCTGGTGTTCGAGGACGCTGACATCGACGCCGCGATCGACGGCGCCATGATCGCCAAGATGCGCAACATGGGCGAGGCCTGCACCTCGGCCAACCGGTTCTATGTGCACGAAAAGGTGCACGACGAGTTCGCCAAGAAGCTGACCGCGAAAATGGCGGCGCTGAAGGTGGGAAACGGGCTCGACGACGGCGTGATGGTTGGGCCGCTGGTCAATGCCGACGCCAAGAAGAAGGTGATCGAGTTGGTCGAGGATGCGGTCGGCAAAGGCGCCAAGGTTCTCACCGGCGGCAAGTCGCCAAGTGGCCCCGGGCACTTCTATCCGCCGACCGTGCTCGACGGCGTGCCCGACGGCGCCGCGATGCTGCGTGAGGAGATCTTCGGCCCGGTGGCGGCGATCCAGACCTTCACGTCCGAGGGCGAGGTTATCAAGCGGGCCAACGACACCGAATACGGCCTCGTCGCCTATCTCTACACCAAGGATCTGAGCCGCGGCATGCGCGTCTCCGAGCAGCTCGATTTTGGCATGATCGGGCTCAACCGCGGACTCGTGTCCGATCCCGCCGCGCCGTTCGGCGGCATGAAGCAGTCGGGCATTGGCCGCGAAGGCGCGCATGAAGGCCTGATGGAGTTTCTGGAGACGCAGTACATCTCGGTGACGTGGTGATCGAACGCGACGGTGGCAGGAGCGTGCGATGCGCGGAACCAGGGCGATCGTGCTGCCGGCGGTGCTGCTCGTGAGCGCTCTCGCCGCCGTTCCTGCCGGTGCCCAGTCGCCGCCGCAAGGCGAAATCGCCAAGCGCTTCTTCGGTGCGTGGCGCTACGTCGGCACCTCGATCGACGGCAAGCCCAGGCCGGGCCGCGGGGCCGAGCCGAAGGGCATCATCTACTACGATCCGAGCGGCGCTATGGCGGCGCAGATCGCGCCCGACCGACGCGTGCGCATGGCCGGCCCGGAGCCTACGCCCGAGGAAGCCAAGGCTGCGCTGGCCGATTACGTCGCCTATTTCGGCACCTACACGATCGACGAGCGCGCCCGCACCATTACGCATCATCGCCAGGCGAGCGTGCAGCCAGGCGAGCTTACCGACTACGTGCGCACCTACGAATTCGCGGGCGACCGTCTGATCCTGCGACCGGTGGGCACCAGGCAGGAGGTGGTGTGGGAGCGCTTCAAGTGAGCGCGCGCAGCACGAGATGGGGAAGGCGTAGATGGACGTGCTGATGCCGCAGCTCGGCGAGACCGTGGCGGAAGGCAAGATCACGCAATGGTTCAAGTCGGCCGGCGACGCGATCAAGCCGGGCGACAACCTGTTCGAGATCGAGACTGACAAGGTGTCGATGGAGGTGCCCTCGACCTCCGCCGGCGTGCTCGCGGAGATTCGCGTGGCGGCGGGCGAGGTCGCGCCGGTCGGCGCCGTCGTCGCGGTGATCGCGGACGGGGCGGGAGCGGCCGCCGGCGCAAAATCTGCCAGCGCGCCATCCACCCCAAAGCCTGCCGCCGCCTCGCCCGGCCAACAGAATCCAGCGCTCACGTCCGCCCCGCCACCATCTTCCGCGCCGCCGCCGCCGTCGGCGCCGATCAAGCTTGACCCGTTCTTCGAGGTGCGCACGCCCGAGCGAAATTATGGTCCCGCGCGGCTCCCTGGCGGCACCCGCGTCACGCCGCTGGCGCGGCGGCTCGCCGCGCAGGGCGGCATCGACCTCGCCGGCATCTCGCCGTCGGGTCCGCACGGCCGCATCCGCGCGCGCGACGTCGAGACCGCGCTGGCGTCAGGCAAGCGCGTGGCGCCAGCGTTCGCCGGCCCGTCCGCCGACCAGATCAAGGCGCTCTACCGCGACGCGCCGTTCGAGGAGGTGCCGCTCGACGGTATGCGCCGGACCATCGCCGCGCGGCTGGTGCAGGCGACGCAGACCATTCCGCATTTCTACCTGACCGCCGACGTCGAGATCGGCGCGCTCATCAGGCTGCGCGAGCAGGCGAACGTCGCCGCGCCCAAGGACGCCGACGGCAATCCCGCCTTCAGGCTCTCGGTCAACGATTTCGTCATCAAGGCCTGGGCGGCGGCGCTGCGGCGCGTGCCCGCCGCCAACGCGGTATGGGCGGAAGACCGCATCCTGCGCTTCGCGCAGTCCAACATCGGCGTCGCGGTCGCGGTCGAGGGTGGGCTGATCACGCCAATCATCCGCCGCGCGGACACCAAGACGCTGTCGGCGATCTCACGTGAGATGAAGGAATTATCGGCGCGTGCGCGAGAGAGAAAGCTCAAGCCCGACGAATACCAGGGCGGCGTCTCGGCAATCTCCAATCTCGGCATGTACGGCGTGCGCGAATTCTCCGCCATCATCAATCCCCCGCAGTCGACGATCCTGGCGGTGGGCGGCGCGCGGCGGCAAGCGATCGAGACCGCGGATGGCGGCGTCGCCTTCGCCAGCGTCATGTCGGTTACGCTCTCCTGCGATCATCGCGTCGTCGACGGCGCGCTCGGCGCCGAACTCCTTGCGGCGTTCAAGGGATGCGTCGAACAACCCGTCACGATGCTGGTGTAGGAAGAAACGATGGCTGTTGAAAAGGCTCACGTGCTACTGATCGGCCCGCCCAAGCCGGTGATCGTCAACGGGCTGGCGAGGGCCTTCAACCTGATTAAATTCTCCGACGCCAAGGATCGGGACAAATTCTTTGCTGAGACCGCGCCGAATGTGCGCGGCATCGCCGTCTCCGGTACCGAGGAGCGCGTCAACGACGCCTTCATGCAGCGCTTTCCGCGGCTCGAGATCGTCGCGTCGTTCGGCGTCGGCTATGACCACGTCGATGCCGCCTGGGCCGGCGCGCATGGTATCACCGTCACCAATACGCCCGACGTGCTCACCGAGGAGGTCGCTGATACCGCGCTCGGGCTCCTGCTGTGCACCGTGCGCGAACTGCCCCAGGCCGAACGTTACGTGCGCGCGGGCAAGTGGGCGCAGAAGGGCTACCCGCTCAGCAAGGCGACGCTGCGCAACCGCACGGTCGGCATGGTGGGGCTGGGCCGCATCGGGCAGGCGATCGCACGCCGGCTCGAGGCCATGCAGGTGCCCGTGGTCTACCACTCGCGCCGGCCGGCGGCGGGGGTGTCGTACCGGCACTATCCCAAGCTCATCGACATGGCGCGCGACGTCGACGTGCTGCTGGTGATCACGCCGGGCGGCGCGGAGACCAGGAACCTGATCAATGCCGAGGTGCTCAAGGCGCTTGGCCCCGACGGCATCCTCATCAACATGGCGCGCGGCTCGGTGGTGGACGAGGCGGCGCTGATCAAGGCGCTGCAGGACGGAACGATCCTGTCCGCCGGCCTCGATGTCTATGCGCGCGAGCCCGAGGTGCGGGCGGAGTTGATCGCCATGGATCACGTCGTGCTGTTCCCTCATCTCGGCTCGGCTTCGGTCGCGACGCGCGAGAAGATGGATCAGTTGGTGGTGGACAATCTGCTCGCCTGGGCGGCGGGCAAGCCGCCGCTGACGCCGGTGGCGGAGACGCCGTGGCCGCCGAAGGCGCGGGCATAAACTTCGGGTAAATCGCGCGCATGCAGGTTCCGCAAAGCTGCCTTCCCTCGGCGCAGCAAGGCATGACGGCGCGACCGCCCCGTGATAGCGTCCGCGCCGACGCCACCGGATTTGGATTTTTCATGCTGGCTCGCATCGGATTCGCGGTGATCGCGCTGGGGCTCGGCACCGCCGCTGCGCACGCCCAGGCTCCGGAGGCCAGCGACGCGGCCAAGGGCATGGTCGGCGCTTGGGAGATCTCCAACGCCGCCCGCGACAAGACCTGCCCGCTGAGCTTCAGCCTCGATGCCGTGACCGGTGGCTTCAAGCTCGAGCTCGATGAAGCCTGCGGCACCGCCTTTCCCTCGCTCAAGGATGTGACTGCCTGGGCGATGGGGCCTAACGACGCTGTGCGCTTGTTCAACTCCAAGGGCGCCGTCGTGCTCGAATTCACGGAAGTCGAGTCCTTCATGTACGAAGCCGAGCGCAAAGGGGAGGGGCTGTTCTTCATGCGCACCCAGGCCGCCATCAAGGCCGCCACGGTCAGCCCCGAACAGGTATTCGGCGAATGGACCTTGTTCCGGGAGTTCGAGAAGCCGCTGTGCAAGCTCACCCTGTCGAACGCCTCCGCCGGTGGCGAAAACTACAAGATCGCGGTGAAGCCGGGATGCGATGGGTCGGTTGCAGGGCTTGGACTTTCGACCTGGCGGCTCGACCCCGACGGGCTACTGCTTAGCGGCAGCGGCGGCACTTGGCGCTTCTCCGAGAGCGACCCCACGACCTGGGAGCGCATTCCAGCCAGCACCGATCCGCTGGTACTGATGCGGGAATAGCTTCCGCTCCCGCTACAATCCACGTACCCAGGCCACGATCGCATCGACCACGGCCGTCGGCTGCTCCGGCAGCAGCGCGTGGCTGGCGTTGCGGATCACCGTGACACTGACGCGGTCGCCGAGTTCGTCCCTAAGCTCGTTCATGCGCTCGATCGGATGGAACGGGTCGTTATCGGCCTGCAGGTCGAGGAGCGGCGCGTTCCCGGCCGACCACCACTCCGCCTGCTTGGTGGCGAGCGCCGCGACGCGCTGGGCTTCGCTCGCCTCCACATGCCAGCCGTCGAGCCAGATGCTGGGATCATTGCCGGGCGCGAAGAACGTTCCGCGCAGGTATTTGAGCCGCTCCTCCTTCAGCAGCGACATGTCGCCGCTCTTGGTGACGGCCACGCTGAGCTCGGGCGGATATTTCTTCGCCGCCGCCGCGGCGATCACCACGCCGCGCACGAGCTGCGGATGATCGACCGCGGTCATGCGCGCCACCCAGTTCCCGTAGGCATGGCCGACGATCACCGCCGGCCCGCCGTAATGCTGGATCACCGCCGCGATATCGCGTGCGAAGTCGTGCAGCGTGATGTCGCGCATCGGCGCGATCGACTGACCGATCCCGCGCGGCTGCGGGCGCAGCACGCGGAAGCCGGCCTTGGCGATGCCCGCCGCCACCTCGTCATAGTCCTCGGAATCGCGGCCGCGCGACGGCAGCAGGACGATGAGCGGCCCGGCGCCTTCGGTGATCACGTCGATCTGGCCGTCGGTGGTGCGGACAAGCTCGCGCCTGCGTTTGTCGTCTGCGGATGTGGCCTGCGTCATGATCATCAGCGCCAATGCAATGGAGGGAATCGAACGAAGTCGCATGATGCAATCTCTCCGCTGATCCAATGCCGGGCTTACTCGGGCGCCGGCGGCAGCGGCGGCGGCACGCCCTCCGGCAGCGGGATGTCGTGGCAATTCAGCGTCATCGCGACCATGGTGTAATAGCCGATCAGCGCAGTCAGCTCGACGACGCCGACCGCTTGCCAGCGCGTCAGTACCCGTCGGTAGGTCTCGTCGCCGACGGTCTTACGGCGATTGAGCTCCTCGGCGTAATCGAACACGGCGAGTCCGGCTTCATCGAGCGCTGTGGGCCGGCGGCCGGCATGCACGTCGTCGATCACCGCCTGCGGCAGTCCGGCCTTGCGCGCCATCTGTTCGTGGATGTGCCATTCGAGCTGGGCGTGGCAATGTCGTCCGGTAACCAGGATCGCGAGCTCCTTCAGCTCCGGCGGGAGCGAGGTGCGAAAGCGCAGGAGCTCGCCGAGCTGCTGAAATTTGTTCGCAAGCTCGGGGCGATGCAGCACCGCCCGCAGCGGGCCACGCAGTTCACCACGCGGGCCGGCGACCACGGCATCATGGACGCGGCGCTGCTCCGGCGTCATGTCGTCTGTTGGAAAGAGCGGAATGCGCGGCAACGAGGTGTCTCCCTGAGCTTGCTGACCATGACAGACGCCTGCGCGTGGAAACGGCGTACTCGAAAAAAAGCGCGCGGATCATTTCTCGTGCGCCTCGGCATCGGCGGGCGCCTTCGCATCCGGCCAGCCAAGTTCGCGCAGAATCTCCTCGGTGTGCTCGCCGAGCAAGGGCGGCGGCCGCTCGTGCGACAGCGGGGCGTGCTTGAACCGCATCGGCGATGCCACCTGCGGCACGGCGCCGGCGACCGGATGCGCAATCTCGATCAGCATTCCGCGATGCTTGATCTGCTCGTCGGCGAAAACCTCCGGGACAGTGTTGATCGGACCGCACGGCACGCCCACGCGCGCGCATTCGCGCACCCAGTGGTCGCGCTCGCGGCTCGCCAGCAGCTCAGCGATCAGCGGCGTCAGGATCGCATTGTTGCGGACGCGGCCGGCATTGGTGCGGAAGCGCTCGTCCCGGGCGAGGTCCGGCCGCTCCAGCACCTCGCAGAACCGGGCGAACTGGTCGTCGTTGCCGACCGCGAGCACGAGGTGGCCGTCGCGCGTCGCGAACACGTCCTGCGGCTGGATGTTGGGATGCGCATTGCCGGCGCGCCGCGGCGCCCGCCCCGAGATCAGGTAGTTCATGGCCTGGTTGGCGAGGAATGACGCGCCGACATCGAGCATGCCGATGTCGATATGCTCGCCCTGGCCGCTCACCTGCCGCCGCGCCAGCGCGGCCAGCACGGCGATCGCGGCGTACATCCCGGTCATGATGTCGACGATGGGCACGCCGACCTTTTGCGGTCCGGCGCCCGGCTTGCCGTCCGCCTCGCCGGTGACGCTCATCAGGCCGCTCATGCCCTGGATCATAAAGTCGTACGCGGCCTGGTCGCGACGGGGCCCGCTCTGCCCGAAACCGGTGATCGAGCAATAGATCAAAGCGGGATTGACCTTGCTGAGATCCTCAGGACCCAGCGCGTATTTCGCCAGCGCGCCCGCCTTGAAATTCTCCAGCACGATGTCGGCGCGCGCGGCGAGCGCCCGCACGATCTTTTGGCCCTCGGGGTCAGCAAGGTCGACGGCGATCGAACGCTTGCCGCGGTTGACGGCGAGGAAATAGCCGGCGTCGCTGGTATCGCGGCCAGCCCTGTCCTTGAGGAAGGGCGGTCCCCAGCCGCGGGTGTCGTCGCCCGCGCCGGGACGTTCGACCTTCACCACGTCGGCGCCGAGGTCGGCCAGAATCTGTCCGGCCCACGGCCCCGCCATGATCCGGCTGAGATCGAGCACGCGGATATGCGACAGCGGTCCGGCCATGTCAGCGCCTGGCCGACGGACGATCAGCTGTCAAAGACATCGCAGCGAGCTTGCCAGCCGCTTCGGGTGCGTAGCACCGCGAGGCGGTTAACTGGCCGAGCGCAGCTTAAGCGCCACCGCGACCCAGGCGCCGCCGTAAAAGATCAGCTCGATCCCCAGAAATAAGCCGATCACCCAAAGTCCGGAGATCGGCCATTGCGCGAGTATGAGAATACCGAGCACCAACGTGATGAGGCCGTTGAGCGCGTGCCAGCCCCACTCCGGCAAGGAAACGACGAATGGAGTGACCAACTGGAACAGGCCGGCCACCAGAAAGAACGCGCCCATCAGCAGGGTCAAGATCTCGGCGGTGACGATGGGCCTCCATATGATCAGCGCTCCAAGCACCCCGAACAGGGCCGCACTTAGCCAATGTTGAAACAGGCCGGCCCATTTCCCGACCATGACGGCTTGGGCGATCTCAATGCCGGCCGCAATCAACAGCAGCCACCCGAAAAACAGCATGGAGACGACGGTGGCTGCCACGGAGCGCACGATCGCAAGGATCCCGAGCAGCACCAAACCGAGGCCGAAGGCCAGGAACCAGCCCCAGTTGTGGATGATCTCCGCAGGAATTCGGATATCCAGGGCCTGAATCTCAGTCATGGCGCTGTCTCCCCCTTTTGCAGACGGCCGCGACGTCGCCTTCCTGACGCCGCCGCGAAGGTCGTCATTATAGGACCCGCGTAACAACTCTTATGCCGCCGCGAGACCGGGTCAAGTTGCCATCAGCTGTCATCGACCGGCTCCGTGGCGCGTACCGAAGCGCGCCCGGCGAACTCCCGATGCCAGCCGGCGATGCGGGCGTGATCGGCGCGCCAGTCCTCGTGGCCGAACCTGAAATCGAGATAGGACAGCGCGCAACCGATGGCGATATGGCCGACTGTGAGGGGCGAAGCGGCGAGATCGCTGGCTTCCTTGTCGAGCGCCTCGAGCACGGCCTCCTTCTTGGTGCTGAAGGTCGCGACATGGACCGGCGAGGGATGCGGACGCTCGTGCTCGTTGCGCAGCAGCAGCAGGAAATCGAGAAAGCCGTCGCCGAGCGCCTGGCGGCGCAGCGCCGTCAGGCGCTCGCTGCCGGCGGTCGGCACGAGCTTGCGTCCCGCGTGCAGCGTGTCGAGATATTCGCAGATGACCGGCGAATCGTAGAGCACGGTGCCGTCGTCGAGAATGAGTGTCGGGATTTTCGAGAGCGGGTTCTCTTCCATCAACGGGGCGTGCGGCCTCGTGGTCGCCACCACCGTGCGCACGCAGGTGATGCGGTCGGTCAGGCCGAGTTCGTGCGCGACGATCATCACCTTCCGCACGAACGGTGAACGCGGCGACCAGTGCAGCTTCATGGAAGATCCTGTGGGCAGCGGCCCCCAGATGGCGCTGGAAAGACCTTCGGGCTAGCATTACGAGCCAGCGATGTCGAGCACGTCGGGACTGCGGAGAGGGACCATGAAGGCCATCGGCGCATGGAATCGCATGGGAGCATGCGCAGCGGCGCTCGCATTGGGCGCCTTGACCGCCGCCACACTCTCGCATGCGCAGTCCTATCCCTCGAACCCGATCATGCTGGTCAACCCGTACGCGGCCGGCGGACCCGCCGACGCACTGGCGCGCCCGCTCGCCTCCGCGATGGGAGATAGTCTGGGGCAGCAGGTCGTCATCCTCAACAAGCCCGGTGCCGCCACCGCGATCGCCGCCCAGCAGGTCGCGCGCGCGCCGGCGGACGGCTACACCCTGCTGCTATCGACGGCGTCCGCGCACATCGTCACGCCGGCACTCATGCCCAAGATCGGCTACGACGGCATCCGCGACTTCGCGTTTGTCGCCATGATCGCCAGCGTGCCCAATGTCCTGGTGGTGCGCTCGGCGCTGCCGGTGAACGACGTCAAGGAGCTGGTTGCCTTGGCCAAGCAGAAGCCCGGCACGCTCAGCTACGGCTCAGTCGGCAACGGCAGCCAGCCCCATCTTGCCGCCGAGATGTTCCAGCATATGACGGGGACCAAGCTCAATCACATTCCCTACAAGGGGGCCGCGCCGGCGACCACCGATCTCCTCTCCGGGCACATCGACCTCGCCTTCCTCAATGCGCCGGTGCTTTTGCCGCATATCGCGTCGGGAAAATTGCGGGCGCTGGCCACGACCACGATGAAGCGCGCCGAGCAATTGCCCGAGGTGCCGACGCTCGACGAGTTCGGACTCAAGGGCTTTGACGTCGCCACCTGGTACGGTGTCACTGCACCCGCCGGCACGCCGCTGGCAATCGTCGACCGGCTCGCGGCGGTGCTCGGAAAGGTTCTGGCGTCGCCGGAGATCAAGGCCAAGTTCGCGGCCCAGGGCACGGAAGTGTTCCTGTTGCCGCCGAAGGAATTTGCCGCCTATGTGCATGAGGATGCCAAGCGCCTCACGGATCTCATCAAGAGCGCGAACATCCAGGGTGAATAATTCCCGCAGTCCTCGCCCGCGAGCGGGAAGGATAAGGTGGGTCGGTTCAACAGGGGATGACATCGCATGGACTATGATCCGCGCAGCGAGCCGCATGGTCTCGCGCACGATCCCGGCACCTGTCTCGTGGTGCCGCGGCCGATCGGCTGGATTACCACCATCGGCCCGGCCGGCGTGGTGAATCTGGCGCCCTACAGCTTCTTCAACATCGTTTCGACGCGGCCGCCCTTCGTCATGTTCTCCAGCAGCACCCGCAAGCACTCCCAACGCAACGCGGAGCTATCGGGCGAGTTCGTGTTCAATCTGGCGACCTACGACCTGCGCAGCGAGATGAACATCACCGGCAGCGATCATCCCGAGGACATCAGTGAGGCCGATATAGCCGGCCTCAAGATGGTTGCCTCCCGGGTGGTGAAACCGCCGCGGGTCGAGCGCTCTCCGATCGCGCTCGAATGCATCTACAACAAGACCATCGACCTCGTCTGCTCGAACGGGAAGAAGACGGTCAATTCGCTCGTCATCGGCGAGGTGGTCAACGTCCACATCGATGATTCCGTGATCGTCGACGGCAATATCGACATGGCGCGCATCCGGCCGATCGCCCGCCTCGGCTACATGGATTACACCTCGGTCGACAATATTTTCACCATGCACCGGGTGCCGGTGCGATAGGCTTTCTGCGGGACAGGCCATGGATCTTACGCAATTCCGGCTCGATGTCGCCGACGGCATCGCCACCGTCACTTTCGACCGTCCGCCCGTGAATGCGCAGAACCGGCGGACGCGCGAGGAGCTGATCACCGTCTTCGATGCGATCAGCGACCGCGACGACATCCGCGTCGCCATCCTCACTGCGGCCGGCAACACCTTTTCCGCCGGTGCGGACCTCAAGGAGCGGGTCGACCTGGTGCACGAGCCGGGCGACTACGCCCGTCACAACCGCCTCGTGCGCGAATTCTTCTATGCGGTGACGGACTGCGCCAAGCCGGTCATCGCCGCCGTGAACGGGCCGGCGATCGGCGCGGGCTTCGTACTGATGCTCGCCTGCGACATCATGATCGCGTCCGACAACGCCTACTTCTCCATGCCGGAGATCAATGTCGGGCTCGCCGGCGGGGCACGCTTCCTGATGGAGCATGTCGGACGCTCGCGCACGCGCTCCATGTACTTGACCGGCCGCCGCGTGCCGGCAGCCGAGCTCTACCGGCTGGGCGTGATCGAGGCCTGCCCGCCGCGCGAAGG
>Ga0207650_10002083_pt1 | contig 13986 bp, 10 predicted proteins | sample KBSS63metaG_FD_184325 | JGI IMG/M metagenome (GOLD analysis project Ga0207650, IMG submission 184325) | Switchgrass rhizosphere microbial communities from Kellogg Biological Station, Michigan, USA - KBS S6-3 metaG (SPAdes) (version 2) | ecosystem: Host-associated > Plants > Roots > Rhizosphere...
GGAGAAGAGCCAGCGAGAGTACTACCTCAACGAGCAGGTCAAGGCGATCCAGAAGGAGCTCGGCGACGGCGAAGAAGGCGCCGACATGGAAGAGCTTGAGAAGAAGATCATCGCCGCCAAGATGCCGAAGGAGGCCAAGAAGAAGGCCGACGCCGAGTTCAAGAAGCTGAAGCTGATGTCGCCGATGTCGGCCGAGGCGACCGTCGTGCGCAATTACATCGACACGCTGGTCAACCTGCCGTGGGCGAAGAAGACCAAGATCAAGCAGGACCTGGCGTTCGCCGAGCAGGTGCTCAACGAAGACCACTACGGCCTCGACAAGGTCAAGGACCGCATCCTCGAGTACCTCGCGGTACAGCAGCGCGTCGACAAGATGAAGTCGCCGATCTTGTGCCTGGTCGGACCTCCGGGAGTCGGCAAGACCTCGCTCGGCCAGAGCGTGGCGCGCGCGACCGGGCGCAAGTTCGTCCGCATGGCGCTCGGCGGTGTTCGCGACGAAGCTGAGATCCGGGGCCATCGTCGCACCTACATCGGCTCGATGCCGGGCAAGGTGCTGCAGAGCCTGTCGAAGATCGGCACGCGCAATCCCCTGTTCTTGCTCGACGAGATCGACAAGCTCGGCATGGACTTCCGCGGCGACCCGTCGTCGGCGCTGCTGGAAGTGCTCGACCCCGAGCAGAACCACACGTTCAGTGACCACTACGTCGAAGTCGACTTCGACCTGTCGGACACGATGTTCATCGCGACCTCGAATTCGATGAACATCCCGCCGGCGTTGCTCGACCGGATGGAGGTGATCCGCCTCTCGGGCTACACCGAGGACGAGAAGGTCAACATCGCCCTGCGCTATCTCCTGCCGAAGCAGCAGAAGAACAACGGCGTCAAGGCCGAGGAGATGGAAGTCACCGAGTCGGCGGTGCGCGGGATCGTCCGCTACTACACCCGCGAGGCGGGCGTGCGCTCGCTCGAGCGCGAGATCGCCAAGATCTGCCGCAAGATCGTCAAGGCGATCAAGCTCAAGCAGGTCAGCGACAAGGTCGTCGTCACCGAGGACAACCTCAACGACTACCTGGGCGTGCGCAAGCACGACTACGGCCAGGCCGAGAAGGAGAACCAGGTCGGCCAGGTCGTCGGCCTGGCCTGGACCGAGGTCGGCGGCGATCTGCTGACGATCGAGGCGGCGGTGATGCCCGGCAAGGGCAACATCATCCGCACCGGTCAGCTCGGCGACGTCATGAAGGAATCGGTCGAGGCGGCGCGCTCGGTCGTGCGCAGCCGGTCTAAGCGCCTGGGCATCAAGGACGAGATGTTCGAGAAGCGCGACGTCCACATCCACGTCCCCGACGGCGCGACCCCTAAAGACGGGCCGAGCGCGGGTGCCGCGATGACGACGGCGTTCGTGTCGGCGCTAACAGGCATCCCGGTGCGCGCCCACGTCGCGATGACCGGCGAGATCACGCTGCGCGGCGAGGTCACGGCGATCGGTGGCCTGAAGGAAAAGCTGCTCGCAGCGCGTCGCGGCGGCATCAAGACGGTTCTCATCCCCGAGGAGAACGTCAAGGACCTGCAGGACATCCCGGAGAACGTGAAGAACCAGCTCGAGATCGTTCCGGTCAAGTGGATCGATCGCGTCCTCGAGATCGCGCTCGAGCGCGTGCCGCAGGCGTTGCCCGATGAAGAGCCGGCGAAGCCGGCCGAGGCGGCGCCGGCCACCGCAGCGCCGGCGGCAGCAGTGCCACCGGGCGGTGACATCCTGACGCACTGACGCGGCGAGTCGTGGTGGCCGCGCCGAGGCGAGCCCACCACGATGCCGCTATACTTGCGGCCGCGTTGCCAGTGCTGGAAAGCATCGGCTCGCGATGCGGGAGTAGCTCAGTTGGTAGAGCGCAACCTTGCCAAGGTTGAGGTCGAGAGTTCGAGACTCTTCTCCCGCTCCAAATAGCAGAAAGGGAAGCCGAGGCTTCCCTTTTTCATTTGAGTCGGCCTTGTTTAGCGCGATCCGCCGGTCAGGGGGCGTGCGCTGCCCTCGGCAACGACGGACTTGATGACATCCAGAAGGGCCGTCCCGCGCTCCTCGTCCGGCTCCAGGTACGTACCTTCGGCCCATTCGTTCCAGGCGTTGATGAAAATGAACGGTGATCCAGCAAGCGTCGCCTTTTCGTAGAGCTTCGAGAAGCCGTCCCGAAATGCCTCGATGCTCACGTTTCGCATGACCAGGCTGATCTCGAGGCTCTTGCGCGGGCTGTTGTCCCAATCGACGAAGGCGCCGGGGTAGTGCCCTGGCAAGACTGGACGGCTGGCAATCTCGCGCCAGATCATCCGATAGTCGAGACTCCTCGGCGCGTACGGAGCTCGTCCGAAGACTCGCCACGACAACCGGCTCGCCGTGTTGGCGATCTTCTCGAAGGCCCGGAGGTGAAAGGGCAACCGGCTCACCGTGCAGAAGGGCTCGAATTCCAGCTGGGCATCGAACAGCTGCCGGGCATCGCCGCCATAGTAGGTCCGCATGCTCACGATGTGCAGCCCGGCGAAGCCGCTGCGCACCGCCAGGTTCCGCCAGCAGTCCAGCATCTCGGAGGACTCCGCGATGCTGGCGGTTCGGTAGATCAACAGCATCGGACAGCCGTCGACACGGATGTAGCGCGGGTCGCGAAACGCGTTCTCCAGGTACCTGTAGTGCTGCTCCCACTCCGCTCTGCCGCCGTAGGCCTGCGGCATCAGGACGTTCCTGTCGCCGCCGTCCCACGTTCGTGTCCATGGTTCGTTGGCCCACGCTAGGCAAAACGGGAAGTCGGGCGCACCTCGTCGGAGGATCGCGTTGAACGGTTTCTCCAGGAGCTGGCGACCGCCAAACCAGTAGTGGTAGTAGCAGAAGCCGCCCAGTCCGTGGCTCCTGGCAAGCTCGGCCTGCCAGTCCTGGGTGCTCGGATCGAGCAGGTTGTAGTAGCGACCCCCGCGCGGCACTCTCGGCTGGCGGTGCCCGGGAAACTGCGACTTAGCCTTCTTGACGTTCGTCCACTCGGTGAAGCCCTCGCCCCACCACTCGTCGTTCTCCGGGATCCGATGAAATTGCGGAAGGAGAAAGGCAAGGAGTTGTGGACTCGGCATCGATGAGATTCAGATTGGCACGGCCGAGAACAGCACTTCTCGGGTCTCCTTCGGCGCTGCAAGGCCGGGGTAGTCCGATTCGCTACAGCAAGAACGAGGCCGGCCCGAGTAAGGCTGGCGCCAGTGCACGGCCTGCGGGCCGTCCGCTTGGCGGGACCCGAGCGCCCGCCGTCGACCGGAGAACATCGACATTCATGCGATCGTATGGTGGCCTCACGGAAATGCAACGAACCCTCAAGTCTGCTCTCGGCAAACTCATGCCGAGTGGCTTCTACTTCTCTCGGCAATGCTACTGTCCTTGCTGCGACCGGACGGCCGCATCCTGGCGCTGGACAGTTGGCTTCGCGACTCCTTCCAGTGCCTCTCCTGCGGATCCATCCCTCGCCAGCGCGCCCTGATGACGCTCCTCGAACGTCACTATCCAGCCTGGAAGGACCTGCGAATCCACGAGTCCTCTCCGACTCCCGGTGGCCGATTTGAACGCGAATGCAGGCACTACCTCGCGTCCCAGTTCTACCCCGGGCGCCCGCCGGGCGAAATGATCGATGGGTATCGCAACGAGGACCTGGAGAGACAGACATTTCCCGATTCGGCGTTCGATCTCGTCATCACGCAGGCGTCATGGGCGACAAGAGCCCCGGATGGAAGTCCCATCTTTGTCGGAGAGCCGGAATTCCATGGGAACCCCGTCGATCCCCGCGGCGCGCCAGTCACCATGCACTGGAGTTTCGACATCGTCCAGACCATTGCCAGAAGCGGCCTGACGACCACGATCGAGCACTCGATGATCTGCAGCTCGGCATCCGCGCCGAATACATCGAGGTCCTGGTCTGCAAGAAGCCGACTCGTTGGTGAGCGGGCGTGCGCCGGGACTTGGGCCCTGCGGCGCTTCTCACCCCGAGTCTGGTTCGCATCCTCCTCGACAGCCGTCGAATACAATGCGTAGACGGGGGCTGCATTGCTCTCCCGCTCACTCGATGGCGCGGTAGCAAAGCGGTTATGCACCGGATTGCAAATCCGAGTAGGTCGGTTCGACTCCGGCCCGCGCCTCCACCATCTCGAACGGAATCAGTCGCTGGGGCTTGCCTCCCAGGCTGAAGAAGTGCCGCCCGCCACCACGGTCCTGTTGGACCCGTGCGACCCCAGGCGTCGGCGAATAACGATCCTCGCCATCGACGAACTCCAGGAGTAAGCTTTCCGCCCCCTTGCGGTCGGGATCGGATGGTCGGCCGCCACCACCCATGGAGGAGTCCGATGGCAACGCTGCAGATCAACGGCAAGTCGATGAAGGTCGATGCTCCCGAGGACACCCCCTTGCTCTGGGTCTTGCGGGACCACCTGGGTCTGACCGGTTCCAAGTTCGGCTGCGGCATGGCGCTCTGCGGCGCGTGCACCGTCCACGTCGACGGGATCGCCGCGCGCTCCTGCTCGACACCGCTTTCGGCGGCTGTCGGCAAGAAGATCACGACGATTGAAGGCGTTGGCGCCACGCCCGTCGGCAAGGCGGTGCAGAACGCCTGGCTGGCGATCGGTGTACCGCAGTGCGGCTACTGCCAGGCCGGCCAGATCATGAGTGCATCGGCGCTGCTCGAGAAGAACCCGAAGCCGACCGATGCCGACATCGACGGCGCCATGAGCGGCAACCTGTGTCGGTGCGGAACCTACACGCGCATCCGCAGTGCGATCAAGGTCGCCGCGGGCATGAAGGGAGAAGCATGATGGACCTGCGCACTCTCGTCACGGCTAGGCAAGGCGGTACCAGCCGGCGCGCGTTTCTGAAGGTCGCCCCGCTCACCGGCCTGTTGCTCGGCGTCGGCCTGTCACCGTTCGGCCATGCGGCCGACGAGCCGCAGAAGTACGGCGGCGACGGCATGCCCAACGGCCTGCAGGACAGCCCGAAGATCTTCGTGTCGGTCGCCGCCGACGGCACGGTCAGCGTCATCGTTAACCGCTCCGAGATGGGTCAGGGCGTCCGCACCAGCCTGCCGAGGATCGTGGCCGACGAGCTGGAGGCCGACATCAAGCGCGTTCGTGTCGTGCAGGCGCCCGGGGACGAGGCGAAGTACGGCAACCAGGACACCGACGGCTCGCGCAGCACGCGGCACTGGTTCGAGCCGATGCGACGCTGCGGCGCGGCTGCGCGGCAGATGCTCGAGCAGGCTGCGGCCAACCAATGGCACGTGCCGCTCGACCAGGTCGAGGCGAAGAACCACGAGGTCGTCGACAAGAAGAGCGGTCGCCGGCTCGGCTATGGCGCTCTCGCCGTTGCCGCGGCCAAGCTCGACGTGCCGGCGCGTGCGTCGCTGAAGCTGAAGGATCCGTCGAAGTTCCGCTACATCGGCAAAAACGACCCGACGCTCACCGACGGCCCCGTCATCGTCAACGGCAAGTCGCAGTTCGGCATTGATACCCGCCTGCCCGGAATGCTCTATGCGGTCGTTGCGCGTCCGCCGGTGCTCGGCGGCAAGGTCAAGAGCTTCGATGCCGCTGAAGCGATGAAGGTACCGGGTGTCGTCAAGGTGTTCGCGATCGACGGCACGCCGCCGCCTTCTGAGTTCATGCCCGTGGGCGGCGTGGTGGTCGTCGGCAAGGACACCTGGGCAGCGATCGCGGGTCGAAAGGCGCTCAAGATCGACTGGGACGACGGCGCTCACGCGAGCTACGACTCGGCAGCGTTCCGATCGGAGCTGGAGGCTGCCGTCCGTAACCCCGGCGGGAAGATCGTGCGCAACGAGGGCGACGCGTATGCGGCGCTGGCCAGCGCCGCGAAGAAGCTCGAAGCGGACTACTACGTCCCGCACTACGCGCACGCCACGATGGAATGCCCCGCGGCCACCGCGCGCATCGTCAATGGCGCTTGCGAAGTGTGGGCGCCCAGCCAGTCGCCCCAGGCCGCGCGCGATCGGGTCGCCAAGCAGCTGAACCTTTCAGCCGACAAGGTGACGGTCAACGTGACGCTGCTCGGCGGCGGCTTCGGCCGGAAATCCAAGGCCGACTTCGTCGTCGAGGCCGCGATGGTATCCAAGGAGATGGGCGGCAAGCCGGTCAAGGTCACGTGGACCCGCGAGGACGACTTGCACAACGACTACTTCCATGCCGTGTCGGCGCAGCATCTCGAAGCGGGGCTCGACGCCAACGGCAAGGTGGTCGCATGGCTGCACCGGGCGGCCGAGCCGACGATCATCTCGATCTTCGCGCCCGACCCGAAGACCCTCGCGCCGTTCGAGCTCGGACTGGGGCTCACGGGGCTCCCGTACCAGATTCCAAACGTGCGCATCGAGAACCCGGAGGCGACCGCACACACGCGAATCGGCTGGCTGCGGGCGGTGAACAACATCCAGCATGCCTTCGCCGCTCAGTCGTTCATCGCCGAGATTGCCCAGGCACAGGGCAAGGATCATCGCGACTACCTGCTCGAGTTGCTGGGGCCGGACCGGCGCATCGATCCACGCAAGATCAGCGAGCCGTGGAACCACGGCGAATCGCCCGAGCGCTATCCGATCAACACCGGGCGGCTGCGCAAGGTGATCGAGACGGCAAGCCGGGAGGCGGGTTGGGGGCGCAAGCTTCCGTCAGGTCAGGGGCTCGGGCTTGCAGCGCACTACAGCTTCGTGAGCTACATCGCGGCGGTGATCGAGGTCGGCGTCGCGCCGAACGGCGAACTGACGATTCCGCGCGTCGACATCGCCCTCGACTGCGGGCCGCACGTCAATCCCGATCGGGTGCGCTCGCAGATCGAAGGCGCTTGCGTGATGGGGCTCAGCCAGGCCGTTGTCAGCGAGATCACGTTCAAGAACGGGCGCTCGCAGCAGGACAACTTCCACCAGTACGAGGTCGTGCGCATGAACACGGCTCCGAAGCGGATCGTCGTCCACATCATCCCGTCGGAGTCGTATGACATGCCGCTCGGCGGCGTCGGCGAGCCCGGCGTGCCGGTGATCGCCCCAGCCTTGATGAACGCGATCCAGGCTGCGACCGGAAAGCGCATCCGGCGCCTGCCGTTGCGCGACCAGTTGTCCGTCTGATTCGGCGTGATCTGGAGAGGGCCTCGCGAGGGGCCTTCTCGCGTCGCTGTGAAGGCAATGCGAAACGCGACGGCGTGCGCTCGGCGGGCTCTTCTTTTCGAGTCTGGTGCCCAGGGCGGGATTCGAACCCACACGCCTTTTCGGCGACGCGTTTTAAGCGCGCTACGTCTACCTATTCCGTCACCCGGGCAGGGTGGCGCGGATCATAGGGGTGCGTAATCGCTGCGAAGTAACTGAAAGCACACGTGCACAAGCGCACAGAGCAATGCATTTCAACGCTGATTCACCTATAGAGTCGTGCTGCTGAACGGATATTACGTTGCGCTCGGACGGAGCCGGCGTCACGAATGGGAACCACATGAGAGCTTTGATCGGATCGGCGGTCGTTGCGATCGCCGCATGCTCGGCGCCGAGCGAGATCGTCAAGACCGGCCCCACCACTTATCGCGTGCGGACCGACGCGGGTGGCGGCAATCCGAGCGACGCCGAGATCAAGACGCGCGGCATCGCCCGCGCCAACGAGTACTGCGCCGCGCAGGGCAAGCGCGCGGTGATCAACGTCGGCCAGTCGAGCGGTTGGCACCTGTTCAGCGTGCAGACCGCCCAAGTGCAGTTCTTCTGCGACGATCCCTTGCCGTCGAGGCCCGCGAGCGCCGCCTCCGCGTCCTGAGAAGAGCGGGCCCGGCACGCTCGTGCCGGATGCGCAGGACCTGCCCATGGCGGCTCGATGCCGCGCGCCGGGCTAAAATAGCACGATCGTTCGATCGATCCCCGGCATAAATTATCGGCAGGAGCTGCGCGATGAAAATTCTCGTCCCCGTCAAGCGCGTTCGTTGACTACAACGTCAAGGTGCGCGTCAAGTCCGACGGCACTGGCGTCGATATCGCCAACGTCAAGATGAGCATGAACCCTTTCGACGAGATTGCCGTCGAGGAGGCCGTTCGGCTGAAGGAGAAGGGCGTCGCGACCGAGGTGATCGCGGTCTCGTGCGGCGTCCAGCAGTGCCAGGAGACCTTGCGCACGGCGATGGCGATCGGTGCCGATCGCGCGATCTTGGTCCAGTGCGACGACGAGTTGCAGCCGTTGGCCGTCGCCAAGCTCCTGAAGGCGCTGGTCGACAAGGAGCAGCCCGGTCTCGTCCTTCTCGGCAAGCAGGCCATCGACGACGACTGCAACCAGACCGGCCAGATGCTGGCCGCGCTCGCCGACCTGCCGCAGGCAACGTTCGCGTCGAAGGTCGAGGTCGCCGACGGCTTCGCCAACGTCACGCGCGAGGTCGACGGCGGCCTCGAGACGCTCAAAGTCAAGCTGCCGGCGGTGGTGACGACCGATCTGCGCCTCAACGAACCGCGCTACGTGACGCTTCCCAACATCATGAAGGCGAAGAAGAAGCAGATGGACGTGCTCAAGCCGGCCGATCTCGGCGTCGACGTCAAGTCGCATCTGAAGACGCTCAAGGTGAGCGAGCCGCCCAAGCGCGGCGCAGGCGTGAAGGTGGCCGACGTGAGCGCGCTCGTCGCCAAGCTCAAGACCGAAGCGAAGGTGATCTGACATGGCCGAGATCAACGCACTCGTTATCGCCGAGCACGACAACGCCGGCGTCCGCCCGGCGACCCTTAACACCGTCACCGCCGCCAAGCAACTCGGCGGCGCGGTCACCGTCCTGATCGCCGGCTCAGGCGCAGCGGGGGCCGCCAAGGCAGCGGCGGCCATCGATGGCGTCGCCAAGGTGCTGCACGCCGACGCCGACATCTTCGCCCACGGCCTGGCCGAGAACGTCGCTGCGCAGGTGCTCGCGCTGGCGAGCGGCTACAGCCACTTCCTGTTCGCGGCGACGGCATCGGGCAAGAACATCTCGCCGCGTGTCGCCGCCAAGCTCGACGTCGGCCAGATCTCCGACATCACCAAGGTGATCTCGCCCGACACCTTCGAGCGGCCGATCTACGCGGGCAACGCGATCGCGACTGTGCAGAGCCTCGATGCGCTCAAGGTCATCACGGTGCGAACGACCGGCTTCGATCCGGCACCGGCGACAGGCGGCTCGGCGACGGTCGAGACCGTGCAGTCGGTGGGAGATTCCGGCAAGGCGTCGTTCGTCGGCGCCGAGATCGCCAAGAACGATCGCCCCGAGCTCACGTCGGCCAAGATCATCGTCTCGGGCGGGCGCGCGCTCGGCTCGAGCGACAAGTTCAACGAGGTGCTGACGCCTCTCGCCGACAAGCTCGGCGCCGCGCTCGGCGCGAGCCGCGCTGCCGTCGACGCCGGCTACGCGCCAAACGATTGGCAGGTCGGCCAGACCGGCAAGATCGTCGCGCCGCAGCTGTACGTCGCGATCGGCATCAGCGGCGCCATCCAGCACCTGGCCGGCATGAAGGACTCGAAGGTTATCGTTGCGATCAACAAGGACGAAGAGGCGCCGATCTTCAGCGTTGCTGACTACGGGCTGGTCCAGGACCTGTTCACCGCCGTTCCCGAGCTGGTCAAGTCGCTCTGAGTTCCCGTCGCTCTGAGCGGGCGAACGACCTCGGCGGTCGCATCGCCGGGACACTTCGCTCCGCTCAGGCTGCTCTTTGGAGGTTCATGCCATGAGCTACGTCGCCCCCGTCAACGACATGCTGTTCTGCATGAAGGAGCTCGCCGACCTGGAGGCGATCGCGCGCCTGCCCGGCTTCGACGAGGCCGACCTCGATACGGCGCAGGCGGTGCTCGAGGAGTGCGCCCGCTTCAGCGGCGGGGTGCTCGCGCCGCTCAACCGTGAAGGCGATGTCCACCCTTCGACCTGGAAGGAAGGCGTGGTGACGACGACGCCGGGCTTCAAGGATGCGTTTCGCCAGTTCGGCGAAGGTGGCTGGCAAGGGCTCCAGCATCCGGCCGACTTCGGCGGACAGGGTCTGCCGAAGACGATCGGCGCGGCGTGCATCGAGATGATCAACAGCGCCAACCTGAGCTTTTCGCTCTGCCCGCTGCTCACCGACGGCGCGATCGAGGCGCTGCTCGTCGCCGGCACGCGCGAGCAGCAGGACCAGTTCATCCCGAAGATGATCTCCGGCGAGTGGACCGGGACGATGAACCTCACCGAGCCGCAGGCCGGCTCCGACCTCGCCCTCGTGCGGACGCGCGCCGAGCCGCTCGGTGACGGCCGCTACAAGCTGTTCGGCACGAAGATCTTCATCACCTTCGGCGAGCACGACATGGCCGAGAACATCGTCCACCTCGTCCTCGCCCGCGTCGTCGGCGCGCCCGAGGGGGTCAAGGGCATCAGCCTCTTCATCGTGCCGAAGTTCCTTGTCAATGCCGACGGCTCGCTCGGCGCGCGCAACGACGCCTGGTGCGTCAGCATCGAGCACAAGCTCGGCATCAAGGCGAGCCCGACCGCCGTGCTTCAGTTCGGCGACCAAGGCGGCCCGGGCCTCGATGGCCCCGGCGCGATCGGCACCCTGATCGGCCAGGAGAACCGCGGCCTCGAGTACATGTTCATCATGATGAACGCGGCGCGCTACGCGGTCGGTATGCAGGGCATCGCCGTCGCCGAGGCCGCCTACCAGCAGGCGGCGGCGTTCGCGAAGGAGCGCGTCCAGTCGCGCCCGGTCGACGGCTCGGTCGCGGGCAGCGCGACGATCATTCACCACCCTGACGTGCGCCGCATGCTGATGACGATGCGCGCCTACACCGAAGGCTGCCGGGCGATGGCGATGGTCGCTGCGGCGGCGTTCGACGCCGCCCACCACGACCCCGACGTCGATTCGCGCAAGCAGAACCAGGCTTTCTACGAGTTCCTGGTGCCGTTGGTGAAGGGCTACAGCACCGAGATGAGCATCGAGGTCGCAAGCCTGGGCGTGCAGGTGCACGGCGGCATGGGCTTCATCGAGGAGACCGGCGCTGCGCAATATCTGCGCGACGCCCGCATCCTGACGATCTACGAAGGCACGACCGCGATCCAGGCCAACGACCTGGTCGGTCGCAAGACGGCACGCGACGGCGGCCGCGTCGCCAAGGGAGTCGCCGCGCAGGTGGCCGAGACCGAGGCCGACCTCGCCGCGAGCAAGAGCGCCGCCGCGCAATCGATGAAGAAGCGACTCGGCGCCGCGCGCGAGGCGTTCGAGCAGGTTGTCGACTTCGTCGTCGCCGAGGGCAAGGCCAATCCGAACGCGGTCTTCGCCGGCTCGGTTCCGTACCTGATGCTCGGCGGCAACCTCGTCGCCGGCTGGCAGATGGCGCGCTCGATGCTCGCGGCTGAGCGGCTGCTCGCGAGTGGCGAAGGCGACGCCGGCTTTCTCACCGCCAAGATCGCCACCGCGCGTTTCTACGCCGAGCATCTGCTGAGCCGCGCGCCCGGCCAGCGCGACGCCATCGTCGACGGCGCCGAGAGCGTGACGGGGATGGCGCTCGACGCGTTCTGACGCCCTGCCTTTCGGCCATCCCTCACCAAGGAAGCTGATGCCGCTGCCCGCCGTCCTGAGCAATCTTCCCCTGCCCATCTTCGGCGCACCGCTCTTCATCGTCAGCAATCCCAAGCTCGTCATCGCCCAGTGCACCGCCGGCATCGTCGGCTCGATGCCGGCGCTGAACGCGCGTCCGGCAGAGCAGCTCGACGAATGGCTCGCCGAGATCACCGAGACGCTCGCTGCGCACGACCGCGCCCATCCCGATCGGCCGGCGGCGCCGTTCGCAATCAACCAGATCGTCCACAAGAGCAACGACCGGCTCGAGCACGACCTCGCGGTCTGCGCCCGCTACAAGGTGCCGATCGTCATCACTTCGCTCGGCGCGCGCACCGACCTGAATGATGCGGTCCACAGCTGGGGCGGCGTCGTCATGCACGACATCATCAACAACACGTTCGCGAGGAAGGCGATCGAGAAGGGCGCGGACGGCCTGATCGCGGTCGCCGCCGGCGCGGGTGGACACGCCGGCGTGAAAAGCCCGTTCGCGCTGCTCGCCGAGATCCGCGACTGGTTCGACGGTCCGCTCGCGCTCTCGGGCGCGATCGCGACCGGCGGTGCCGTCCTCGCCGCGCAGGCGATGGGTGCCGACTTCGCCTACGTCGGCTCGGCATTCGTCGCCACCGAGGAAGCGCGCGCGGCCGATGCCTACAAGGCGATGATCGTTGCATCGAGCAGTGACGACATCGTCTACTCGAGCCTGTTCACCGGCGTGCTCGGCAACTACCTGAAGGGCTCGATCCGCAACGCCGGCCTGGATCCCGACGCCTTGCCGGAGAGCGATCCGAGCCAGATGAGCTTCGCCGGCGATGCCAAGAAGGCGTGGAAGGACATCTGGGGCTGCGGCCAGGGCATCGGCGCCGTCAAGGCGGTGGTTCCTGCGGCCGATCTCGTCGCTCGCCTGGCGCGCGAATACGAGGCGGCGCGTGCGAAGTTCGCGGCGAGCGCGCCCACCCTTCGCGCATGAGAGTCATGGCCGAGTGCTAAAGTCCTTCATGACTTGAGAGTCCTTCCCGCTCGCTGCCGAAAGGCGCGCCCGGGTCGCTAGTCCGTGATGCGGCGAAGCCGCGGCACGGAAGGTTTTTGAACCCACTGCAGTGCCGGAAACCGGCACGAAAGGTGAGCGAAGATGATGAAGGAAAGCAGGGGCAACTCGTACCTGTTCGGCGGCAACGCGCCTTACGTCGAGGAGCTGTACGAGGCCTATCTCGACAATCCCGGCTCCGTCCCCGACAAGTGGCGCGCATACTTCGACGCGCTGCAGAACGTCCCCGCGACCGACGGCACCACGGCCCGCGACATGGCGCATGCGCCGGTGGTCGAGTCGTTCGCCCAGCGCGCCAAGGCCAACGCCTTCGGCAACCGCGCCTCGAGCGAGGACCTCGCGATCGCGAGGAAGCAGGTCTACGTTCAGTCGCTGATCGCCGCCTATCGGTCGCTCGGATCGCGCTGGGCCGACCTCGATCCGCTGAAGCGCCAGGAGCGCCCGAAGATCCCCGAGCTCGAGCCGGCGTTCTACGACCTCAGCGAAGCCGACATGGACATGGTGTTCAGCGCGACGAACACCTACTTCACGACCGACGAGCAGATGACGCTGCGCCAGATCGTGCAGGCGCTGCGCGAGACCTATTGCGGCACGATCGGCGCCGAGTACATGCACTGCACCGAGCCGACCGAGAAGCGCTGGTGGCAGCAGCGGCTGGAATCGATCCGCTCGAAGCCGACGTTTCCGGCCGAGGAGAAGATCCACATCCTCGAGCGGCTCACGGCCGCCGAAGGTCTCGAGCGCTACCTGCACACCAAGTACGTCGGCCAGAAGCGGTTCTCGCTCGAGGGCAGCGAGAGCTTCATCGCCTCGATGGACGAGTTCATCCAGCGCGCCGGCGGCAAGGGCGTCCAGGAGATCGTCATCGGCATGGCCCACCGTGGGCGCCTCAACGTGCTCGTCAACACGCTCGGCAAGATGCCGAAGAACCTGTTCGCCGAGTTCGACCACACGGCGCCGGAGGATCTGCCCTCGGGCGACGTCAAGTACCACCAGGGCTTTTCGAGCGACATCACGACGCCGGGCGGTCCGGTGCACCTGAGCCTCTCGTTCAACCCATCGCACCTGGAGATCGTCAACCCGGTGGTCGAGGGCTCGGTCAAGGCGCGCCTCGACCGCCGCGGCGATGGCGAGGGCGACACCGTCCTGCCGGTGATCGTCCACGGCGACGCCGCTTTCGCCGGCCAGGGCGTCGTCATGGAAACGCTGGCGCTGGCGCAGACACGCGGCTATTACACCGGCGGCACCGTCCACATCGTCATCAACAACCAGATCGGCTTCACGACGTCGGACCCGCGCGACTCGCGCTCGACGCTCTACTGCACCGACGTCGTCAAGATGATCGAGGCGCCGGTGCTGCACGTG
>Ga0207650_10002084_pt1 | contig 13985 bp, 9 predicted proteins | sample KBSS63metaG_FD_184325 | JGI IMG/M metagenome (GOLD analysis project Ga0207650, IMG submission 184325) | Switchgrass rhizosphere microbial communities from Kellogg Biological Station, Michigan, USA - KBS S6-3 metaG (SPAdes) (version 2) | ecosystem: Host-associated > Plants > Roots > Rhizosphere >...
CTCTATGGCGGCACGTTCCGCGCGACGCGGGCGCTTCTCGCGCGCACCGAGCGCATGCCGTTGCCCGAGCTTGCGGCGTGGCAGGACGCGCGCGTGCGCGGGCTGGTCTCGTGGGCACATGCGCGGGTGCCGTACTGGCGCCGCGTCATGGACGAGCGGGGCGTCCGACCCGAGCACGTCCGGGGCGCGTCCGACCTGCGTCTGCTGCCGTTCCTGACGAAGGACATCCTGCGCGAGCATGCCGGTGAATTGCTCGCCGAGGGCGTGCCCGACGCGAAGAAGGAGCAGGTCTCGACCGGCGGCACCTCGGGCGAGCCGCTGCGCTTCATGATCGACCGCGACCGCTCCGCCAGGGAGTGGGCGTTCATGACCTGGCAGTGGGGGCGCGTCGGCTACCGGCCGGGAATGCGCCGCGCGGTCCTGCGCGGCACGCTCATCCAGGGCGGGCGCCTGCACGAGTGGCATCCGCTCCTGGACGAACTGGTGCTCTCGACGTTCCGGCTTTCGGCTCAGACGCTGCCGGAATACCTGCGCCAGATCGAGCGCTACCGCCCGGAGTTCCTGCACGCGTATCCTTCGTCCGCCGAGCAACTGGCGCGCCTGCTGCGCGACGTGCCGCAGGCGAAGCGGCCGAAGTTCCGCGCCTTGCTCCTGGGCTCGGAGAACATCTATCCGGCGCAACGCCAGCTGCTCGAAGAAGCGTTCGGCTGCCGCGCGTACGCGTGGTACGGCCACAGCGAGAAGTGCCTGCTCGGCGGGGGCTGCGAGGAATCGGACGACTACCACATCTATCCCGAGTACGGTGTGCTCGAGGTCGTCGGCGAGGACGGTGAGCCCGTCGCTCCCGGGGGCACCGGGACGCTCGTCGGCACGGGGTTCATCAACCGCGCGATGCCGTTCCTGCGCTACATGACGGACGATCGCGCGACGCTCGTGGAAGAACCCTGCGCCTGTGGCCGGGCGTACCCGCGCCTGCGCGCCATCGAAGGGCGCTGGCACGGCGAGCGTCTGTTCGGCGAGGGCGGAAGGGTGTTCAGCATGACCGCGCTCAACACGCACAGTCGGGCCTTCGACCGCGTGGCGCGCTTCCGCATCCGCCAGGAGAAGGCGGGCGAGGCGACGGTCCTCGTCGTGCCCGGCGCGGGTTTCGGCGAGACGGATCGCTGCGCCCTGAAGGACGAGTACGACATGCGGGCCGGCGGCGCGGTCCGCTTCACCGTCGTCGAGGTCGACGAGCTGCCCCTGACGGGGCGCGGCAAGTTCAAGTTCATCGAGCAGCTCATCCCGGAAGGTCCCGAGGCGACATGAAGCAGATCCTGCAGAACTACAAGACCGGCGAGCTGCGCCTCGCCGACGTGCCGCGGCCGGCGCTGCGCGCCAGGGGCGTGCTGGTCGCGACGCGGGCCTCCTTGATCTCCGCGGGCACCGAGAAGATGAAGGTCGACGTCGCCAAGAAGAACCTCCTCGGCAAGGCGATGGAGCGGCCCGACCAGGTGCGCAAGGTGATCGAAAGCGTGCGCCAGCAGGGCCTGCTGCAGACCTACGAGAAGGTCATGAACAAGCTCGACACGCCGACGCCGCTCGGCTACTCGAGCGCCGGCGTCGTGCTCGAGGTCGGGCGGGAGGCCTCGGGCTTCCAGGTCGGCGACCGCGTCGCCTGCGCGGGCGCCGGCTACGCGGTACACGCCGACGTCGCCTACGTGCCGAAGAACCTGGTGGTACCGATGGCCGCCGGCACGCCGTTCGACCGCGCCGCCTTTACGACCTTGGGCGCGATTGCGCTCCAGGGCGTGCGCCAGGCCGAGATCCGCATGGGCGAGGACGTGGTCGTGATCGGGCTCGGCCTGGTCGGCCTATTGACCGTGCAGCTGCTCAAGAGAAGCGGCGCCCACGTCATCGGCATCGAGCTCGATCCCTCGCGCGCGGCGCTGGCGAAGACGCTCGGCTGCGACCGCGTCGTGATCGGCGCCGACCTCGAGGTGCGCGAGGCCGTGCGCCTCGCGACCGGAGGCCGCGGCGCCGACGCCGTTCTCGTCACCGCCGCCTCGTCCTCGAGCGGGCCGGTCATGCTCGCCGGCGAGCTGTGCCGCGACCGCGGCCGCGTCGTCGTCGTCGGCATCACGAAGATGGAGCTGCCGCACCGCGCCTACTACGACAAGGAGCTGACGCTGCTCCTGTCGCGCTCGTACGGCCCGGGCCGCTACGACCCGTCCTATGAAGAGCAGGGCGTCGATTACCCGCTGGGTTACGTGCGCTGGACCGAGCGACGCAACATGGAGGAGTTCCTCCGTCTGGTCGAGTCGGGCCACGTCCAGGTCGATCCCCTGATCTCGCACCGCGTGCCGTTCGCCGAGGCCGAGCGCGCCTATGCGCTCATCACCGGCAAGGCGACCGAGCCCTACCTCGGCATCGTCCTGACCTACCCGGAGGAGGCCGCGCCGGCCGGGCGGGTCGCGCTCAAGCCGGAGGGCCAGCCCTCGGCCAACGGTGGTTCGCTCCAGCGCATGCGGTCTGCGGGATCGCCCATTGGCATCGGCTTCATCGGCGCGGGCAACTTCGCAACCTCGATGCTGCTGCCGCACCTGAAGGCCCGGCCCGACGTCAAGCTCACGGGCGTCGTCACCGCCAGCGGCCTGACCGCGCGCGGCGCCGCCGAGAAGTTCGGCTTCGCGTTCTGCGCCGCCGACGCAGACGAGCTGTTCCACGACGCATCCACGCACGCCGTCTTCGTGGTCACGCGCCACCACCTGCACGCGGGGTTCGCCGAAAAGGCGTTGCGCGCGGGTCAGGCCGTCTTCGTCGAGAAGCCGCTGGCGACCACGGCCGACGAGCTCATGCGCGTGGCCGCTGCGGCGCGGGACCTGTCCTTGAAGACTGGAAAGCCGGCGCCGCTGCTCGTCGGCTTCAACCGCCGGTTCGCGCCGCTGTCGCTCAAGCTGGCCGCGCACTTCCCGCACGGCGAGGGCCCGCTCGCGGTGTCCTATCGCGTGAATGCCGGCTTTCTCGGCAAGGAGTCGTGGTACCAGGATCCGGGCGAAGGCGGGGGCCGCATCCTGGGCGAGGTCTGCCACTTCCTCGACTACGTCCAGTTCGTCACCGGCAGCCCGATCGCGCGCGTCCACGCCAGCGGCGTGCGCGACAAGACGGGCGCCCTGCGCGCCGACGACAACCTCTCGGTCCAGGTGGAGTGCGCCGACGGCTCGATCGGAACCGTGCTGTACGTGGCGAGCGGCGACGCCGCGATGCCCAAGGAGCGCGTCGAGGTGCTCGGCCGCGGCAAGAGCGCGGTGCTCGACAACTACCAGTCGCTCACGACCTGGGCCGGCAACAAGAAGCGGGAGCACAAGGCGCTGTCGGTCGACAAGGGCCACGCCGAGCAGGTGTCGCGCTGGGTGAAGTCGCTCGTCGCGCAGGAGCCGCCGCCGATCGCGTGGGCCGAGCTGCTCAATGCCTCCTGGGCGACGCTCGCGACCATCGAGTCCCTTGCGAGCGGCGCGCCCGTCGACGTCGAAAGGAACCTCTAGCACCATGTGCGGCATCTGCGGCGGTCGATTCACGGGGCAACGCGAGGGGGACGACGGGGCCGCGCTGGTTCGCAGTATGGCGGAGATCCTCCGCCATCGCGGTCCGGACGACGACGGGTTCTTCTCCCGCGGCGATCTTCACCTCGGTTTCCGCCGCCTGTCGATCATCGACCTGGACACCGGGCACCAGCCGATCGGCAACGAGGACGGCACGGTCCAGGTGATCCTCAACGGTGAGATCTACAATTTCCGCGAGCTGCGGAAGGAGCTCGAGGCGCGGCATTCGTTCCGCACGCGCAGCGACACCGAGGTCATCGCCCATCTCTACGAGGAGCGCGGGCTCGACTGCTTCCAGTCGCTGAACGGGATGTTCGCAATCGCGATCGTCGACGTGCCGCGCCAGCGACTGATCCTGGCCCGCGATCGTGCGGGGGTCAAGCCGCTGTACTACGCCCAGTGCGGTCCCGATTTCGTGTTCGCTTCCGAGATCAAGGCCCTGCTGGAGCACCCCGAATGCCCGCGCGCGGTCGACCCCACGGCCCTGGCGACCTACCTCGGAATCGAGTACGCGCCCGGCCCGCGCACGCTGTTCGCCGGCATCCACTCGCTCGATCCGGGCCATCGGCTCATCCTCGAGCCCGGCTCGCCGCCGCGCGTCGAACCGTACTGGACCCTGCCCGCGCTCGACCCCGGGGCGGAGTTCACGGATCGCGCCGACTGCGCCCGGGAACTCCGGGAACTGGTCCGCGACGCAGTACGCATGCGACTGGTCTCGGACGTGCCGATCGGGGCCCTGCTCTCGGGGGGGCTCGATTCGGGGATCGTGGTGGGACTCATGGCCGAAATGGCGAGTGGCCCGGTGACCACGATCTCGGTCGGGTTCCACGACACCGGAGCCAGGGACGAGACCTCGCTGGCTGCCCAGACGGCCCGCCATTTCGGGACCGATCATCATGAGATCCGGTTCGGGAGGGACGACGCGCTCCGGCTCTTGCCACGCCTCGTGTGGCACAACGACCTGCCGATCGCCGAAGCGCTGCTCGTGCCGTCCTACATGCTCTTTCAAGAAGCGCGCCGCCACGTCACGGTCGTCCTGTCCGGCGAGGGGGCGGACGAGCTCTTCGGCGGCTACCGCCGCTATCGCTTGCTGTCGGAGCTTCGCCGGCTGCGGCCTCTCCTCCCGGGCTCGGGCTGGCCCGGATGGAGTCGGCTGCGCGCCGGGCCGGGACTCCTGCACGCGATCGGCAAGATGGGAGCCGCGTCCTCGACGCGCATACCCGCGAACGCGCTGTGGGAATGGAACTGTCTCTGGTCGGCGGACGAACTCACGCAGGTGCTGGTCGATCCCGCGCTTGCCGCCGAGTCCAACGCAGGCGCATATCGCACGCTCGACGGCTTCCGCACCGATATGCCGGCGTTGGAGCTGGCGAACCAGCTCATGGGAATCGAGACCACCAACCGGTTGGTGGACTTCATCCTCTCCCGCGCCGACAAGATGTCGATGGCCAACTCGCTCGAGCTGCGCACGCCGTTTCTCGATTACCGGCTGATCGAATTCTCCCGGCGGGTGCCGTCCGCCTGGAAAGTCGGGTTGCACAGCGACAAGCGCATCCTGCGTGAGGCGTTCGCCGGTTTCCTGCCCGGGGACCTGCGGCGCCGGGCCAAGCACGCCTTTCAGGCCCCGTACCGCCAATGGTTGCCGCCGATGGTCGAGAAGCTGCTCCCCGACAGTCGTCTCGCACGCGACGGCTTCTTGCGCGAACGGGCGCTGCGGGAGACGGCCGCGCGCAGCGAGCACTCCGATCGCGCGACGAAGCGCCTGTGGTCGCTGCTCATGCTCGAGATGTGGTACCGCATGTTCATCAGGCGCGAAGAGATCCCGGCGTTCGTCGGGGGCACAGGACATGCGACTGCGCGGCCGGCCGAGCCGCGCGGGGTCGGGGGCAGGGGGCAGGAGGCGATCTCACAGGCGGCTGCCGGGCTGGGCGGGATCGTGTCGTCGAACCTGCCAGGCACCGGTGGGTGAGGGGCGCGGAGGCGCACTGCCGCGGCGGCCGCGCGCCCTGATCGTCGGCCCGCTGCCACCCCCGAGGGGTGGCGTGGCTGCCCTGGTCGAGGCCATCCTCGAGTCTCCGCTCAGGCAACGCTGGGACGTCGAGGTGTTCAACCTCTCCAAGCCGCAACAGGAGGGCAAGCCCTCCGTCATCACTGCCTGGGACGTGGCCTGGACGCTGCTGCACCTGGTCCAGCTTCCGTGGCGACTGCTCACGCGTCGTCCTCGCGTCGTGCTCGCGGAGGCGACCGCGGACACCGGATTCTTCCGCGACCTGGCGTTGATCATCGAGTGCCGCGCGCTCGGAGTCCCGGTCGTGCTGCACTGGCACGGCGCACCGGACTCGCCGCAGTTCCCGGGGAGCTCGGGTTGGCGCCGGCGGCTGTTCGGGCTGGGTGTTGCGCTCGCCAGCTCCGTCATCGTACTGGGAGATTCCTACCGAGCCTACTTCGAGCAGTTGGTTCCCGCGGAGAAGCTCGTCGTCCTGCCGAACTTCGTCGACGGCGAAGTCTTCCGACCCGCCGACGCTCCAGGCCCCGCGCATCCACGCCTGCTCTTCGTGGGCCGTGTCGGTCCGCTCAAGGGTGTGGACGTGCTGCTCGAGGCGCTCGAGCGCGCACGGACCTGCGTCCCGGACCTGACCGCAACGCTGGTCGGAGCCGGTGAGACGGACGCGGCGCTCGAAGCCGTCCGATCCCATCCCGCGGTGACCTCGGGCGCGGCCCACCTGGCCGGGCCGCTCGGGCCCGAGCGCGCCGATGCGTACCGGGAAGCGCAAATCGTGGTCCTGCCCACGCGGACGGACTCGTTCCCGATGGTCGTTCTCGAGGCCATGGCCTCCGGCGTTCCGGTCGTCGCTTCCGCCGTGGGCGCGATTCCCTGGATGCTCGACGACGGCGCGTGCGGCATCCTCGTTCCACCGGGGAGTGCGCCCGCGCTCGCCGAGGTTTTGGTCGAGCTCGCCCGCGATCCCGCCCGGTGCGCCCGCCTGGGCGCCGCGGGGCGTGCCCGGCAACAGGCGCATTTCGACGCGCGTGGAGCGGCCGCCGTGCTCGATCGGCTGTTCGTGCGCGCGGCTGCAGTCTGACGATCCGGGGAGGCAGGGCGATTCTGGCGATCGATGGCTACGGGTTCGCGTGTCATCCAGCCCGGGGCGAAGGGGGAGTGCGTGCGAGGAACGAAAGGTAGCGTTCGATCGCCTCTTCGGCCAGAACGTCTTCGTCGAATTGCCGTGCGAGCGCGGGGCCGAGCACGCTCATGCGATCGACATCCTCCGGGTGATCGAGCAGCCACGCGATCTGGCGCGCCACGCCTGCCGGATCCTTCGCGGGGATCCAACGCACGTGGTCGGGCTCGACCAGCCAGTCGACCGCCGGATTGACCCGCGTGGTCAGGATCGGCAGCCCGGCGGCGAGCGCCTGGAAGATCGTCGTCGAGAACCCCTCGCGCTCGGTCGGCAGCACGAGCATTCCGCACTCGAGGTAGAAGCGGGTGGTCTCGGCCTCGGGCACCTGCCCGTGGAAGGTCAGCGCGTGTGCAATTCCCAATTCGCGAGCCAGCGCCTCGGCCGGCGCGCGCGACGGCCCCTCGCCCACGACGTCGAGCGTGGTGGCACGGCCCTCGCGCGCGAGCAGCGCCACCGCGCGCACCGCGTCGGCCAGCCCATTCGTCGGCACCAGGCGGGCGAGGAAGAGGACCCGGTTGCCCGTGCGCACGGGCCGCTCGAGCCCCTCGAACCGCCGCCACGGCACGACGTTCCTGACCACGTCGATCTTCCCGCGGTCGGCGCCGCGGGCGACGAGCGCGTCGCGCTCGGACGCCGACAGCACGCCCACGCCCGTCGCACTGCCCAGCACGAGGCCGATCAGCGCACGCCAGCCCGGCGAGCGCGTCGCGACCAGCGCGGGGTCGGAACTGTGGAACTTGAAGAACGTCCTTTGACCGAGCGCACGCGCGAGCAGCGCGTAGCAGGCGTCGCGCACGAGCGCACGACGGTCGAATGCGCTGTCGAAGTGGACGAGGTCCGGATGTTCCGTGCGCACCAGGCGTGCGAACGCGCCGATGTCCTGCAGGCCTTCGAGAGTGCGCGCGAACACGCCGCCCGAGTCGCCGCGCCGGCCGAACGGCAGCGTCAACGCGACCAGCCGGCCCGTGCGCACGCACGCGGCCTGGAACACATGCTCGGTCGCGGCGATGCCGCCGGGTTGGTCGGATGGAATGGTTGCGAAGGCGACGCGCAGAGGAGGACGGGAAGCCACGGCGGCGAGTCTAACATGGCTGGCCGGTGCTGCAGCGCCCTGCTATGGTCGCGCCTCATGTCGAACACCACCCGCACCCCCTGGCCGGACCGCGTGAGAATCGCGGCGTGGGCAGCGCTCGTCATTGCCGTCGTCTGGCCGCACCTCGTCGGCTTCACGACCGACAGCGACGCGTACATCGACGTCGCGCGCACGTTCCTCGAGGGCAGGGGCCTCGCGCAAAGCGTCGTCGACTTCTGGCGTCCCGCGGTTCCCGACCCTCTCGGCCTGTGGCCGCCCGTCTACCCGCTCGCGATCGCCGCGTTCGGTGCCCTCGGCGTCGCGCTGCCCCTGGCGGCGCGGCTGATCTCGGCGCTCTCGTTCGTGCTGTTCGCGCTCGCGTTCCACGCCCTGGCGCGCCGCGCCGGCGGGCGTCCGTTCGCGTTCGTCGCGACGCTCGTGGTCCTGCTGGGTCCGGGGCTCGCGCAGGCGGGAGCGACGGCGTGGAGCGAGCCGCCGTATCTCTTCCTCCTGACGCTGGCACTCGTCGGCGCGTGGGACCTCGTGCACGACGAGTCGCCGTCGGCGGTGGAGGCCGCGGCTTCGGGAGCCCTGCTCGGCCTTGCCGCCGACACGCGCTACCTCGGCGTCGCGCTGGTGCCGCTCGTGTTCGTGCTGATCGCCCGGCGCGTGCGCCGCCGCCTGCTCCTGTTCTGGACGCTCGGCGCGCTCGTGCCGATCACCCTGTGGGCCGCGCACAACCTGGTGTCGTTCGGGCGGCCGTTCGGCCCCGGGCTGCCGCAAGGAGTGCGCACGCTGCCCGGGGTCCTGCGCACGATCGCCGGCTCGATGCGCTGGGAGTTCCTGCCGCCTTCGCTCGCGCTCTCGCCGCTGCTCGCCTACCCCGCGCTGGCACTGCTCGCGGCCGCGATCGTGTGGGCGCTGCGTGCCGGCGGCCTGCCGCGCTGGGCGGCGCTGGTCGGCCTGGTCCAGCTCGGGTCGGTCGCGTTCGCCACCTGGGGATTCGCGATCAACGATCCGCAGGGCCGCTTCACGCTCGTCGCCTGGCCCTTCCTCGGGCTGGTCGCGTGCGCCGCGACCCGCAACGCGATCGTGCGCGCGTTCGGCGACACGCGCGCCGCGACGATCGCCACGGCCGGCGCGGCGGGTATCGCGCTCCTCCTGGCCGGCGCCGGGCTCGGAACGTTCCTGGGCACGACGATCGCACCGCCCGGTCAGCTGGTCGCGCGGAGGCACGCGCAGAACGCGATGATGCGGCTCCTGCCGGCGGGGCGCTCGCCCGTCCTCACCGACTCGGGACACCTGCTGCGGATTGCGACCGGACGTCCCTCGGTGCAAGTGCCGCCGCCGCGCTACCGGATGCGGCCGTTCGATGAGACCGACGAAGTGCGCTGGAAGCGCCTGGGAGTGACGCACGCGCTCTTCCGCGACGACAGCCGGGGACGGCTCGGGCCATGGCTGAACGCGCGCGTGACCGGCGGATGGGTTGCGATCGACTCGTCGGCGGGATTGGTGCTTTACCAGCTGGGACCGGCGCAATGAGGTTCAACTCCTTCGACTACGCGCTGGATACCAGTCGGAGTTCCAAGGAGTTGGCAACGCTCTACCTTTGCCATGTCGCGGACAACAAGGACAGAGTATTGTCTTTGCCCTCCTCCTGGATCGGGTTCTGGGTAGGTTAGCCAAGGAGCCATCGCCATGATCCAGTTCTCGCACCAGATCTGCCTAAGGTCGTGCCAGCGCGCTGGATTGCTTGCGGCGACCGTGGTTTTCATGTGGTCCCAGAATGCTGCGGCCGACCCGGTGCTGTTCCGGTCCCTGATGCTGGAAACAGGTACGAATCCCTTCTCGGTCACGATCGGAGATCTCAACAACGACGGTGCCGCCGATCTGGTCCTGGCGAACTACAATTCCTCATCGGTATCCGTACTTCTCGGGACAGGCAATGGAAGGTTTGCGACACAGGTTCAATACCCCACAGGTTTGAACCCCGCCTGCGCCACGATCGGGGACTTGAACGGCGACGGCTTGTCCGACCTGGCGGTGGCAAACAGGGGATCCAACACGATCTCGATCCTGCTGGGCACGGGTGGCGGGGGCTTCGGGCTCCAAGCGCAGATCGGAACCGGTGTGTCCCCTTCTTCGATCGCGATCCGGGACCTGAGTGGTGACGGCAAGCTTGATCTCGCTGTGGCAAACGCCGGCTCCAATTCCGTTTCGGTACTTCTCGGAAATGGCAACGGCTCCTTTGCATCGATTGTCCCCTACGCGACAGGCGCACAGCCGAACTTCGTCACGGTGGGAGATTTGAACGGAGACGGCAGCCCCGATCTCGCCGTGGCGAACGTCGGGTCGAACACCATTTCGGTGCTGCTCGGGGATGGGCACGGCAACATGGCCGCGCATGCACAGTACGGTACGGGAGCTTCACCGTTCTCGATCGCGATCGGGGATCTCGACAACGATGGCAACCCTGACCTTGCCGTCGCGAACTACCTGTCGAGCACTGTGTCACTCCTCCACGGAAACGGAAACGGCACCTTCGGCGTCCAGTCTCAGGTTCCCACGGGAAGCTACCCGCTCTCAGTGGCCATCGGGGATCTCAACAGCGACGGAAAGGCGGATCTCTCCGTTGCCGACATGGGATCGAGTACCGCCTCGGTCTTGCTCGGCAACGGCAACGGGACTTTCGCTCCGCGGGTGCCCACGGCAACGGGGGCCTATCCTCGTTCCGTCGCGGTCGGCGATCTCAACCAGGATGGCATCGCAGATCTCGCCCTGGCAGACAACAACGCCCACGGCGTTTCGATCCTGCTCGGCAAGGGGGACGGGACGCTCGTCGCGCCCGCTGAGTACGGAGTCGGAGACTGGCCCGTCGCAGCCGCGGTCGGGGACTTGAACGGCGATGGGAAACGCGACCTCGTGACCGTGGATCAGAATGCGAACTCTGTCTCCGTTCTCCTGGGCAATGGCGCCGGTGCCTTTGGCAGCGCGAATCATTTCGCCGTTGGAGAGCGGCCGTCCGCGGTGGCGATCGGAGATCTCGACGGCGACGGCAAGCTCGATCTCGCAGTCACGAACAGCGGGGCCGAAAACGTGTCGTTGCTTCTCGGTAACGGGGCCGGTGGTTTCGCGATGCACACCGAGGTCAGCGTCGGATATGCTCCCGCGTCCGTCGCGATCGCCGACCTCAATGGCGATCTGAAGGCCGACTTGGTCGTGGCGAATGCATCTTCCGGCACGATCTCCGTGCTTCTGGGGACGGGCTACGGCAGCTTCAGCCCGAAGGGTCAGTTCGGTACCGGCGTGACCCCAGTCTCCGTGGCGATCGGAGATCTCAACTCTGACGGCAGACTCGACATTGCCGTTGCGAATGAAGGCTCCAATTCCGTCTCGAGCCTTCTTGGCAACGGCGATGGGAGCTTCTCAGGCCAGACCCAATACCCGACCGGCGGTGCGCCGCGATGTGTCGTGATTGGCAGACTTGACGGTGACGCTCATCCCGATCTGGCTGTTGCAAACATCGCTTACGGCACAAACAGCGTCTCGGTTTTGCTGGGCAATGGGAACGGGACGTTCGGCGCGCAGAATCAGCAGGCTACCGGGAACAGTCCCAGGTCCGTTGCGACCGGCGACTTCGATGGGGATGGAAGACTGGATCTCGTGGTGCCGAATGCCGAATCAAATACGGTGTCGGTTCTGCTTGGAAGCGGGAACGGTACATTTGCGGTGCATGAGCAGTACAGCACCGGAAATGGTCCTCAGTTCGTGGCGGCTGGGGACTTCAATGGCGATGGAAGTCTCGATCTGGGTGTCGCCAATTCCTATTCCGGCACGATCTCCGTGCTGCTGAACCTCGTTCCGTCGGTTGTCGGCGCAGACGTCATTGGCCCTTCGGCCACGGTGTCTCTGGGGGCACCAGTTCCCAATCCATTCTCTGCGCAGACTGTCATCAACTACTCGATCCCTCGTCCGGCCCTGGTCAAGTTGGCTCTGTTCGACGTGAGTGGACGCATGATCAGAACCCTGGTCAGCGGAGATCGTCCGGCGGGAGTCAGTTCGGTGAAGTGGGATGGAACCGATGACTCCGGGCGGAGGCTTGGCTCCGGCGTGTACTTTGTGCGGCTGGTCGCACCCGGGGCTCGCATCGACGGGAAAGTCGTCCTTCTCCCGTAGACGGCTCTTCGCCGCGCGCCGTCCCGTTGACGGAGTCGCTTCAAATGACGCGCGGTGCGGGATTCGTGCGCACGCGCCAGGCCATCGCGAAGTAGCGCGAGATCGTGCGCATGATCTTCATCTTCGAGGCGCCTTCCTTCAGGTCGTAGCGCAGGATCAGCGGCCACTCGATCACCCTGGCGCCGCCCCGGCCGAGCTTCAGCAGGATCTCGGCCATGCAGGTGAAGCCCGCCTCCTCGACGAAGCGATCGCCCCACGCCGCGACCGCCCTGCGCAGGGTCGTCACACGATAGACGCGGAAGCCGCACGTGTAGTCGCGCGCACCCTGGACCGGCACGGTCAAGGTAAGCAGCGTCGACGCCCCGCGGGACAGCACCTTGCGCAGCGGCGTCAGCCCGACCTCGTCGCCGCCCTTGACGTAGCGCGAGGCGATCACGACGTCGCCCTTCTGCTCGTCGAGGAAGCGCCACATGTCCGGCAGCAGGCCGGGGTCGTGCGTGTTGTCCGCGTCCATGGTGGCGATCGCGTCCTCGTCGGTGGCCCGCTCGAGCGCGCTCATCAGGCAGGTGCGGATGGCCGCGCCCAGGCCCTGGTTGACGACGTGCGGCACCACCTCGACATTCAGTCGCCCGGCGAACGAGTTCGCCGCGGCGATCGTGCCGTCCTTGCTGCCGTCGTCGACCACGATCACCTTGAACGCCTTGCCTTCGGCAGCCAGCGCCGCCGAAACGGGAATGCAGCGCTCGAGCAGCGCGGGCAGCGAGCGTTCTTCGTTGTACGCCGGCAGGGCGAGCAGGAGTGTCCTCATCGCAGCGCCTCCACGATGCGCTCGGAGGCGTGGCCGTCGCCGAACGGGTTGCGCGCCACGGCCATCGCGCGATAGGCCTCGGGATCGGTCAGCAACCGGTCGACCGCCTCGATGATGCGCGTCCGGTCGGTGCCGACGAGCATCGCCGTTCCCGCCGTGATCGCCTCGGGACGCTCGGTGCGGTCGCGCAGGACGAGCACCGGCTTGCCGAGGCCCGGCGCTTCCTCCTGGATCCCGCCCGAGTCGCTGAGAATGAGATGCGCGCGCTTCATCAGGTGAACGAACGTCAGGTAATCCAGCGGCTTGAGCAAGTGCGCGTGCTCGAGGCCCTCGAGGTGCTTGGCCACCGCGGCACGCACGTTCGGGTTCGGATGCACGGGATAGACCACGGAGACTCCGGTGCCATTCGACCGCGATGCCAGCTCGGCGAGCGCGCTCATGATCGATTCCATCGGCGCGCCGAAGGACTCGCGGCGATGCGCCGTGACCAGCACCATGGGCCGGTCGGTCGCGAGGTTCTTCAATTCGGGGGGCGGCGGCGGCTCCGGGCGCTCGAGCGCGAGATGGAGCGCGTCGATCGCCGTGTTCCCCGTCACGAGCACGCGCTCGGGCGCGAACTTCTCGTCCAGCAGGTTCTGCTTGCTCTGCTCGGTCGGCGCGAACGCCAGATCGGCCAGCGCGTCGATCGCGCGGCGGTTCCACTCCTCGGGGAAGGGCTCGCGGATGTTCCAGGTACGCAGCCCGGCCTCGACGTGCCCGACTCGCACCTCGCGATGGAACGCGGCCTGCGCGGCGGCGAGGCTCGTCGTGGTGTCGCCCTGGACGAGCACCCAGTCGAACTTCTCCTTCGCCAGGATCGCGTCGACGCCCTCGAGCACCTTGACCGCGACGTGCGTCAGCGTCTGCCCGGGCGTCATCAGGTCGAGGTCGTGGTGGACCCGCACGTCGAACACCCTGATCACGTCGTCGAGCATGTCGCGGTGCTGCGCGGTCAGGCACACGCGCGGCTCCATGTCCGCGGCCGAGGCGAGCGCGTGCGCCACCGGTGCCATCTTGATGGCCTCCGGACGGGTACCCATCACCACGAGGACCTTCACGGCTGCACCCGGAAGAGCGTCACGTCGACCGTCGAATCGGCATGGTCGAACTCGAGCGAGCGGGGGAGC
>Ga0207650_10002092_pt1 | contig 13961 bp, 6 predicted proteins | sample KBSS63metaG_FD_184325 | JGI IMG/M metagenome (GOLD analysis project Ga0207650, IMG submission 184325) | Switchgrass rhizosphere microbial communities from Kellogg Biological Station, Michigan, USA - KBS S6-3 metaG (SPAdes) (version 2) | ecosystem: Host-associated > Plants > Roots > Rhizosphere >...
GCTGCGCGAATGGATGGCGCAGCTCGGCCAGCACAAGAGCATCGCGGTGGCGTTCATCGGCAAGGTGAAGACCGTTGCGCAGATGACCGCGATCATCGCGCTGCTCCTGTGGGAAGACGTGATACCAGGCGTGTCCACGCCGCTCCTCGGGACGGTCGCGCTGTGGGTCGCGGCCATCCTTACGCTGTGGTCGATGTTTCACTACCTGAGGCTCGCGGCGCCGTACCTGCATGGCGGCAAGGACTGACGGCGCCGCCTCAAACGTGGGTGAGGTCAATGGCGCAAGCTATCGGGAACCTTGCCGCCGTTTTCCGCAATCTTGTTCATCACGGCCTTTTGCAGCGCGATATTCTGCTCGGCACTGCCATCCGCGCCTGCGTGGACGTTCAGTTCCTGCGCGAGCTCCTTGCGTGCCGTCATGCTGGAGTCGAGATCCAGCAGCTTCAGCAGATCGACGACGGACGTGCGCCAGTTTCCGCCGCCGCCCTTCTGCGACGCGAGTTGGCTCAGCACCGCCTGCACATCGACATTCTTGAGCGTGGGTTGTCCCCCCGTACTCGTGGAGCTGGACGGCTGAGCTGTCGAGGCCGGCGCTGGCTGACCCTTCGTGCTATCACTGGCGCCAGCGTTCGATGACGCCTGGGATGTCGACTGCGATGTCGGGGACCCTGTCGAGGCTTGTGCCGTACTGTGATGGAAGATCTTGTTCATGATGTTTCCGAAGATGCTCATGGGTGGTGGCTCCGGTTAAGTGGACAGAGCGTGCATTTCATCCACGGGGGCCGGTTCGCGGTAGAGGTCGCCGGATCGTTCCGCTGTAGGACTACTTCCTTTCCGCAAAGGTGCGGATCGCGCCAATTGCAGCGCGGGCTGAGATCGACGTTTGACCGGAAACTGCGCAAAACCGTATAATCGAAGGCTGTTCCCCGATAGCTCAGTTGGTAGAGCGACGGACTGTTAATCCGCAGGTCCCTGGTTCGAGCCCAGGTCGGGGAGCCAAAACAATCAAAGGGTTAGGTGCAAAAACGCCTGACGTTTTTGTCACTCCGGCCAACACGTTTGCCACCCATTTGCCACTTACAAAGACGCCGCTGCGGCGCGTACGCGGTCGCATTCGCTCAATACGTGTGTTGCATCCTGTCAGGCGCCGTAAGGAAGTCTGCAGGCGGGCCGCACTTCCGCCGCGGCAACTGGAATCGATGACACTAGCGACCGCCCTTCCGGGGCGGTTTTTCGTTTGGGCGTAAGGTTGGTGGCGCCCGATTAGTCGTCCAGCGTTGGATGTAGGCTGTGGTAGTAGTCGCACAGTAGTCGCAGGTCGCGATCCACGTCTGCCGGAAAGCCCTGGCGATGTCCCCGACGATCCGTGAGTAGGTCAACGAAATACCCGCGACAAGTGGACCTATTCCAATCTAGGGCGAGCATATTGGCGATGCGCGGGTATTTGTTTACCAACGCCAAGGGGCGCACCGCCCGCGGTAAGCTAACGAACCACTGCACGCTCTTGGGCAGTAAGTAGTCTGCCGGCTGCGCCCTGCGCACACTTGCCCAGTCCTCCGCCGATATTGTGGCAGGCATGAGCGTACGGCCACGGGTGACCCGCTCGGTCACATCATTGTAAGTTGGCCGCGTGTCACGCGACCGATAGATCGACATTTATGGATAGATGCCAAATACGCTCAACGGAATAATGTAGGCCCGGTTCGAGCAGTAGTCCAGTGCTGTGTGGACAGACTGTGGACGTTTCTAATTAGGCGTCCACGACAGCCGCCCTTCGGGGCGGTTTTGGTTTGTTTAAGCGCTTGGAGGAATTCGGCTGACACGTTTGCGCTGTGCAAGACGTTTTCCAATCGCTCGGATCCAATACGTATTGGCAACCAAGGCAAGTACGAGAATCGCGTTCGCTAGTGCGGCGCTGACAAAGGTGGCTAGAAGCGACAACAGGGACCATGGTAGCAACAATATGGCCGGTAGGATGCCCGAGAGGCCACACATGTCCCCACCGCACGCGGCTGCTTGCAGCATCATGACTGCGGTGACTAATGCATAAGAGAGCGGCATCCACCCGCTAGGTTCGGACAGAAAGCGATAGATGGAGCCATGCAAAGACTCGCCCGCGCGGTCTGGAAACAGCGAGCGCTGCAAACGGTCAATTTCAACGGCACTCAATTGAGCGGGGGAGCGACAAGTTGTGCAAACATCGGCGCCCGGGAGGTTACTGCCCGAACACACTTGACAGGTCCATCGGTAATCCGGCATCGCAAGGTGCTTAACAGTGCTGGACGGCGGTAGCGGAAGGGGAACAGTTCGAGGCGTGCATGGAAGCATTATCACCGAAAGCCGAGCACTTCCTTGCTCGAGTAGTCCGGGTTCTTGATCTTGAGCCATGACGGTTGCCGACCTGCCTTGTATGGCGAGTCGAGTCGCTTCCCGACAGTGCCCGCGAAGTCTTGCGCGGCGATGGGCACGAAACAGCGCCTAGCCGTGCAGCACTTCAGCCGGCCAGGTCTCGCTGCGCAACGCAGGCTGGCCAGTAAAAGTGCTCGGTCCGGCTCCAACAGACGCGTTTGGCGCCCCCGCTGCGTCGGTACAGCGAACGGCGCCTGAGCTAGAGCCCGCGAATCGATGCGGCCGAGCGTTCCTGATTGCTGGATTCCTTCGGCGCCGGAGCGAGCTTAAGACGATCATGCGGGCGGCGCAGTTCATCTACGAACGTTCTTTCGCACGCCCGGATAATCGGTCTCGTGGCGGCCGACGGCACGCTGGCCGTGGTATATGAGCGCCGAAGAGCTTCCTCGCTGGAATCGCTCGTCATTCTACGTCTTGACGTGCGGCAACTCGATCGCAACGGCCCGGTAACGTGCGTACGTATTGCCGGCTAAGTAGTACGCGATGCTTCGCATCCCAGTTGCTCGGGTGGTCGCATGCGTTCAGACCTAACCCAAGCGCCGCAAATGTTCCTGCCTTGACATCCCGATCCGGCGTACTTAAGTTTCGTCGAGCCTCGCCATCAAATAATCCAAGTAGAGCGCCCGGTTAATGCACGGCAGATCGGCGCTTGCTTCCATAACGGCCCGAGCCACGTGCTGGGCTTCCCGGCAAGTAAAAAGTTCGTGTGGTTATTGCGACCGCACGTCGGTCGGGGCGGAAGTGCCGTTAACGCAGGGCCGGAAGCGACGATGGGACGGAGGGGGTTCGTGCGTGCCATTCCTTCCCAGTCCCGCGATTCCCGCCGGCATCTATGTTGTTGATAAAACCTTCGCGATCGACGTCGCAAAGGTTCCAGAAGGTCTTTGAATATGAGGTCGATGTGTTCGATTTGTCGCCCGCGACACTCCACTCGAGTTTTTCAACAGGATAGACCGCAAGCAGACGGCCGCGGTGTTCAACTGTGGTCGTCGAAATTGATTATTGGCGCGGAATCCTCGTGGCAACTGCCGATACGTTTCTTAGCTGCTCCACTTCGCGCGTCTACATGTCGTAGAGCACAGTAAGGAACGAGTAATTGTAGGGCTTGTAGCCTGAGAGATTGGGCTGATAGCATCACTTGCGACTATCTCCGTCGATGATCGCGGAGGAGTAATAGAAGCGTGTAGCAAGTGGTGGTGACAACGCGCCAAGCGCGCACAGTTCGCCACTCCGGTACGTGCTACGCATTGTGAACTCGCGCGACGTCATTGCAGCGTGTGGCGGGCAGCTCAACGCGACGCGCAAGTTGCGCTGTTACCCAAAGGGAGTGTGTCATGGCCAATATGTCGCGTAGCGTTCTTTCCCGCGTAATCATCGCGACCTGCTTTGCGCTTGCCGCGGGCGTCGCCGGAGCGCAAGGCGCGCGTCCGGTCAACCCTGCGAGTGCGGCCGTGTTCGAGCACTGGACGCCTGAGCGGCGCGCCGCTGCAATCCCGCGTGATCTTGTCGTCGATCCACGCGGCTACGGCTACCTTCGACTGAGCGACGGCACACTCGTGCCCCACGGTCACGACGTAGCCGCGCAAGCGTCGGGCGGAACCGGGCCGAGGGCCACTCCGGTCGGCGACAGCACGGGGCCGACGATTTCCGGTATGGACCCGTCGGCCAACGCGACGATCGGTTCGACATATACGTTCAAGGCCACGGTGACCGACGCAAGTGGGGTCAAGTCGGTGATCTTTAAGGTTCAGAAGAGCGGCGGCACCGTGCAGTCCTTTTCCGCCACCAAGGGCGCGAACAACGTCTGGTCGGTGGCACTTCAGGGGTTCACCGACGGCGACTGGGCGTGGCAGGTAGTAGCTAAGGACAACGTGGCGGCCAAAGGCGGGAACACTTCGACGACGGGATGGTTCGCCTTCACGGTCGACACCGGCGGCGGCGGGGGAAGTGGCGGCACCGGCACCGTCGCCAATGCCGAGTGGAGCGTCGGGGGTGCCGTCCAGGCCGCAGCCGGACGCTTGTACTTTGAGATGCCGGCATCCAAGCGCAGGGGCACCTGGACCGGTTACGTCTGCTCCGGCACCGTCGCCACGGATGGCGTCGCCGGTAGGTCGGTAATCCTTACCGCGGCGCACTGCGTGTACGACGACGCCAACAAGGCCTTTGCGCGCCACGTTTTGTTCATCCCGGACCAGACCGACACGACTGGTACCGGGACTGACCTTAACTGCAGCAACGACCCGATGGGTTGTTGGGCGCCCGCGTTCGGCGTCGTCGACGTCAATTACACCGCCACGACGTTCCCGAACAATAACGCGTGGGACTACGCCTTCTACGTTGTCAGTGATACGGGCGCGCATACCTCCGGTTTGTCGATCAGCAGCGAAACGCTCGATGTGGCAGCAGGCTCGATGGGGATCAGCTACAGCCAACCGTTGCACGACACGAACGATAACTTCGACTTCACGCACGCGCTCGGCTACTCTTACGACGCCGACCCGAATTTCATGTACTGCGCGGAGGATATGACAACCATCAACGGCACGATCAACTGGTGGTTGCCAAGTTGCGGCCTGACGGGAGGCTCCTCCGGCGGCCCGTGGGTGCAGCCGATGTCCGGCGGAAGTGGCCCGATCATTTCGGTGAACTCCTGGGGGTACACCAACAGTCCTGGAATGGCCGGCCCGAAGTTTTACCAAACGTCGACGTTCTGCGTCTTCGGCGCGGCAAAGGGCCAAGATTTTGCGAGCATCGCCGCCGGCGACGGTAACGCGGGAGTGGCTGTTTCCTGCCCGTGAGTGAGGCGGCGGGTCGCACCTAACTGCGCCCGCCGTCGTCCCTTCCCGTGCCGGAGTCCGGTTTCGGCAATTACGCGTGCTCCGTGAGCGGCGATACAAACTGGCTCCTGACAAGTTCATTTGCCGTGAGCCATCGTTCACATGCACGTCCGCTATCGGGGACGACGATCAGACCGTTGTCGACCCCTTCTTTTCTCCGTACGGGACAGAGCACACGTTGTCGGATCGTGCTGGACCACCACCAGCAGACATTCAGCCAGTCGGCAGACGAGCCAGCGAACAACAAGGCCCGGCTCGTTTGACCTCCATCAATCCGCGTCACTTAATCTGGGCGTCAAATAGAAATCGAGGGGTTCCCAACGGGCCCGGCCACCCTGAACACAATGCCCCCGGCGTCCTAACCCGATTGCCCCTCGAACCCGCGCTTGTGTGGAACTGGCGGAGGGGAGAATGAAGATCACGAGACGTACGTTCGTGAAATACACCGCTGGCAGCACGCTGCTCACGCTGTTCGGCTTTGACAAGCTCACCGGCGTTTCGCAGGCGCTGGCGCAGATTCCCGGCGGAACGCTGGATCCGCGGACGATTCCCAAGTTTGCCACGCCCATGCTGATCCCCCCGGTAATGCCGATAGCCGCCAGGATTGTGCAGAAGGGCGGCAAGAACGTCGATTACTACGAAATCTCGATGCGGCAATTTCCGCAGCAGATACTGCCGGCGGGTCTGCCCGCGACAACCGTCTGGGGCTACGGGGCGATCGCTTCCGCCAGCAATAAGGGGTTGCTCATCCACAACGCGCCGTCGCTCACGATCGAGGCAAAGTGGAACACACCGGTGCGCGTGAAATGGATCAATGAGCTGACGGACGCAAAGGGCAACTACCTGCCGCACCTGCTGCCGGTCGATCCGACGCTGCATTGGGCGAACCCGCCCGGCGGTGAGGCGGATCGCGACACGCGCCCCACGTTCACCACTACACCGGGCGCCTATACCGGCCCCGTGCCGATGGTGACGCATGTACACGGCGCGGTCGGAGTCGCTGACGACAGCGATGGTTACGCGGAGGCCTGGTATCTTCCCGCAGCGAATAATATCCCGCCGGCCTATTCCACCGTGGGTACCTGGTACAACTTCTTTGCCGACAAAGCGGCCGCGAGCTATGGCGCCGCATGGGGACCGGGATTCGCCACGTTCCAGTATCCAAACGCGAACCGCGCCTCGACGATCTGGTACCACGACCACGCGCTGGGGATGACGCGATTGAATGTCTACGCCGGCCCAGCAGGCTTCTACATCATCAGGGGCGGACCCTACGGGGACGATGCGGTGACCGACACTCGCTTCGGCACGGTGGCCGTGCTGCCGGGACCGGCGCCGAGGGAAGGCGACAAGTTCCCGCCCACCAAGTCTTATCGCGAGATTCCGATCGCGATCCAGGATCGTTCGTTTAACGCCGACGGCTCGCTCTTCTATCCTGACACGCGTCAGTTCTTCGACGGGATAGTGCACGACTACATTCCGAACGGCGAGTTCTCGCCGATCTGGAATCCCGAGTTCTTCGGCAATACGCTCATTGCGAACGGCAACACCTGGCCGTTCCTGACTGTGGAGCAGACCCGCTACCGCTTTCGACTTCTCGACGGCTGCCAGGCCCGCTTCCTGATCCTCGACTTCAATCAGATTCCAGGCGTCGAGGTGTGGATGATCGGCAACGAAGGCGGCTTTCTCGCCGCGCCAGTGAATCTCACCGCCGACAACGCCAACCGGCTGCTGATGGCCCCGGCCGAACGGGCCGACGTGATCGTCGACTTTAGCAACGTGCCCGTCGGAAACTACGTCCTCGCCAACGTTGGACCCGATGAGCCATTTGGCGGCGGTATCCCTGGCGCGGACTTTGCTGTCGCCGACTCGCGCACCACTGGTCAGGTCATGCAGTTTTGCGTCGTGGCCGCGCGCGTCGCGGACGATTCGACTCCGCCGCGGTTCCTCAAACTCCCCGCGATCCAGCCGCTGCCCGCTGCGACGTTCACGCGACAGCTGGCGTTGATCGAGGAAGCAAGCGAGGGAGCCGACGAGAAAGGAGAGGAGGTCGAGGGGCCCGTCGAAGCACTGCTCGGCACGGTCGCCGCAGGCGTGTGGACCGAGCGCAAGTGGATGGATCCGGTGACCGAGAACCCTGCCGCTGGGGCGACCGAGGTGTGGGAGATCTACAACACCACGGCAGACGCTCATCCCATGCACATCCACGAGATCACCTTCCAGGTTGTGAACCGCGAGGGCCTTGCCTTGAACGACGACGAGGAGGTGGTCGAGCCCATCCAGCTCGATGGCGAGCTCACCGCTGCCCAGCCTTGGGAAACCGGCTTCAAGGACACCGTCATCGCCTATCCGGGACAGGTCACCCGGCTCAAGGCGCGATTCACCGTACCGGGCCAGTTCGTGTGGCACTGCCACATCGTCGAGCACGAGGACAACGAGATGATGCGTCCGTACCGCATCGGACCCGTGCAGCCAGGCCAACCTGAATAGCCCGCTGCAGTGCCGGAACGCAGATTTGCCTCAGTGGATCGACGCGCCTCGCAATGCGTTGCGTGCGAACGATGGCTTCGCCTCGATAGTGCCATCGACTGACGGCTACAGGCGACGTCGCTGAATCGCGGAGCTGGGCGTACTAAGATGCTCGGACATCAACGCTGCTACCCTCGAATGGCCAGTCACTGAGCACGAAGCACATGGCGCGCGCACTGCCTGCCAACATCTCGAATGGTGGAAGGAGGCGGCGTGAGTCTCAGCCCACCTCGTACTTGAGACTCAGCACTTAATACGAGATTCTAAGAACTGAGTCAGGCCGTCATAGGATTCCGCCGCGAGAGCGGTCATCCAGCCTATGCTCGCCAATCGGCGCTTTCGGCCACAATCGGCCGTATCGCGTAGTTTGCCGATAGCGGTCACTCCATGCCGAGGTCGTTATACGCGCCGCTGTAAACCAGTCATTCCGCTGACTGGCATTCCAGGTTCTTGCTTCGCCTCCGTTCGGGCGCGCATATATTGCGGCGCCAGCTACAGAGTAAGCCGCGCTTTCTCGAAACGGTACTGCAGTGTAGGCTATCGTCGATCGCTGCGCTGTTTTAGCACCTGAGTGGGGCAAGGAGGGCGGGTGGAAGGGGGCGCAAAATCTGCAAAGGCCAAGGTCGAAGCACGACCATCTGTCACCAGGAGTTCGCGGAAGGTCGACAGCTATACCGGCCTGCAACTCAAGCAACGCCTTGCAGAGGCATTGGAACAGCACAAGGCGATCAGCGAAATCCTGCAAGTGATCTCCGCTTCACCGAGCGACGTGCAGCCGGTGCTCGACGCCGTCGCCGAGCGCGCATTAAATCTTTGCGACGCGGCCCAGGCCGGTATCTTCCTGGTCGAAGAAGATACGCTCCGGTTCGCCGCGCGCTTCGGCAACATGTTAACCCCCCAGGAGAATGATTCTTTTCCTCTGAACCGCGCGTTGGTCGTGGGTCGCGCCGTCATCGATCGCGAGACCATCCACCATGCCGATATCGTTCCGTTGCTCGACACCGAATATCCAGATGCGCGGCTGCCTCAGCAGAAATTCGGTTTTCGCGCCTTGCTGGGTGTGCCGCTGATGCGCGAGGATCGGGCGATCGGGGCGATCGCGCTTTGGCGCACGGAAGCGCGTCGATTTACCGACAAGCAGATCGCGCTGGTGAAGACCTTTGCCGGTCAGGCGGCCATCGCCATCGAGAATGTACGGCTGTTCAAGGAACTGGAGGGGCGCAACCGCGACCTCACCGAGGCTCTTGAGCAACAAACGGCAACGAGCGAAATCCTGCGCGTGATCAGCCAGTCGCCGACCGATGTGCAGCCGGTGTTCGACGCGATCGTCAAGAGCGCTGTGAGGCTGTGCGAGGCGCGCTTCGGCGCTGTGTTCCGCTTGGATGGCGGCCTCGTGCACTTGGCTGCTCACCATAACTTCAGCGATCAGAGGGCGTATCCGATGGCCCCGAACCGCGGACATGTCTCGGGTCGGACGATCCTGAAAGGCGCCGCCATTCAGGTGCCCGATGTCTTGGCTGACGAGGAATATCTCGGCACGGGGGTTAAGGCGGCTGGTTTTCGCAGCTTACTTGGCGTGCCATTGCTTCGTGGCGTGCATGCAATCGGTGCGATTGTCATCTATCGTACCGAGCCCGGCCACTTCGCGGACAAACACATCGAACTGCTGAAAACTTTTGCGGATCAGGCAGTCATTGCCATCGAAAACGTCCGTCTGTTCACGGAGCTTGAGGCACGAACTGCCGAGCTCACGCGCTCGGTAGGCGAACTCAAGGCGCTGGGCGAGGTCGGGCACGCGGTTAGCTCGACGCTCGACCTCGAGACCGTGCTATCGACGATCGCCTCTCGAGCCACGCAACTAGCTCGTATGGATGGTGGCGCTATCCACGAGTATGACGAAGCGCGTGGAGAGTTCCATCTGCGTACGACGAGCAATCTGCCGGACGAGCTCGCCGCAGCACTCCAGGCTGCACCGGTGGCCAAGGGCGAGGGGGCGGTCGGCCGCATGGCAGCGACGCGCGAACCGGTACAGTTCGATGACATCGCCCAAACCGGCAGCTACGACAGCCGAATCCGCGAGATCCTGGTCCGGTACGGATACCGGTCGGTTCTCGCTGTGCCGCTATTGCGCGAGGCTCACCTGCTCGGCGGCCTCGTGGTCCTCCGGAAGATAGCCGGCGGGTTTGAGCCGCCGGTGATCGACCTGCTGAAGACCTTCGCCACCCAGTCGGCCCTGGCGATTCAGAACGCGCGCCTCTACCGCGAGATCGAGCTCAAGAGCCGTCAGCTCGAGGTCGCGAGCCAGCACAAAAGCGAATTTCTCGCCAATATGTCGCACGAGCTGCGCACGCCGCTTAACGCCATCATCGGCTTCTCGGAGGTCCTGTCAGAAAGAATGTTCGGCGAGATAAATGAAAAACAGGCCGAATACATCGGCGACATCCTCCAGTCGGGACAACACCTGCTGTCCCTCATTAACGACATCCTGGACCTCTCCAAGATCGAAGCGGGACGCATGGAACTGGAACTGAGCGATTTCGATCTCCCCAGCACGATCGAGAACACGCTGATCTTGGTGCGGGAGCGTGCGCAGAAGCGAGGGATCACGCTCGGGCGCGCGGTCGATGAGCGCCTGGGAATGATTCGCGCCGACGAACGCAAGGTGAAACAAGTCCTTCTGAACCTCTTGTCGAACGCGCTGAAGTTCACGCCGGAGGCCGGGCGAATCGATGTGCAGGCGGCTGTTCGCGACAGCACGGTCGAGATCTCGGTCACGGACACCGGAGTGGGCATTGCCTCCGAGGACCAGGACGCGGTGTTCGAGGAGTTCCGGCAGGTCGGGGCAGCGTTGAAGAAAATCGAAGGCACGGGGCTCGGGCTGGCCATCTCACGCAAGTTTATCGAGCTGCATGGCGGCAAGATCTGGGTCAAGAGTCAAGTTGGCGCTGGCTCGACCTTCGCGTTCACGCTGCCGGTGAAATGATTTTCGGGGGCAGCGCGAGTATCGCGAGAATTCGTTGGCACGAACAGCCTGGTGGCGAGCGATGGGTGCAGCCGGTAACCGTGGTCGAGCTGAGTTTCGCTGAATGGACGCCAGACGGTCATATTCGACATCCAAAGTTTCATGGGATTCGAGATGACAAACCGGCGGAATCAATACGACGTGAGGTCTATACATGATCGTGGGACGGACGACATCGCTCCGACGCCCGAAAGCCGAAGTCCACTTCGCCGAGTCAACCTCAGTGGCTCGCGCCACAACCGCGTCAACGGATGCTGGTTTTCCACGAACGGGAAAAGTCGCGGACGACGGTGAGAAGCGCCGCCAGCAGCGATGAAGTTTCGTCGCGCCGATACGCGCACTGCAGGTCGATCCAACTTTCGCCCTTCGCTCTGATCGGACGGTACACAAGCCCGGGCATGCGCACTGCACGGATCGACTCGGGCACGATTTGGACACCATAGCCATTGGCGACCAGCGCCAGGCCAGTGACCATGTCGCCGGCCTCCTGGCCCAGATGCAGGTCGAATCCGTTGGACTGACACAACGCGGCAATGCGTTGCGCGTGGCGTGCGTCACGGCTGACAATGAAACGCTCGTTGGCGAGTGCTCCCACAGGGACAGTCGCTCTTTTCGCAAGCGGATTGCCTTCTTGGAGTGCCACGAATTGGCGTTCGCGGACGACAATTTCCACAACGAGGTCCTGATCTTCGGGCAGATAACGATCGAACGTGATCATTATTCGTCGCTGGCGCAGCGCCTCAACCTGCGCGGACTGAGTGACGTTAAGCAGTACGATCTGAACGTCGGGATAGAGCGTCGAGTAGCGTCGTAGCACTAGCGGTACCAGGGAAAGCGCACCTGATCCGAAGACTCCTACGTCGAGCCGACCGGCCTCGCCTCTCCCGACGCGCCGGGTCCGATCGAGACCATGGTCGATGTGAGCACTGATGGACCGCGCCTCGTTGAGCAACGCATGCCCTGCCTGAGTGAGCTCGACACCCCAATGCGTCCGGCGAAAGAGCTGCACGCCTAACGACTCTTCGAGCGCCTTGATCTGTCGCGTCAGTGGAGGCTGCGACACATGAAGACGGGTCGCGGCACGATGAACATTTCCTTCTTCGGCGACTGCGATGAAATATCGGAGTTGACGCAGATCAGTCATCGCGCTATCGATTCAGTCATGTAACGCTCTGTGCGAACCCTAGCCCGTGCTATCCGAGTTTCGTCGAATGGCAATGCAGAACCCGCATTCTATTGTGGATTCAAGGGGTAAGCACATCGATACCTTTTCGGTATCAGGCTCCGACACATCCGGTATTGGACGAAGCCAAAGAACCGATGCGACACTATTTCCAGAGCCAGTCCGCATGGAAATTATAGGTAGTCAGGCTCGACAGTCGCGCGCGCACCGTTGTGTCGTGCAGTTGAAGCCCGCATGGACGACGAGAATGGTCCGAAAAAATAAAGTGTCCACCGACCGCTACGTAGCCTCCGGCGACGATACCGGGCTGTTCATATACAGCGGACGACAAAGGGCCACTTGAATCGCATCTTGCAAGGTGAAAGTCGGGAAACGCACAGAGGCCGTAAGAAAGCCCGCGAGCTGGGGAATCTGCGAACCTAGTAGCACGCTGGAACCTCGATATTGCTGTGTTATGCGCCAGGTATTCACCATCGTATGTCTAGGCGTCGTTCGGATGCAAGAACGTAGCTTTCGATAGAAGACTAAGACGAGTCAGTGCACTAGATTCGCTCAGCGTTTGGGGAGTTGTTGCACACGGCTGCGCCAATCAGCCTAGGACGTTCACGAGGTACGCCCTTGCAAGCGAACTCGCAACGCCGAAGTGACCGGCGCCATAGATATTGAACAAGACGGAGGAATCGTGAAGCGAAATCGTGCGAGAGATCGCCGTGCAGCTCGGCTAGCACTGGCGTCGTGGTCCGTAGCGTTTGCTATCCCAATGGCCGCAGCACAGTCGATGCCGACGGTGCAAGCGAAGGTTGAACCCGCGACTATTAACCTGGCCGCAAAGGGTGGTCAGGTCAAGGTCACGCTCAGCGCCGTTTCGGGGGATCTTAGCGATTGCACTATCAGCAACGTTCACATCGGGCCCACGGCACCGGTATCGGTCGCCCCATCAGCCGGCGGACGAACGTACGTTGCGGAGTTCAACAAGAGTGATCTGAGTTGGCTCCCTGCCTTTGACTTCGTCGATATCGTCGTGACAGGTTCCCTTTCGTGTCCAGGGGCGACGGGCAACATGATCGCGCACGGGTCTGCCGGAGTAATGAAGCCGACTTCGGTACAGGCGACAGTGAAGCCGATCATTAAAGTCGGCGCCAACTCGTTTAAAGATCTGAATGGCAATGGACAGCTCGATGCTTACGAAGACTGGCGGCGCCCGGTCTCGGATCGGGTCGAGGATCTGCTTTCACGGATGACGCTGCAGGAAAAAGCCGGATTGATGCAGATCACGTCGTTCAATGCAAACAACAACCTCGACTATATCCAGAACCGTCAGATTCACTATCTCATCCTGCGCGGCGGCTTTGCCACGGCAGGCGCGGCTGCATCGTCCCTGAACGATTGGCAGAAGGTCGCAGAGGGAACACGCCTCGGCATCCCGTTGGTGATCACATCCAATCCACTGAACAACCTGGGTGGCGGCAATGCGGTGTTCGAACCGGGTGGCGGCACCGGGCTATTCTCCGTTTGGCCGGGCACCCTCGGTATAGCTGCCATGAACGATCCGCAGCTCGTCAAGGACTTCGTAACGATCGCGCAGTCCGAATGGCGTACAACAGGCATCCGCAAGATCTACGGTTATCAAGTCGACGTTGCCACTGAACCGCGCTGGACGCGCAATCGAACGACGTTCGGCGAGGGACCGAAGCTTAGTGCGTCTATCACACGCAGTATCGTGCTTGGCTTCCAGGGCTCGCAAGTCGGACCGGACTCCGTGGCACAGACGATCAAGCATTTCCCAGGTCACGGACCGCAGCCCATGGGACTAGATGCGCACAATGTCGAGGGACGCTTCACCGCATATCCGACGATCGGCAGCTTTTTCGCCTACCACCTGCCTCCGTTCCAGGCGGCTGTCGATGCGGGTACCAGCGCCATCATGTCGTACTACCCAGCGCCCAACAACGCGATGAGCAGTCCCCAGTTTCCAACCGAC